>Ga0315900_10008510_pt1 | contig 13180 bp, 7 predicted proteins | sample LakEriMetagenome_FD_203521 | JGI IMG/M metagenome (GOLD analysis project Ga0315900, IMG submission 203521) | Freshwater fungal communities from buoy surface, Lake Erie, Ohio, United States - Buoy 12 MA114 | ecosystem: Environmental > Aquatic > Freshwater > Lake > Lake biofilm | place: USA: Lake...
CGACACCGCATTGGCCGTCACGCCTTGCTTGCCCACCTCGTGCGCCAGCTGCCGCATGAAGCCCAGCGCGGCCGCCTTGGCTGCGGCGTAGTTGCTCAGGCCAAAGCTCAGGCCCACGCGCCAGCTCTCGCTGCTGATGATGACGATGCGCCCGAAGCGACGCTCGCACATGCCGCCCACCACCAGGCGCGTCAGCCCGAGCACAGCGCGCAGGTTCAAGTCCAGCTGGCGCTCGAAGTCGACGTCGGCCAGGTCTTTGAATTGGCGCAGCGACGTGGACATGCCCGGCGGCACGCCGGCGTTGTTCACCAGGATGTCGATCTCACCCAGGTGCTGGCGCACATGGGCGACCATCGCGTCACGGGCGGCGCTGTCGGTGATGTCAGCCGGCGCGGCCAGCGCTTGCAGGCCCTCGCTGCGCAGCTGCTCCACCGTGGCTTGGGCACGCTCGGCAAAGAGGTCGTTCACCGCCACCCGGGCGCCTTGGCGGGCCAGGGCGCGGGCCACGCCCACCCCCATGCCCTGCCCCGCGCCCGTGACCAGGGCCACACGGCCGGTGAGGTTGAAGAGTGGACCTGGAGAGGTGGACATCGGCAGGCGCAGTCTGGCAGTCGACAAGCCGCCAGCATGCCTGCCGCGCCCACGGCGCGCCTACTCCAAACGGACGCCCGGTGGCACCCGGCGCTCATCGGACACCAGAAGACCTGGGGCTCTTGAGCGCCCTATTCCTTCACGCCCAGCCAGGCCACGCTGTTCAGGAAGATGCGCACGAGCTCGGTCTGGCGCCGCACGCCGGTCTTAGAGAAGATCGAGCGCAGGTGGGCGCGCGCCGTGTTGCGGCGGATGTTCAGCGCCTCGGCCGCCTCTTCCAGTGACAGACCGTTGGCCAGCTGGATGGCCAGCGAGGTTTCGGCTGGCGTGAGCTGGAAAAGCTGCTGCGCCAGTTTGACGGGCGGGTGGGCCTTGCCCTCGGCATCGCGCACGAACACGGCCACGCTGGGGCGGTGCTTGCCCTCAGTCCACTGGTCGGACTCGATGGTCTGCACCACCAGCCCCCAGCTCACCTTGCCCGAGGGGCGGCTGACCGACATGGCTTCCACCAGCGCCACCCGAGCCGGGCCAGCGCCCGGCGCCAGCACGTCGCGCACCAGGCGCTGCAGCTTGCGGTTGTCGTTGGCGTAGCTCGCCTCCACCTGCCGGCCCACGATGCGCAGGCCGTCGTCCATCTCCACGATGGCACGCGCCATCGGGTTGGTCTCGATCACCAGGCCCTGCTCGTCCAGCACGATCACGCCCACCATCAGGTGGGCCATCGCCTCGCTGTACAGCAGGTTGACCTTGCGGTCCTGGTTGATCTTCAGGTAGAGGTTCAGCGCTCGCTTCAGATGCGGCAGCAGGCGCCGGCACAGCGTGCGCTCGGCCTCGCCAAAGTCGGGCTCGGCCTCGGGCCGCGTGACCCGAAAGCCGTAGATGCCGCCGTCATCGGTGCCGATGTCCACCGCCAGCACGTGGAACACGCCCAGCGGGGCGCACCAGTCGCGGTAGTACTGCGAGGCGCGCCAGTCCCCCTCGGACAGGATGTCACCGATGGTGACCAGCTTGTCCGGCACCAGCCCGGTGAAGGGGCTCATCTGCAGGTAGGGGTTGCCCTGGTTGGCAATGTGCCGGTCACCCGAGGCCGAGACGATGAGCCCCAGGTCATCGCGCGACCCGGGCCGCACGATCAGCGAGACATAGTTGCCGCCCAGTTCCTGGCGCACGAGCTCCAGCGCCTGCGACCAGGCGCTGGGCGCCAGCGCCGCCTCGTAAATCGCCTCCATCAGCCGGCCAAACCGGTCCAAAGACAGGTCCGGCGCCCGAGGGGGCGTGGCAAAGGGGGTGGAAACGAGAGACATGCGCGGCAGTTTACGGTCCGCACACCTCTGGTGCGGGCCGGGTCAACCCGCCCCTATCGTCTGACGGGACGACGGGGTCGTCCAGCGGCCCGGTCAGCCCTAAACACGGTCATGCTGGGGAGCCACGCCGCGGCGCAGCTCTGGGCGCTGGAGCCGCGCCAATCTCACCTTCGACCAGCGCCTGATCCTGCTCGGCCTCTGGCCATAAGGCGGGAAAGTAGAAGCGCAGCGCGTGCCGCGGGATCGCAAACCGCAGGCTGCCGTAGGGGGAGTCGGTGGTGACAAAGCCGCGGTTCAGCAGCGCCGAGAGGGTGGAAGTGGCGACTCTCTCGCCCAGACCGGTCATGGCCTTGAAGGACGCGCGGCCCAATTCGCCCTGCGTGGCGAAGAGATAGTGCAGGGGCAAAAGCGCTTCCTCACGAACGCCGGACTTGACTGCAGAGGCTTCGTAGGAAAGAGCCGCGCGAATGCGGTCCTGCATCCCCTGCACCTCCAGTTGTCGGGTCATGAACTCGACCTGGTCGATACAGATGTCCAGCGTGTACTCGATCCACTGCACCAACCCCGCCTGCGTGAGGTTGCCCCGCCCATCCAGGTCGCCATGGCGGTGCTCGTCGGCAGCCTGCAACAAGGCCTTGTACCTGGCTTCAGTCCTTGCGAATCCGCGCAGAGGAGACCACAACCCTCCCGTGAGGCCCCCAGCCTGCAGCAGCAGATGGGTATGCAGCCTGGTCACTCGCCCATTGCCGTCAAGAAAGGGGTGTGTCCACGCCAGCCTGTGATGCGCAGCCGCCAGGGCCACGATGGAGGCTTCGCCACGTCTCACGCTGCCGTAGACCTGCTGCCAGCGCTCGATGAAGCGCGGCAGCGACTGCGCCGTAGGCGCCTCGTGGCGGCCCACCGCCACGCCGCGCTGGCGAAACTCGCCGGGCACCATGGTGCTGCCGTCAGCCAGACGGAGGTCTTCCTCCGGAAGAGCGCGAAACAACTCCTGGTGCAACCAGGTCAAAGCTTCTGGCGAGTACAGCCATCGGGCGGCTTCAGGGCCTTCCGTTTGAAGCCGGCGATCGACCTCGCCTTCGCACAACGCCTCGGTACGGATGTGCGCAACGGCCAGTCGCTGCTTGCGAGCCAGGTCCGCGTTGGAGGAGAAGTCTTGCTGGAGGGCGCGCTCGATGTCGCTGGGCCGCGTGTGCTCGCCCTCGATGCGGTTGGTGTAATACGAGTTCATGCTGCGCAAGAGCTTGCGCAACTCGGATTGCGCTGTCTTGCCAGAAGCCGTCCCCAGTGCGGTGGCCTTGCGCATCAAGTCACTGGCCTTTTCCAGCAAAGGCGCGAGCAGCGGCTCCGCCGGCATCAGGGGCTCGAACTGGTACGGGGAGTCGTACTGCTGGATAACTTGCGGCTTCACCTGCGAGATTCTAATCTCGCAAATTACCTATGGAGAAGTTCACTTTTCATGCCAACAGTGCGAGATTTACAGCACACTCATAGTCAGCCAGCCACCTCGAACAACCCCGCCGCCCCCATGCCACCGCCCACGCACATGCTCACCACCACGTAGCGCACCCCGCGACGACGGCCTTCCAGGAGAGCGTGGCCCACCAGCCGTGCGCCGGACATGCCGAAGGGGTGGCCGATGGAAATCGCCCCGCCGTTGACGTTCAGCCGCTCGTCGGGGATGCCCAGCACGTCTCGGCAGTGCAGCACCTGGCAGGCAAAGGCCTCGTTGATTTCCCACAGGCCGATGTCATTGACGTTCAGCCCGTGGCGCTGCAGCAGCTTCGGGATCGCGTAGACCGGCCCAATGCCCATCTCGTCAGGCCGGCAGCCCGCCACCGCCAAGCCGCGGTAGGTGCCCAAGGGCTGCAGGCCGCGCTCGCGCGCTGCGTCGGCACTCATCAGCACGCTCACCGAAGCACCGTCGCTCAGCTGCGAGGCGTTGCCTGCCGTCACATGCGCGCCCTCGGCCACCCAGGTGCCGCCCTTCCACACGGGCTTAAGCTTGGACAGGCTTTCCAACGTGGTCTCGGCGCGGTTGCCCTCGTCGCGCGTCAGCGTCACGGTCTCGGTGCCGGTGACCTGCCCTTCCTTGTCGAAGAGTTGCTTGACGCTTTCCAGCGGCACGATCTCGTCATCGAACAGGCCGGCAGCCTGCGCCTGCGCCGTGCGCTGCTGGCTGCGCAGGGCGAATTCGTCCTGTGCAGCGCGCGAGATGCCATAGCGCTGCGCCACCAACTCGGCCGTCTCGATCATCTGGATGTAGGCCGTGGGCACCGCCGCCAGCGCGGCCTGGCTCACCGCACGGTAGGTGTTCTTGTGCTTGTTCTGCACCAGCGAGATGGACTCCAGGCCGCCGGCCACGGCAATGCCCAGCTCGCCCGTCATCACGCCTTTGGCCGCGGTGGCAATGGCCATCAGCCCCGAGGCGCACTGCCGGTCCATGGTCATGCCGGCCACGGTGTCGGGCAGACCGGCGGTGTAGGTGCACAGCCGCCCCAGGTTGTAGGCCTGCGTGCCCTGCTGCGCGGCGCAGCCCAGGATCACGTCTTCCACCTCTGCGCCGGCCACCCCCGCCCGCTGCAGGGCGGCCCGGATCACGTGTCCGCCCAGCATGGGCGCCTCGGTGTCGTTGAAGGCGCCGCGGAAGGCCTTGCCAATGGGCGTGCGGGCGGTGGAGACGATGACGGCGTCGGTCATGAGTAGCTTTCCGATGGAGGTGTGAGGTCGACAGCAGACCCTGGCCAAGGCAGGCCGGGCCGCAGGGTGTCTGGAAGTGTTCGTGCGGTGTGGGTCACCAAGAGCAGCGAGAGCTCAGGCCCGCTGGGAACTGACCGAGACAGTCTCGCCGGTCATGTAGCTGGAATAGTCGCTGGCCAGGAAGACCATGACGTTGGCCACCTCCCAGGGCTCGGCGCCGCGGCCAAAGGCCTCGCGCTCGGCCAGCTGGTCCAGCAGCTCCTGCGGGGCAGACTTCTTCAGAAAGGCATGCACGGCCAGCGACGGCGCCACCGCGTTGATCCGCACGCCAAAGTCGGCGGCTTCCATCGCGGCGCAGCGGGTGAAGGCCATCACCCCGGCTTTGGCCGCGGCGTAATGCGCCTGCTCGGTCTGCGCGCGCCAGCCCAGCACCGAGGCGTTGTTGACGATGACACCGCGCCCGCGTGGCTGCATCACCTTCAGCGCCGCCCGCGTCATGCGGAAGGTGCCGGTGAGCGTGATGTCGATGACCTTGTGCCACTCGTCATCGGTCATGTCCACCACGCGCTTGCTGGTGCCCAGACCCGCGTTGTTGATCAGCACGTCGATGCCACCCATGGCGGTCTCAGCCTGAGCCACCAGGGCCTGCACCTGCTGTTCCTTGGAGACATCGCAAAGCACCCCGTGCACCGCCTGCAGGCCGGTGTCTCGGCGGATCGCCTCCACCGCCTCTTGGGTGCGGCGCTCGTGCACGTCGGAGATGAACACGGCGCGGGCGCCTTCCTCGGCGCAGCGCTTGGCCGCCGCAAAGCCGATGCCGGCCCCCGCAGCAGCCGTGACGAGGACGGACTTGCCCTTGAGCAGACCGTGGGCGGGAACGTAGTCGGGCGAGGGTTTCATGGCCGAATCGTCGGCCGCCTGCACCCGCCGTGCATCGTCAGGACGGACGATGAGAGGCCCAGTTGGCTGGTCGGCAGCGACCTTCGCACGCTAGCGCAACGGCTGGCGAGGCGGCAAGACACTCAGCGCGGCATGCCCAGCGCCCGCTCGGCGATCAGGTTGAGCTGGATCTCGTTGGTACCAGCGTAGATGGTGTCGGCGCGGCTTTCCAGCCACAGGCGCTGCAGGCGCGCCGTATAGGGGTCGGCACCTTCCACCAACCCTTCAGGCCCCAGCACGTCCATGGCCAGTTGCCCCAGCTCACGCCGCCAGTTGGACCAGGCGTACTTGGCGATGAAGGCGGCGCGGTCGGGCCCCGCCGCAGCACCGGGCGCTTCACCGCCCCCCAGCACCCGCAGCGCATTGCAGCGCAGGTTGTCCAGGCCCAGCGCCGCGCGGGCGATGCGCCGGCGCAGCACGGGGTCGGCCGCCGCGCCGTTGCGTTGCGCCATGGCCACCACGGCCTCCAGCTCCTGACGGAAGTGCGCCTGCTGGCCCAGCGTGGACACGCCGCGCTCCACTTGCAGAAGGTCCATGGCCACGCGCCAACCCTGCCCCACCGGGCCCAGATGCAGACTGGCCTCGGTGCGGGCAGCGTCGAAGAACACCTCATTGAACTCCGAATGCCCCGTGATCTGCCGGATGGGACGCACCTCCACCCCGGGCTGCCGCAGCGGCACCAGCAGCAAGGTCAGGCCCTGGTGGCGCTGGCTGCCCGGCTCGGTGCGCGCCAGCACAAAGATCCAGTCCGACAGGTGGGCCCAGGAGGTCCAGACCTTTTGCCCGTCGATGACCCAGTGGCCGTCTTCCAGCCGCGCGCGGGTGCGCACGGCCGCCAGGTCCGAGCCGGCGCCAGGCTCGGAGTAGCCCTGCGCCCAGAACTCCAGGCCCTGGCGGATGGGCGGCAGAAAGCGGGCCTTTTGCTCTGCCGTGCCGTGCATCAGCAAGGTGGGCGCCAGCAGCGTCTCGCCAATGTGCCCCAGGCGACCCGGGCCGCCCGAGCGTGCGTATTCCTCGTGAAACGCCACCTGCTGCGCCAACGACCAGCCCCGACCGCCATGCTCGCGCGGCCAGCCCACGGCCGTCCAGCCCCCTGAGGCCAGCGCCTGCTCCCAGCGGCGGGCCAAGCCCGCATCAAAGCCCGGCTCGCCCGGGCCGTGCAGGCCTTTCAAGGCGGCAAAGTCGCCCTGCCACTGCGCTTCCAACCAGGCTCGGATGTCATGGCGAATGGCGACGACGTCCTCTGCTGAGGCCGCCGCGGCTGAAGTCGAAGGCGCGGCCGCTGCTGGCGCTGAGGCTGCGGGGTCACCGAAGCCATCACCACCCAACGCCGCTCCCTCACCCTGAGCTCGTCGACTAGCCTCATCCGAACTGGGAAGGAAGCACTGTTCTGAGCCCGGACCTGGGCTCTTTCCAGCTGCTTCGACAGACCACAAACGCTGCGCCACGTCCTCCAGCCACACCCCCTCAGCCCCGAGGCGTTGCGCCGCCGCCTGTGCCCTGCGCATCATCAGGTGCGCATCTACCTCCCAGGTGTAGCCGGCGCCCCCGTGCAATTGCAGGTTCTCGCGCGTGCAGAACAGTGCGGCCTCGGTGGCCAGCACGCGGGCCTGGGCAGCGGCGTGGGTCAAGTCGGCCAAAGTGGCGCCGGGCTGGTCGAACACCACTGCCGCTCCCTGCACGGCTGAGCGCGCAGATTCGAGCGCCACCATCATCTGCGCGCAGCGGTGCTTCACGGCCTGGAAAGCGGCCACCGGCCGGCCGAACTGCACGCGTTGGCCGGTGTAGGCCACGCTCGCCGCCAGGGCGGCGTCGGCCAGACCCACCTGCTCCGCCGCCAGTGCCAGCGCGCCCACCAGCCGGGCACGGTGCAGCGCGGCCTCCACTGCAGGGCCCACGCCTATGCAGGCATCGGCCGGGAGTTGCAAGCCGTCAGCCCGCACATCGGCCAGGCTCTGCGTCAGGTCGATGCCGCGGCGCGGAGTGATCTGCAGGTACTCGGCACCGGACGCACCGTGCGCACCAGGCTCCACGGCAAACAGGGCCAGGCCCTGCGCCGTCTGCGCGGGCAGCAGCAAGACCTTCGAGTGTGCAGCAGCTGGCACCTGAGCCCAGAGGCCATCCAGCACCCAGGCGCCGCCTCCCGTTTCGAACTGACGGGCTTGCGGCAGGTGCTGCCCCTGGGGCACGTCACCGGGCCGTTGAGCATGGCCGAGCTCCAGGGCAAGCGTCATCACGGGAGGCGCATCACCCCGCAGGTGCTGCGCCCAACGCTGGCCCTGCAGGCCAGGGGCCGTGAGCACGCTGGCACACAAAGAAGCCACTTCCAGAAACGGCACTGGCGTGAGGTGCGCGCCCAGGGCCTCCTCCAGCACCACCAGTTCGCGCAAGCCCAGACCCAGCCCGCCCTGGACCTCAGGCACCGTCAAGGCGCACCAGCCCAGAGCCGCAAGCTCCTGCCACAAGGCCGGGTCAAAGCCTGTGCCCGCGTCCACCACTGCGCGCACCACGTCTCGCGTGGCACGTCGCGTCAGAAAGTCTCGTGCCGCGTCGGCAATCTCGCGTTGGGCCTCATCAGGTTGCAAGTCTTGCATCGGGTGCCTTGTCCATGCGCGGCTTCACGTCCGCCATGGATCAAGGCTATCAGCCAGCGGTCACCACCTGATACGTCTGAACGGGGGAGGCAAAACCCTTGAGCGTCAGCGCCGCCACCGCCTCCACGGCAATGCCGGCCTGCGAGGCCTGCGCCACTTCGGCCGACAGCAGGATCTGCCCGCCTTTGGCCTCGCCGCACAGGCGGGCGGCCAGGTTGGTGACGCGGCCGATGGCGCCGTAGTCGCGCCGGCCTTCAAAACCGATGCCGCCGATGGTGGCCTGCCCCTTGGCCAGGCCGATGCCCATGGCCAGGCTGTAGCCGCGGCTTTCCCACAGCGCCTGCAGCTCCACAAAGCGCTGCTGCATCTTCACGCACATGGCGATTGCCGTGCCGGCGGGGTCTGGGATCTCGATCGGGTCGTTGAAAAAGATCATCAGCCCGTCACCGGCAAAGCGCTCCAGCGTGCCGCCAAAGGCCATGATCAGCTCGCCCATCGCAGCGTGGAACTCGCCCAGCACCTGCATCACCACCTCGGCCCCGTAGGCCTCCGTGAAGGCGGTGTAGCCACGCAGATCCAGAAACACCACCACGATCTCGCGCCGCCGCGGGGCCAGCGGGTCTTGTGCCGAATCGGTCAGCAGCAGGTCGGCCACGGCGGGGGAGAAAAAGCGCCGCAGGCGGCCCAGGCGCTCCACCTCGGCCACGCCTTGCTGCACGCGCTGCTGCAGATCGCGGTTCCAGGCCTCGAGCTCCAGCGCCTGGCGGCGCATGGCCAGGTGGTTGCGTACGCGGGCCAGCACCACGGGCGGGCTGATGGGCTTGGTGACGTAGTCCACCGCGCCCAGGTCCAGCCCCTTCTGCTCGTCTTCCGAGGCGGTCATGGCGGTGAGAAACACGACCGGGATGTGGTGCGTGGCGGCGTTGGCTTTCAGCTGCGCGCAGACCTCGTAGCCCGACATGCCCGGCATCATGATGTCCAGCAGGATCAGGTCGGGCGGGCTGTCGCTTCGCGCCACCGTCAAGGCCTTCTCGCCGTTGTTGGCCAGCTTGACGCGGTAATCAATTTTCAGGATGCCCGACATCAACGAGAGGTTGTCGGGCGTGTCATCCACCACCAGCACGGTGCTGCGGGCGGTGGCGTCAGGGGTTGTGCTCATCAGGGGGTGTTCTCCGGCGCTCAGCCTCGGCGTGCTGCCAGGCCGGCGTCAAGTTGTTCAATCGCCTGGTCGAAGTCGAAGCCGCCAATGGCCTCGCGGATGGCCTGGAAGTGCTGCGGGAAAGCGCTCTTGAGCAGGCTTTCCTTCTCGTTCAGCAGGTCTTCGGCGCCAGAGTCCATGTCGGCGCAGAGCTCACGCAGACGGGTGCACGCACCCTCCAGCTCGGCCTCGTTCACCACGGCCACTTGCTGGGTTTGTACTTCCTTGGGCAGCCAGTTTGAGAGGGACTGCACCAAAGGCTCCAGAGACATCCGAAGCGCTGCCGCCAAGTCGTCCAGCTTCTCGCGGGGCTCTCGCTCCTTGAGCGCCTGTTCCAGGTCACCCGCCAAGCTCTGCGTGCCGCTCGCGCCGATGTTGCCGCACACGCCCTTGGTGGTGTGCGCGGTGCGCACGGCGGTGTCCCAGTCGCCTGCGTCCAGCGCCTGCAGCACCGAGTCCACCGCGCCTCGCTGGCCGGCCACGAACTTGCGCAGCATGCCCACGTACATGGACTTCTTGCCCAGCACACGCCGCAGGCCGAGCTCCACATCCAGGCCGGCAATGCCCTTGGGCAGTTCAGGCTCAGGCGGAGGGGCATTGACCGCAAGGTCACTCTGCGGCAACCCATCGCCGCCAGCCGGCTGCTCGCGCGGCTTCACCCAGCGCAGCAAGGTGGCAAACAGGTCGCGTGGCTCGATAGGCTTGGCCACGTGGTCGTTCATGCCGGCGGCGCGGCAGGCCTCGCGGTCAGACTGCATGGCGTTGGCCGTCATGGCAATGATGGGCAAGGCGTCGAACTGCGGCATCCCGCGCAGGATGCGCGTGGCGGTCACGCCGTCCATCACCGGCATCTGCATGTCCATCAGCACCACGTCAAACTGGCCGGACTGCACCTTCTCCACGCCGATCTTGCCGTTGTCGGCCACGTCCACCACCAGGCCGGCGCCGCGCAGCAACTCGGTGGCCACTTCCTGGTTCAAGTCGTTGTCCTCCACCAGCAGCACCTTGGCGCCGCGGATGGCAGCCAAGGTGACTTCGGACTTCTCGCCATGTTCCTCCCGCGCCTGCGCGCCGGTGCCGAACAGGCGGGTCACCGAGTCAAACAGCATGGAGCCATTGACCGGCTTGACCAGCACGTTCTCGATGCCCTTTTCTTCGGCGCTGCGCAGCACCTCCTCACGCCCGTAGCCCGTGACCAGCACCATTTTGGGCTGCTTGTCATAGGGCCGCGCCTTGACCTTCTCGGCCAGCTCGATACCGTTCATGCTGGGCATCTGCCAGTCCAGGAACATCGCGTCATAGGGCTTGCCCTGGGTCACCGCGGTGTCCAACAGGTCCAAGGCCTGCGCCCCCGATTCGGCAACCTCCACGCTGAACGACAGGTCGCTCAATAGGCGGCCCAGCAGCAGGCGGGCGGCCTCGTTGTCGTCCACCACCAGAACGCGGCGGCCTTCCAGGTCTTCGCGCAGCAGTTGCGGCACGCTCTGGTCCTGCCCTCGACCCAGTCGCGCGGTGAACCAGAAGGTGCTGCCCTGGCCGTGCACGCTCTCCACGCCCACCTCGCCGTTCATCAGCTGGGCGATCTGCTTGGTGATGGCCAGGCCCAGGCCTGTGCCGCCGTAATTGCGGGTGGTGGAAGAGTCTGCCTGCTGGAAGCTCTGGAACAACTTGCTGATCTGATCGGGCGTGAGGCCGATACCGGTATCGCGCACTGCGCCGTAAACGAGGATGTCCTTCTCGGTCTCTTCCTGAATCTTGAGCACGATGGTCACCTCACCGCGCTCGGTGAACTTCACCGCGTTGTTGGAGTAGTTGATCAGGATCTGCCCCAGGCGCAGCGGGTCGCCCACCAGGCGCTGCGGCAGCGCCGGGTCCACATCGAACAGCAGCTCCAACCCCTTGTTGGACGCCTTCTCCGCGATCAGGTTGGCCACGTTCTGCAGCACGTTGTCCAACGTGAAGTCGATGGACTCGATCTCCAGCTTGCCGGCCTCGATCTTGGAGTAGTCCAGGATGTCGTTGATGATGCCCAGCAGGTGCTGGCTGGAGCTGTGCACCTTCTTGACGTAGTCACGCTGCCGGTCGTTCAGCCCCGTCTGCAACAGCAGGTAACTCATGCCGATGATGGCATTCATTGGCGTGCGGATCTCGTGGCTCATGTTGGCCAGGAACGCCGACTTCATGCGGTTGGCTTCCTCGGCGCGCGCGCTGGCCTGGCGCAGGTCATCGGTCATGGCCACCAGAGTGAACGTGCGCTCACGGACCTGCACCTCCAGGTTCTCGCGCTCAGCCTCCAGCGCGGCCTGCGCGGCATCACGCTCCACATTGGCCTGGCGGAAAGCGAGTACAGCCGCCGCCATGCCGCCAATCAGTTCCTCGGGCTTTTCAGCCAGCGTTTCCACGCGCCGGAAGTCGCTGGCATTCAGTGCATCGGCTTTGCTGCTCACCAGTTGCCGTAACGCGCCCGCCAACAGAGACAGACGGCCGGCGATCAGGCGCGCAATGAAGAACCAGAGCACCATGCCGCCCAAAGAACCCAAGACCACCACGGTGTAGGTGGACTGCGTGAACCGGTCAAGCGCTGCCTCAGAGGCCTCCATGCTCTGAAGTGAGCGCTGGATCAGATCGGTGTGGACCTTCTGCCCCAGTTCCGCAAACTGCACGTAAGACTGGTTGGCCTGCTCCATGGACCGCATGGCAAGCTCAGGCTTGTCAAGGAAAGTGTCAGAGGCCACGGTGGCGTTGTTGTAGTACGCGCCAAACCGGCGCACGGCGTCGCGCAACATCTTGCGCACGGCGTCGGAGGCCTGCTCGTTGGTCGACAGTTCCTTGACCTTGACGTACATCTCGGTGAGCTTTTCCACCAGAGCGTCGTGCTGTTGTTTCAGCGCCTCCCCCTTGAGGGTGCCCAGGCGAACGGCTTGGGCCATGGTGTTCAGGTCTTTCTGCACTTGAAGGATCTCCATCCCCAAGGCCATGCTGCCGGCCAGAATGCGGGCATCCCGTACCTGCTGCTCGTTGGCCTCGCGCTGTTGCTTGCTGAAGCCCGACACCGTCACCACGCTGAACACCGCCCCGCCCAGAATGGCCGCCACCACGGGCAGGAAGAAATACAGCACGAAGCGGTTCTGGCCGCTAAAGCGAAGCTTGCTCATCCAAAAGTCTCCTTGGCACCAGCCTTTGCCGTTGGCAGGGCCGGGCGATTCTGATGCATCGCAAGCGATACGTCTCGAACGACCAGCGAACCGGGCTCGTATAGCCGGGCGCGGCCCCACAAGGGCAAAAGTGTCAAGTTAGATTGACACCTATGATTGACCATGTAAAGCTAACAGCCTACTTTTCAGCACAAATGCCCGAACGGCACGCCCGGCCACCCATCAACACCCTGGCCCCGTTCGAGCCAGAGAACCACATGACCAAGCATTCAGCCCATGGCAGCGTGCGAGCCCCCCGACGTTGGGCCCACTACCTTTTATGGCTGCTTCTGACCACCCTGCTGAGCGCCTGTGAGCGCCCGCCCGTCGACACGGTGCAGGGTGGCTACCGCGGCACTGGCATGGTGCAGGTCTACAACCCGCGCACCCTGGCCACGCAAGCCGACTTGAACGCTGAGCCCGAGATCGCCCGCGCGGCCAGGCTGCGCCCAGGTGCACCCAACGCCGGTGAGGCTTATGAAAACATCAAGGTGTTGGGTGACCTGAGCGTCACGGAGTTCGGCCGCACCATGACGGCCATCACCTCCTGGGTCTCACCCAAGGAAGGCTGCTTGTACTGCCACGTCGAGGGCAACTTTGCGAGCGACGAGGTCTACACCAAGGTGGTGGCGCGGCGCATGTTCCAGATGGTGCAGCACA
>Ga0315900_10008511_pt1 | contig 13179 bp, 12 predicted proteins | sample LakEriMetagenome_FD_203521 | JGI IMG/M metagenome (GOLD analysis project Ga0315900, IMG submission 203521) | Freshwater fungal communities from buoy surface, Lake Erie, Ohio, United States - Buoy 12 MA114 | ecosystem: Environmental > Aquatic > Freshwater > Lake > Lake biofilm | place: USA: Lake...
CGCGAACTCCCCTTCTTCCGGAATGCATTCGGTTTTGCACACCAGCCACTGCGCCTTCAGACGTACCGTCACTTGGGGCGACAGGGGCGAGGGCCGGAAATCGGGCCCGACCGTCACCGGCACCGGCAGCAGCACCGTGCCTTCGTAGCCGTAATTGGCCAGGTGCCCGATCGGGAACTTGCGCGGCACCGGCCAGTCGATGTCGCCGGCGGTCAGGCCGGCGGGCAGTTTCCAGGCCATCGTGGTGGGCAGGCCAGAGTCGCCCGGGTTCTTCCAGTAGGTGTGCCACTGGGGCTGGTGCGCCAGTTGCAATCCGAGCCACACCGTCTTGCCTGGCGCCACACCCTCGGGTGCATGGGCCAGAAGTTCAGCCCGTACGCGCTCGGTGGTGACGACGCTCGACGGCGCGGCCACGGCGGCCAGGGCCCCGCAGGCGAGCAAAGCCAGACCCGCCTGCCGCAGCAATCGAGGGAGGAGTGACACGGCGCGAAGGCAGGCCCACACAGACATTGGTGCATTGTCCCATCGCCGGTCCGGGCGCCCTGCCGTCAGGCTTATTCGCGGCGCGTTGGCGCAGGGTGTCGATCATTCGCGGCGTCAGGCCCTGTGCCGTTCGACCTTGCCCCCCCGATTCACCTGTCCGCCATGGAACCCGCCCGTCCACCACCCCGCCAAAACACACCCACCGCCATGCAGTGGCCTATGCCTTGTGGTTCGATGGGCTGGCTCATGCCACGAGCGAATGCGCGCAGCCGTCCTCCGGTGAAACGCGCGCGCTGTCTGCGTTCATCGACCGCCTGTGCCAGGTCGACCCGCCGACTTCGTCCGCGCCGTCGTCCCCGATCGTCCCGCCGTCCCGGCAACCGCCGCCGTCCCTGATGCCCCCCCCGGGCCTCGAGGCAGCGGCAAGGCCGTCTTGTAGCGCACCTGCTTCAACGCAAAGCTCGACCGAATCTTCTCGATCCCCGGAATCGGCGTGAGTTGGTTCAGGATGAACCGCTCGAGCGCTGCGATGTCGGCCACCGCCACCCGGATCAGATAGTCGCTGTCACCGGTCATGAGGTAGCACTCCATCACCTCATCATGCTCGGCGATGCGCCGCTCGAATTCCCCCAGCGCCTCGCGTGACTGCGCTTTCAGGCTGATCGAAATGAACACCGACAGGCCCAGCCCCAGGGCCTTCGGTTCGGCCAGCGCCACGTAACGCTGGATCACCCCGGCCGCCTCCATCGCCTTGACCCGCGCCAGGCAGGGCGAAGGTGACAGGTGCACCCGACGTGCGAGCTCCACGTTGGTGAGCGAGCTGTCTTCCTGAAGTTCGGCCAGGATTCGCAGGTCGAGGGCATCGAGTTGCATGAAATGCTTCAGAAAAATGATATTTCAGCAGATTGTGCTCCATCTATCCACTGATGAGGTGATTTCGAAAGCCCATGCGCCTGCCGGCGTTCTAGAGTGCTGTCAACGCGGTTCTACGGCGCGCAATGCCGGCGGATCCGTTTCCGGGCAGTCCCCGGCCCCTGACCACCCCGCCTTCGCCATGACAGACCACAGCCTTCATCGATTCCTCACGCGATCCGCCCCGGGCGCGGATGCCGACCCTGGCGAAACCGCTGAATGGCGTGAGGCCCTGCAGGCCCTGGTGGCCAGCCAGGGCCCCGAGCGCGCGCGCTTCATCCTCGACGAACTCGCCGCCCTGGCCCGCGATCCCCGTATCGGCTGGTCGCCCGAACTCATCACGCCCTACGTGAACACCATTCCCGTCGAACGCCAGCCGGTCTTCCCCGGCGACCTCGCGCTCGAGGAGCGTCTGGCCTGTGTCATGCGCTGGAACGCGCTGGCCATGGTGGCGCGCGCCAACACCGCCTATGGCGAACTCGGCGGCCATATCGCCAGCTACGCCAGTGCCGCCGACCTGTTCGAGGTCGGCTTCAACCATTTCTTCCGCGCCCGCGACGCGCAATTCGGTGGCGACCTGGTGTTCTTTCAGCCCCACAGCGCCCCCGGCGTGTATGCCCGCGCCTTCCTCGAGGGCCGCCTGACCGAGCAGGACCTGGCCCACTATCGCCAGGAGATCACTGCCCCCGCCCGCGGCGCGCGCGGGCTCTCGAGCTATCCGCATCCCTGGCTGATGCCGGACTTCTGGCAGTTCCCCACCGGCTCCATGGGCCTGGGCCCCATCAGCAGCATCTACCAGGCGCGCTTCATGCGCTACCTCACTCACCGTGGCCTGCTCGATGCCAGCGGCCGCAAGGTCTGGGGCGTGTTCGGCGACGGTGAGATGGACGAGCCCGAGAGCATGAGCGCGCTCACCCTGGCCTCGCGCGAGGGTCTCGACAACCTGGTGTGGGTCGTCAATTGCAACCTGCAGCGCCTGGATGGCCCGGTGCGGGGCAATGGCCGCATCGTTGACGAGCTCGAAAAACTGTTCCGTGGCGCCGGCTGGAATGTCATCAAGCTGCTCTGGGGCAGCGACTGGGACGGCCTGTTTGCCCGCGATGCCGACGGCGCGCTGGTGCGGGCCTTCGCCCACACGGTCGACGGCCAGATGCAGACCTTCGCCGCCAAGGACGGCCGGTTCAACCGCGACACCTTCTTCGGCCAGAACGAAGCGCTGGCTCGTCTGGCCCAGGGCATGACCGACGAACAGATCGACCGCCTCAAGCGCGGCGGCCATGACCTGGTGAAAATCCACGCCGCCTACGATGCTGCTGCCCGCCACAGCGGCCAGCCCACGGTGATCCTGGCCCACACCAAAAAGGGCTATGGCATGGGCAGCGCCGGCCAGGGCCGCATGACCACCCACAGCCAGAAAAAGCTCGACGAAGCGGCCTTGCTCGAATTTCGCAACCGATTCAACCTGCCGCTGTCGGACGACCAGGCCCGCCAACTCGCGTTCCTCAAGCCCGCCGACGACAGCCCCGAGATGCGCTACCTGCATGCGCGCCGCGCCGCGCTGGGCGGCTACCTGCCCGCGCGCCAGGCGCAGGCGCCGGTGGTGCCGGTCCCGCCCCTGCCTTCCTACGCCCAGTTCGCGGTGCGCGCCGAAGGCAAGGAGATGTCCACCACCATGGCCTTTGTGCGCTTGCTGGGCAATTTGCTCAAGGACGCAACGCTCGGCCCCCGGATCGTGCCCATCGTCGCCGACGAGGCCCGCACCTTCGGCATGGCCAACCTGTTCAAGCAGGTGGGCATCTATTCCAGCGTCGGTCAGCGCTACGAGCCGGAAGACATCGGCTCTGTGCTGTCCTACCGGGAAGCCCGCGACGGCCAGATCCTCGAGGAGGGGATCAGCGAGGCCGGCGCCATCGCCAGCTGGACGGCCGCCGCCACCAGCTACAGCGTGCACGGCCTGCCGATGCTGCCGTTCTACATCTACTACTCGATGTTCGGCTTCCAGCGGGTGGGCGATGCGATCTGGGCCGCCGCCGACCAGCGTGCGCGCGGCTTCCTGCTCGGCGCCACCTCGGGCCGCACCACCCTGGGCGGCGAGGGCCTGCAGCACCAGGACGGCAGCAGCCACCTGGTGGCCGCCACCATCCCCAATTGCCGCGCCTGGGACCCGGCCTTCGCCGGCGAGATGGCGATCATCCTCGACCATGGCATGCGGGAAATGCTGGTCGAACAGCGCGATGTCTTTCACTACATCACGCTGATGAACGAAAACTACGCGCAGCCGGATGTGCCGGAGTCGGCCGCCGAGGGCGTGCTGCGTGGCGCGTGGCGCTTCGGCCGCTTCGGCCCGGGCACGCCGCAGATATCCCTCATGGGCTCGGGCGCGATCCTCACCGAAGTGATTGCCGCGGCGCACCAGCTCGCGGCCGACGGCATCGCCTGTGAGGTGGTCAGCGTGACCAGCTGGAGCGAACTGGCCCGCGAAGGCATCGCCGCCGAACAGGCCGCCCTGGCCGGCGAGCCGGCCGCCGCGCCCTGGATCACCGGCTTGCTGGCGGAGGGCGCTGGCCCGGTCATTGCCGCCACCGACTACGTGCGGGCCGTGCCCGAACAGGTGCGCGCCTTCCTGCCGGCGGGCCGGCGCTACCTCACCCTGGGCACCGACGGCTTCGGTCGCAGCGACACCCGCGCCGCCCTGCGCGACTTCTTCGGAGTGGATGCCGCCGCCATCGTCCGGGCTGCCCGCCACGCCCTGGGGCGCTGAGGCGCTGAGGCGCGGGGGCCCGGGAGCCCGTACCATCTGGGTCATGAACCGCGCACCGTCCGCCGCCGCCTCCACGCCCGCCGTCGCCTCGGCCGCGCCGCCTCGCTTCTGGGCTGACCTGTCCACCCGCGAGTTCGACCAGCGCCTGGCCTCCGGCCTGGCCCTGCAGACCGTTGCCGTCCTGCCTGTGGCCGCGACCGAGCAGCATGGCCCCCACCTGCCGGTGAGCGTCGATGCCACGCTGGTCGACGGCATCGTTGCGGCCAGCCTGCCGCACCTGCCCGCCTCGTTACCGGTGCTGTTCCTGCCCACCCAGGCCGTGGGCAAGAGTGACGAACACCTGCGTTTTCCCGGCACGCTCACGCTGTCGGCCGACACGCTCATTCGCGTTTGGACCGAGATCGGCGAATCGGTGGCCCGGGCTGGCGTCCGCAGACTGGTCCTGTTCAATTCGCACGGCGGGCAGGTCAGCGTGATGGACATCGTCGCGCGCGAATTGCGCCAGCGTTGCGACATGCTGGTCTTTTCGACCAATTGGTACACCCTGCCCCTGGGCGAAGAGGCCGAAGGGCGCTTCCCGCCCGAGGAACACCGCTTCGGCATCCACGCCGGCGACATCGAAACCTCGATGATGCTGGCCTTGCGGCCCGAGCGGGTCGACATGACCCAGGCCCGCGACTTTCGCTCCACTGCCCAGGAGCGGGCGGCCCGCTACCCGATCCTGGGCAACGGCCGCAGTGCCAAGCTCGGCTGGCAGATGCAGGATTACCATCCTGCGGGCGCCGCTGGCAATGCCGCCGCCGCCACGGCCGCCAAGGGCCGGGCGATGGTCGAGGCCGCGGGCCTGCAACTGGCGCGCCTGCTGCAGGAGGTGGCGCAACTGCCCCTGTCCACCCTGGTCGACCGGCCCGACCTTTCCCGCTGAGACTCTCCCGCCTGCGCCGTCCTACGCCAGCTTGCGAACGCGCCGATGGCATGCCCGGTTCGCGCGCCTAAATTGCGAGCCATGAGGCCTGCAGCGGGCCGGCACGGGGCCGGTGCCCGGGCATGGCCCAGGAGATTGGCAATGACCGTAGTGGCAAATGTGATGACCCGGGGTGTGCGCTCCATGCGCCCCCAAGACAACCTCGTGCAGGCCGCCCAGGCCATGGAGGAACTCAATGTCGGCGCCGTGCCGGTGTGCGACGGTGACCGCCTGGTGGGGATGGTCACCGACCGCGACATCGTCGTGCGCGGCGTCGCCCAGCAGCACGACCTGCGCCAGTGCTGCCTCGCCGACATCATGAGCGGCCATGTGCGCACCGTGCACGAGCAGGACGATGTGCAGGACGTGCTGCGTGAAATGTCCGAGGCGCAGATCCGCCGCCTGCCGGTGGTCGATGCGCAGGACCGGCTGGTCGGCATGGTCTCGCTCGGCGATATCGCCAGCAAGCAGCCCGAGGGCCAGCCCCAGGTGGCCCAGTCCCTCGGGCAGATCTCCTCGCCGTCCGAGCCCGATCGTTCCAAGCAGTCGCAGGCCAGCGGCGCCCAGGGCGGCGGCAGCTCGCGCCAGCAGACGCCCATGGGCTGAGGCCCGGTGGCCGCGCGCAGGCCGGTTAAGCTGCCGGCATGCGCATCGACTCCTTACGCCAACGGCTGCGAGCCCTGGGCGCCGGCCCCCGGCATGAACACCGGGTGCTGCGCCTGTGGTCGCAGGCCTTGCCGCAGGACAGCGGCCCGCGCCGGCTGGACAGCTTCCTGCCCCGGGCCCTGATCGAGGCGCTGCCCGCGCTCGAGGCGGAACTGGCCTCGCTGGCCCGCCTGCAGTCGGTCCATCCGGCCGCCGATGGCGGCGAGCGCCTGCTGGTCGAACTGGCCGACGGCCAGAGCGTTGAAAGTGTCCTGCTGCCCAGGGATGGCCTGTGCGTGTCGACCCAGGTCGGTTGCGCCGTGGGCTGCGTGTTCTGCATGACCGGTCGTGACGGCCTGGTGCGGCAGGTCACCAGCGGTGAAATCGTGGCCCAGGTGGTTCTCGCCCGGCGGCGCCGCGCCGTGCGCAAGGTGGTGTTCATGGGGATGGGCGAACCCGCCCATAACCTCGACGCCGTGCTCGAGGCGATCGACCTGCTTGGCACGGCCGGCAATATCGGCCACAAGAACCTGGTTTTTTCGACGGTGGGTGATCCTCGGGTCTTCGAGGAATTGCCCCGGCAGGCCGTCAAGCCCGCCCTGGCGCTGTCGCTGCACACCACCCGGCCCGAGCTGCGAGAGCAGCTGCTGCCCCGGGCGCCCCGCATGACGCCTGAAGCCCTGGTCGAAGCCGGCGAACGGTATGCCCGCGCCACCGGCTATCCGATCCAGTATCAGTGGACGCTGATCGAAGGCCTCAACGACGGCGACGACGAACTCGCCGGCATCGTCCGCCTCCTGAAGGGGAAATACGGCGTGTTGAACCTGATCCCCTACAACCGCGTCGATGGCCTGCCGTTCGAGCGACCGGCCTGGGAGCGCGCCGCCGCCATCGCGCGCCAACTCCATCGACAAGGCGTACTCACCAAACTGCGCCACTCCGCCGCCCAGGATGTCGAGGGTGGCTGCGGCCAGCTGCGCGCGCGGGCGGCCACCGGGGGCGCCGCCACCCGCCCGACGCGCCGGGTCGTGCCGGTGCAGCCCGTCGCGTCCTAGGGGCGTGCGGCGGGCGATGCCTCAGCGATTGGCCTTGTTCGCCCGGTTGTTCTGGCTGCGGGCCTGGCCGCCCTTGCGCCCGGCCTCCCGGGCCTCCTCCGAACTGAACTCGTGGGCGGTGCCCTTTTCGTGGGCTGCGCGCCCGCCCTGGCTGGCGATCTCGCGCTGACGTTGCGGGTCCATCGAGGCGAAGCCCCGGTTCGAACTGCCGCTTTTGCCCTGATTGCTGCCCTGGTTGCTGGATGCCATGGTGGGGACTCCTTGCTGGATCGAATGGCGATGCATGAATGCATGGACGGCACCGCGCCGCCCACGCATCCATTGAGAGCCAGCGCCCAGGCGCCACTCGTCAGGATGGGCACAAGAGCTATGTAGGACGGTCGCCCGCGGTCACACCGGGGCGGGCCCTGCGGCGCGCAGCCGCGCGAGCAGCGCGTCGGCCTCGGGCGAGCGCGTGCCCGCCCGAGGATCCGTCCGCAGGCTTTCGAGCAAGCGGCCGATGGCCGGCGCGGTCGGCAGCACCGGCCCGAGAAAGCGCGCCTGGGCGCCCTGCGCGATCAGCAGGGTGGGGAAGGTCTCGATCTCCACATCGCCCACCGCATCGGCCTGGTCTTCGATATCCACCCAGGCAAAGTCCACGCCGGGCTGCTGCGCCGCCTGCTGCGCCAGTTGCGGGCGCCATTCCCGGCAGGTGCCGCACCAGTCGGCGCACAGGCAGATCACCTGCCAGCCCGCCTCGTCGGCGGAGGCGGGGATCGCGGGGGGCGGTGCGAGGGTCATGCGGCGGTCCAGGGTCAGCTGCCAGTGTAGCGAGCGCCGTCGGCCGTCGCGCCGCGTGCACGGTATCCGGGCTTCAGGCGTAGGTGACCCAGTCACCCCACTCGGGCCCATCGAGGTGGGGCAGCGTGTTGAATGTCACGAGCATGTGGCGCTTGGGGGTAAAGGCGAACTCGGTCACTGAGGTGTTGCGCATGCGCAGGTTCAATTCGATCGTCGTCTCTGGGGGAGCCTGCAGCACCCGGCCCACCGCCGTCGAGATGGGCCCACCGCTGCTCACCACCAGCACCTGCTGCCCGTGATGGTGGGCGCGCACATGGTCCAGGGCGCGGGTCACGCCCGCCACGAAATCCGAATAGCTCGCCATCCCCCGCGGCGTGACCACCCCGGCCATCCACTGGGTCAAGCCGTCTCGCAACAGCCGGAAATGATGCCGATAGCGCTCGGGCGTGTCGGGCCGGGGCAACGGGTTCGGATGGATCGCCGCGATCACCGCCTCGCTGTCGTACTCATTGAGCCCGGGCCACTCCAGCGCGCGGGCCGTCATGGCGCTGCCCGCAGACGCCATGCCTTCGGCGATGGCCTCCAGGGTCTGTCGATGCCGCCGCAACGTGCCCACCAGCACGGCGTCCGGTCGCATGCCACGCCGCGCCAGGTATTCACCCAGCCGGCCGGCCTGTCGCGCGCCCAGCTCGCTGAGTTGGTCGTAATCGTCCGCGCCGAACGAGGCCTGCCCGTGGCGCACGAGATAAAGGGTCCCCATGCGGGACATTCTTGCAAGCGCGTGCCGGCCCTGCGCGTCGCGGCGGCGACTGGCGCGCATCTGCGCCCGCGCGCGCAGTCACCCGTGCGACGTCGGGCGCGCGTGCGTGCCCAGCGTCACCTCCCCGGTGGGCGTGTGCAGGCGCGCCATCAGCGCTGCGTCTCCCGGCTCCACCGCCACCTGCGCCAATCCGATCGCCTGCAGCGCCTGCTGCAGCCTCTGCGCCTGGGGATGTCGCAGGGTCAGCGCCGCCAGCCGTGCCCCAGACGATGCCATTGCGGCCACCGGATGCACCGGGCCCCACTCGATGAGTGTGGGCAGCGTACCGTCGAACAAGCGCTGCCCGTCTTCCCGCACGGCAATCTTCCACGACAGCAAGCCCGTCGGTGTCGGCCGCGAGGCGGGCAGCACCTCCCCGCGCTCAATCCCCAGGGCCCGCCAGGCGGCCGTGGCCGCGGCCACATCCGCCACCCTCACCACCACATGCGCCAGCTGCGGCCCGTCGCGCGCCACCCGGGCGCGCAGGGCCTCATCGTCCATGTCGAACCAGCGACGCCGACCGGGCGCCGCCGCCTGCGGATCGATCGCGATGATCTCGAAATACGCCGCCGGAAACTCGGGGCTGTCGATGCGAAACAGCCGGTTGTGGGTGCCCATGAGCGGATGCTGTCCGCCCGGCCCCGGCGTCAGGCCCAGCGTACGCTCGCACCAGGCCACGCCCTCCTCGAGGGACGCGGCCACCACCACCAGATGGTCCACCCGGGCGGTCTCGGGCGCCGCCCTCGTCCCCGGCTCGTTGCTCATCGTGCTCACAGGGCCACCTCCCCGGTGATGCAGGTCACCGAATCACCGCCTACCCAGATCGTCGCCGGATCCTGCGCATCGCGGGCCACATGCACCCGTCCGGCGCGCCCGAGCACGGTGCCTTGGCTTGCGATATACCGGGGCGGCGCCAGCCCCGCGCCGATCAGCCATTGCGCCATGGCCGCATTGAGGCTGCCCGTCACCGGGTCTTCCGCCATGGCGCCGTGGCCAGGGAAAAATGCGCGCACCTCGAACGCCGGCTCCTGCGGCCCGTCCGCCGGATTCCTAGGAGCCACCACGCCCACCTTGCCGCGCGGCCCCGCCACCCCCACGAACAGCCCCGACAGCACCGAGGCTTGCGGCTGCAGCGCCAGCACCTGTTCATGCGAGCGCAGCATCACGCCGCGCCAGCCGGGCCCGTTGTCGCACCAGGCATGGTGGGCAATGTCCTCGCGCGCCACGCCCAACCCCCGGGCGATCAGCCTGACCTCGTCTTCCTCCAGCGGCCCGCTGCGCACCCGCGGCGGTGCCGCAAACGCCAGCCGCGTGCCATCGCGTCGGATCCGAACCCGTCCCACGCCGCATTCCTGCACGATGAACTCGCCCTTCGGCCGCCCGCCCGCCTGCAGCCAGGCATGGCAGCTGCCCAGGGTCGGATGCCCGGCAAACGGCAACTCGCGTCCCGGGCAGAAAATCCGCAGCCGGTAGTCCGCCTCGGGATGGGTGGGCGGCAGCACGAAGGTGGCCTCCGACAGGTGTGTCCAGTCGGTGAACGCCTGCATCGCAGCCTCGTCCAGCCCGGTGCCATCGAGCACCACCGCCACCGGATTGCCCCGATAGGGCACCGCGGTGAACACATCGACTTGCTGGAACGCGCGCATCGCCCGGGTCATCGCTTCATCCTCTGTTCACACCGTCAACATCCAGGCCCCGGTGGCCAGCAGGATCACCGCCAGCACCCGGTTGAACCACAGCAGCCGCCTGCCTTGCGACAGCCATCCCCGCAACATCGAGCCCACCAGCGCATACGTGAAGTTGCTGGTGAAGGCGAAGAACACCATCAGACCTGCCACGATCAGCAGCCGCAGGCCGGGATTGGGCGCCGGTTCACCGCCGGCGTTCACCACCCAGCCGGCAGTGAGCGTCAGCGCCAGCATCCACGCCTTGATATTCACGAACTGCAGCAGCACCCCCTGCCCGAAGGTCACCGACAGCCGGCCCTCGTCCACCTGGGCCATCGTCGACTGCCGCACCAGCCGCAGCGACAGCCAGACCAGATAAGCCACCCCGCCCAGCTTGATCGCCCAGCGCAGCGCCGGCACGCCCGTCACGAGCGCGCCCAGGCCCAGTCCGCAGGCCAGCAGCAGCAGCGTCCATCCGGTGGGCACGGCCAAGCAGAACCGCAGGGCCCGTCGCAGGCCGAGGTTGGCCGCCAGCGCGGTTGACAGCGTCGTGTTCGGCCCGGGCGAAAACGACATCGCCGTGGCGAACAGCAGCAAGGCAACAAATTCGCTGTAACTCATGGAAAAGGACGCCGCAGGCGGTTCAAACACATCCGCCGCACTGTACCGCCCCATCTGGCGCCCCGCCGTCGCCCGGGTGTCGCCCGCCGTCCCGGCGCAGGTGGCGCTTCAGCGCGAACCCAGCGCCTCCCAGCGCTCCAGCGCGGCCATCAACTGGTCTTCGATCGCCATCGACCGCGCCGCCAGCTGTGCGGCCCGTGCGCCGTCGCTGGCATACAGGCTGCCATCGGCCAGCAGCGCCTGGATCGACTGCTGCTCCTGCTCCAGCGCCTCGATCTCACCCGGCAGGGCGTCGAGCTCACGCTGCTCCTTGTAGCTCAATTTCTTCAGCCGGCCCGCACCGGCCACCGCCTCTGCGCCCGCGATGCCCGCAGCGCCCGCTCCCCCGCCGTTCGCGCCCCCCGCTGCGGCCGGCGCCCGACCTGCCCCGCTCCCGGGGCCCGCCTTGCCTGCCACGGTGTCGCTGCCCGCGCCACCGGCCAGTGCCCGCGCCCGGCTTGACTGGGTCAGCCAGTCCTGGATCCCGCCTTCGTACTCCCGCCAGCGCCCTTCGCCCTCGGCCACCAGCGTGCTGGTCACCACGTGGTCCAGGAAGCTGCGGTCATGGCTGACCAGGAACACCGTGCCGTCATAGGCCTGCAGCAGTTCCTCCAGCAATTCGAGCGTGTCGATGTCCAGGTCATTGGTCGGCTCGTCGAGCACCAGCACATTGGCGGGCCGCGCGAACAAACGCGCCAGCAGCAGCCGGTTGCGCTCCCCACCGGACAGCGAGCGCACCGGCGACTGCGCCCGTGCCGGCGAAAATAGGAAATCCCCCAGATAGCTCTTGACGTGTTTGCGCTGCCCGCCGATCTCGATCCATTCGCTGCCCGGGCTGATGAAGTCCTCCAGCGTGGCCTCCAGGTCCAGCGCCTCGCGCATCTGGTCGAAGTACGCCACCTGCAGATTTGAGCCGCGTCGCACCTGCCCGCCGGTGGGCTCCAGCGCGCCGAGAATCAATTTGAGCAGCGTCGTCTTGCCCGCTCCGTTGGGGCCGACCAGTCCGATCTTGTCCCCGCGCAACACCGTCGCCGAAAAATCCTGCACCACGGTGCGCGCCGGCCCGCCAGCCGGATCGGCGAAGGCGTGCTGCACGTCGGTCAATTCGGCCACGATGCGGCCACTGGGCAGCCCGGTCGCCGCATCGAGCTTCACCCGCCCCAGGGTCTCCCGCCGCGCCGTCCGCTGCGCCCGCAGGCGCTCGAGCCGGTTGATGCGACCCTGCGCCCGCGTGCGCCGCGCCTCCACCCCGCGCCGGATCCACACCTCCTCCTGCGCCAGCAGCTTGTCGGCCTTGGCCTGAACCACGCCCTCCTGCGCCAGCTGCTCCTCTTTCAGCACCTGGTATCGGCTGAAATTGCCCGGGTAAGTGCGCAACTGCCCGCGATCGAGCTCGACGATGCGCGTCGCCACCCGGTCCAGAAACGCGCGGTCGTGCGTGATCGTCACGACGCTGCCCTTGAAAGCCAGCAGCAGGTCTTCCAGCCAGGCGATGGCGTCCAGGTCCAGGTGGTTGGTCGGTTCGTCCAGCAGCAGCACGTCCGGTCGCATCACCAGCGCCTGGGCCAGTGCCACCCGTTTGCGGGTCCCCCCCGACAGGGGCCCGATGCGCGCCTCACCGGACAGGCGCAGCCGCTGCAGGGTTTCTTCCACCCGCTGCTGCCAGTTCCAGCCGTCCAGCGCCTCGATCTGGCGCTGCAGCGCGTCCAGATCCCCCTGGCCTTGCGTGTAGCGCTCGATCAGGGCCAGCGTGGGCGCCAGCCCCGCGCTCACGGCCTCGAACACCGTGTCCTGCGCCTGCAGCGGCGGCTCCTGCGCCACATAGGCCACCCGCAGGCCCTGCTGCACCTGCATCTGCCCATCGTCGGGCCGCTCCAGCCCCGCCAGGATCTTCAGCAGGGACGACTTGCCCGTTCCGTTGCGGCCGATCAGGCCCACCCGCTCGCCCGCCTCCAGCGCGAAATGGGCGTGGTCGAGCAGGGCCACATGGCCAAAAGCGAGCTGGGCGTCGGAAAGGGTGATCTGGGCCATGGGTGCCGTACCGTGAAGCCGCGCAGGTTAGCACCGCGACACGACCGGCCGGGCGCGGCTGTGGTGCGCGGCTGGATCGGGACGACTCGCGGGCCAGGCCCGGCGGCCGTGGAGGGGGAGGATGAGGGGGCGAGGCTGCCGTCCTCATCGAATCGCGGGGGACTTCCTGGGGGGCCAGAATTTCGTTGTAGAATGGAGGGCTTCGCGGCTCGAAAGCTGCAACTGATCAAAAGCCCCGGCCAACCCGGGTGGTGCTGATGGGAAGTGCTGATGGGCGGCGGTTCGACTCTGACGGCCTGCTGAGGCGGTCGTCGGGCTGGCGAAAAAATCTTTCCACGAAGTTTGACTGGTTCGAAGAATTTGTGTCATAATCGTGGGCTCCGCTGATCGCAGTGGGGTTGCCTGGCGGACAGCTGGGCGGC
>Ga0315900_10008519_pt1 | contig 13174 bp, 12 predicted proteins | sample LakEriMetagenome_FD_203521 | JGI IMG/M metagenome (GOLD analysis project Ga0315900, IMG submission 203521) | Freshwater fungal communities from buoy surface, Lake Erie, Ohio, United States - Buoy 12 MA114 | ecosystem: Environmental > Aquatic > Freshwater > Lake > Lake biofilm | place: USA: Lake...
CAAAAGACGCAACTATTTGAACTCTTTTTGAGTTAAAATTAATACCCGGTATTTTATCTTGTGATTTTGGATCCCATTTCCATTTATCCGCTGGGTTCACTCCATCAACATATAAATTTTTATATCCTAATTCTTGAAGTTTTCTTGATGTTGCAACACCCATACCACCAGTAATATCGGTCACAATAAATGCATTATACATTGTTGCCCATTTGTAGGCAATTTCTGCAACAACATCAGGTGGTACTTTTGCAATATATTCTAACACTTGTTCTCTTTCATCAAAATCAATAATAGTAAATGTTGTAAAATCCTCACTATCACCTCTTGAAACGTCCATACCCATAATATATTTATGTCCCGCAACAGGTTCTTTCCATTGCCATAAAACACCCCCCATAAATTTATTTTCGGGTTCTTTAATATGATTATCTTTAATTGATTTCATGGTTTCGGGTGGTATTACATTATCCCCCGAACCTAAAAAGTTACATTCAAGCTCCTGTGATATTTTTCTTCTATCAAATTTTAGTTTTTTAGCCATGGCCTCAAACCAAGAACTGTAGGCCTTATATCCATCATTTTCTATTTTTTGTTTTATTTCTTCAAAATTTCTATCACTGACTTTAATATTACCGTAATCAACTGTAATTTCATCATCTTTATAGTCAGCTCTATTTAACATGTAATGTACAATATCATTACATTTAATTAATTTTAAATCTTTAGAATACCTAGGATCTCTAAACCAATACATTTCAGTAATCCTAAAGTCATTCATTCCTTTAACTGCCTGACTGTATATAGAATAATAAATTGGGTCAAATCCATTTGGTGTTGAAATAACAATTACTTTACCTCCTGTTGAAAGGGACGCCATACAAGCAGACCAAAAGTCTTCATCCGCATTAATGTAAGCGGCCTCATCGAAAATAAGAATTGTAGGAGTATAACCACGTAAGGCATCTTTTGATGTTGCGACCGCCTTAACTTCACAACCATTAGTTAATTTAAAATGTCTTTGTGAATTCTTTTCAACAGAAAACCCAACACCCATCCATTTTGGCCATTGGTCAACAAATGATCTAACTTTATTTGCCATCTCAACGGCAGTATCCATTTTGTTTGCAATAATTAGAATTTTTTCAGGTTTTTCTTTTTTTGCGAATACCAATCTTTTTGATGCCCATGCTGACGTTACGGTTGATACACCAGCCTGACGGTATTTTAACGCAATATTTTCATCACACTCGTCGTAGTCCCTCACCAATGTAACTTGATCATTAAATAGTTCTAACGGAACATATTTTGATTGTGTGTTGTCGTATGTTTGAAGATATGATTTAAGGGCATAGGGTGTATTATTTATACACTTTGCATATTCTAATAACGCTTGTTCTCTTGTTAACGACATTCATTATTTTTATTTTTTATTTAAAATTTTCAAAACATCTTTTTTAGATACTTCATTATAAATGTGTTTTCCAATTATATTCATAATGTTTTCTTCAATTTTTTTAATATCACTTTCTTCCGTTTCTTTTGTTTTTGGTAATCCTTTGTGTTTTGTTTTTGCAAAATCCTTTAAATCTTTTTCTGACATTTTTTTAGCCATGTCTTGAACCTTTTTAGAAACTTTTGTTTTTGGGGTATCTCCTCTTTTAACCGATAGAGCCAATCCCATTATTTTTTGTTGTTGTTTTGAAACCGCCTTTTCGGTCATTTCTCCTTCTGTTTGTGTGAGAACCGTTTTACCCGCATCGTTAGTAACAGAATAGTTACCTGAAACTGTTGTTTTTGATCCAACAGGTAACTCAATTTGTTTTACTGTTTTATTAGTGACTTTAGGTGCTGGTTGTTCTTTCATTTCTTTACTTTTAACTTTTTCGTAAAGAACGGTAATTTGTTGTTTAGACATTTTTTCTAATGTTTTCATAGAAAAACCTTCATGAAGAAGTGTCACAATTTTAGGATTCATATGATTCATCTTTTACTAAATTTTTTTCCCATTTTAATACGACATCTCTTTCGTATAATTTATTTTCAACCAAGTCTACACTTTCACCGTAACTAAAAACTAAACGTTTTCTTTTATGTATAAGGATTTCATCACTATCAGATTTTTCCCAAGCCAAAGAAATAACACCATCAATAGCATCATAAACACCAAAAAAATCAGAGTTTTGTATTAAATTTAATTCAATATCAGAGTTTTTTAAAACACCAACTTTTTTTACATAATTAATATCTGGAGGTGACGGTTTACCCGATGCCGGCTCAGCATCCCACTCATCTCCCCAAACATCATCCAAATCAGAAAATATAAATTCATATATATTATCTCCTTTGTAGTTTGGTCCTAATTCATTAATATAAACTAAAGTCATATAATTCTACCTTGTTGAGTTACTTTAATTTGTTTGCCGTTTTTTACAAAAACTAAATTTTCTTTATTTGTTTTACCAATAAATTTAACATTATCCGATTCAAACAATCTAAGAGCAGCATTTCTTTGTTTTATATTCTCACTTAATTTTGTGATTTCTTTTTTTATTTCAATCATTTTTATTTTTTCTTTTAAAAAGTCTTTTTTCTTTTTTTGTTCTAAAATCGGTTTTTCTTGATCTTTAATAATAAAGTATTTTGATAATATGTTTTCAACCGATTCTGCCATTGGCGGTGCGGCTAGATCTTCAGTACCTTCTTCCGAACCTTCTCCACCTAATAATTCGTCAGATCCCCCTTCAGTGTCTGTCGGCATTTCTTCACCACCCATAGGTTCTTCCATTTCACCACCTTTTAAGTCTAAGTCACCCTCTCCTGAGTCATAATCATCATATTGCTCAAGTTTGTCAAAAATATCATCTCTATCATCATCATCTAAACTTTTTACATTTATTGCCGATATAAGAGAATTTAAAACATATTTTTTATCTTGAGAGTCCATTCCTTTTTCTTTTTCGTACTCTCTAACTTTTTGACTTAATCTACCTGTAAGTTTTTGTATTGCTTTTAAACTAACTTTTGATTCACCACCACCTTCAGTTTCTAAATCATCTTCCATCCCCATATCTTCTTCACCCTCTGCCGGTGGCATTCCCATATCTTCTCCTTCCGCTCCTGGTTCTGTAGGTTCAGCTGGCATTCCCATATCTTCTCCTTCCGCTCCTGGTTCTGCAGGTGGTTCAGCTTCAGGTCCTGTTGGTGCTTCCATTCCAGGTTCTGCGGGTGGCATAGCCATATCTTCTCCTTCAGTACCGGGTTCAGTAGGCATTGCGGCAGGAGGTGCTGCTGTTGGTTCAGCAGGTGGGGTTGCGGGTTCCGCAGGAGGTGCTGTTGGTTCAGCAGGTGCTGTACCAGTTGCTTGTTTTTTAGTCTTTAATACGAATTTTTTTTTTCCTTCAGGTTGTTCCCCTAATAATGATATACCTTCGTAATTTTCGTATAATCTATTTGTTTCTGCAGCAACTAAATTTAATTTTTTCATTGCTTCTGAATATGAACGATAGTACTTTCTTTGTCTAATGTTATCAACATAATCTAAATCACTTTCATTCAAACCCTTTTTTATAATGTATCCAGATTTTTCTAAAACAATACCATATACATAACCATCAGCTAGTTGTTTTGAATATGTGTTAGTCTTACTTTCTGTTATTGTATTGTTCTTTGGAGTTTCTTTGTAAGTTGCAATTTCAATCATTCTTTTAATTTTGTCAACTCCTTCAAGTTTTTCACTACCAAGTGGTCTTAAATCTCCCATGTTATTTTTTTTAATTGTTTAATAGTTATTCAAAAATAAATTTTGAAATTATTTTTATATATAAATATATGTTGTATCGGTAAATTTTTGTCTATTCTAAATTTTGTTGTTCTAAAGATAATTTTTTGTCTGTTATTTTATTTTTAAAATTTTCTAATTTAGAAATATACCCATTCCTTCTTAAAAATTTAAACACTAAATTTTCGTAGGAATACTCACCTTCTTTTGATAATCCACAAACTCTATATTTTCTTAATTTATCTTTATATTTAGAAACTAAAAGTATCGCATCTTCTAAATCCTCATCTGTTGCGTTTTCTAAAACACCATCAATAATGTCCATCCATTGTTGAGCCTTTTCTTTTAGTTTTTTTGTATCAACTTCAAAATTTTCTTTAATGGGTTTTCTTATCCATTTATTTTTCATAATTGAAAATGACCCCATACTTTTTTCCTTTTCTGCAATGTCCTGAACAAAAAATTCAGTTTCAAATCCTTTTATTCTAATATCATGAGCGGCATTAAAAATTGTTTTTTTTAGATAAAACAATTCGCTGTATAGTTCTTTATTTTCCCCTGACTCATCAAAATCAAAAATAATATGAACGTCAAAATCTGAAAAATCACTCCAATTATACCCCACAAGTGAACCTATAAAAATTATGTCGTGGACAAAAAAATCAACATCCAAGTAATCTACAAAAATTTCGGCAGCTTTTAGTAAACGTTTTCTTATTTCTGGTTTTAATTCATAATCCCCATTTTTTTCTTTTGTCCAAACGGCAGGATTTAATTCATCTTGAAGGTAGAAACTATTTATAATTTTTTTTTCACTGCTCATTTTACAATTTTTTGTACTGATATTTTTTTGAAATTTCTGTGTTGAAAAATTTTCCTTGTGATTCTGATAATCTAAATTGTGAATAAACACTGTGTGGGACGTTGTCATATTCATATTTTGCCCCATTTTTAAATTCAGTAACTAATTTTTTAGTTTCTAAATCATATTCTGTTTTTACTAAGTTAGAGGATTCAACTTCACAAACTATTTTAGTTCCCGTTATAGATGTTGTTTTAATTGCCATTTTTTAAAAAGTTTTTTTATATAAATAGCTTAGATTAAAAAAAAGTACATATATTTGTATTGAACAAATCTTTTAATCATGTATAAATTATTTTCATTAGTATTTTTATTTAATTTTTTAGTTTCTTTTTCTCAAGAAAACATAAATGATCAATATTGGATAAACAAAAGTAAAGAAGCCTACAATAAAATAGACTACGATAGTGTAAGTTTAGAAGTTGTAAAATTAATAAACAATTACAGAAAGTCTCAGGGGTTAAATGAACTTACAATCTCAAACGAACTTGTAGATTATTCTAAAAATTGGGCAAAACTTTCAGTTACAGGTCAAGTAACAGGTCATTCAGAAATAGAAAAGTATGGGTATTTGTGTGAAAACATAAATACAATCAATTCAGTCGGGGTACCTAATTACACCTTAGAGGACCTACAAAAAACACCAAGTAAAATTTTCAATAGCTGGGTAAAATCTAAATACCACAATATAAATCTTTTAAATCCAAATGCCAAAGAAATCGGTTTATCTACTGTTACTACTTTTGATCAGTCATATAAACTAAAATGTGTTATGGTTTTAAAATAAAAATAATTTGTTAAGTCAAAAAAATAATCTATCTTTGTAATGTATATTAATTAAAAAAATAATCCTATGAAAAATTTATTGTTTATTATTTTATCAGTTTGTTCATTTAATATTATTGCACAAACATCAGAATTAAACCATAAAGATCAGATGGTTGAGTTAATCAATCAACAAAATGTAAAAGTTTTAAATTCATATAACACCGATAGTTCGTCTATTGAGACCATTAAATTAATCAATAGATATAGAAAATTAAATGGATTAAATGAGTTATCTATTGATTCTTCTTTAATGGGTTACGCTAAAGGATATGCTGAGGGTTTATCCATATCAAATAGATTAAATCACTCCGATATTAGTTCATCAAATATAATTGCCGAAAATTTATACATGGAAACTGGGTTTGGTATGTTTTTATTAACATACGACCAACTTAGTAAATTACCCTCAAACGCAGTTTATACATGGAAAAATTCGGATGGGCATAATAAAAATATGTTAACAAAAAATGTAACAAATATAGGTGTAGGTACTTACATCAAAAAAAATAGTGGTTATTGTATTAACATAGTAATGGTGGTTTTTTAACCACCATTTTACTTACCATACAGGGCAATTTATTTTTCTTTTAAATACTTGTGCTTTACCACCTCTTTGTCCTGTTAATCTAAGGTATACTTTTTTCCAAAATGTATTTTTATTTTTCCTTCTTTTTTTACGACCACCTCCACCTCCATCATCTTCATAATCACCTCTCCATTCTATTTGTGCGGATAATCCACCAGCAACGGCAACTACAAAATCTTGTTCAGGATCCGATTCTATTATTGATTTAGCGACGTACATATTAAGATCTATTCCACCCATACAATATCTCCATTTTGCATAAACATTTTCGTATTCAATTTCTAAATCTTCAACAGAGACATTATTCCCAATTAGTTTAGTGGCATATGCCGCAGCCTTATTATCTCTACCCCCATAAAACTGTCTTGCGGTTAATTTAGGGTACTTATTATGTGCAGCAACATAAAGTGGAGCATTTGCGTACGCAGTTGCAAAATCCATAGGTTGTCCTGCTAAATCAACACTAATTTGATCGTTCCACCCTGGACCTCTATTTGCATCAACTACTTTAAGTATTGTAACAACATTTTCGGCATTACTTAAATCTGTTTCGTCTATAAGTTCCTTTATTCTTTTTTCAATAATATTTGCTCTTGCTGTTGCGAGTTGTTTATTGTTTTGTTCGCTATATTTATCAGACTTATACATTGTTCTAACTTTACTTGTTGACGAATAAACTCTAATATTTATTGTTTTTAATTCCGCTCCTTCATCTTCTGCTATTGCGGAATTATAAACTTGTAACGCCTCATCAACCATAGATTTTAAACCGTTTTCACCTTCTTGTCCTAATTGATCTCCGTCATCAGGAAACATATTCATTGCTAATTCGTTTCTTTTGTTTTGATCTAAATTTTCTTGTGGATATGTAAAAGTTTTTACCGCTAGTTGCCTACCTAAACTTTTTTCTTTTACTTTTGCGTCTTTATATTGTGCAACAATTTCTACATTTGATTCTGTTATCTCAATAGCTTTCGCCTTTAAAATCATACCTTCTAAAGTTGGCTTAACTCCTCTAAAAAACCCATCTAAAAAATTTTTATCATTCAATTTTTCTGCAGCACTAACGTTTAATTGTGCAATTATTTGAGTTTTAGAGTTTTCGTCACTCTCAATGCTAACGTTACCTGATTCCTTTGCCGATGAAATAATATCAAAAGACGTTAAATTAGATAAAATACTATTCAAATCAACAGTTTCGCCGTCTATTTGAGTTAATGTTCCATCCACTTTAATGCCGTTTATTAAATTGGTTAATTCGTCATACACCTCTTTTGAAAATTCTGTGGATGGAAATACCCCTTTTCTTTTGAATTCTTTATATTCTTTATTAATTCTATCAAGTTGTTTGAGAATATTTTGAGCGGATGTTTTTAAATTAGAATCTTTAGTTATATTTACAAAATTTTCCAACTTTTTTCTACGTCCTCCTGTTGAATTTGGGTTGGTCATTGATAATATATTGTTTGCAAAAGAAACATAATCTTTTTCATTGCTTTCTCCTCCTGACGAAAATGCTTTTGACCCTGCCCAAGATTTCAATGATTCTCTTGTTTTTGTGTCTGGATGATCTTGAAACCACTCTAACATTGCATTGTAGATTGGAGATCTTGAAAATGCAAAAGTACTATCTTGTTCTCTTATAAATTGTATTAATTTTTTTATATCCGCATTTTCCCATTTTTTTGTTCCACCTTCAGACCAATCTGTGAATTTTTTTTCATTTTGTTCTTTCAATAAAGATACATTTTTTTGTTCTGAAATAATTTTACCAGGTTTATAATCAAAATAAAACCTCATTTTATTTATTTCTTCTAATAGTTTTTTTTCCATCATATTTTTTTTAATAAATACTTGTAGATAAAAAAAAATCCATCTTTTGATGATGGATTTACTTACACTATGATTGGTTATAAACTATTTTAGTTCTTTTAGTTTATCTCTAATTATTATTGATTTTTCAAAATCTTGATTTTTTATACTTTCCTCAAGTTCTAAATTAAGTTTATCAATTTTATTTTTGTTTTTTTCTAAATTTTTAATTTTGTCTCTTAATTCTACAGCCTCCTCAAAATTTTGTTCGTCGACCGCAATATTTAATTTTTGTTTCAATAAAGACAATTCATCTTGTTTATTAAGCCCCCCACGTTTATTTGTGATGTAAGTGAATGAAATATTACCATCTTCGGATTTATAGTTTTTTCTTTCCCAGTTATCACCATTTAAAAATGGATCTGACGACCATAGATCGTTAAATAATTTTTCAAAATTTCTACTAAACATAATTTTATTTTTTTTATAAGTTTATTTTGGTATGATTTTACACCAATTAAATGCCAAATAAATAAAGTATGACAAAATGTCAGTTTTTATGACATTATTACAAAAACATAAAAAATATTGATTATTAGATTAGTTATAATTAAATTTTAACTAAATAAATTATTAAAAAAAATAAGATGATTGAATCATACGACGACATGGAAAAATCTAAAAATAAAAATACTGAAACAAAAACTAAAACACCTGTTTTAGATAACTTTTCAAGAGACCTAATTAAATTAGCTGAAGAAGGAAAATTAGATCCTGTTGTCGGTAGAGAAAATGAAATTAATAGAATCGCTCAAATTCTTTCAAGAAGAAAAAAAAATAACCCAATAATACTTGGGGAACCTGGTTGTGGTAAAACAGCAATTGTTGAGGGGTTAGCCAAAAAAATATTTGAGGGAGATTGTCCACAAAACCTTTCAGGAAAAAGAATTGTTTCGTTAGACATGACTTCAATAGTTGCAGGAACAAAATATAGAGGTCAATTTGAAGAACGTATGAAGGTTATTATTGAAGAACTTTACGCAAATCCAGATATTATTGTTTTTATTGATGAGATACATACAATGATTGGTGCGGGTAACTCTTCAGGGTCTATGGACGCATCAAATATTTTTAAACCAGCACTATCAAGAGGAGAACTACAATGTATCGGAGCAACAACATTAGAAGAATATAGAAAAAATATAGAGAAAGACGGAGCATTAGAAAGAAGATTTCAAAAAGTAATGGTTGACCCATCCACAAAAGAAGAAACGTTACAAATATTAAAAAACGTAAAAGAAAGATATGAAGACCATCATAAAGTAACGTATAGTGATGATATTTTAAAATTGTGTGTTGAGTTGGCGGATAGATATATTACCGATAGGGAATTTCCTGATAAGGCGTTTGATATTATTGATGAGGTCGGAGCTAGATCACAAGTTGAAATTAAACTACCTGAAATTATTGAGGATCTAAAAAGACAAGCTCAAGAAATAAAAGAAGAAAAAGTAAAAGTAATTAATAGTCAAAGATACGAAGAAGCGGCAAATCTCAGAGACAAAGAAAGAAAAGTACTTTCTGATTTAGAAAAAGAAAAGGCTGAATTTGAAAAAAATAGAAATTTATTCAAAAGAGAAGTGACAGAAGATGTTGTTTATGACGTGGCATCATTAATGACAAAAATACCAATTTCAAAAATTTCTACGGATGAAACACAACAACTAAAAACACTAAAAGATACACTATCCACAAAAGTTATAGGTCAAGATGATGCGGTATCTAAAATTTCAAGGTCAATTCAAAGAAACAAGGTTGGTTTAAATGATCCAAAAAGACCAATATTTAGTGGATTACTTATTGGTAACTCAGGTGTCGGTAAAACTGAATTAGCGAAGCAATTAGCTAAACACATGTTTAACACTGAAGATGCTCTTATTAGGTTAGATATGAGTGAATTTTCAGATAAAATTGCCACATCTAAATTAACAGGCACTTCACCTGGTTATGTTGGTTATGAAGACGGGTCTCCATTTTTAAATAAAATTAAAAATAAACCATATTCTGTTATTTTATTAGATGAAATAGAAAAGGCTCACCCTGAAATATTTAACGTATTTTTACAAATGTTAGATGAAGGGTTTTTAACCGACAGTCATGGAAGAAAAATTAATTTTAAAAATTGTATTATACTAATGACATCTAACGTAGGGACAAAAGTTGTTCAGGATTTTGGTACTGGTGTAGGGTTTTCAACAACTTCTAAAACTGAAAAAAAAGAAGAAGAAATAAAATCCGTATTAGAAAAAGAATTATTTAAAAAGTTTGCACCTGAGTTCATAAACAGATTTGATGAAATAATCTATTTTAAAGATTTAAATGAAACCGATTTACTAAAAATAGTTGAGTTGGAATTAGAAAAAGTCTATGGTAGAGTCACATCTATCGATTTTGAACTTGAAGTTGAAGAGTCTTTAAAAAAACATATAATATCTATTGGTACCGACACTAGATTTGGCGCAAGAATCCTCAAAAGAACCATTCAAAAATGGGTTGATGATGCGGTAACTGATAAAATTATTTCAGATAATCCTGAAAAAGGGTCTAAGTTTATTTTATCTTATGATGAAAAAGATAAAAAAACTGAGGTAAAAATAAAAAAACCAACAAAACGTAAGAAATAATTTTGTATAATGGAAAAGTTTTTGTAAGTTTGTATTATAACACATTAAAACAAATATTATGAAAACTTTAACTCTTATATCATTTTTACTTTTAGTAACAACTTTTTTTTCTCAGGGATCTTATAATTTAACTGACGAAGAATTTCATTATGAATACACCATAAAACCATTAGTCAAATTTTATGAAAGTATAGATTTTGATAGTATTAATACAGAAACTATTAAAAATATTAATAAATATAGAAAAGAAAATAATTTACCTTATTTAAGTATTGATACGTCTTTAACAAATTACGCTAAAAATTATTCTGATTATTTGGTGTCAACAAACCAATTTAAACATTCAGATATAAGTAAGTATGGGGTTCGTGGAGAAAATTTACATAAAACATTTACAAGTAGTAATGCGTGGGTAGGTGGGAAACAACTAATTTTAACAATACCTACTAAAATAGTATTTTGTTGGACTCAATCTGAAGGACATAATGAACAAATGTTAAGATCAGACATAACTAAAATAGGTCTTTATGTTGCAACAAAGTATACAGGAGAAAGATTTAAAATGATTTGTGTGATGGCGGTAAAATAAAAAAAGGGAGTTAAATCTCCCTTTTTTTATTACCATTTAGGACAACCTAAAGTATTATATTTTGGTGTTCTAGATCCACCCCTTCTTCTTCTTCTTCCTTTTTTTCTTTTTGGTCTTCCTGGTGGAGGATCTGGCCAATCAATCTCAAATCTTTTCCATGCTATTGCTGAACTAAAATTATCTTGGTACTCAGCAACATATATTGTCTCAGTGTCGGCCGTCAATGCGGTTTCTTTTATTGTCTTTTCAACAGAAACCTCAATCATAAATGCGGAGTGTCTAAAACGACTATAAACACTTTCATATTCTTTAGCGATATTAGCATCGTATTGTGGATTACGTTTTATATCCCATTTTCCCGTTTTTTTATTAAAAAATGAATCACCAATAGTAGACGATTTTTTTGGCCCATAGAATTGTTGTGGTGTTATTCTTTTATTTTTTCGATACGCTTCTTGATATAGAGGTCCGTAATCTTGTATTGTCACTTCTCTTCCGTCTAAAAAATTACCTCCCATTTTTTCCCATTCAGGTCCAATATTAGGGTTTGTTGTTGGTGCCAATTTAGTCACAGCATCATATCCTTTAATACCTTCTAAATTATTAGAAAATTGATTCCAAACACCTTCACCAAAACTAAGTATATTATTTGCTCTATCCTTTGCTAGTTGAACATTATTCGCCCTATCAAAAAATCCCGCCTTATATGAGGTTCTAACACAACTTGTAGACGAATATGCATTTATACCAACAAATGTGATTTTATATTCTACAAGGTTTTGTGTTTCTTGTTTATCTTTTAATATCTGAGCAACCATATTTTTTACTTCATTTCTTATGGATGTTGCAGCCTCTGACCCTACTTTTATACTGTCATCTGCCATCATATTTTTTGATAATTTATTTCTTTGTTCATCATCTAAATCTTCAGGTGGATACTGCCATTCAAAAGTATCATAATCAACAGTAGTTGTTGGGGGGTCATTTTTTTTAGGTTGTTGAAATGAAGAAGATCTAATCTTTTCTGCCCCTGGTTTAACATACAAAGTATCTGCTTTTTTAATTACCCCTTCAATGGTTGGTGTTTTTAGTCTTAGTTTCTTTTTTAGTCTATACGCCATTTCTTTATTAACTTTAACAGTAAGACCTTGTAATATTCTTTTTAGTTCGTCATAATTGGTAGTCGTGTTTCCTTCAGCATCTGTATTTGTGGTTAAGAGACTAAATTGGCCAGTTCCGTAAGATTTGTAATTAGAAGATAAATTAGTAATTTCTTTTTTAATTTTTGCGTCTGTTTGTTTATCTATTGAATCTAAAAAAATAGAAATAGTATCAAGATAATTGGATTTAGCCTTTAAAGTTATTTTTTGGTCGTGAAATGATTTAATTAATTTATATAAATTTTCTAATTGAACTCTTTTTGGGTCACCCTCCGTCATTGGGGTGTAGGTAGATTCTATTTTCTTTAATAGGGTTTCTTGTTTTACTATATTACTATCGTAGTATTTATCTTTAGTGTCTTGTTCACCTAGTAAAGTTAATAATGAAATTCTTGTGCTTGTATTTTTTTGATGATTTGACCACCACACCAGCATTGGTTCCCATATTTCAAAACTATCTAAAACCCCCTTATACTTCTCCCTAACTTTTTCAACTAAATCGTTTACTGTAAGTTTGGTATAATCTATAGGTGTTTCGTTATCTTCATTTATTAGTATATGGTTTTTAATATTTTTAGACTCGACTAAACTTTTTTTATTCCATTCTTTTATTATGGCATCTTTATGTAAATTTAAAATATCATGTCCGTATGGTTTATTTGTGTTTTCCAGTAAACCTGTTTTTAAATCCCTGTTATGTCTCAATAGTTGTTTAAATCTTTCTATTTCAGATTCTAATAAATTATTTTTCATATAATTTTGTTTTTATTAATAAATATACTATCTTTATAAAAAAATTTAAATGAACATAGACAAATTCAAAGAGTTACTATCAATCCCTTCTAAAACATATCAAGAAGAAGATATGGTAG
>Ga0315900_10008520_pt1 | contig 13173 bp, 14 predicted proteins | sample LakEriMetagenome_FD_203521 | JGI IMG/M metagenome (GOLD analysis project Ga0315900, IMG submission 203521) | Freshwater fungal communities from buoy surface, Lake Erie, Ohio, United States - Buoy 12 MA114 | ecosystem: Environmental > Aquatic > Freshwater > Lake > Lake biofilm | place: USA: Lake...
ATATTCATTGTATGAATGCGGGATTCCAAGTTGGTCTTGACTCTTTTTTCCATTCCAGAGTATGACTGCAATACATACCAGTCACCTTCTTTGGCTTTCATCGACTCAATGAATTCAGCAACAGGATTTAATTGCTCAAGTGGAGTCTCTACTTCCTCTTCTACAGTTTCCATACCTGTAGTTGGTTCGGCGACCACTTCTGTAATTTCTGTAACTACTTCCTCAACTGCAACTTCAACTATTGATTCATCCAACTTGAAATCATCAACTGAAACTTCAACTACTGCCTCTGCTTCAACTTCAACCGCTGCTTCAGCATCAGGTGATGTGTATTCGAATGGGGTTAGGTTAGACATAATTTAGATGCTCGCTTAGGAACCGAATAGAAGTAAGGTGATTTGACCAAAGCCAAAATCAAGCACGGTGATGAATGCTGTTACAAACAGTAAGAAAACAATCACAACAGCAACATAAGTACTTAGCTCGCGACGAGTAGGCCAGATGACTTTTCGAAGTTCTACTGTCACATCATGAGTGAAATTGCGCATGCGTTTAAAAACGCCAGCGCGGCTTTCACCGTCTGTGTTCGAGATTACTTCTGTCTCGCTCACTACTCCTCTTTCTATACGTTACGCAGCCTTACGGAATCCGTTTTGCAAACGGACTCGCTCGGTCGAGGGGACCTGCAGGGCCGGAGGGACTTGAACCCCCAACCGCCGGTTTTGGAGACCGGAACTCTACCAATTGAGCTACGACCCTCTATCACCCAGCCGGATCCCCGCTAGGAGAACGCAACTAAGCAACGGCGGGAGTGTATTGCCACCCCGAATTGGAGTTGGACGCTCCATCGAAGATGAAAGATGCCACAATCCGCCCCATGGCAAATTCTCGAATATCAAAGCGAATCGGCTCAATTGCCGAATCTGCAACTTTGGCTGTAGACAGCAAGGCCAAAGCCTTGAAAGCTGCTGGCCGACCAGTCATTGGATTTGGTGCTGGCGAACCTGACTTTCCAACTCCAGATTTGATTGTGCAAGCAGCTGTTGCTGCAGCACAAAATCCAGCCATGCACCGATATTCAGCAACTAACGGTTTGCCAGCATTAAGAGAGGCTATCGCCAAAAAAACTTTGAGAGATTCAGGTTTTGAAGTTGATCCAGCTCAGGTGTTGGTAACTAATGGTGGCAAACAAGCTCTCTACAACACGTTTGCAACGTTGCTCGATCCAGGAGATGAAGTAATAGTGGTTAATCCCTATTGGACCACTTATCCAGAAGCGATTGCGTTAGCAGGTGGAACCTCGGTGATAGTTCCCACTGATGAGACATCTGGGTATCGCGCAACTGTTGCTCAACTTGAAGCGGCCCGAACTACTCGAACTAAAGTCTTGTTGTTTGTTTCGCCATCAAATCCAACTGGCGCTGTTTATTCACCTGCAGAGACAAAAGCAATTGGCGATTGGGCTGTTGCAAATAACTTGTGGGTTGTCACTGATGAAATCTATGAACATCTAGTTTATGGTGATGCGAAGTTTGCATCGATGCCAGTCTTGTGTCCTGCTCTCGTTGATAAGTGTGTAATTGTTAATGGAGTTGCTAAGACTTACGCCATGACCGGTTGGCGAGTTGGTTGGATGATCGGACCAAAAGACGTGATTAAGGCAGCTACTAATTTACAATCTCATGCAACAAGCAACGTCAATAACATTGCACAATTTGCTGCTGCTGCTGCACTAAATGGTGATCTGTCTGCGGTTAATGAAATGAAGACCGCATTTGATCGACGTCGCAAACTAATTGTGGCCGAGCTAAACAAAGTTAATGGATTTGTTTGTCCAATGCCTGAAGGTGCTTTTTACGCTTACCCTTCTGTTAAGAATGTGCTTGGCAGAACAATAAGTGGAAAACAGATAAATTCCTCAGCAGATTTGGCAGCATTAATTTTGGATGAAGTTGAGGTTGCCGTAGTACCAGGTGAAGCATTTGGAACACCTGGCTACTTAAGACTCTCTTATGCCTTAGGTGATGCCGACATTCTTGAAGGTGTATCAAGAATTCAAAAGCTTCTTGCCTAGTTGATTAGCTGTGGTTCTAACTGTAATTTGATGTTGAACTTGCGATAAACGTCAGTTTGAATCTTCTCAGCAAGATCCATTATTGACTGAGAGCTTGCATCATTTCTGTTGCACAGTGCCAAAGTGTGCTTAGTTGAAACGGCAGCACCCTTCCATTCAAATCCTCTACTAAACCCTGCCTCTTGAATTAACCACGCTGCTGAGACTTTCACTTTCCCGTCAGATTGCATCCAATGGGGTGCGCCAACAGGTAGTTCTGGCACTGAAATCCTTGGATTCAAAAAGAAAGATCCAACAGACTTAGTATCTGAATCTGACTCATCTAATACCATCCCTTTAGATCTACGGAGCTCCAAGACTGCGTTTGCCACATCAGTGACAGGTGCAGTTTGTTGTAAGCTAATTTTTAACTTTTGAGCCAATTCATCATAAATAATAGGTTCAGATATTTTGCCTTTAACTAACTTGAACCTAACTGAAAGAATTAAGTATCTATTTGGCTCAATCTTAAAAACACTATCCCGGTAAGAAAACTTTAATTCTGAATTAGATATCTGCTTTGATCGCTTATCAAGCCGATCGTAAACATTTACAACAGAAATGAAATTTGAAACATCACTTCCATATGCACCCACGTTTTGAATTGGGGTCCCGCCAGTAGTGCCTGGAATTCCAATCAAAGTTTCGAGCCCTTTGAAGCCATTGTCTAAAGTCCATTGCACAAAGTCATTCCAATTGTGACCTGCTTGCACTTCTAATTCATCACCAATTAACTCAATGCCGGTAGTGCGAACTAATACAACTCGACCTGCAAATCCTTGGTCACTAAAAATCACATTGCTGCCGCCACCTAGCACAAAAACTGGCTGATTTTTTAGGTCACAATCTGCAACAGCTTCGATTAATTCCCGTTCAGAATTAGCGACCACAAACTCGGCTGCGTTTCCACCAACTTGCATGGTTGTGTGACCAGCCAATTTGACTTCGGTTGTAATTTGATAGGTCATGGATTTAAGCCTATTGACGTGGGGCCAAAATGGAAGTTTTGCCACGGAATCGTTGCAACATTCGGGAGTAGTTCTTCTGCGACTCTTTATCTCGATACTGTGGATCTGTATCAAAATAGCCGTGGTGCCTACCTTGAGTTATTGGTAACTGAATATTTGGGGCAACCAGCTTTCCACCCGATTCACGAAGCGCCAACGACCATTCCATATCTGCATTGCGATAAAACCGGGCGTCTTTATGCGGAGGAGTATTTAAAGCTTGCTCTCTGCGAATCAGTAGTAAGTAGCCTAAAAGCTGATCCACTTCACCAACAGCATCACTAGAAGTAAACCAGTTATTCTCTAAATCAACATTTACACCTTTCCAACCAACTGCAGTCAAAGATTGATCCTCGCGCAATAGCTGAACTAAAGGTGCTAATGCGTCTGCATCAAACAGTGTAGATATATCCATAACAGCAATTAGATCTGTGTTAGCAGCCCGAATTAGAGCTAACAAACATTTACTCCAACCCAATTTAACTGAGCGAATTACTGAAACGCGGTCTGGGAATTTTTCACTAAATTCAATTGCTACAAAGCTTGATTCATCCGTCGCAATATCAAGCATCAAGACTTTGGCTGAAGTATGTTTTAAAACTCTGGATATGCAATCTTGTAAATCAGCAGCCCAGCCATCCACGATAACCACCACAGTTACTCCAGGCGAGATCTCTCCTGCCACAGGTAACTCAGCGGCACTTAGTGCTGGGGAGAGTGATCTCATTTAAAGGTAACAGTGAGTTTGGTTTGACTTAAAACTTTCTGCTCAGCACATGTAGTTTCAATAGCTATGAAAATACTCTCAGGTTCTTTAGCAGTAACCTTTGCTTGTACAGTAACGATTACTCCCTCATTGTTGTCTGGTACAACTAAGGGTTGTGAGAACTTTGTACTGTATTGGGAAACAAATGAATTACTATCAAGGTGATCGGTAACAATTCGGGCCGCTGCCCCCATGGTGTGCATCCCATGCGCAATTACGCCTGGAAGCCCTACTGACTGAGCAACTCGGTCGCTGTAGTGGATTGGATTGAAGTCGTTTGATGCACCGGCATACATAATTAAGTCGGATCGTCTAACTCGATACTGCAAAAGTGTTAACTCATCTCCTACATTCAAATTTCTTAAGTTCATGCAGCACCATCAGTTCCACGCACAATTAAGAGCGAGGTGGTGGTTGCCAGCAACTGCTGACTTTGATCTAGAACTTGAGTTTCAAATGTAACAAAATCACTCCCCATTTTTTGCCGAATGTCTGCTATGCGCATTCGCACAGTTAGCACATCGCCTGCAAAAATTGGCCTGTTGTAGTCAAACTTTTGATCAGCATGAACTACTCGTGCATAATCCATATTCAATTTAGGATCGTTCATGGCAAATGTCATGGCTTGCATGATCAATGAAATCACAAATGTTGGAGGTGCCACCAAATCAGATTTATAGTCAGGTTTTCGATCACCTATTGCAACACAAAAATTTTGAATATCTGAAACAGTTACTACTAGCGGTTGAGATTTCGGATACTCATATCCGACCATCTCGAGATTTATTGCCACCTCGACCTCGCAGAGTTGGAGTTAGCGAGTTTCTTTGTGTTCAGTGTGCTTCTTGCAGAAAGGACAGAATTTACTAAGCTCAAGACGATCAGGATCGTTACGACGATTCTTCTTGGTCATGTAATTACGGTTCTTACATTCTTGGCAGGCCATAGTTACTTTTGGCCGCACATCGTTTCTCGCCATTTTTACCTTCTCGTATTTCTTGAAGGGGTAAGTATGCCCTTACCCCAGTTATATCTAGTAGCGAGGGCGGGAATTGAACCCGCGACACAGCGATTATGAGCCGCTTGCTCTACCACCTGAGCTACCCCGCTTTGGTACACCTAGTTAAAGGTACTCCGAGCCCCCAAACGGAGTCGAACCGTTGACCTTCTCCTTACCATGGAGACGCTCTACCTACTGAGCTATGAGGGCGTTTTGTAAAGCGCATGAAGGGTACACACCGCCGTCGCGGCATGCGCCTTCATGCAAACCAGAAACAGTGGTTGTTTCTAGCGTGGCAGGTGAAGGATTTGAACCTTCGAAGCTTTACGCGGCGGATTTACAGTCCGCTCCCATTGGCCGCTCGGGCAACCTGCCTGGGGCGCGAAGGCTACACGAGAGCAATTTTGAAAATGTGCACGCCTACACTTCACAGGTGATTGCTAAAACCCCTGCTCAAGAAGAGCGATATGGGGTGCTCTCAGGCCTCGCTTCATACTTAATGTGGGGGCTCTTACCGCTTTTTTGGCCGCTACTCAAACCAGCATCTGCATTTGAGATTTTAGGACATCGAATTATTTGGAGTTTCCTTTTCATCATTCTGTTGATGCAATTAACGCATAGTTGGCCAGTGGTTTTGGCAACTATTGCAGATCGAAAGAGATCGCTATTTGTAGTACTTGCAAGCATGTTCGTATCTCTAAATTGGGGCATTTACATTTGGGCAGTTAATGCCAATCATGTGGTAGAAACTTCTTTAGGATACTTCATCAACCCATTGATTTCCGTGCTTTTAGGAATAGTCTTTTTTGGTGAGCGATTGCGTCCTCTGCAGAAACTAGCTGTCTTAATTGCAACTATTGCAGTTCTGATTTTGAGTTTTGATTATGGAAGACTACCTTGGATTGCGCTTGGATTAGCCGGCACTTTTGGAATTTATGGGGCACTAAAGAAGCAAATCAACTTACCTGCCATCCCAGGCTTATTAATGGAAACAGCCTTACTTCTGCCACTTACTTTGATTTACTTGACTTGGCTTTATCAATCAGCGCCAGCTATGCTATTTTCAAGTCCAAAATTTCTAATAATTGCAATCATTTCTGGTCCATTAACAGCATTACCCCTTCTCCTTTTTGGGAATGCCACCACTAGAGTGCCATTAACTTGGCTAGGAGTAATGCAGTATTTGGCGCCAACACTTCAGTTTATTCTTGGTGTTTGGGTCTTTAATGAGCCTCTAGGTAATGTGCGAAAAATTGGTTTTGCGATTGTTTGGAGCGCTTTAATTATTTTTACAATTGATGCCTGGCGATCAAATCGCAGTCGTGCTAAATACCTAAATTAGTATCTAACTAACTAAATCCCTCGTATCAGATACGGGACAGTAACCCACCATCAATAAGGAATGCTGATCCAACTACAAAACTTGCGTCATCAGAAGCTAAATAAGTAATTCCTGCTGCAATTTCCTTTGGGTCCGCAGTTCGACCTAAACTTCTGTGGTCTTCAACAAAACCTAAGTCGCTAAGGGATTTGCCTGTAGCGGTTGCATGCTTTAATGACATTGCAGTCTTAACTCCACCTACAACAACTGAATTTACCCTAATCCCGTCTTGAATGTAGTCAATCGCCATCTGTCTGCTGAGTGATACCACAGCCCCTTTACTTGCAGCATAAACTGGCACTGAGTCCATCGTCAAAAAGGCATGAACTGATGCAATATTAATAATGGATCCACCATGCGGCCGCATGTTTGGGATACAAAATTTTGAAGTTAAGTAAATTGACTTGACATTCACCGCCATAACGTGATCCCAGACATCTTCTGTCAAGTCTTCTACCTTATGGTAATCAAACACACCAGCATTATTGACCAGTATGTCGATTTTGTTGTGTAACTTAACAATCTGGTCAATTGCATTTTTTACTTCGTTGCCCTTTGAGACATCTACTTTCAAAAAAGTGACCTTATGGTTCTTCGACTGTTGAGTTTGCTGCCATGCAAGACCTTGTTCTTGATCAAGGCCAAACCCAAATACTTGAGCACCCTCTTCTGCAAATCTGGTTGCAGTTGCATTTCCAATGCCAGATTCAGCGCCAGTCACAATACAAATTTTGTCTGCAAATCGATTTGAAATAATCAAGCTACGAAACCTTTCGTCTAAGTTGCTCGACCACCAATGTCGCTAGCACTATTCCACCTGTAACAACTGTCTGCCACCATGGATCAATTCCAACCGCAACCATTCCGCTGGCAATTGTTTGCATTAACGCGAGACCAAACAGCAATCCAAGAACTGATCCTTTACCACCAAATAGACTGGTGCCACCCAGAACAATCGCAGCAATTGCAGTAAGTTCCCAACCTTGACCTAATGAAAAGTAGATAGATCCAAAGTGGAATACGCTTACCGCACCAGCTAAGCCAGCACCAGCACCAGTCAGAGCAAATAAAATTGTTTTGACACGCTTCACTTGAGTTCCGCTAGTGCGAGCTGCCTCCTTATTGCTACCAATTGACGCAATGACTACTCCAAAGTGCGTTCTCTTCAAGACAATATGTCCAAGTATGATGATTAAAGTTAGAGTTATTATGCTGAAGTTCGACAAAAAGAATGAATCTCTAAAACCTATTCCTTCAGCTTCCCATGAATCACGATACCCGGGAATAGGTTTACCTCCTGGAAGGTAAGTTGCTAAGCTCTTTGCGATAAATAGCATGGCGATAGTTGCTATAAATGATGGAACGTTCCCAACCAAAACTATGAGAGCATTTATGAGGCCAATAATTGTTCCTACTACTGCGCCAATTAGTAAGCCTGTCCATGGCGAGCGGTCATCTTCGACTCCTTCACCAGCTACTACATACTGTGCAGCTATCGTTCCAGCCAAGGCCGCGTTTGCTCCAACTGAGATATCAAATTCTCCGGATGTGATTAAAAGTGTCAAAAATACTGCAGCAATCCCTACGAACACCATTCCTTGTATAACCGACAGGATGCTCGCCCCGTTAACAAAAGCAGGGTTTTGTACTGCAAAAAACCCAACGACCACAATTAAGAAAACTACTCGTAACAAACTTGCCCTAAAGTCTTCTGACAGTCCTCTTTTATTGTTAACCTTCATCTTGACCCCCTTAATTGCTAATCGCTTAAATTAGTTTGATGCTTTTTCAGTTGTGCCAATTGCCATCAGCATTAGTTTCTTTTCATTCTCTAGTCCACCAGAGATCTCGCCAACATTTCGACCACCACTAAAAACAATAACGCGGTGACTCAATGCTAATAGTTCTGGAAATTCACTTGAAATCAATATAACCGAATAACCGTCCTTCGCGTACTCCGATATTGTTTTGTAGATTTCTGCTTTCGAAGCAATGTCAACGCCTTTGGTTGGTTCGTCGAGCATCAAAATTTTTGGTCCAGTTATTAGAGACTTTCCAAGCACCACTTTTTGCTGATTACCACCACTTAAACTTGAAATTGGCACATCAAGATTCTGTGGTTTAACTTGCAATCTCTCAAGATAAACTCGTGCACGACTTTTTTCTACAGTTTTTTGCAATAGACTCAATTTTGTTAGAGACTCAATAATGCTCGCAGTGAAGTTTTGTTTGATCGCAAGATTAAAGAAGAGACCTTCAGCTTTGCGATCTTCGGTAATGTAGCCAAATCCATGTGAAATTGAATCCGTCACACTCCTCGACTTAATTTGATTGCCATTAACTTGAACTTCACCGCCCATGATCTTGTAATGTCCAAAGAGTGATTTGAGAATTTCTGTTCTTCCAGAACCAACTAGACCACCTATACCAAGGATCTCGCCCTTTCTTAGTTCAAAGGAAAATGGTTTAAGGAGTGGCTCACCAATCTTCCTCGGATTCTCAATAACGAGATCCACCACCTTCAGTACAACTGGAGCATCCTCACTCACTTCTTGTTGGACAGGATAAAGATCACCAAGATCTCTACCAATCATCTGTGAAATAAGCTCATCAACTTTAAATTCATTACGGCTAACTTCAAATACGATCTTTCCATCGCGAAGAATAGAAACTAAATCGCAGAGCTCAATAATCTCATCCATCTTATGTGTAATGAACACTATCGTTATTCCCAATGACTTCAATGTGCGCGTGACAGAGAATAGATTTTTAATCTCATCACCTGTGAGTGATGATGTGGGTTCATCTAAGACTAATACTTGAGGTTCAAGGTAAATTGCACGAGCAATCATTAAAATCTGTTTTTCTGCTAGCGTCAATTCTGCTGCAAGCTTATCTGGCACCAACGGGATGTTATAGGAATTAAGAAACTCTGTTACTCTCGACAACACCTTAGCTTTACTGTAAGGTTTAAGAGGGCTTCTGGACATCTCTGGTAACAAGATATTTTCTGCAACAGTTAACGTGTTGGCCACTGTAGTTTCCTGAGGAACAATTGATATTCCAACATCTTGAGCATCTAATGTTGAGGTAAGTTCAACCACTTTTCCATCAATGATGATTTGACCCGAAAAAGTCCCAGAAGGATATAGCCCACTCAATATCTTCATCAGAGTTGATTTACCAGCCCCGTTTTGTCCGATCAATCCATGAATCGTGCCTTTTTTGACTCGAAGATCAACGGCACTTAGTGCAACAGTGCTTCCAAAAGACTTGCCTATTCCAGCCATTTCTAATGCGTAATCTGAAGTGTTAATCATTAGTTAAATTCCTTTGGGTGAAAGAATAGTTAGGTGGCTGTAACTTATTACAGCCACCTAACTATTACAGATTGCTATCTAGAAAACAGCTTAGTTTTCTTCCTCTACTCGCCTATCAATTGCATCAACAACTGCGTAGTAAGGAGCCAAGCCATCTTTCAAGATGATTGGTGCAGGTAGATCGTTAGCAAATTGAGCTGGTGGGTTTCCACAAATTGCATTTGCCACGATATCTACGGCCATCTGATGCTCTTCATAGCCTGGCTGTGCAGCCAAACCAAGAATTTTTCCACTAGATACTGCATCCATGTTTGGTCGAGTCATATCAGGACCAATCGCGTTTACTGTTCGCCCTGTTTCATCAACTGCGCCTGCCCAAGCCACTGGGCCAGCACCTGTTGTTGAAATAGCACCAGTTACGTCTGGATTAGCAGTTAGTAGAGCAACAATCTTGGCGACTGATGATGGAAGGTCGAAACCTTCTTCAACTGCTGGCAGTACTTTAATGTCTGGATACAGCTCATTCATCGCTTTGGTGAATGCTGCAGAGACACCATCTTCTACCGGGTTGAATCCACCCTGTGTAATAGCAGCGGTTCCTGTGCCACCCATCGCTTTACCAATTGCCTCAGCTGCTAGAGCACCCCAATCTGCTGGGTTAAATGCTGCATAAGCAATAACGCCTGGGTATTCATCTTCTTTTACTTGAACGTGTCCGATGACAACTGGAACTCCTGCATCACCGAAGCGCTTAATCAAGTCTTTTTCAGATGGGTCAACGAAACCTAGGACAAGACCATCTGTGCCTGTTGCCAAGATTCCTTCACCAAGTGCGATTGCTTTGGTCCAGTCAGCTTCGTCTGGCGACGCAATAACTACCTCTGCAAAGCCAAGTGCATTAGCTTGATCGTAGAAGCCCTGTTGCCATAAACGAAGTGTTGGATGACCCTTCAAAACTGACAAGTAATGAATTTTCTTCTCGCTCAAGTCACAAGGTGGCTCTGAAAGCGGAGTGTAAACAGCAGCTGCTGCTGTCTGCCCAGCATCTTCATTAGAACCTGTATCCGCTGCCTCTTCTGAACTACTGGAGCAGGCCGCAACAATTAGCAAAGATGCGAACATCAAAGCCAAAAGCTTTCCCCACGATTTCACACTTTTTGATTTTAAAACCATTTGTGTCTCTCCCTTTTGTCTGCCAATTTGAGTGTATGGCGTTCAGTGTTCGTGATATTCCTATTTCTCTTGCAGCAAAACATCACTTACGACAACTTTCCTCCTACTAAACAGAAAATACAACTCCTGTAGCAATTTTGTTACTTGATTGAAATGATCAATATCAAACTTCACTTTTCATGGTAACGGTTTCATTCTATGGTAACGATTTCACTAAAATTCCAAGTGGTTTGATGGCTAAATCTCCTGCCCCACTTGACATTTGTCCCAATTGATCGTTCAATTCAATTAAGAATTTGAAAACAAAATGTGTTCAAATAAGGCAGGAATGTGCATGTCACCAGTAAATGCTACTTTAGGCAATAAGCAAAAGCGTACAGGAATTAGTCTTCCACCTGAAATAGCCCTCTTGCTTGTTTTAGTTCTTGCTCTCGTTTTCTTTGGGTCCCAGAGTAGTAACTTTCTGACTCCTGCAAGCTTGCGGACTCTTTTGTTGTCTGTTGTTTTTACTGGGATAATTCTTATTGGACAAAGTTTACTTATTATTTCTGGGGAATTTGATTTGTCTGTTGGCGCTATCGCATCTCTAGGTGCGGTATCAACAGCTATATTGCTTGCGAGTTGGAATGTAAACTTTTGGTTCGCAATCATTTTAGGAACCCTAATTGGTGGTTTAGTTGGACTGCTTAATGGTGTTATTTCTATTATTGTTGGTATCCCAGCATTTGTGACGACTTTGGCAATGATGTTTCTAGCTCGAGGGTTTGGTTATGTGCTATCTGGTGGGGACCCTATTTATCCAATACCAGGTAGCCCAGGCATACTAGCTAAGACTGAGATTTTAGGCTTGGTCTCCTCTGCCTGGATTTTCTTGTTCCTATTTTTGATTGCAGATTTATACATCCGGGCCAGTTCTATTGGAAGAAAAATCTATCTAATTGGTGGCAATCCGGTCGCTGCAAAGATGTCTGGCATTCATGTGGAGCGAATCAAGATTGGCTTGTTTATGTTAACCGGCGCGCTATCTTCTTTTGCAGGAATTCTTCTGATGAGTCGAAGTGAGCGAGCAGACAACGTTACTGGACTTGGTTGGGAATTAGCCGTGATAGCTGCTGCTGCTGTTGGTGGTATTCGCTTAGAGGGAGGGCGAGGTAGCTTGACTGGAGCTTTCTTAGGCTTAATTCTCTTGCAAGTAATTCTCCAAGGATTAATAACAATCGGAACTAATGCTATGTTGCTCGACGCCGTCAAAGGGGTGGTTATGGTGACAGCAGTTTGGTTGGCTTTTCGTAAGTCACCTCAAACTTAATCAAATCATGGACAACAAATGAACCTTGAAATATTTGATGAGAGAATTTGTCTTCTTGGTGAAGGCCCAACTTCTAGTGGGCAAGCTAACAATGCAATTATGTGGGTTGACATAATTGGAAAGAAAATTCTAACAAGGGATTTCTTTTCAGGAATAACTACAGAAGAGTTATTTCATGAAGAGGTTGGCTTCGCGCTACCGGGACAAGATTCCAGCGTAGTGATTGGGTTTGCTAGTGGTATTAAGTACATTTCGCCAAACAGGCCTGAGCTATCACTACCAAATTGGACAAAGATTTCGCCAGAAAAACCAGGTACTCCGGTGCGTTGGAATGATGCAAAAATTTCCCCTCATAACCAGTTGTACGGTGGCACAATGGCTTTTGATGCTACCCCTGAAGCTGGTGGCCTTTATCGAATCAGCTCCGACGGGCAGCAGATAGATGAATTGATTTCAAAGGTGTCTATCAGCAACGGCCTGGATTGGTCACCTGACTCAAATAAGTTTTATTACATTGATACATTGAAATACTCTGTAGCTCAATATGATTATGATGAATCTGGAATATCAAACCCAAGCACGCTCATATCCTTTCCTCATGGTGATGTGCTCCCTGATGGGATGTGCGTAGATGCGGAAGGCGGTTTATGGATTGCATTCTGGAATGGCGGATGCGTCAAACGTTTTGAATCTAATGGCAACTTATCCGAAACGATTGAGTTGCCAGTTAAGAACGTGACCTCATGTTCATTTGGTGGAGCTAATCTCGAGACACTGATAATTACTACTGCAGCATTGACTAATGAGGATAACCCTAAGGCGGGTATGACTTTCATGGTGCAGCCAGGCGTTATTGGTAAAGCTTCTAATTTGTATTCAAGTCCACTAACGTTATAGAAAACTCCCATGCTTGCTTTTCTCCAGAATTTATTTTTTTTGCTGCGCCTAGATTGATATTTTCATCTAGTCGATCGGAGATTCCGATCATGGGTTCAATTGCAATCCATGTCGCAGGATGAGGCCCAGGTGGCCATGCGGTCAAATTGGAACAAATGCCAATATGGTCTATTTCAGGGCCAAATTTAAACTTCAATCCGGCTGAAA
>Ga0315900_10008521_pt1 | contig 13173 bp, 15 predicted proteins | sample LakEriMetagenome_FD_203521 | JGI IMG/M metagenome (GOLD analysis project Ga0315900, IMG submission 203521) | Freshwater fungal communities from buoy surface, Lake Erie, Ohio, United States - Buoy 12 MA114 | ecosystem: Environmental > Aquatic > Freshwater > Lake > Lake biofilm | place: USA: Lake...
TGGTGAGGTGCGCGATCGAGCCACGACCCGCCGCACGCCCCCTCGCGCGACGACCGCTGTCGTAGATTTGTCCCATGTCACTCACCCTCTCCGTCGCACCGAGGTCGTCGCGGAACCGCATCATGACCCTGTTCCGTCCCGTCCTCGCCATCCCGCTGATCGTCATCGAGCAGGCGTGGTCGGCCCTCGCACAGATCTGCGCGGTGGTGCAGATCGTCTGGGTGCTCGTCACCGGACGCCGAAACCGTGACCTCTACGACCTGCAGGTGCAGTACCTCGGGTACGCCGCGCGCATGTGGACGTACCTCGGGGCGCTGTACGACGAGTACCCGCCGCTGGGTGCGCGGGCGGGGGAGACCGGCGTCGAGGTTGCGGCACCCTACGTCGAGCGCTCCAACCGATGGGCGGCGCTCTTCCGTATCGTCCTCGCGATACCGGCGATCGTGGTGACGGTGGTGCTCGTCGTCGCCGGAGTCGTCGGTTCGCTCGCGGCATGGGCGACGGTGGTGGCGACGGGTCGGTTGCCGGAAGGCCTGCGCGCCGGGCTGGTGAGGATCCACCGCTACGTCGCCCGTACCATCGCCTACCTGCTGCTCGTCACCGACTCGTATCCGCGCTGGTCGTAGGCACGCAGGTGGCCGACCGGCAACGCAGGGAGCGCGTGCACGAATGACGCGGGATGCACGGTTGGTCGAGCGAGCGGCGCGCACTCGTCGGCTCTTGCGACGCCTCAACCTGTTCAGGGAGTCGACGAGCGCCGGAGACCATTCGGTGGAAGGGGACCGGAACGCATGATCATCCCAGACGACAAGAACTGGACGTGGGTGCTCGAGCGCCGGTGCCCCGACTGTGGCTTCGACGCGGGTGCATTCGATCCGATTGCAACCGGGGCGGCCGTTCGCGACCTGGCTCAGCGGTGGAGCGCCGTGCTGAACCGTGCAGACGCAACGGTGCGACCCCGGGCCGATGTGTGGTCACCGCTCGAGTACGGCTGCCACGTGCGCGATGTCTTCCGCCTCTTCGACGCGCGGGTGGCGATGATGACCTCTCAGGTCGACCCGCAGTTCGCGAACTGGGATCAGGACAAGACGGCCGTCGACGACGACTACGGGAGCCAGTCGCCGGCGGTCGTCGCGAACGAAGTGGTGCGCGCTGCGGAGGCCCTTGCGGCGCAGTTTGACGCCGTCGGTGCCGACGAGTGGCAGCAACGGGGAGTTCGCAGCGACGGCTCGGTCTTCACCGTCGCGACGATTGCGCAGTACCTGATGCACGACCCCGTGCATCACCTCTGGGACGTCGGCGCCGACGTCCCTGCCTACTGATCCGAAACAGGCGCACCGTACCGGCCGACGGATTGTCGCTGGGTAGCGTCGGGCCGTGACCGTCGACCTCTCCGCACCGTTCGATCTCGACAGTGAACCGGCCCGCCACGACCTCTACCTGCAGCGGCTCGCGAACACGAGGCGCCACATGGTGGCGCTCGGGACTCCCGTCATGCTGGTGCGGGATCCGTTCAACATCCGGTACGTCACTGGCGCGACGAACATGACCATCTTCAACCTCATGGTGCCTGCCCGGTACCTCCTCGTGTTCGCTGAGGGTCCGGCGATCTTGTTCGACTACCTCGGCGGCGAGCACCTGTCGGCCGGGCTGCCGACGATTGACGAGGTGCGCATCGCGCACGGGCTCAGCCACGTGAGCAGCAACGGCTCCACTGGCAGCGAGGTTGCGGCGATGGCGCGGGAGATCGCTGCGCTCGTCCGCGGGCACCTCGGCGATCCGGGGACGCTCGCCATCGACTCGTTCCCATTTGCCGCGGTCGACGCGCTGCGGGCGGCAGGATTCGTCGTCACCGATGCCGACCCGTTGATGAGCCGGGTGCGGCGGGTCAAGCTCCCCATCGAGGTCGCCTACATGCGCGAAGCCATGCGGCGGACGATGGGGGCCGTCAGGAGGATGGAGTCCGCGCTGCGGCCGGGAATGACCGAGAACGAGGTGTGGAGCACGTTCGTCGGTGCGCTCGTCGCCGGTCACGGCGAGATGGTGTCGACCCGCCTGCTCGAAAGCGGTCCGAACACCTACCCCTACTTTCAGGAGTGCGGCAGCCGAACTATCGAGAGCGGCGACTTGGTATGCCTCGACACCGATGCGATCGCATTTGAGAGTTGCTCGGTCGACTTCTCACGGACCTTCCTCGCCGGTGACGTGGCGGCGCGCCCCGAGCAGCGCGAGCTGTACCGGCGCGCACACGAGCAGCTGCTGCACAACTCCTCGCTCATCGGGCCGGGCGTGGCGTTCGAGGACGTGGCGCGCAGGGCGTGGCCCGTCCCCGAGGAGCACCGTTCCAGCCGCTACTACTGCATCGGCCACGGGCTCGGCATGATCGGCGAGTACCCCAACCTCCCGTACTTCGTCGAGGGAACGCCCTATCCGCTCGACGACGAGTTCGAGCCCGGCATGGTCTTCTGCGTCGAGAGCTACGTCGGATCGGGCGAGAGCGGGCAGGGAGTGAAGTTGGAGAACCAGCTGCTCGTCACCGAGACGGGGGTGGAGGTCATGAGCGACTACCCCTTCGAGGATCGCCTGCTCGCGAAGTAGCCGCAGAGGGGCGGAGGTCGTGCGGAAGTGATGGGGCCCGACCGCCTCAGTCGCCGTCGGTGAGCACCCCGCCCCACGCCAGCACCATGCTCGGCAGCGATGCGGCGACGAACATGATGAGGTACACGCCGAACCACATTGCCTCGCCGAAGTTGGCCGCGCCGTCTTGGGCCGAGGCCTGCGTCTCCAATGCGCCGGCCATGAAGCCGAACACCAGCAAGAACACCAGCCCGAGCCACCGGTAGGCGACGAGGTACGAGCGGTTTCGCAGTGCGACGAGGCGCTCGTCGAGGAGGTCGTCGGGAGCGTCGGCGACGACGCGCACCGCCCCCCGGATCAGCAGGTAGGAGAGAAACGCCATGACGCTCCACCATGAAAATCCCGAGTCGGCGAAGCCGAGGCTGCCGGTCAGGTCGAGTGTGCCGTAGATACTGAGCAACCAGCTGGCGACCACGAGCACGACCGCAGTCCGCTGGGCGCGCCGCGTGAGAAGCCACCGGTACTTCCGGGCGTACTCGGGCGACATGGCGCGCTGGACCTCTCGTGAGAACACCCCCTCGATCCAGTAGAACCTGCCGAGCCTGTGTCCGTCGACCGGCAGTCCGAGGAAGCGCGCGAGGCGGTGCGACTCGTGGCGCCTGAACGTCCAGACGAGCCGCGCCGCGAACATGGCTCCGACGGCGATGAGTGCAAGGCCAGTGGGATCGTTCCAGTTCACTTCCGGTTGTCCTTTCGCTTGGTGAACGGTGAGAGCGAGAAGATCTCGTGCACCTCGGCGTCCAGGACGGCTGCGAGCGTGAGGGCGAGGGACAGGCTCGGGCTGTACTCGCCGCGCTCGATGTAGCCGATCGTCTGGTAGTGCACGCCGGCCGCGTCGGCGAGGTCGGCGCGGGTCATGCCCCGCGCCTCGCGCAGTGATTCCAGCCGGTTGAACACCGGGGTCTCGCCGCGCGGCTTGCGTCCCATGCTTCGTAGCATAAATGCCATGTAGCAGGAATACAACATCGCTGCCTCGTCGAGCCCTCGTTACGATCGGTCGACGTGAACATCGACGGACAAACCTGGGTGCTGACGGGGGCAGGAGGCTCCGTCGGTCGCTGTCTCGTGAGTGCGCTGCGCGCGCGGGTTGGAACGTTGGTGCTGGTCGACCAGACCGGCGGCGAGGTGGAAGGCGTGCCCATTGAACAGGTGGACATTCGGGATCGTCGTGCGGTGCGCGGCATCCTCGAGGGCGCGCACGGTGTGGTCCACCTCGCTGCGATCTCGGACGAAGCCGACTTTGACGATCTGGTCGAGACGAATGTGGTTGGCACGCGCAACGTGCTCGATGGCGCGAGGCTTGCTGGAGCCGCGCGTGTTGTGCTCGCCAGCAGCAACCGGGTCACGGGTTTCTGGCCGAGCAGCGAGACCGTCGGACCGGACGCGCCGTTTCGTCCCGACGGCTTCTACGGCGTCAGCAAGGTCGCATGTGAGGCGCTCGGCCGCCTCTATGCGGACAAGTTCGACGTCGAAGTGGTGTCGGTCAGGATCGGCACGTTGAAGGATCAGCCAGCCGACGTCCGGCACCTCAGCACGTGGCTCAGCCAGCGTGACTGCGCCGCGGCATTCCTGGCCGCCATGACCGCACCGATCGACCGTTACGTGGCGTTCTATGCAATCTCGCGCAATACCCGTCGTTGGTGGACTCTCGCCGAGGGCGAGGCGCTCGGATTCCATCCGGTCGACGATGCAGAAGCCCACGCCGGGCGATTTGCCGGCGAGCAAGTGCCGTTCGGACGACAGGGCGGCGCGTTCACGGACGTCGAGTTCTCCCTGTCGCGGCAGCGACCTGTTTCCGGCCAGTAGTACCGTCGCGGCATGCACATCCGGAAGTTCGTCGTCACCACAGAGGACATCAAGGCCGAGTCGGGCCGTGAGGTGGGGCGTATCGTCCGCCGCTCGGTGGCCAGTGCCGTGATCGCAAACCCGTTCGCGGGCCGGCCAGGAGCCGACCTCGCAGAGCTCGAGACCATGGGAGCCGAGATCTCAGCGCAGCTTGCGGAGCGCGCACTTATCGCGCTCGGGGTTGCCGCAGGCGACGTCACCGCCTACGGGAAGGGCGCCATCGTTGGCACCGACGGCGAAATTGAGCACGCCGCCGCGCTGATTCACCCGCGCTTTGGCGCGCCGGTGCGCAAGGTCGTCGTCAAGGGCGACGACATCATTCCCTCGACGAAGAAGATCGGCGGGCCCGGCGCGCACATCACCGTGCCGATCACGAACAAGGACGACATCTGGTCGTTTGACGAGATGGACGCGATCGACGTGTGGATCCCGGATGCACCCCAGGCGGGCGAGATCGTGGTGAGTGTCGCGCTCGCCGTCGGCGGGCGTCCGTTTGCCAGGACACGGAAGCCGTCGTGACGTTCAAGGCCGTCATCCTGCTGACCCGCCGCGATGGGGCGTCGCACGGCGACTTCGAGCAGTGGTGGTTGGGCACCCACCGGCCGCTCGCTCAGCAGCTCCCCGGTCTCCGTCGGGCGGTGTTCAACTTGGTGCAGAACCCAGGCGAGGGCGACCCTGACGGAGTAACCGAACTGTGGTTTGACTCGCGTGAGGCGTTCGATGCCGCATATGCGAGCGAGATCGGCAAGCAGGTCGTCGCCGACTCGATGGCCAACGTGTCAAGCCGCCGTCGGCTCTTCGTTGACGAGCACGTCATCGCCGAGGCCTGACGGCCCGCTGTCTCCGCGTCGTCAGGCGTCGACGGACGTGAGGTCCGGTCCAACCACGATGCGACCTGCGAAGTGCGGGGAGGCCTGTGCGATCCAGTCGGCCTCCTGGCCCGGCTGCATCGACGGCACGTAGTGCGTGAGCACCAGCGTCCCGACGCCAGCTCGTGCGGCGGTCTTCGCCGCATCTTCGACGCTGGAGTGGTAGTCGAGGATGTCGTGGAGCCGGGGTGCCTGGGCGGGGAGGAATTGCTTCATCACCTCGACGAGGTCGGGGCGCAGCACGGTTTGCACGTAGATATCGGCGCCCCGGCACAGGTCGTCGAGTTCGGTGCACGGAACGGTGTCGCCGGCCAGCACGGCAACCTTGCCATCGGCCTCGAACCGGTAGCCGATGGTGGGTGCGACGGGGCGGTGGTCGGTGCGCCCCACCGTCACCGAGATGCCGCCAATTTCGAACGAATCCCCAGGCGACACCTCCCGCACGTCGAGCACGAGGCCCGGTCCGGAGCGGAGATCGGCGTGGTGGTCAAGCCGGTACTGCTCGTCGAGTGCGAGCATCGCCCGCAGTCCGTCGACGACCCGTGCGGTGCCGACGGGGCCGACGATGATCGTGGGGGTCGCCTGCGCCGGGCTCATGATCCATCGCGACGTCACGAGGTCGTTGAGGTCGCTGATGTGATCGCTGTGCAGGTGGGTGAGGAGGATCGCGCCCACGAACGGCGGCATCACCCCCGCGGCGGTGAGGCGCATCACACAGCCGCGTCCGCAGTCGACAACGAGGTTCGTCGCGCCCGATTGCACGAGCGTCGACGGACCTGCGCGATTCGGATCTGGAATTGGACTTCCCGTGCCGATCAGGGTGACTTTCATCTCGCGACCCTACCGATCCGAGAGAAGGTGCCGAGCACCGGCGTGTCTGGTGTCGATCGGACGATTCGTCCGACGCCGACCGCAGCGAACGGGACACGACAAACGGGGCGTCCCGTGACAAGCCACGACGAGCTGCATCAGTTCGGAGGGCGAAGCCTCGCCGTGAGGCGCCCGCGTACGGCCGGCCACTCGGCGGCGAGGATCGAGTACCACGCCGAGTCGCGGACGCCGCCGTCCATCGCCGGCATGTGGGCGCGCAGCACGCCCTCGAAGGTTGCGCCGACCCGCTCGATGTTGTCGCGCGAGCGACGGTTGCGGGCATCGGTCTTGAGCGTGACGCGCCGCACGCCGAGCACGTCGAACGCGTGTGCGAGCATCAGTAACTTCATCTCGGTATTGACGCCAGTTCGCTGTGCCGATGCCGCGAGCCAAGTGCTGCCGATCTCGACGGCATCGGGTTCGTTGGTGTCTGTTGCACCGGTGCCGTCCCAGTCCCAATACTCAGCTTTCATGAATCTCGTACTGCCGACGACGGCGCCCGTGGCGAGCCGCACGACGGCGAATGCGAGCCCCTCGCCCCGTTCGTGCTGTTCGACGGCGACGTGCAGGTAGCGGCCGACGTCCTCTGCATCCGGTCTCGGCACCAAGGTGTAGATGAACGTGTCGCGCGGTCCTGCGGCAGCCGCGATCATGCCGTCAAGGTGCGACGCGTCAAGCGGCTCGAGCCGCACGTGGTTGCCCTGCAGCACGATTTGGTGAAAGGGCCGGGGCACCAGCACATCATCCCACCACCGGCATCGGGCCTGAGCAGGGACCGGTTTCGTAGGCTCGCAACGTGACGTTTCTCCCCGACCTCGCTACGGCGACCCCGTTGTGGCTCGCACTGTTGACGGTCGGCGTAAATGCCGTGGTCGGCGCGCTTCGAGCGACGGTGGATGACGACCGGCACTGGGACATCGTCGGTGTGACGACTTTCGGCCTGCTGATGGGTCTCGGCGGGGGATTCATCCGGGACCTGCTGATCGGCAACCTTCCGGTGGCCAGTCTGCGGACGCCGTGGTTCCTCGTGACGGTGCTCGGCACAATTCTCCTCGTGCTGATTCTCAGGCAGCGGCTCGCCCGAATCGCAATGCTCGTCACGTTGTTCAACGCGCTCGCGCTCGGATTGTTTGCGATCACCGGAGTCGCGGAGGCGTTGCGTGCAGGTCTCCCCGTCGTGTCATCGGTGTTCGTGGGCGTCGCGGCGGCCGTCGGTGGCGGGGTGCTGGTGTCGCTGCTGAAGGACGAGGTCCCGGACATCCTGCTCACGAGCGCCCCGAATGCGCTGGTGGCACTCCTCGTGTCCGGCGTCTATGCGGCGGTGGCGGTTGGTGATGCTCGTCTCGCCGGTGTCGTCGGCATCGCCTCTGCGGTGCTGGCCCACTACGCCGCTCTGCGGCTCGGTCTGCGCACACGACGCGCACGGGGGGCGAAGTCGCTGCTGCTCACGCGCCAGCGCCGCCAGTCGGGCGGCTGAGGGGTTCGTTCAGGTTGGTCGTTCGAACGAGACGGCCTCGACGGCGCAGTCGCCGTCGGGGCACCGGTCGCCTGTTGCGTGCGCTCGAATGAAGCCGGCGTGTTCGGCGACGGCCTGCGATGCCGTGTTCGTCCCCGCGATCAGGGCCCGTACCGTGCGGACGCCGTCGAGCCGTGCGGCGATCGTCGACAGCACGTGGAGCGCCTCGGTCGCGGCGCCCCGCCGCCGCCCCCACGGCGCGACCCAGTAGCCCACCGTGGCAACGCCGTCCTTGACGGCGTTGATGCCGGCAACGCCGACGGGGAGGTCGGAGGCAGCATCGATGATTGCCATGGCCAGCCTCACGTTCGGAGTGTCGGCGACGAACTCACGGGCGTGTTCGTGGGTGTACGGCCGCGGGACCGTGGTCCAGCGCTGGATGTCGGCGTCCTGGCAGGCCGCGAAGATCCAGTCGGCATCGTCGGCTCGTACTGGCCGCAGCCGGTGCCGCAACAGATCAAACCAAAGCAGGACGACCAAGGTGTCGTCGTCCACGTGTTCGCCCTCGCGCTCCCAGTAGGCACGGTGACTGGCGCGGAAGTCGGCGGCGGACAGGTCTCCCTCGGCCTCGGCGAGCGCGAATTCGTCGGGTACGTCGGCGAACCGGACGACCTCGCAACGGGTGACGCGGAGCGTCGCCGCGTGGTGAGGCCCGTCGTTCGTCGTCCCGTTGTCGAGCATCGCGAGGCACTCGCCGGGGTGCTCGACTGACTCGCCCTCGCGGACGTACTCGCCGAGCAGCCCTGCGGTGGCGCGCTTCCGACCATGCAGGACGTGGTGCACGAGCGCGTGCCGGCTCTCGCCGGGGGTGCCGAACTCAATCGAGCGAAGTCCGTTGGCGACGGAGTACGGCATGGTGTCAGGGTAGGCAGGTCATTGGTGCGCTGTGCGACGCAGGATCACCTTCCGGATCTCTTCCAGCCACAGCACCGACGACGCAACCGTCGCGCACACGAGCCAGTTCGCCGCTGACATCGACGTCGTGTCGAAGAGCCGCTGCATCGGCCCGGCGTGTACGACCACTATCTGTAGTGCGAGTGCGCCGGTGAGCGCGATCCAGAGGCTGCGGTTGTGCAGCGTCTCACGGCGGAAGACGGAACCTGTCTCACTGCGGACGTTGAGGATGTTGAAGAATTGGAAGAGCACGAAGGTGGTGAACGCCATGGTTCCGGCGAGCGTCGCCGTTCCCGCGCTCGGCGCCGCTCCGGGCGCGAGCACCAGCATCGCGAGGGTGCCGCCCGCCATGATCAGGGCGCTGAAGCCGATGGCGGCCCAGCGCGAGCGCAGCAGGATTGGCTCGCCGATGGGGCGCGGCCTGCGGTCCATCACGCCCCGCTCCGGACGGTCCATGCCGAGCGCCATGGCGGGAGGTCCGTCCATGATGATGTTCACCCACAGGATCGCGATCGCCGTGAACGGCTTTCCGCCGGCGATTCCGAGGACCGAGGCCCCGAGAAACAGAGCCGCGAAGCTCACGGTCGTGCTCAGCTGGAACCGGACGAACTTGACGATGTTGTCGTAGATCGTCCGGCCACGACGCACGGCGCCGACGATGGTCGCGAAGTTGTCGTCAGTGAGCACCATGGTCGCGGCCTCTTTCGTGACCTCGGTGCCGGTAATCCCCATTGCCACGCCGATGTCGGCCTTCTTCAGTGCCGGCGCGTCGTTCACGCCATCGCCCGTCATCGCCACGACGTTTCCGCGGCGCTGCAGGGCGGCGACGAGTCGCATCTTGTGCTCCGGTGCGACGCGTGCGAATACCGACGTACGATCGATTCGTCGATCAAGCTCTGCGTCGTCCATCGCGTCGAGATCCGCACCGGTGAGCGCATCGCCGCCCTCGCCCACGAGCCCAAGCTGGCGCCCGATTGACGCCGCAGTTGCCGCGTGGTCGCCTGTGATCATTGTCACGGTGATGCCCGCCCGATGGGCCTCCTCGATGGCCGCGCGCGCCTCGGGACGTGGCGGGTCGACGATGCCGATGAGCGCGAGGACGACGAGGTCGACGACGAGGTCGGCGGGTTCGCCACCGGACGCGACGAAGTCGGCCCACGCATCTGGCGGCAGATCGCGCTGTGCAATGGCGAGTACGCGGAGCCCTGAGCCTGCGAGGCGCTCGTTGTGCGCGTGCAGCGCAGCGGTTGAGGCAGCGATCGGAACGGCGGCACCGTCTCGGCCGATGGATGAGACCGACCGAGTGAACACCACGTCGGGCGCCCCCTTCACGTACATCCGCACAGTGCGCTCGCCGCTGCTGTCCGCAAGTTCATGGAACGTCGCCATCAACTTCGTCGCCGAGTCGAACGGCACTTCGGCGATGCGCGGCATCCGGTTCCTGGCCTCGGTGGCCTCAATGCCCCCCTTGGCCGCGAGTACGACGAGTGCGCCTTCGGTCGGATCACCGACGAGCGTCCAGCCGTCGCGCCCCTGTCGAACCGTTGCGTCGTTGCACAGCGCCATGCCGAGGAGGGCGTTGTCGAACGCGATCGGCGCGTCGTCGGGCTGGTGGGCGATTCGTCCTTCGGGCGAGTAGCCGTCGCCCGACACCTCGTGCTCGCGATCCTGCACCACCACCCGTACGGCCGTCATCTGGTTGAGGGTGAGGGTCCCGGTCTTGTCCGAGCAGATCACGCTCGTGCATCCGAGTGTCTCGACGCTCGCGAGGCGCTTGATGATCGCGTTCTGGCGGGCCATCGTCGCAACCCCGACGGCCAGTGTGACTGCAGTGACGGCGGGTAGGCCCTCGGGAATCGTGGCGACGGCGAGGGCTACCGCGAGGTTCAACAGGTCGACGAAATCGTCGCCACGGAGCAGGCCGATTCCGATCACGAGGACGACGAGCAGGCCGGAGAATTTTGCGAGGCTGTGGGCGAGTCCGGCGAGCTGGCGCTGGAGCGGCGTCACCTCGGATTCGGTGTCGCGCAATAGCCCGGCGATCCGCCCGATCTCCGTGCGCATGCCCGTCGCGGTGACGAGCATCTCCGCGCGACCGCGCGTCACCGTCGTGTTCATGAACGCCATCGTCGACCGGTCGCCGAGCGGCGCGGCGAGGGCGACGGTCGCGCCGGCGGATTTTGGCGCCGGTTGGCTCTCTCCGGTCAGCGCCGCTTCCTCGATCTCTAGGTTGACCGCGACTGCGAGGCGTCCGTCGGCGGGCACACGGTCCCCGGCCTCGAGCAGCACCACGTCTCCGGGCACGAGGTCACGCGATGCGACGGACTGCGCCTCTCCATTGCGCCTGACCTTCGTGACGGGCGAGAGCATCGTGCGCAACGCGTCAAGCGAAGCCTCCGCTCGGTTCTCCTGGACGAAGCCGAGGATCGCGTTGAGCAGTACCACCACGAGCACGACGACCGGAGTCTTCAGTTCGCCTGAGACCGCGAAGCTCACAACGGCCGCTACAAGAAGGATGCCGATCAAGAAGTCGCGGAACTGGTCAAGGAACCGCAGGATTCCCAGCCGTCGCGCGACCTCGGCCAGTTCGTTCGCGCCGTTCCGCTCAAGACGCTGCGCGGCCTCGCCATGCGTCAATCCGGTGGCAGCGGTCGTGTCGAGGTCGCGTGCGACCTGGTCGGCGCTGCTGGCGTGTGGCGATGCGATGCCTGCCGCAAAGTCTGCAGACGCACGATTCAGCGAGGTGGGTGCGACAGTCATAGAAATCCCTTCGGAACACGGAATGGCGGTCCGAAGGTCTCTCCCTTGCTCCCGGGCCGGACCGGCAAGCCGGTCGTCCTGACGACGTCGGGTCGCGGGTTGCCCCGCGGGGATACTCCCCTTCGCCTGGCAGTCTACTGGTGGCGAAGGTGTGCAGCGATGGCGTGGTTCGTCAGAAGCGCTCGCCGCGGGCGACCTGCACGGTCGACAGCCACGCGACGACCGCGAAGCGCTCGAAGTAGTCGCGTGCGAGGCGGTCGAGGATCGCCTGCGCTACATCGTCGGTGACCACCGACTCGATGCGCACGCTCGGCCCGTTGAGCGCGAGCAGGTGGCGCCCTGTGGCACCTTCCCCGGACACGTGCCCGACGGAGTACCCGCGTGCGCCGCAGGTCTTCAGATCGTCGATCAGCCGTCGCTCGACGACGGCCTCGGCGACGATGGTGATGAGCTGTCGGGTCACGGTGTGCATCGGTCCTCCGTCAGGTCAGCGCCTCGGCGAGCGCGATGTAGAGCGGGATTCCCACGACGAGGTTGAACGGGAAGGTGATCCCGAGCGAGGCCGTGACGTACAGCCCCGGGCTGGCCTTCGGGAGCGCAATGCGCACGGCGGCGGGAGCTGCGATGTACGACGCGCTCGCCGCCAGTGTCGCGAGGATGGCAGTGCCGCCGGTGGAGAGGCCGATGCCTGCCCCCACGAGTGCGCCGACTGTGCCGTTGAGAAGCGGGATTACGACGGCAAGCGCCGCGAGGCGCCATCCCGCCGTTCGGACGTCTCGCAGGCGCTCGGCCGCGAGCGCACCCATTTCGACGAGGAACAAGACGAGCGCGCCGGTGAACAGTCCGGTGAACATCGGATCGGCCGGCGCGAGGCGCTCGCCGCCCGCCAGCCACCCGATGGCGATTCCACCGAGCAGGAACGAAATGCTGCGTCCGCGCACGACCTCGGCCACTGCACGTCCAAACCGTGTCGACGAGTCGCGCGCGAGCGAGATCGCGACGACGATGCCCACCACCTCGAGCACCGCGAGCAGTCCGGCCATGTACCCCTCGTGTGATGTGCCGCGCGAGTCGAGTGTCGCAACGATGACAGTGAACGTCACAGCCGAGACCGACCCGTAGTGGGCGGCGATACCAGCGGCGTCGGTGCGGCCGATCCGACCGAGACTGCGAAGGAGGATGAATGCAACGATGGGCGTGACGACGCCGAGCCCGATTGACGCGACGAGCGGCGTCCATGCGTCGGCGAGCCCCGTGTCGGCGAGGGCGCGACCGCCCTTTAGGCCGATCGCCAACAGGAGGTATGACGAGAGAATCGGATAGAGCGACTCGGGAAGACGGAGATCGAAGCGCAGCAGGGCTGCGATGAGCGAGACAACAAAGGCGAGCACCGGCGGGCTCAGCAGATTGTCGACGATCGCAGCCCCGTCCATGCCGCGATGAATCTACTGATGTGCTGACAGCGGGGCCGCCGTCATCCGTTCGACGATCTGCTTTGGTCCCGCCACCACAACCCATTCCTCGTTGCGGAGCCGGCCCGGCTCGCCCACGCGCTCTCCAGTCGGGCCGTGCACGCCGATGGTCGCCCCGACGTACCGGCGCGAGTCGAAGGCGAGGAATCGGACCTCGCCCCGCTCGGAGCACATGTCAATCAGATCGTCGCGGCCGATCCAGGATTCGTCGTTGTAGGACACGACGATGACCTCGGCCCGCACTCCGGCAATTAGCGCCCGCAGTGCGTCGGGCATCGTGCGCCGTCCGTTGAAGGCGCTCCGACCGGAT
>Ga0315900_10008522_pt1 | contig 13173 bp, 11 predicted proteins | sample LakEriMetagenome_FD_203521 | JGI IMG/M metagenome (GOLD analysis project Ga0315900, IMG submission 203521) | Freshwater fungal communities from buoy surface, Lake Erie, Ohio, United States - Buoy 12 MA114 | ecosystem: Environmental > Aquatic > Freshwater > Lake > Lake biofilm | place: USA: Lake...
TAAAATGCTCTTTGCCATATTTCCTAATATTAGTTTCCTTTGCCTTTAATTTGAAATCATCTGACTCAAAATAGTTATTTACACCATATTTCTTTTGTATAGTTTCATTATATTTTTTCTTTACTTCTTCATTTTGTGCAGAAGATTTTGTTCCATATCTCTGTAGATTGGTTTCTGTTTGTTTATTTTTGACTTGTTCGGCTTTAGCCACATTGTCGACTCCCCACTTTTCTAAGTTTGTATTTTTTCGTTTTTCTTTAGTTGATAGATCGGTTGCTGAGCATTTAGCTGAGCAATATTTTCTATATCCGTCTTTCCAATTTTTATTGAAAGTGGTTGTATTTCCACACTTACAGGTAAAATTATTTGGATAATCATTTACCCAATGCCAAAGTTTTTGGTTGAAAGGTAAGTCTGTTAAGTTAATACAGAAAGATTTTATTTCTTCTAATATATCAGGATAATTTTTATTGAAGTATGATTCTCTTAGTCTATTTCTATTATCTTGTAAAATTTCATCAATCTTTTCTAACTTATTCATACTAATTATATTAAGTAAGTGAAGATTTGTTTGCTCCATGAAAAAAAAGAGAGAACTTAAAGTTCTCTCTTTTTGTGAGTTATCAATTATATGATTAGTTAAGGAAACCACCGTTATCTTTAACTTGGATTGTCATATATTGTTTTTGTGGGAACCATCCAACTTCTGCGACTGCGTAGCGGCTTCTCAAAAGAAGTCTTGGTGCGAAAGTAGCCTCAGAGATCAAGCTGATTGATTGAGCCATCAAATAAGGAACGAAGATGATACCTGGTTGATCAGGATTGTTCTTACGTCCAAGAACGATACGATTGTCGTTATATTTCATATATGGATCAACATAAACTTGAATGTCACCAATTTGACCAACTGGATAAAGTTGACCAGAACCGTTGATTTTAGATTTAGTTGGGTTGATAGTGTAACCAGCGATATCCATTAGGGAAGCAGCTAAAGCTCCATTAGTTACTGCATATTGAGCAGGACCTACACGACCTTCGGTTGCGATGTAGTTAGAAGCGTGGACCATCTTAGTGATAAGTTTACGTTGGATAGCGTGAGTAGTTTCACCACCAGGACTAGTTCCTGTTCCAGTTGCATAAGCTGTATCTAAGTCAAATACTGTTTGACCAGGAATGTTACCTAAAGCAAGACCAGCTGCTGGAGCAGAAGCTCTGTTAAGATCACCCATTTCGAAGATCTTACCAACGATTTGCTTAGAAATTACTTGAGACAATTCGTTTACAAGGATAGATTCCATTTTTTGAACGATGTCCATACCTGTGTTAGCTTTGATATCTTCGATTTCAGTTCTTCTGAGAACAGAAGAAACTTCGATAGTACCAACTGCGATAGACTTAGTAGAAACTTTTGGTCCGATAACACCAGCGTAAGCTAAATCATCATCAGCACGTGACATTGGATATTGACCACCTCTTGAATTGTCAGTGAAGTTAGTTGAGTAACCTGGAAGTTGATCTTCAAGAGCTGAAACTAAACTGATTTCTCTGTTACTTGTTGTTGTTCCAAGTTGTCCAAGAGCAGTAAATGAAGAAACAGAACCTGGTAAGAAGTCGATTTGATCAGCCATTGATGTTGTATCATCGAATGTATTGTATATCTGTGTCCAAGCAGTCGGAGCTGGATATGGACTAGCATTGTAGTTACCAACTGCATTTGCTTGACGATAAGCTTTCAAAATAAGAGCACCATCGATACGAGAGAATCCTAAGAATTCAACCCAGTTTTGTTTTGAACCTGCGGCAGGACCAACTAGATTGATCTCACCATTATTGATGTTGATGTAAACTTTCTTATAAGCAGAAGAAGTAGATTGGAAATTCAAACCACCTACGTTTTCAGTCAAAGAAACTGAAGAAGTACCTAAGAAAGCTCTAATAGCTGTTTGATAAGTTGAAAGTTGAACGTCAGAATATTTGAATACTTGTGGACGACCACCGTTAGTCATATCAACATCATCATATTGGAAGTCAATATACAACAAATCCAATTTCGGACCTGGGGTTGGCTTTACAGAAACAAGGTCAAGACCGATTGTTTGAGCTGCAATTTTCATAGCTACTGGCAACAAGTTTTGTCCAAGGTCACCAGAACCGAAGTTACCAGTTGTTGAATTGTACTGTGTTGAAGTGCTTGTTTGTTGGTTGTAACCAGCCAAGAAAGAAGGCTGAGGTGAGTAAACACCACCCATACCAGCGTTAGCTGCATTTACATATGCGTTTTCATTGATTGTGTGAAACTCAGCATATTCAGACATCCAGTCAAGTCTGTCTTCGTTAGTGATACCCATGTTCTCTAATACTGGAGACCATTTCTTAAGGGCTTTTTGTTTGTCTATTCTAATGTTTGACATAGTTAATTTTAATTTTTTTTTTAATTTTTATCTTATATCTATATATATCATCACTTTATGTCCCTTTTTTGTTAAAGGTGGATTTTTTATAGACTACAGATTTTTGAATCTTTCAAGAATCATTTTCATTTCATTTCCAGAAACTTTTTCTTCTTGAATGATTGGGTTTGAATCAACCAAATTTTTAGTAGTAGATTCGTTCTTTTTCAACTGTCTTGTTAACCAGAAATGTTCAATTTTTGCTTCGTTTGTTAAATCTGGATAAAGTCTAGCTTGTGAAAGGATTGATCTCTTATTTGATTCGTTTAATTTAGACCAAATTGGCTTTACGTTTTCAGGCATAAGTCTAATCAATTTCTGCTCAAGAGATTCACCTTTATTAGATAGAGACTCTTGAATCAATTTAAGAACTTCTTTAGATGAGAAATAACTTTTTTCGTTTAGGTAAAGCTTTACTTGCTCTTGTTCGTTCTTAGTTAAATTGTAAAAACTATCAACTTGAGATTTATTCAAAAACTTTAAAAAATGCAAATCATTTGTTTCAGAAACTTTACGTTTTCTAGCTTCTTGTATCAAAATATTAATTTGTTCGGATAATTGAGAATCAGAATTCATTTCTTTTGCTTCCATTCCATATGAATTTGTTTCATCTGCTTCTTTTTCTTCTTCGTGTGTCATATCATCATATGATTGTGCGCTTTTAGGGGCAGACATCATATAGTAATTATCTTCTTCACTTGACCAAGTGTTTTCACTTTCTTCTTTTTCTTCTTCAGCTACTTCTTCAAATCCAGCAGCATCTAAAGTTGGGAACATATCACCAAAGTTTTCGTTGATTCTACCACCATTTAACTTTTCTGTAATCATACCAGCATAAGAAACTGTTTTGTCAAGATTTTCTGCAAGGTATTCAGAGTAAGCGATGTTGTCATCAAGATTTTCAGCGATATATTCAGCATAAGCGATATTTCCTTCAACATGTTCAGCAAGATACTCAGAGTAAGCAATAGAACTGTCTAGATGCTCAGCGATATATTCAGAATAAGCGATGTTCTTATCTAAATTTTCAGCGATATACTCAGAATAAGCAATATTCTTGTCAACGTTTTCAGCGATGTATTCGGAATAAGCGATATTCTTGTCAACGTTTTCAGCGATATACTCAGAGTAAGCAATATTTTTGTCTAAGTTTTCAGCGATATATTCTGAATAAGAGATGTTCTTATCTAGAGTTTCAGCGATATACTCAGAGTAAGCAATATTTTTGTCTAAGTTTTCAGCAAGATATTCAGAATAAGAAATATTCTTATCTAAGTTTTCAGCAAGATATTCAGAATAAGAAATGTTCTTATCTAAGTTTTCTGCAACATACTCAGTGTAATTAACTGCTTTTTCAAGATTCTCAGCTAAATAATCGTTGTGAGAAATAAGTTTTTTAGTTGTAGATTTCAAGCTTTTGTTTTCGTTAACAACAACTTGTACTTTCTCAGCTAAATAGTCTAAATATTTAACCATTTGAGAGTTGGTTTTGTTGAGTTCTTCGTAGTACTCAAGGAGTTGTTCCAATTTTCTTGGAGTGAGGTTACCTTTTTTGATAGCTGTTTGTGCTGCCTGTTTAGTAGTTGCGATTTCATTCACCAAATACTTGGAATAGTCAGCCAATTGCTTCTTAGTAACGTAATCATTTTTGTTCATGTTAAATAATTCGTTAATTTTTGACTCGTCGGACATTTCATATATCCTAAAGTTAGTTTTGTTAGAATATCCAACAGATTCATTAATTGACTGCATTCTTGCAGAAGCGAATCCAGGATCAGCAACAATATCGTATGTGAAAAGTTTTTTAAGTGTAACTGTGCCATCAGACTCAGTAACGCCAGCTGCTCTTGAAGAAACAAAAACAGGACAACCATCATTCACTAGTGATTGAGCTTCTTTTCCCCAATAAGTGTTAAGAAGTTTAATTTCACCATCAACTCGGTTACCCTCTTTAACGTAAAATGCTTTTCTGATAATGTGGGAAGCTCTTGATAATGAGGTGTCGAACACGTCGGGATGATCGAACTCACCATAAACTACACCCATTGTAGTAATACGTTCATTTAATTCCTTTAAACAAGGAATAAATTTTTCGGCAGTATAGATACGCTCGTTGCGATTCTTAATGCCAAACTCAGTGAACACTCCACCGAGAACATATTCTTTTTTACCACCAGAAATTTTAACGTTCTCCTTCAAAGGATTTGTGTTGTTTTCAACGATTAAAATTGGTTTCATTTAAAATAGTTATTTTTATAATTGTATATATATCGCTAAAAAAACAATTTTTTTCAAGGTGGATTTTTTATAGAAACTTTATTTACAATATAAATATATATAATAAAAAGAGGTTTTAGTTTACATATGATATTGTCGAATATTGAAGGTATTGGTAAATGGAGTAAAATCGAAATTGAAGTTCAATGTGATGAATGTTCAGTTCAGAAAAAGTTGAAATTTAAATTATACACATCTTATGGATATTCAGATGGTGAGTATTTATGTAAAAAATGTAAATTAAAGAAGAATAATTTGGAGAAATTTGGTGTTGAAAATGTTTTTCAATTAGATTCAGTTAAGGAGAAATCTAAAAAAACTAACATAGAAAAATATGGTGTAGAATTTATTTCTCAATCTGATGAAATAAAGGAGAAAGTTAAGGAATCATTGTCAAAACTTGATAAAGAGAAAATTAATGAAAAGAGAAAGTTATCAACATCAGAAAAATGGGGCGTGATGAATATTTCACAGTCAGAAGAAATAAAGTTTAAAAAAGTTGAAACATCATTGAAAAATAATGGTGTGGATTATTTTATCAATACTTCTGAATTCAGAGAAAGTATGAAAAAGAGTAATCTGCAAAATTTCGGACACGAATACCTATTTCAATCACAAGATTATAAAGATAGAATAAAAGAAATTAATTTGCAAAAATGGGGATATGATATTGCTTCTAAGAATCCTACTGTAGTTGATAAAATAAAAAAATCATTAGAAATAAGGTTTGATAAAAGGATATTTAATAATATTCAAAATTTAATCAATGTAGATGAAAATAAATTTTTTCAAATTGAATGTCTAAGTTGTAAAAATATATTTTCAATAGACAGAATACTATTCTATAAAAGAAGAGAAACTTCAACCGAAATATGCACACTTTGTAATCCAGTTGATAAGAGACAATCTGGTCTAGAAATTAAACTATTCAAATTCATCCAATCAATCTATTCAAAAGAAATCATTCAAAATTTTAGAATTGAAAGAATGGAGATAGATATTTATCTACCCGAATTGAATCTTGGTTTTGAATTTAATGGTGTTTATTGGCATTCTTCTCAATATAAAGATAAAAACTTTCATTCTGATAAATCAAAATTCTTCTCAGAACGAGGAATTAGATTAATTCATATTTGGGAAGATGATTGGAACACTAAATCAGAAATTATTAAATCTCAAGTTAAAAATCTAATTGGATTATCTAAGAAGATATGGGCAAGAAAATGTAAGGTCGTTGAAATTACGGATGTTAAGTTGGTAAAGGATTTTTTGAATTCCAATCACATTCAGGGTTGGGTTAATTCAAAACTAAAATTAGGATTAATCTATGAAGAAAAGTTAGTTTCTATTATGACTTTTGATTCTTTTGAGGGTAGAAAAAAGATGAGTGTTGGTGAATATAATTTGAATAGGTTTTGTAATTTGTTGGAACATAGTGTCGTTGGTGGTGCGTCAAAACTTTTAAATTATTTTGTGGAAAAATTCAATCCGACTAGAATAATAAGTTATGCTGATCGTGATTGGAGTATCGGTAATCTCTATGAAAAATTAGAATTCACCAAGGTCAATGAATCAGATCCTGATTACAAATACCTTGTTGATGGAAAAAGAATACACAAGTCAAATTTCAAAAAATCAAAAACGGGTAAAAGTGAATCCGAATTGTATTTGCCTAAAATTTGGGATTGTGGAAAAATAAAATGGGAAAAAATTTATGATTCTGACGAGAGAAATTGAAGTAAAAATAAATGACTATAATTGTACATACTACGAAGAATTAGGATATGATGTATATTGTGGTGAAACCATAATTATACCTGTTGATTTATTATCTTATGGAAGTCAAATAAAAATTCAATGTAAGTGTGATGGTTGTGAAATAATCAAAGATGTCATGTTTAAAAATTATGTTAAATATGGTAATCGATGGGGTGAATATTATTGCAGAAAATGCGCAGAAAAGAAAAGAAAAGAAACTTTGCAACAAAATTTCGGGGTTGAATATCCATATCAAAGCAGTCAGATAAAAGATAAATGGAAAAACACATTACTCGAGAATTGGGGTGTTGATAATCCCTCTAAGTCTATTGAATTAATTAAGAAAAAAACAAAAAACAAAATTAAATAAATTGATATAAACTTACAAATTATTATACAGTTAAAATTATTAAGATATGAAAAAGGCATTTATACAATTCTGGAGCTATGAAGGAAATCCAGCTGGTGCAACTTTACATTTGAATAAAGAAATTTTTTCGAAATGGTCTAAGACAAATAAAGAATTAACAGTTTTAGGTGAATTGAGTGAAGTAGAAATTTCATCAAATTTATACTTCGAGATGTTATATAATGATGGAAGTTTTGAATTGAGGCAGAACTCAGTAAATAACCTAATAAAATTAGGTGAAATAAAAAGTGAAGAATTTTTAGATGTTGAGTAATATTATCTTACTTTTTGCTCCGATTTTTTTATTTGTCGAAATTTGGGGATTGATGAATAGAAGTCTTCTATATGGAAGATTGACTCCAGAAAAAATAGATTCGGTCAATCCAAATCTATTAATGACATTTTATAGTTTAAGAGTAATTTATTTACTTTGGATGGTTTTTGGAATATTCGGATGGGCTTGGATTCATATATTGAGTTTGATATTAATCGGATTTTCCAAAAATTTAATTTTAATGACTGGTAGAAATTTATGGATTAATGTTTATGATTTGTTTAACTGCTTTGTCAGTTCAATTATACTAATCATTATTTTCCTCCAAGTAATTTCTCGGTTATTATAATAAATTCAAATCCCTTTTTTTGGCAATAATCTATCATATAAGACCATTTTGAAAGGTTTTTGTTATACATTTTAAGCGCATATTCAAAGTTTTTAAGTTGTTTTGCTGTTGGATTTTGCTTTAAAACCGGTTCAACAGTTTCTGAATATGGCTTTACTTCAGCTACAACTTTACTTATAGAACCATCCTCTCTTTTTAACTCGTAATAAAAATCCGGATAATAAGTATGTTCAGAAGTTTTGAATTCTTGAGCTTCGGATAACCATTCTGTTTTCGTATAAGGGACTTTAAGATTCTCAGAACCCCACATAGAAATTTTTTCATTGTTGTCAAGATAAATCATCATTTTTTGTTCAAGTCCTGAACGATAGAATAATCCACCTTGTGAATTTAATTTAATTACTTTGTCTTTGTTTTTAGGAACATAAAGACCTTGATGATATTGTGAGTTATTTGGTTTAGAATTTAACATATTTCAAAAAATTTTTAATATATATTAAAAAAATAATTTGTATGGGAGAATTATCTGAAAGATGTAAATTGAGTATATTGGTAAATGGAAATGGCGTTGCTGACGCATATAGAAATAATACAGAATTTTTTTATAATAAATTCAGTAAGTCAGATGATTTGGTACAAAATGTTAATCCTGGTGATTTGCAATTAGGTAGATTCTATCATTTGCACTGTCAAGATCAATCTAATTGGGTTCAATATTCACCTATTTTCACAGTTGACTTCAAAAAGTTTTCTAATGTTATTATGGTATTAGGTGTTAATTTAAATTTCTTGCCTTTTGAAATAAGAGAGTCAATTTTTGACAAATACATGACTGAAAAAGACTTTGAAGATGATAGGGCTCTTGCGGTATCATATGATGGTGTTTATAAAGAGTTAAGAAGATGGGGATTTGAATATGGAATTATGGAATATAGTGTTAATCAAATCATTTTAGCTCATAAAATAAACATGTCTATTGTCCCGCGATTTATTTACTCAAGTCATCCAGTCAATAAATATGATCCAAAAAAATTATATGGAATTTGGGAATCAAAAATTGATGGAAGTGCTGCAAGACATGAAGAAATGCAACAATTGCTTATGAAAGACTTTTCTTTAGCATCCGAAGAAATCAATGATAAATTCAAAGTTTTAAAAGAACACATAAGTAGGGTTAAAAGAAGAATAAGAGGAAAATAATATAGAAAAATATAGAAATGTAAATGATATTTATTGATATATAGAAGTGATGAAAGCAAAAGAAATCTTAGAAAAATATAAGATAACAAGAAGAACTCTTTCTAACTGGGTCAAAAGTGGTAAAATTCGGATTGAGAAAACTCCGAGTGGAAGATATTTATATTTCGAGAAAACAGATGAAAAAGTGTAATAAATGTAATATAGAATACGATTTGTCAAGTTTTTATAAAGACAAATCATCAAAAGATGGACATAGAGCCAATTGTAAAAACTGTGCTAAAGAGTATAGGAATTCAACAAAAGAACAACAGAAGGAATATAGAAAGGATTATTGGAATAAAAATGGCGAGAAGTTAAATGAGAAGAAAAGAAATTCATATGAACCTGAAAGAAAAAAAATTTACTATCAGAAAAACAGAGAATTGATTTTGGAGAAAAGAAAATTGGAATATTCAAACAACAGTGATCCGAAAAAAGAATATCAAAGTAAATATCAAAAGGAAAATAAGGATAAAAGAAATAAATATTTAGTTGAGAAAAGAAAGACCGATGAGTTATTCAGAATGACAACAAATATAAGAAATTTAATAGTGAATTCTTTTTTACAAAATGGATATAAAAAAAATTCCAAAACTGAGGAAATATTAGGTTGCTCATTTGAAGAATTCAAAATATATCTCGAGAATAAATTTGAAAAATGGATGAATTGGGAAAATCGTGGATATTATGATGGTGAGATGAGTTCAGGATGGGACATAGATCACATAGTACCAATATCAAGTGCAAAAAATGAAGAGGAATTAATAAAATTAAATCACTACACAAATCTTCAACCACTCTGTAGTAAAATAAACAGAGATATAAAGAAAAATAAAATATGGCAGGAAGTTATAATCCATTAAATAATCAGAATCAAAATACATTTGTATCAACAGCAGTTGAAAACAAAGGACTTTTTAGCAGATTACTAAGAAGTTTATCCAATTGGGGAATGAAATATGACGATATGATAATGAGAAACACAGTAGGTGTTGGTATCAATGAAGATCCTTATTCACAGAAAAATGATTCGATGCTTGCTTTTTTTAGCCAAAAGGCAGTCGCCTCAGTTCTGAATAAAAAATCTGTTCCTTATTTAGATAAATCTTATGCAGACAAAAGGAGAATTTTAAGAGAATATTCAATTAAAGATGAATTGAGGGATTTTGTATCATTGGTCGCTGACGAATCAATCATCTACAATGATGAGAGGGACTTTTGTTCTCCGAGACCGCTTCCGAATTCCTATTCTAAGGATATTTTGGATAAGTATCAAGAAAACTTCGAGACTATTTACAATAGGTTTGGATTCAATGATACTATTACCGCTTGGAACATGATGAAAGATTTCTTGATTGATGGATATGTAGCAATGGAAATTGTTTGGGATGATAAAAAGAAAAATATCGTCTATTTCAATAGACTGCGACCTGAAACTTTGGTTCCTGCTTATGAACCCGCTATAGGAAATTTGTGGATACAGTACCCAGAAGATCCACAGTTAAGAAGAATATTTTTAGATTCTCAAATTGTTTTCATTTCATATTCAACTCAGAATGACTATACTGAGACATCATATTTGGAAGGATTGATTAAACCATATAACCAATTGAAAATATTGGAGCAAACAAGAATAATGTTTAATATTGTAAATGCTTCTGTATATCAAAAGTTTACTGTTCCTATTAAGGGTTTGCCGAGACAACGTGCTGAAGAACAGATTGGTCAATTGATTGCTGATTATTCTGAAGAGATTGAATGGGATGATACACTGGGAACAGTCTCAATTAATGGTAGAAAACATTTACCATATAATAAACAAATATGGTTTCCTGAAGGAGATGCTGGAACACCTAACATGACTTTAGAGTCTCCACAAGGACATAATCTCAATGAGAATGATATTTTAACTTGGTTTTATAATATTTTGAAGAGAGCTTCAAAGATACCCAACCAAAGATTTGAAAAGGAAAGTGGTGGTGGGACTGTTTTTGATGATGCGGCTTCTATGACAAGGGATGAAGTAAAATTCAACAATTTTATTAATAGATTGAGAGCTAATTGGAAAGAATTAATTGTTAAACCTCTGAAGTTGCAAATGTGTATGGATTTTCCAGAATTGAAAGATGATGATATTTTTCTAAACAGTGTTGATGTTGTGTTTGTTTCTAATCAACTATTTGAAGAATGGAAGAAATTAGGAAATATGGAAAAAAGAGCAGGTATTTTGGGTACAATGTTAGGAATTCAAACTGCTGATGGACAACCTTATTTCCATATTGATTATTTAGTTGATAAATATTTGAAACTTACACCTGAAGAAAAAGAAGAAAATAAATCTTACTGGGCTAAGTCTAAACAAGGTGGTGGCACAGCTGAAGCGGGTGGAGAAGCAGGTGCGGGAGCTGAAGAAGTAGCAGGAGCAGAAGCAGGTGCTGAGGCAGGTGCAACTGACACTGGGGCTGAGGCGGGCGCAGAGACACCTCCAGCTGATACAGGTGGTGCTGAAGGTGGCGCTGAAGGTGGCGGAGGTGAATTTGAATTTTAGATATAAAAAAACCCAGAACGAAAATTCTGGGTTTCTTTTTTTAGAATTTATGATTAACTGAAAGACTGAAGTTGATTCCCGGATTGAGACTATTGAAAATTTGTTTTTGAGAATTAAAAGATAAGTAAAAACTTTCTAATTTATCTATAAGGAGATTATTTATTTTAAAATCAAAAATTGTATTTTTGTCTTTTCCGAATTTTTTGGAGAAGCTAAAGTTCAGATTGTGAAAGGATTCATCGTAAACGTCAGGTGATAGTCCAGTTCCAACAATACTTAGTGTTGGACTTTTTACATTATAGAATAGTCCTATTTCAAAACTATTTTTGGAATTTTGATAAATTAATCCAGAATTAACTATTACTGGTGATTGTCCTGCCATTACTCTTTTATTCGTGATAAGTTGACCCTGCTTTTCATATAATTTTCTGGAGTTGAATTCTACATCTGTCATAGTGATTTCTGACTTGACAATTGTTATATTTGTATAAAAACTGAAATCTTTTAGAAATTTTATGGATCTGAAATCTTTTCTTATTTCTAATTCGATTCCGAAAAGTATTCCTTCACCAACATTTCTTGGTTGAAATTCTGAGCTAGTTTGTTGTTCTGGGATTCTGACTAACTCGATAGGATTTTGAAATCTTTTGAAAAAAGGTGATATTGAAAACAATTGATTATTTGGTAAAAACCATTCCCACCTCAAGTCGAAATTATCTATTTTAGTTTCTTTTAGTTGTCCATCCCAAGTTATATGTCCATCATTATTTACATAACTAAAAAGTGAACCGTTAAAAATTCTATTTGTAACGGGATCTAGAATTTGAGCATAAGAAATTTCTTTGAACGATGGTCTTCCGATTGTTTTAGAAAGAGATAATCTTAGATTCATTTTTTTATTAATCGAATAGATTAAATTTAGACTTGGAAAAAGATTAAAAGTTTCTAATACTTTGTCGTTCACTAAATTATTTCCATTCGGATCACCGGTCGCAAAAGCTATGTCTCTACCTGTATGTCTTTGAACATAATATTCAGATCTTAAACCTATTATGGTTTTCAATTTTCTGAAAAGGGTATATTCTCCGGATAAATAGAATCCTAAATTATTAATATTAGAGATATAGGCATTTGAGTTCGGAAAATTATTTGCACTCTGAATATAATAAGTATTTACTGGACTCGGATATAAATTATTAGGATCATAAACTAAATTTGGATCAGCTGACTGCCAATTTTGATTTGAACTAATTACAAGATTATAAGTTAAAATTTTATAATCTCTAACTTTATAAAAATTTGATGTGCCAAATTTTAAAATGAGACTTTCGGAGTTTAGGATGAATTTTTTAGTGAAATCTATTTTGGAGCAAAGATTTATTTCATTTAAATTTCTCCAGATTCTTGATGGATATCCGGCTTCACCTGCTGAAAATCTATAAGTTGAATCATTTTCTGAAAAATCGAATCCGCTGAAGGCTGTTTTTCTAATATCTGGTTCATCTAACATTGATAGATTACCTGATAACTTCCAATCTATTTCAAAGTTTTTATTTTGAGCATTGTGAGCTCCACTTATATTAAGGTTTGTTAAAGATCTCTGACTCCATTCTAAGTTTTCAGACTTAGCGCCGTATCCAGACTGACCGACAGCATTAGCATTATTATCAATAGTAAATCTTCCAACTCTTGATTCTCCATTTTGAAGATGTATAAAATTTACTTTGATTTTATTATATAGATCTTTATAACTTATACCTGCTATTCCTCCCAAAAGATAGTTTCTTTCTGACATAGAACCTCTTTGTATGGATGCAGGAGTCATTTCGTATTTTTTCGAATCTGAGCTTCTTTGCCATTCTCCATATT
>Ga0315900_10008525_pt1 | contig 13170 bp, 10 predicted proteins | sample LakEriMetagenome_FD_203521 | JGI IMG/M metagenome (GOLD analysis project Ga0315900, IMG submission 203521) | Freshwater fungal communities from buoy surface, Lake Erie, Ohio, United States - Buoy 12 MA114 | ecosystem: Environmental > Aquatic > Freshwater > Lake > Lake biofilm | place: USA: Lake...
CGACCTGGGCGACGGGGCCGAGGCGGTGCACCTGCGCTTCCTCGTGGGCGCCGCATGGCTCAGCAGCGAAGCCCGGCGCTGGGTACGGCCCGGTGACGCGGCGGGACGATGGGCGACGCCGCTCACTCACCTGCTCGCGCGCCAGCTCGCCCAGGCCGACGTCACCGTGCTGCCGCTGGCGCGACCGCCGCTACCGCTCGCGCACGCGGCCGCGGCAGGAGAGTCGGCGGCGGCCGACATCGGCTTCCAGCTGTTCGCCGGGGCGGCGCTGCGTCGCGCGCGCGCCTCGGCCGGCGAACCCACGGCCATCATCGCCGCGCACCGCACGGACCGCGCGCAAGGCCCTGCGGGCGAGTTGCGTGTCACGCTGTCCTCGCCGTTCGACGCCGCGCTGTGCGAGGCATGGACGCGCCCGATCGGCGCCGGCGACGACCTGCCGTCGCTGACCGCGACGATCGACGGTTTCCTCCAGGAATGCCGTGTCGCCGACCGGGTGCTGGTCCCGGAGGTGATGCCCGATCGTCACCCGGCCCGCCCTGCCGAGCGACTGCTGCTGACGGTTGCCGACCTCGAGGCCGACGGCGCCCCGGCGGCGCCCGTCGCGCACTGACTGCGATGCGGCCCCTCGCTCCCCGGACGGATACGGAAGTCGTCCCCTCCCGCCGCATGAGCGCGCTCGAGCGGGTTTGCAGGGCGGGGCTGCTCGCGGCACTCGCCGGCGCGATCGTGGCGCTGCCCGCGCCGGCGCTGGGGCAGCGCACTGCCGCCGCGGTGGCGAGCACCGCGCCGCGCGCGTCCGTCGAACCCGCGCCGCGCGGGGCCGCTCCCGCCGCGATCGCCGAGTCGCCCGAGGCGCTGTTCCGACGCGCGCTGCAGTACACGGTTCAGGTGCGCACCACCGTGACCCTGCCCTTCGAGGGCGATCGCAAGGGGGCCCAGCGTGGCGCCGGGTTCCTGGTCGACGCCGCGCGCGGCTGGATCATGACGAACTCGCACGTGGTGTCCGGCTCGCAGGCGCGGGTGGAGGTCGCGTTCGCCGACAACGAATTCATCGAGGCGCAGCGGGTCTACGTCGATCCGTTCCTCGATCTCGCGGTGCTGGCGATCGATCCCGAACGCACGCGCGCGATCCCCGTCCCCGCGCTCGAGTGCGACCGCATGCCGCCGGTCGGGCATGCGGTGGGTGCCTTCGGGCACCCGTGGGGCCTGCGCTACACCGGAACGCGCGGCATCATCTCCGGGGTGACCGCGCGGTTCGAGTTCGAGGTCCTCCAGACCGATGCCCCGATCAACCAGGGCAACTCGGGCGGGCCGCTGATCAGCCTCGAGAACGGTCGTATCGTCGCGATCAACACGCTGACCTTCCGCGGGGCGCAGAACACGAACTTCGCGATCTCCACCGTCTACGCCTGCGGCATCCTGCGGCTGCTCCAGGAGGGGCGCGACCCCAGCCCACCCGAGCTCACCTGGGTGTCCTTCCGCGACGTCGACGAGCGCCGCCTGTTGCGCATCGCCCGCAACTTCGCCCGCGACGCCCTGCCGCTGGAGCCGGGCGACATCGTGCGCGGCGTGGTGGGCGTGATCGATCGCATCGATAATGACACCCAGCTGGTCCATGCGCTGCGCGGGCGGCTGGACGGCTTCACGCTGCAGGTGCTGCGCGCGGGCCAGCCGGTGCAGGTGCGGGGACGACTGCCGGCCGCGCCGCGGGTGATGGAGCGCCGCGGCATCCTGGTCGGGGGCGTGCTGATCGCCGAGTCGCGCTACCGGGACAGCCCCGACGTCGGGGCCCCGGCGCTGGTGGTCCATCATGTCGAGCCGGGTTCGCCGGGGCAGTCGGCGGAATTCAGCCCGGGCGACCTGGTGGAATCGGTCGCGGGGCGCCCGGTGCGCACGCTCGACGAGCTCTCGGCGGTACTGGGCGAACTGGGCGGGCGTCGCGTGGTTCCGGTCGTGCTGCGCAGGTTGGGCGGCGGGCAGCGCGCCTACTTCAGCTTCCTCGAGCGCCCGATGGCGATGGTCGGCGTGGAGCGCGTCGACCTCTCGCGGCGGGACTGAACCCGCGGTCGCGCGGCGCCCCGCGGCGGGGCGACGTCGCGGCCGACCGCCCGGCTCACGCGGGCAGCGGTGTCGCGGGGATGTCGTCGGGCTCGGCGACGCCGAGCAGGTCGGCCACGTGGTCGGCGATGGCCATCGACGAGGTGAGTCCGGGTGACTCGATGCCGAACAGGTTGACCAATCCCGGGATGCCGTGCTCGCGTTCGCCGTGGATGACGAAGTCGGCCGGCGGCTCGCCCGGTCCGGTGATCTTGGCGCGGATGCCGGTGTAGTCGGGGGTGAGCGCGCCATCGCGCAGCCCGGGGTAGTAGCGCCGGATCGCCTCGTAGAAGGCCGGCTCGAGCGAGTGGTCGAACTGGTAGTCGATGCGATCGATCCAGTTGAAGTCCGGCCCGAACTTCACCCGACCGCTCAGGTCGACGGTCACGTGCACGCCGAGCCAGTCGCTGCGCGCGACGGGATAGACCAGTCGCGAGAAGGCGGGCTTGCCGGTGAGTGCGTAGTAGTGGCCGATCGCGTAATGGGTCTTCGGGATCGTATGGACCGGCACTCCGCGTAGCGCACCGGCGAGCTGCGGTGCGGTCAGCCCGGCGCTGTTGACCACGGTGGCGCAGTCGATGCTCATCGGATCCGCGCCGCCGACCTCGAGGCGGATGAAGTCGCCGTTGATGCCCCCGCCGGTGACCGGGCTGCCGAACACGCAGGTGGCCCCGGCATTCTCCGCGTCGCCCTGGTAGGCGAGCATGAGCGAGTGGCTGTCGATGATGCCCGACGAGGGCGAATGCACGGCCGCCGCGAACACCACCTCGGGTTCCATCGCGCGCGCCTCGTCCACCGATACCCAGCGCAGGTCGCCGACGCCGTTGGCCTCGGCCTGTGCCTTGTACTTCGCGAGCTGGGGCACCTGGTCGTCGTGCGTGGCGACGATCAGCTTGCCGATGCGACGGTGCGGGATGCCGCGCTGCGCGCAGTAGCGGTAGAGCTTGTGCTTGCCGGCCACGCACAGCTTCGCCTTGAGCGAGCCGGGCGTGTAGTAGATGCCCGCGTGGATGACCTCGGAGTTGCGCGAGCTGGCTCCGTTGCCGATCCCGTCGGTGGCCTCGAGCACGATGACCTCGCGCCCCGCGCGCGCGAGACGGCGCGCGATCGCCAGTCCCACCACGCCGGCCCCCACCACCACACAGTCGACCCGCTCCGCCATCCCGCCGTCCCGATCGTTGCGTCGTTGTCCGCGCGGCGCTGCCGCCCGCCGGGGCGCCATGCCGCGACACCGGTGCGCGCCTCGCGACCGGGGTCGCGCAGTGTAAGGCAAAATCCCGGGATGACTTCCGCCCCGGGCTGGGATCGGGACTTCGCCCGCCATCGTCCGTTCTTCGCGGCACTCGAGCCTCGACTCGCGTCGCTTGCGCGACTGCCCGACTTTCCGGGCAGGGCGCAGGCCGATGCGTGGCTGCGCGAGTCCGACGACGCGATCCGCGATGCGTTGGGCAAGTCGCTGACACTGGTGGCCCCCGACGCGCGAGCGGGCGCGCGGGACTACGAGCGGGCCATTGCCGATCGCGGAGAACTCGCCTGGCGGGAGCGCGACTGGCACGACCTGATGAACCTCCTGGCATGGCTGGCCTTCCCGCGCACGAAGGCTGCGATCAATGCCGGCCATGTGGCCTCGGCCGCCGAGGTGCACCCGGCGTCCGGGCGAGGGCCCCGACGCGATGCGCTCACCCTGTTCGACGAGAGCGGTGCGCTGGTGGCCTGCAGCGATCCGGGGCTGCTCGACCTGCTGCGGGGCTTCCGCTGGCGCGAACTGTTCGTCGAGCACCGCGAGGCGGTGCGCACGCAGTTGCGCGTGCTGGTTGTCGGGCACGGACTGCTCGATCGTTGCCGGCAGCCGTGGCCGGGCATGACCGCGCACGCGCTGTGCCTTCCGGTGTCGGCGGCCGAGTGCGCCCTCGATGCGCCCGCGCTCGGCCACGTGCTCGACGAACGCATGGCCGGGGCCGTGGCCGCGCTCGCCACGCCCCGCGATCTGTCGCCGCTGCCCCTGATGGGCATCCCCGGATGGTGCGCGGACAACGAGGACCCGGCCTTCTACGGCAACACCCGCATCTTCCGGCCGGGGCGACGTGCATGATCGACCGTCGCGTCCCGCAGGACCGTCCCTGAGCCGTCGGGGCTGGCGTACCGGGACCGACGCCCGCTTGACTGACAGGCGACCCCGGCGTTCGACCGGGGCATCGGAGCGCCACGAGGGGCGCGTCGGGCGCTCCGCTTCCAGGGGGGGATGGCTATGCGGGGTCCATGGGTGGGTCTGGCGCTCATCGCGACGGTGGGCGCCTTCGCGCCGCCGGCAGCCGCGCCTGCGTACGCGCAGGAGCGCACGCTCGAGCAGGTCAAGACCGAGGTTCTTCGTCGCGCGGGACGGCAGAACCCGTTCGAGTTCGTCCGTCGCGATGACGTCGAGGAAGTGGTGCGGGGGCTGGACAGCCTGGACCGCGACCACTGGGCGCAGCAGTGGTGCCGCATGGGGCTGCGCCACGAGGCGCGCGGCGATCGCCTGCTCGCCGAGGGCGCCGCCCCCGCGCAGATCGGCGAGGCCTACACGCTGGCGTTCAACTACTGCCGGGCCGGTCGCTATCCGGTGGCGAGCACGCCGGGCAAACGCGAGGCCTACCAGCATTCGCTGCGCATGTTCCGCAAGGCCGCTGCCTACTTCGATCCACCGCTGCAGATCGTCCGCTTCCCGTTCGAGGGGCGCGAACTGATCGGCTACCTGCAGGTGCCGCGCGGCGCGGTTCGCCCGCCCGTGGTGCTGCACTGGGGAGGGGTGGACGGGTGGAAGGAGGATCGCCAGCTCAACAGCAGCGTGCTCCATCGGTTCGGGTTCGCGACCTTCACGATGGACATGCCCGGCACCGGGGAGAATCCGATCCTGTTCGGAGAGCCGCGGGCCGAGCGCACCTTTTCCGCGGCCATCGACCATCTGATCGGTCGCGGCGATGTCGACGGTCGTCGCATCGGCGTCTGGGGCTCCAGTTTCGGCGGCTACTGGGGCGCGAAGCTCGCCTACACCGAGGCTGGCCGCATCCGCGCGGCCGTCACGCAGGGCGGGAACGTGCATCACGGCTTCCAGCCGGAATGGCTGGGTCCGGCCCTCACGCGCACCGCGGCCACGTATCTCCTCGGGCCCTCGAGCCTGCTCGACGCGCGCAGCTTCGTGCTCGGCGTGCGTACCCTGGACGAGGTGCTGCGAGCCGCGCCCGCGCTGTCGCTGAAGACGCAGGGCCTGCTCGACCGCCCCTCCGCGCCCCTGCTGGCGGTCAACGGCAAGCTCGACGACCAGGCGCCGATCGAGGATGTCTACATCCTGCTCGAACACGGCGCGCCGAAGGAAGCCAGGGTCTATCCGCAGGGGCGGCACATGGGCCGCAGTCCCGGCATGCGCGAGGACGAACTGGCCACGATGATCGCCACCTGGTTGCGCCAGCGGCTGGGGCCCTGAACCCGCCGCTCGACCCCCGCGGGTCCGCCGGTGGCCGGCGCGGGACCGTGCGCACTGCGCGCGCGGCCCGGGCCGTGTTTCGACGGAGGGCTCAGCCCACGGTGAGCACGATCTTGCCGATGTGCTCGCCGCTTTCCATCAGCGCGTGCGCGGCGGCGGCCTGCGCGAGCGGGAAGGTGGCATGGATCACCGGCTTGACGCGCCCGGCGGCCAGCAGCGGCCACACCTCGCGCTCGAGCGCGGCGGCGACGCCGGCCTTGTAGGCGTCGTCGCGGGGACGCAGCGTCGAGCCGCTCATCGTCAGGCGCCGTCGCATGAGTTCGTTGAGGTCCACGGTGGCCTTCATGCCCCCGAGGAAGGCGATGAACACCAGGCGACCGTCGTCGGCGAGGCAGCGCAGCTCGCGGCCGACGTACTCGCCGCCGACCATGTCGAGGATGACGTTCACGCCGCGCCCGCCGGTGGCCTCGCGGATCACCGCCTCGAAATCCTCGTCGCGGTAGTTGACGGCACGGCGAGCGCCCAGGCGCTCGCAGGCGGCGCACTTCTCCGCGCTGCCAGCCGTCGCGTAGACCGTGTGGCCGCGCGCGGCGGCGAGCTGGATGGCGGTGGTGCCGATGCCGCTGGAGCCCCCTTGCACCAGCAGGCTTTCGCCGGGTGCGAGCCGGGCGCGTTCGAACACGTTGCTCCAGACGGTGAAGAAGGTCTCCGGCACCGCGGCCGCCTCGATCATCGAGAAGCCCGCCGGGACGGGCAGCACGCTGCCGGCGGGCGCGAGGCAGTGGCTGGCGTAGCCACCGCCGTTGGTGAGCGCGCAGACGGCATCGCCCACCTTCCAGCGGTCCACGCCCGGGCCGACTGCGGCGATCGTGCCGGCCACTTCCAGGCCCGGGAGGTCGCTCGCGTTCTTCGGCACCGGGTAGCGACCGATGCGCTGGAGCACGTCGGGGCGGTTGACCCCGGCGGCCTGCACGGCGATCAGCACTTCGCCGGCCCGCGGTACGGGCATCGCGCGGCGCGCGGGCCTGAGCACTTCGGGCGCGCCGGGCGTGGAGATTTCGACGCAGTCGAATTCGGTGGGCAGGGTCATGGGCGGTAATCCTCGGATCGAGCGGCGCGGCGCGTCGCTGTTGGACGGGAGCAGGGTGAATCGAGGCGTCCCGATCGGCGCGGGCGCGGCGAGTCGCACGAAGCCCGGCGGGTGGCCATGCCGGGTGCCCCGCGGCATCCGGCGACCGGTGCGAGGGGGACGACGATTGCGCCGGCCGTGGCCGGGACAGGCGGGACGAATGGAAAGACAGGCACGCTGCACCGGACAGGCACGGCAGGCAAGACGGCCGCGATGGGCGCGACGGCACCGACAGGCACCCGTCGCAGGGGCGGCGCGACAGCCGCGCCACGTACGGCACGCACGCGGCGCACGGCACGCGCGCCAGGCAAGACGGACCGGGCGGACACGGCCGGCGCGGCGGATACGGCGGGCATGGCTGGCGCCGCGGCAGGCACGACCGGCTCGCGGCTCACCGTGCGAGCGTCGCGCGCACCTCGGCGGAGCGATCCCACAGGTTCGGGACCTGGGCGCTGGAGTAGCCGGAGACGAACGGTTTCTCCTCGCCGGTGGCCGGGTCGTAGACGTGGCGCGATACCGCCCCGATGTTCGCACCGTAGACGTGGACGCTGATCGACACCCGGTCGTCCAGCGCGTTGCTGACCTCGTGGATGTCGCCCTCCGTCGGTGACAGGCGATCGACGGCACCGGGCTCCAGTCGATACTCGCCAGCCACCTGGAGCGGTGCGCCGGGCGCGGGCCGCGCGAAGCGCCGGCAGCGCTCGGCGCCGCGCAGCATGCCCACCATGCCCCAGGTACAGTGGTCGTGTACCGGCGTGCGCTGCCCCGGTCCCCATACGAAACTCACCACCGAGAAGCGTTCGAGCGGGTCGCAGTGCAGCAGGTACTGGCGGTAGTAGACCGGGTCGGGCACGGTGGCCTCGTCGGGCAGCCAGTCGTCGTGGGCCACCAGCGCGCCGAGCAGCGCCGCCCCGCGGTCGAGCATCGCGGCCTCGTCGCGTCCGTGGGTGGCGGCCAGCGTGGTGAACTCGGCGATGAACTGGCGCAGGCGTTCGAGATGGGCCATGGCGGCGTGTCCTCCGGGAAGGCCGCATGGTAGCGCGCTCGCCGCGGGGGTGCGCGCGAGCCGGGGCTACCATCGCCCCCTCTGCTCCGCAGGCCGCATGCGCCGTGCACCGATGCCATGGCTTGCGGCACACACCGGGTACCCCATCACAGGAGGGTTTCGATGGCTTCAGGCGTGTTCGACATGGCGCTGCAGCGCGATCTCTGGTCCACCGCCGAATTGCGCGAGATCTTCGGCGAGCACGCGCGCGTGCAGCGCTGGTTCGACTACGAGGCGGCGCTCGCGCAGGCGCAGGCGAGCCTCGGGCTGGTGCCCGAGGCTGCCGCCCGCGAGATCGACTCGAAGTCGCGCGACGGGACGATCGACCTCGAGCGGATCGGGGTCGCCGTGCGCGTGGCGCGCCATCCGCTGGTCCCCGCGCTGCGCGAACTGGCGCGCCGCTGCAGCGACGAGAGCGCGCAGTGGCTGCACCACGGACCGACCACGCAGGACGTGCTCGACACGGGAACCGTGCTCCAGTTGCGCGCCGCGCATGCGGTGTTCCTGCGCGACCTCGCCGCAGTGGGACGCGAACTCGAGCGACTGGCCGGGACCTGGCGCGATGCGCCGATGGCCGGACGCACGCACGCGGTACAGGCCTTGCCGATCACCTTCGGGCACAAGTGCGCGATCTGGCTGGCTGAACTGGCCCGCCACCACGAACGGCTGCTGCAGGTCGAGCCGCGGCTGTTCGTGGGTAGCCTGGTCGGCGCGGTCGGCACCCAGGCGTCCTTCGGCGAGCAGGCGGGTGAACTCGAACGGCGCCTGATGGCCCGCCTCGGGCTCGGCGTGCCCGAGATCAGCTGGCAGCCCGCGCGCGACCGCTTCGTCGAGTATGCCGGGCTGCTGGGCCTGCTCGGCGGCACGCTGGGCAAGATCGCGGCCGAGATCGTGCTGCTGTCCCATGACGAGATCGGCGAACTCGCCGAGCCCTCCGCGGACGGCAAGGTGGGTTCGTCGACGATGCCGCACAAGCGCAACCCCGCCGCCTGCGAAAACATCGCGCTGCTCGGCCGCTCGCTTCGCTACGCGGTCGCCTTCATGCACGAGGCGCTCGGCTCCCAGCACGAGCGCGACGGGGTGGCGTGGAAGGTCGAGTGGAAGGCACTGCCCGAGATCTGCATGACGGTGGCCGCGATGCTGGCGCAAACCCGCGAGGTACTCGCGGGCCTGCAGGTGGACGCGGCGCGCATGCGCGCCAACCTCGACCTGACCGGCGGCTACCTGCTGGCCGAGCGCGTGGTGTTCGTGCTGGCCCGCAAGGTCGGCAGGCAGATGGCCCGGCAGTGGGTGGAGCGCGCGATCGCGCAGGGGCGCGAGCACCGACTGCCGCTCGCCGATGCCCTGCGCCGCGATCCACAGGTCTGCGGTACGCTCGGCGCGGACGAGATCGCCGCCGCCCTCGATCCTTCGGGCTACCTCGGGACTGCACCGGCAAGGGTCGACGCGCTGCTCGAGCAGGTGCGGGCGGCGGGATGGACCCGCCCGTGAAGGCGGGGCCACCGGCGTGCGGGCACCGAGCCCCGGTTCGCAGGCGCGGGTGGTTGCAGGCGAGGACGTCATGAAGACCGTCGGCGGCAGCGAGCGCCGATGCGCGGGCCCCGACGCGCGGACGACGACGCGGGTCGGTCGGGCGCAATCGCATGCGTGTCTGCCAGGCGAGCCTCGCACGGTGCACGACCGTCGTCGCTGGCGCTCGGCTCGAAAGGCTCGCGAAAGGGCGGCGGCGGATACTCTGCGTCACCGTACGGACCGGGTTGTGATCACGGATTGTGCGGCGCAACATTGAAAGGTCTCGGACCCCCTAGCGGAGGCCCGTACGACCTGTGGTAACGTTGCGCGGGTTCGCAGTTGGCCACTCCCCAGGTGGCCGGGCCGGCGTGGCGAGTTCGCGTTCGCCGGCAGCGGGCAGTCTCCCTCGCCATGGGTTCGGTTCCGGGGGGCTGCGCGGAGGGCCGGAGGCGGAGGTTCAAGGGGCCTCAGCCGCGGGACACACCGCGGCGGGACCCGGAGCGGTTTCACGCAATCTCGTAACGGAGGAAGCACAACATGGGAGCTTTCAAGTTCCGGCCCCACAGCCAGGATTTCTGGGCCGGCCTACTGTTCCTCGGCCTCGGGCTGCTCGCGGTGTACATCGCTCGCGACTACCCGCTCGGTCGCGCGATGCGGATGGGTCCGGGCTACTTCCCGACCTACCTCGGCTATCTGATGGCCTTCCTCGGCGTCATCGTGTGCGGGCGCTCCTTCTTCCTCGAGCCCAAGCCCGAGGAGGTCGTGACCCGCTGGGCACTCGGCCCGCTGGTCCTGATGCCGCTGTCGGTCGTGCTGTTCGCGGTCGTCGTGGACAACTTCGGCCTGGTGCTCGCCGTGGCGCTGCTCATCGTGTTTGCCAGCGCATCGGTGCGCAACTTCAAGCCGATCGAGCTGATCCTCATGTACGTGGTGCTCGTCTCGGTCGCGGTCGGCGTGTTCCAGTACGGACTCGGGGTTCCCTTCCACCTGTTCTGGGAGGAGAGCTTCGGCAAGGCGGTGTCTGACTTCTGGGCCACCATCACCACGCCGTTCCGTCTGGCCTTCGGGAGCTGAGAACCATGGAATTCCTGAGTGAAGTCTTCGGCAGCCTGATCATGGGCTTCGGGGTGGCGGTCAGCCTCGAGAACCTGCTCTACTGCTTCGTCGGGGTGCTGCTGGGCACGCTGGTCGGCGTGCTGCCCGGCATCGGTCCGGTGGCAGCCATCGCGCTGCTGCTGCCCACCACCTTCGCGCTGCCCCCGGTCGGGGCGCTCATCATGCTCGCGGGCATCTACTACGGCTCGCAGTACGGGGGCTCCACGACCGCGGTGCTGGTGAACCTGCCCGGCGAGTCCTCGTCCATCGTCACCTGCCTCGATGGCCACGCGATGGCCAAGGACGGTCGCGCCGGACATGCGCTGGCGATTGCCGCCATCGGCTCGTTCTTCGCCGGCACGGTCTGCACGCTGATCATCGCGGTGGCCGCCCCGCCGCTGGCCGAGATGGCGCTCAAGTTCGGCGCGCCCGAGTACTTCTCGCTGATGGTCTTCGGCCTGGTCGCCTCGGCGGTGCTGGCCTCCGGTTCGCTGGTCAAGGCGCTGGGCATGATCCTGGTCGGCCTGCTGTTCGGCATCATCGGCACCGACGTGAACTCGGGCATGTCCCGGTTCACCTTCGGCCTGCCGGGCCTGTCGGACGGCATCGGCTTCGTGGTGATCGCCATGGCGTTCTTCGGCCTGGGCGAGATCATCAAGAACCTCGAGACGCCGGATGACCAGCGCCAGGTGTTCACCGACAAGGTGTCGGGCCTGATGCCTCGCTGGGAAGACGTGAAGAAGTCCGCCGGTGCCATCGTCCGCGGCACGGGACTGGGTGCGTTCTTCGGGACCCTGCCCGGCACCGGTCCGGTGGTGGCGGCGTTTGCGGCCTACGCGGTCGAGAAGAAGGTCGCCAAGGACAGCTCGCAGTTCGGCAAGGGCGACATCCGCGGGGTGGCCGGTCCGGAGTCGGCGAACAACGCCGCCGCCCAGACCGCGTTCATCCCCACGCTGACGCTGGGCATCCCCGGTTCGGGCACCATGGCGCTGATGCTGGGCGCCCTGATGATCCAGGGCATCGCCCCCGGCCCGCAGGTGATGACCAACCGGCCGGATCTCTTCTGGGGCCTGATCGCCTCGATGTGGATCGGCAACCTGATGCTGGTGGTGCTCAACCTGCCGCTGATCGGCATGTGGGTGCAACTGCTGAAGGTGCCCTACCGCCTGCTGTTCCCGGCGATCCTGATGTTCATGTGCATCGGCACCTACAGCCTGAACAACAGCATCCAGGACCCGCTGCTGATGGCGTTCTTCGGGATCATCGGCTACACCTTCATGAAGCTGGGCTGCGAGGCCGCCCCGATGCTGCTGGGCTTCGTGCTCGGGCCGCTGATGGAGGAGAACCTTCGACGCGCGTTGCTGATCTCGCGGGGCGATCCGACGGTCTTCGTCACCCGGCCGATCAGCCTGACCTTCCTGATCCTGGCCGCCCTGTCCCTGCTGGTGATCGTCCTGCCAGCGGTACGCAAGAAACGCGACGAGGCGTTCGCCGGCGACGAGTAACGTCGACGGAGCAGGGTTCAGCCCTCGACGGGGCCGCGCAAGCGGCCCCGTTTTTTTCGTTCCCATCCCCGCGATCGCATCCACCCGCTCCGGCGATCGCGTTCGAGCGCGCCGCGGCTCGGGCGCGAAGGGCGCGGGCTGAACGCGGGGGCGGCGCCTGGAAGAAGTCCCGGCAGCAGCCCGGGAATCCGCCTCCGCGGATGCCCCCGCCTCCGAAGGCAGGGGCACCGCAGGTCCTGCCGCGCTCAGCGAACGAGATCGGCTGCGAAGCGTCCGTCCGGATCGAGGATGGCGAGCGTTTCGCGCTCCGCGGCGGTGGGAGGCTCGGCCGCCTGCAGTCCGTCGGCCGAGAAGGCGAACCCGGTGCGAGCACGTACCGCATCCAGCTCCACGCCCGGCCGCAGCCGCGCCAGCGCGAAGCGGGCGCCGGGCAGGTCGGGGTCGCGTTCGAAGACGGCCAGGGGCGTGACCAGCGTGGCCATGCGCCCGGCGGCGGTGACGAAGTCGAGGCGCTCGACCAGCGAGCGGCTGCTGTGCTCGATGCGCCAGGTCACGACCCGACGCGCGGTGGGCAGCATCACCACCGCGCCGCCGCCGCCAGGCAGGCGCACGCGTGGCGCTTCGGGCGAGCCGATCAGCGAGACGTTGGTGCGGCCGGTCGCGTCGATCTGCGCGCAGCCCAGGAAGCAGAGATCCATGCCGCCGCGCAGGCAGAGGTCGTAGAAGTCGGCGTTGGCGAAGATCGCGGGCGAGCCTTCGAACAGCGACGGGTCGCTGCTCGACACCGGTGCGCGTGCCGGATGCGGATCCACGCCACCGGCCACGTTGATGTAGGTGAAGCGGAACGGGTAGGCGCGCTGCGCGAGCAGGCAGGCGAGCATGGCGAGCGAGGAGTTCACCCCGCTGAAGGTGACCTCGCCTTCACGGATGCAGCGCGCGAGCTGGATCACCAGCCACGAGAAGTCGGTCCACGCGGGGGTGGCCCCTGCCTGCGCGGCGATATCCGCAGCCATCGGGTTCGCGAGGCCGGGCGTGGGGGATCCACCCGCCCGCGGGCGAGCGGCTTCGGGCGCCGCATCGCGCCGCGCAGGCTCGGCGGGATCAGTCATGGGCCTCCCGCTCGGGGGCGGCCTCCAGGTGCCGGGCAAGGGCGCCCGGGGAATCGTCCATCCATGCCTGCAGGGCCGGATAGTCGACGCCATAGAGCGGGTGGCAGGAGCCCGGCCAGGCGCCGTGGTCGACGATCGCCACGGCCTCGACCATGAAGTGGGGGACCAGCGTGAGTTCGGGCTGGCGCGCGAGATGGCCGGTGGGGACCAGCCGCTCC
>Ga0315900_10008526_pt1 | contig 13167 bp, 13 predicted proteins | sample LakEriMetagenome_FD_203521 | JGI IMG/M metagenome (GOLD analysis project Ga0315900, IMG submission 203521) | Freshwater fungal communities from buoy surface, Lake Erie, Ohio, United States - Buoy 12 MA114 | ecosystem: Environmental > Aquatic > Freshwater > Lake > Lake biofilm | place: USA: Lake...
GTGTGGCCTAGGGGAGGTGATACACTCCCGCACGGCGGCGCCGACCGAGGCGATCGCTGCGTGGACCTCGCTCGCCCGCACGTATAGCGGCGAACCGGCCCGCAAACTGGTCAACGGCGTACTCGGCGCCGCGCATCGCGAGGTTGCCGCCACGGCGGAGAGAGACGGAGGGAGTAACTCATGAGCGACAAGAAGCAGATCTTTGAAGAGCTCCAGAGCTACATCGTTGAGCAGCTTGGTGTTGAGAAGGAGAAGGTGACCGAATCGGCCGCCTTTATCGAGGACCTCAATGCAGACTCCCTCGACCTTGTGGAGTTCGCAATGGGCCTCGAAGAGAAGTTCGGCGTAACGATTGCTGACGAAGAGCTCGGCAAGATCAAGACGGTGCAAGACGCCGTCGACGCCATCGCCGAGAAGAAGGGCTGAGATGGGGCGGCCCCATGGCCGCCAGAGTGAGGCTCCAGCCTTGCTCAGTGCGACCATTGGGGCGTGCCACCACTCCGCACGATGACGCTCGTAGTGGCGCCACTTTCGATGACCCCAGCACAACGTGAACGCCTCAACCTCCCTGTGGGGAGCGAGGCACTCGTAGAGCTGGCCCTCACGCACCCATCACGTCGCCATCAAGAAGGGGCTGCGGCGGATAACGAGCGCCTGGAATTCCTCGGCGATGCAATCCTTGGTGCCGTGGTCGCTGCCCGGCTCTATGCCGACGACACTGCGGCGGAGGAGGGGGATCTCTCTGAGCGCCGAGCCGCTGTTGTCTCGCGCGCCGCGCTCGCGGAGGTTGCCCTGCGCATCGGCATTGACGAGGTGTTGATGCTCGGCGAGGGTGAGGCGTCGCGTGGAGGCGCACGGCGGCCTGCGGCGCTGGCCGCGGCGTTTGAGGCGCTCGTAGGTGCGATCTTCTTGAGCCACGGCTTCGCCGCCGCCACCTCATTCATCGAAGGGCATATGGGCGCCGAACTCGCCGCACCCCGCGCCGCACTCGGCAAGGGGATCAAGACGCTTCTGCAGGAGTGGACGCAAGCACGAAACGGCTCCTTGCCCCGATACGACGTCGTCGCTACGACTGGCCCTGAGCATGACCGCACGTACGAGTGCGTCGTACGCGTTGATGGCAGCGAGGTCGCGCGCGGATCCGGTTCAAGCCGCCGCGCCGCGGAAGCTGCCGCCGCTGAGGCTGCCATTGACCTCCTCGGAATCACGGCCGGAGGCGCGCAGTGAGCCGACTACGACTCCGTGAGGTGCGACTGAGCGGCTTCAAGACCTTTGCTGACAAGACGACGATCGCCTTCACCCCGGGTATCACCGCAATCGTTGGGCCAAACGGAAGCGGTAAGTCCAACGTCGTCGACGCCCTTCGCTGGGCGCTCGGCGAGGCCGGCCGCGGCATTCGTTCCAAGCGTGTTGATGAGGTCATCTTCGCCGGATCAGAGAAGCGTCGTCCACTCGGCCTCGCCGAGGTTTCGCTCTCTATCGCCAATGACGATGGGCTCTTTGACCTTCCGTTCACCGAAATTGAGATTGCCCGTCGCGCCGATCGCGGTGGTGGCCAGGAGTACCTGCTTAACCGCGAGAAGATTCGCCTCCGAGATCTCAACGAACTACTCGATGGGGCGGGCCTTGCCGAGAATGGACTCCTCTTCATTGGCCAGGGCGCCGTTGACCAGGCGCTGAGTCTTAAGGCAGAGGAGCGCCGCGCACTCGTTGAGGAGTTCGCCGGCACCGCGCGCCACGAGCGACGCCGCGCACGAGCGGAAGCCGAGATGAAAGAGGCAATCGACAATCGGGCCCGTGTCGAGGAGATCCTCGGCACCCTCCGTCCACAAGAGCGTCGCCTCGCAACACTGGCGAAGCAGGAGGCCGGTCGCGAAGAGTTGCTGACCGAAGCGGTCGAGCGAATCGCCGCACTTGGAGCGGCACGAGGTGCCTGGATCGCCTCCCGACGTGTGCGCATTGGTGCGCAGCTTTCGACGGTAACGAGTGAACTGCACTCCATCCGCGAACAACTGCGCAACGCCGACGAAGAGGCTCATCGACGTCGAGAACGCCTGGGGCTTGCCCGCACCGAACTTGACGTTGCACGACGTGCCCTTGAGGTGGCTCGTGAAGCCCGTGAATCTGCTGAGAGGGCACACGCCAGAATTGATGCTGAGTTCTCTGCGCTGACGCGAGACGTAGAGCGCATAGCATCGGAAGTCGCCGTCGCAGAAGCGGAGATCGCATCCGTGGAGGCGTTACGTGCCGCTGCAGCCCCTGCAGTCGACGCAGAGGCGGTGGCCGCCCTTGAGATCCTTGATGCCGACCTCTCTTCGGCGCGCCGCGAGCTGGAGGCACTCACCGCTGGCACGGGGGAGGGGAGTAGCGACTCTGCAGTGCGCGCTCAACGTTCGCGCGAGGTAGAGCGAGCAGATCTCACCGCCCGTCTCGAGCGACTCCAGGCAGAGCGCACCGCCGTGACTGCAGACGGCGCCAATGAAGATCCCACCGCCGCTGAAAACGTTCTCATCCTCGCTGCAACCGCCGCCAGCGATGCCGCGGCTCGTCTCGCCGCTGCGTCACGCGAACTAGTCGAGGCGGAATCCGGCGCCGCCGCCGCTCGGGCAACCGTTGGGGAGAGCGAACGTGCCGCTCGCGCCGCAGAGGCGGAGGCGGCGTCACTCTCGGGCCGACTCGCCGCACTCGAAACGCGTCGCGCATCCCTGCAGGAGCGCGCGCTGTCGAGGGCGGCACATGCGATGGGTGGGCGAAGCCTGCTTGCGGGCGTAGAACTTCGCGAAGAGGGTCGCACCGCGGTGCTCGCCGCACTCGGTGCGTTGGCACGCGGCTTCGTTGTTGATCAGCGTGGCGCGAGCCTGCTCGACGATGAACAGGGGGCACTCCTGATTGAAGGCACTGACGCGATGAGCGCAGCGACGCACCCGACACTCCCATCGTTGAGCAGCGAGGTTGTGAGTGATCCTGACGGGCTACTTGGACGACTGCTGGCAAGCGTCTTCGTTGCGCCGAGCGTCGCTGTCGCTTTGAGTGCCCTCGCCGATCTCCCTCCTGGCGGCACGATCGTCACGCGCGCCGGCGCGGTTGTTCGCCATGGCGGAGTTGTCATTCGAGAGACGGAGCCAGAGGATGCACTCGTTGACTCAGAGATCAGTCGGGCCGCCGCAGCAACGGAGCGGCTCCGAGCCAGCGCTGCAGCTCTGCGGAGCGAAGCCACTGTGGCAGCGGGAACCCTAACTTCGGCTGAGGCACGACTCGTGCAGGGGCGAGACGCCGAGGTGAGCACGCGTGCAGCGCTCCGTGCTGCTGAATCGGCACGTGCTGAGGCGGAGCGCCGCCGCGACGCAGTTCGCCGAAGCACGTCAGAGCGAGTTGAACGAATCAGTCGCCTTGATGCCGCCATCACCGCCGCCCAGGCGCGACTCAATGAGATTGCCCTTACCCCTGAGCAGGCCATTGCCACCGACGCTGCGACCCAGTGGCGCGCCCGCGTTGAAGAGCTGACCGCCCGCCGCGCGGACCTCGCAACTGCCGTGGAAACTGATCGAGCGGCCCTGCGCACCTGGGAACTGGCGCGCGCACGTGGCGATGCCACCGTTGCCGGTGCCTCTGCCCGAATCGCGCGAGCCGCAGAGGAGCGTGGCGCCCTGGAGACGCGTGTGGCAAACCTGCGCGCCCAGCTTGCCGAGCAGTCTGGTCTCGCGACAGCAGCCCGAGCCACGGCAACACAGCGTGAAGAGAGCGTGCAGGCGAAGGCGGCCCTGCAGGTTGAGATTGAGAGCGAGATTGCAACAGACGAAGAGGCGAAGCGCGGCCTCCGCGCACGCGAGCAGCAGCTCGACGTGGCACTGCGCCCGCTGGAGCGCGACGGTCAGGCAGTTGAGTTTGAGCGCGAGCGATTCATCGAAGAGTTGAGTGGCGACCTCGCCGCCTTCGGCCGCCGCCTCTCTGAAGACTCTCGGTTGGCCGTCGGCATCCCAGCTGCGCTCCGGACCGCCACACCAACCGGAGACGCCGAAGTTCCCGCCGAAGGGGAGACCGCTGCACGTGAGGGGCTCGCCCGTCAGCAGGCGGCTGCTCTTGTTGAATATTGGGAAGGGCAGCACGGCGCTACCGCTGCAACGACACTGGCTGCACCTGACCCCGAAGAGCTCCGAGCGCTGGAGCGGCTGCGACGCAAGATCGGCCCACTTGAAGCCGGCGGTGCCAGCATCGTGATGGAGCATCAGGAGCTTCGCGCCCGACTTGAGTCGCTCGAAGTGCAGACTCGTGATCTTGATGGTGCGATTGAGAAGGCAGCAACGCTGATGCGGGAGCTCGATCAGCTCGTTGAGTCAACCTTTACCGAGCAGTTCGCCGCACTACAGACCACCTTTGCATCGAACTTCCAGCTCCTCTTTGGTGGCGGAGATGCGCAACTGCGACTTGCCGACGAGGGAGAATCACGCCGACCCGGCATTGAAATTGACGCGCGGCCACCCCTCAAGCGCCGCCAGCAACTCTCCCTCCTCTCGGGTGGAGAGCGTGCGCTCACCGGCGTAGCGCTGCTGCTCGGCATGTTGGCAGTTCGCCCTCTCCCATTTGTTGTTCTTGACGAGGTGGATGCCGCTCTCGACGAGGCAAATGTGACGCGCTTCGGCGATGCCATCCGCGAGTTGAGTGAGCGCACACAGGTCGTGGTGATCACCCACAACCGGGGTACGGTCGAAGTTGCCGACAGCCTCTGGGGCGTTACCGTTGGCGAAGATGCTGCAAGCCGAGTCTTCGGACTACGTCTCGATGAGGCGAAGCGCATCGCTGAACAGGCCCGCGCTGAGCGTGAGGCGGCGCGTTGAAACTCGCCTTCTGGCGAAAGAGCTCTCCTGACGATGAGAAGCGCGTGGCCGACGCCACCACCCCAGCCGCCAACCCTCTCGCCAAGGTTCTCCGTCGATTTACTGCTCCAGAGCCCAACTGGCGCGAACTTGAAGAGGCGCTCCTTGCCAGCGACGTCGGGCTGGTTGCCACGACCGCGCTCATTCAGGCGGCCCGCGATGGCGACGGAGCGAGTGGACGTGCGCGGGTACGGGCCGCGGCGTTGAGCCTGCTTGGCGACGACTCAATAAACCTGCACGACGATGCGGACGTTGTGCTGCTCGTTGGTGTCAACGGAGTCGGCAAGACCACGACCGCTGCGAAGCTCGCTACTCGAGCCAAAAGTGCTGGTCTCTCACCCCTTCTTGTGGCGGCAGATACGTTTCGCGCCGCAGCGATTGACCAGTTGCGGGCGCTTGGCGTGCGCGAAGGGGTTGAGGTGGTTGAGGGGCGCCCAGGTGGTGATCCTGCCGCTGCAATTCATGATGCGCTGACGCTGGCGGCTGCACGTGACTTGGCCCCCGTGATCATTGACACCGCCGGCCGTATGCAAACCCGGAGCGGCCTAATGGACGAGCTCGCCAAGATCCGGAGGGTGGTGACGAAGGTTGCCCCAACCCGCACCGTTGAAGTGCTGCTCGTGTTGGATGGCACGGCGGGGCAGAACGGCCTCACTCAAGCACGTGGATTTGATGCGTCAGCGGGGATCGACGGCATCGTGTTGACCAAGCTCGATAGCGGTGCGCGCGGTGGGGTAGCCCTAGCGGTACGCCGTGAGCTTGGGCTACCGATTCGTTGGATCGGAACGGGCGAGCGGGCCACCGATCTGGTGCCATTCGCCGCAGAGGCGTACGTTGATGGTCTCTTAGGCGCGCCTACGCTCTCCTGAGCTAGGAATCTCTGCGATCGACTGGATACTCCCGAGGCGAGAGAGTGCGACAAAGAGACCGACGGCAATAGAGGCGCCGCCACCTACGAGGAGCGCCACGCCACTCCCCGCCACCGAGCTCCCGATCGCTCCTCCCAGGATGATTCCCAACAGTCGGCCGAGAAGGCCGACACCATCGTTCGCGGCGTTCGCACGCCCCTGGTACGCGTCAGGGAGGACGCGCCCACGAATGGCCGCCTGATTTGCCTCCCATACCGTCTCAAAGCCATCACTGAGTAGTTGGTGGCCAACAAGCATCGCGAACCCAACTACGGTTGCTCCTGGCGCGAGGGGGACAAGCGCGAGGCCGATCCCGACGATCACCAAGCTGAGGGAGATCGCGCGACCAACGCCAAAGAACCGCGAGATGCGTTCGGTGAAGACGCCACCAAGGAAGGAGGCAATGCCACCGGTTGCGATCACTAGTCCGATCGCTTCAGGGCCGAGGCCGAGTCCATTGGTGACATAGATCAGGTACGAAGAGCGGAAGAGGCCAAAGTAGAGGCCGATCACAAACGTCGAGATCAGCAGTGGTCGCATGAGCACAACGGACCACGTCTTCTTTAGGCCATCGGAGAGCTCCCGGAAGAAGCTGGCTCGCGCAGAGGCTGGTGGCAGTTTCGGTTCAGCCACACGGAGGAACCCGATCAGCACTGCCGAGAAGATGTAGGTAAGCGCGTCAATTCCAATGGCAACGGGTCCACCGAATGCACCAACCAGCAGTCCCGCTGAACCGAACCCAAAGAACTCTGCTGCGCCGCGAATCCCCAGCGTTCGCGCTAGCACCGCACGCAGCGCTGATGAGTTCACGAGGCCAGCAAAGTAGCTCCGCTCAGCAATGTCAAATGTCGTGGCGCACATGCCGGTAATGGCGCTAACCGCGACCAGGTGGGGGAGGGTGACCCCATCGAAGAGTGCGGCAGCGAGCGGGATCGTGCCGAGCAGCAGTGCCCGCAGCAGGTCCGTCGCGATAAGAACGGGCTTCCGTGGGAGGCGATCAATCCAGACACCGGCGAACTGGCTCACCAGCGCCCCGGCGATGAGGTCTACAGCGGCAAGGGCGGCCGCCTCCGCTGCATTGATGCCGAGTCCGATGATGGCAAGGAGGGGGAGTGCGGCACGGGTGATGAATGAGCCGTAGGTAGAGATGGCCTGTGCGCTGGTCAAAATGTTGACGTCGCTGCGCACGAGCGGGGGCAGCCCTTGGATTCCGCCCTGCCCCTTTTGGGTCCCCTTTTGAGCTGCCATGTCGCGAGCGTACACTCTAGGCATGTTTGACGCGCTTGGTAGCAGTCTTCGCGCCTCACTTCGTCGCCTCACGGGGAGCGGTCGTATCAGCGCCGCCGATCTTGAGGCGGGCCTTGCTGACATTCGCACCTCGTTGGTTGGTGCCGACGTTGCGATGCCTGTTGTTGCACAGCTGCTAGAACGCATCGGCGATCGGGCGCGTGCCAGTGAGATCGTTGGTGGTCTCGGCGCGGGCGAACGCATGCTCGGCATCCTGCACAGCGCGCTAACAGAAACGCTCGGCGGTTCAGGTCGCGACCTCGATCTGCGCGAACGTCCAGCAACCATTCTCCTGCTCGGGCTGCAAGGTGCGGGGAAGACAACGACTGCGGCAAAGCTTGCCTACCGCTTGGCGAAAGATGGTCGCCGCCCGATGCTCGTCGCTGCCGACCCACGTCGACCTGCAGCCGCAGAGCAGCTCGCAACGTTGGCCGCCGCAATCAAGGTGCCAATGCATCGTGAACCGGTCGGCACCCCAGTGGCAGAGATCGGAGCGCGTGCCATTGCTGCGGCCCGACGTCTCGGCCTCGACGTGGTGATTATCGACAGCTCAGGGCGCACCACCCTCGACGATGAGCTGCTTGAGGAGTTGCGCGACCTTCGTGATGCAACCAAGCCACGAGAGCGGCTCTTGGTTCTTGACGCCGCCACAGGGCAGTCGGCGCTGGCCATTGCAGAAGGATTCAAAGCGGTCGCTGAGCCGACAGGGTTGATCCTCTCCAAGTTAGACGGCGATGCTCGCGGTGGTGCCGCACTCTCTATCGCCGGTGGCGCAGGGATTCCAGTGGTGTACGTGGGCACCGGCGAGCGCTCCGATGCGCTGGAGCGATTTCACCCCGAGCGCATCGCCAACCGCATTCTCGACATGGGTGACCTGGCAACGCTGGCGGAGCGCGTACGCGACGCCGAGATCGGACCGGCGGCTGGCCCCGATGCCGAGGTTCGCGCAAAAGCGGCAGAGGCGCGCGCGCTGCGCGGCGGGATGACCTTTGACGACCTCCTGGGCCAGCTCCGCCAGATGTCGTCACTCGGACCGATCGGTCAGGTCGTCAAGATGATCCCCGGCATGGGGGGAATGGCCGAACAGGCGGAGGCTGCTGTTGCGAGCGGCGAGCTAAAGCGCACGGAGGCGATCATCCTCTCGATGACCCCTGCGGAGCGACGCGACCCAGCGCTCTTGACCCTGCCACGTCGCCGCCGGATTGCCGCGGGGGCGGGGCGAGCCATCGAAGAGGTCAATCGGCTGGTTAAGCGACTCGAAGAGATGCGCACCCTGATGCGACGTGCCGGCGGTGGCGACCCGAGTCGGCTGATGGGCGGCGGGGCGGGCCTCCCTGGCAAGCACGCGGGCGGGCGGATCCCCCCGAAGGCGGCGAAGCGGGAGAAGCGGGCAAAAAAGGGCGGCAAACGGCGCTAGTTCACGGGGAGAGATGCGCCCGAGCCGCTGAGCGGCTAGGATTCACGGACTGACCCCCTGGCAACGCCAGGGCCACCAGCCGCTCCGGAAGGGGCGGCGCCTCGGAGGATGCATCAGGGATGAGTGTTCGGATCCGTTTGACCCGCGTGGGCGCATCTAAGCAGCCATCGTATCGCGTGGTTGCCACTGATCGCCGCTCGCCACGAGATGGTCGCTCGCTAGAAATTCTTGGCCACTACAACCCACGCACCGAGCCAATGACCCTGGTGCTTGATCTCGCCAAGGTTGATGCCTGGATCGCAAAGGGTGCACAGCCATCTGACGTTGTCGGCAAGTTGATCACCAAGGCGCGCGCTGGCGGAATTGCCATGGGCGGCAAGACGCTGGCGAAGGCTGCAACACCTGGCTACACCAAGCCTGGCACGCGCCCAGTTGTCGAAGAGCCAACAGTGGTCGTTGAAGCGGCACCAGAGGCCGCCGTTGAGGCGACCGCTGATGCGCCAGCTCCTGAGGCCGCTCCAACGGAAGTTGCACCTGTCGCCGAAGCGGCACCGGTAGTAGAGGTCGCAGCTGTTGAAGCAGCACCTGTCGCCGAAGCGGCACCAGCAGAGGCGGCACCAGCCGCTGAGGAGGCCTAAGTGGCAGCAGCGCAGCTCGTCGAGTACGTCGCGAAGTCGCTTGCCGACAATCCAGACGGCGTCAGCGTTGAGGTAGAAGAGGATGGCGACGCCATTATCTTGCGTCTCGTCGTCGATGAAGAGGATATGGGCCGCGTCATCGGACGCAACGGCAGCATTGCCAAGGCAATGCGCAGCTTGTTGAAGGTTGTCTCAAATCGCACCGGAGAGAACTACGTCCTCGAAATCGGCTGAGACGACGACGGACCTGCGCGTTGCGCAGGTGCGCGGCGTTCGCGGTCTTGATGGCACCCTTCGCCTCGAGGTACTGACCGACCTTCCAGAGCAACGCTTTATCCCTGGCGCGCGCCTTTGCGTTGAAGGTACCGAGCGCGTCCTCACGCTGCTCGAGGTGACCCCAGGCTCCCCAGGCCTCTTCGCTCGTTTCGGTGAAGTGCAGAGCCGACTGGCAGGCGAGCGACTTGTTGGTGCCTACATCACGATTCCAGCTGCCGAGGTACAGGTGCCACCAGACCGTGTGCTCTGGGATGAGGTGATTGGCGTCACGGTGCGCGACACTCAGGGCGAAATCATTGGGGAGATTCGTGATCTCTATCGCGCCGGTGGCGCCGAGGTCTATGTCGTACATACGCCAGACGGGGGAGAGATCGACCTTCCCGCCGTTGCTGCGGTGATCGTAGAGTTTGCGCCACGCGACGGGCGCATCGTCGCCGACCTCACCGGTTCGGAGCTCACGGTTCGTGCAGCGAAGACACCTCCTCGCCGTGGGCCACAAAAGACGCCGGGTAGCGTCGCTTCGCTGCGCGCCGCGAAGGCTTCCCGTCGACCGAAGAAGAGCGCTGCGAAGCGTGTTGCGGGTGACACATGAGTGACGAGTCCAAACCAGTGTTGAAGATCGACGTGATCTCGCTCTTCCCAGAAACGATCATGTCGGCGCTCTCAGCCAGCATCCCCGCGCGGGCCCTTGAGCGGGGCCTGGCCACGCTGACCTGTCATGACCTGCGCACCTGGGGGATCGGGAAGCACCGGTCGGTCGACGATGAACCATATGGCGGTGGAGCAGGGATGCTCTTGCGGCCAGAGCCGCTCGTTGATGCAATTGAGGCACTGCGTGGTCCAGACTCCACCGTCATCCTTTTTGATGCAGGCGGCGAGCGGCTTCGACAGTCGCGCGTTCGAGCGCTCGCAGCCGCCTCCCACCTGATCATCATCTGCGGTCGATACGAGGGGGTTGATGCCCGCGTTCGCGCCTACGTTGATCTGGAGTTGAGTCTCGGCGACTTCGTCCTCTCCGGCGGCGAGCCAGCGGCAATCGTCCTCTGTGATGCAATCCTGCGCCTCGTCCCTGGCGCTATTGATGCCGCGTCGCTATCGGAGGAGTCGTTCTCTGGGGAGCTCCTGGAGTATCCCCAGTTCACCCGGCCCGCCGAGTTCCGAGGGGTAGGGGTGCCGGAGATCCTCCTCTCAGGGAACCACGCGGGGGTCGCCGCCTGGCGGCGAGAAGAGGCGGTCCGCCGCACCCAGCGCCAGCGCCCTGACCTCGCCAAGCCCACGAAGGGGAGCGAGGGGTCGTGAGGAGAGGCCCCAGGGGGGCTGTGCTATTCTCACCGCCCGCGCCGACAGGTTCTGTCGGCCACCACGGAGACTAATCATGGATTTGATCCGCACGCTGACCGACGCCCAGATGAAGAGCGATCTCCCGGAGATCAAGACTGGCGACACCGTCAAGGTGTCGGCAAAGGTCGTTGAAGGGAACCGAGAGCGCATTCAGGTATTTGAGGGCACCGTCATGCGCCTGCGCGGCGGCGGACTCGGTCTGAACATCACCGTTCGACGTATCGCCTCAGGCGTTGGCGTTGAGCGAACCTTCAAGGTGCACAGCCCACGCATCGAGAAGATCGAAGTCGTCCGACACGGTGTATCCAACCGGGCGCAGCTCTACTTCCTGCGCGATCGCGTTGGCAAGCAGTCGTCGCTCCGCGAGCGCCGCGATAGCGCCACTGACATTGCGAAGAACGAAGTGAAGGCTGCCGCAAAGAAGGCGATCAAGGACGAGGCAGACGCCGTACTTGCTGCCGCCGCTGCCGTTGTTGCAGCCGAAGAGGCCGCAGTGGCCGCCGCTGCAGCAACAGCCGCCGCCGTTGAAGAGGCCGCCGCAGTTGCTCCTGCAGCCGAAGTCGTCGCTGAGGCTCCTGCCGTTGAAGCTGCAATCGCCGAGGCGCCAGCCGCCGACGTGAGCGAGGCGAGCGCTGACGTCGCGAATGAAGAGAGCGCACCTGCTGAGGCGCCAGCCGCTGAGGCATCGGAGAAGGCTCCGGAGTGAGCGACCTGCGGCCCACGAGTGGCCGCACACTGCCAACTCGCGAACTCGAGCTACGACACGGACATCCCGAACGTGCCGTCATTGGCATTGACGAAGTTGGTCTCGCACCACTTGCCGGACCCGTCGTTGCCTGCGCCATTCTGATGCCCGCAGGAGATCCGATCCCTGGCGTCCGTGACTCAAAGATGCTTACCCCGGCACGTCGCGTCGCTCTTGCGCAACAGATTCGAGAGATTGCTGTGGCTATCGGGATCGGTGCTGCATCAGCGCGAGAGGTGGAGCGCATCAACCCGCGCGCGGCTTCGCATCGCGCAATGGCGCGTGCCGTCGCGCAGCTCTCCCGGAGGAGGGGAGCAGCGCCAGACTTTGCCCTCGTAGACGGGAGCAGCGCGCGCGAGCTCCGCGACCTGATCGGGCCCCACGCGACCGTCGTTCGTGGCGATCAGTCGGTATATGCGATTGCCTGTGCCTCGATCGTTGCAAAGGTGCTTCGCGACAAGCTCATGGCCGAGCTCGCACTCCGCTACCCCGGCTACGGCTGGGAATCCAATGTGGGGTATCCAGCCCCCGTACACCTTGCCGCTCTTGATGCACTCGGCGTGACGCCACACCATCGCCGCACCTACGCCCCGGTTGCAGCGCGCATCGGTCTACTGCCCCGTAGTTAACTCCGCGGGCACGCTACTGGTACGGCGATGATGCGAGCCTCTGCTGGTGGCAGCTACCTCTGCACAGCGGGCACTCGTCGGGCGTGAAGCCGAAGCACTCGCGGCGCGTTCCCTCGCTCGCAGTGGCTGGGTGATCCTCTCGCACAACCTGCGCCTTGGTCGACTTGAGGTGGACCTACTTGCGCGGGACCCACGCGGCTCCCTTGTTGCCATTGAGGTGCGCCGCCGTGCCTGCGTGGGTGCTGCCGCCCCAGCAGAACTCTTAGGGGCACGCAAGATGCGCGCGCTGCGGCGGCAACGCGCCCACCTCCCCGAGGGGTGCCGCATCGACCTCCTGCTGGTCCTCGGCAGCCCTGGGCGCGAGCGACTTCGCCTCGTTCGGGGGGTTGCCTAGGGGCTCGGCGCCCCGTGCTAGGATTCCCGAGCGTCCGGATCGGACGACCGCCCCCGCCAGGGAGCGAAATACGCACGCGGAACCAGACGCCCCACTACGGTGGCCCTTCGGGGTCGTGAAGGCGTCCCGCGGTGGAATAACCGTGTAAGGAGAACTATGGCACCAGTAACCATGCGCGACCTTCTCGAGGTTGGAGCCCACTTCGGGCACCAGACACGCCGATGGAATCCCAAGATGGCGCCGTATATCTATGCGCAGCGGAACGGGATCCACATCCTCGACCTTGCCAAGAGCGCGAAGCATCTGCAGATTGCCCTCGATGCCGTGCGAGACGCAAGCACAAACGGAGAGACCATTCTCTTCGTCGGCACAAAAAAGCAGGCCCAGGCCCCAATTCAAGAAGAGGCGACCCGTGCCGGTCAGCCATACGTCATCAAGCGCTGGCTCGGCGGCATGCTCACCAACTTCACGACCATTCGCAAGCGCCTGACCCTCATGGAGCAGCTTGAGGCTCGTGAGCAGGCTGGCGAGTTCGACATCATGTCGAAGAAGGAGGCCTCGAAGCTTGGCGACAAGCTTGAGAAGCTTCGCGGAGCGCTCGGCGGCATGCGCCGTCTGCGCAAGGCCCCAGGGATGGTCTTCATCATTGACCCAAGCC
>Ga0315900_10008527_pt1 | contig 13167 bp, 11 predicted proteins | sample LakEriMetagenome_FD_203521 | JGI IMG/M metagenome (GOLD analysis project Ga0315900, IMG submission 203521) | Freshwater fungal communities from buoy surface, Lake Erie, Ohio, United States - Buoy 12 MA114 | ecosystem: Environmental > Aquatic > Freshwater > Lake > Lake biofilm | place: USA: Lake...
TATGTAGTAATTGCTGGAATCATCTTTGTTGAAACTGGTTTACTAATTGGCTTCTTTTTACCAGGAGATTCACTTTTATTTAGCGCAGGATTAGTTGCAGCAGCAAGAGATGACATAAATATCGCCTTTTTAGTATTCGCAATCTTTTTAGCCGCCTTTATTGGTGATCAGGTTGGTTATGTGATTGGTCGAAAGGTGGGCCGGCCCTACCTTGAAAAGCATAAATCAAAGCGAATGAAGCGGATGTTACAAAGAAGTGAGCGATTTTATGAAAGATATGGCTGGTGGTCGGTTGTAATTGCAAGGTATATCCCTTGGGTTAGAACCTTTGTGCCACCGATTGCTGGAACTGTGAAGATGAATTACTACAAGTTTTTATCAGCTAACGCGTTAGGTGCGCTCTTGTGGGGTGTTGGAATTACTTTAGCTGGTTACTACTCCGGCTCTATTCCTTGGGTCAAGGATATTTCTTACGCACTTGCCGCCTTCTTCATCTCAGCCTCTTTAATAGAAGCTTTTAGAAACTATCTGCGAGATAGGCGAGAGAGCCGGGATTGACCATTTGCTGCAACACCTAAGTAGGTAAGTGTGATGCCAGCAATTAAGTAAGGTGAGATAAGGGTTCCCTTTGTTGGAAAAATTAAATCAATTAGTAATGAGCCAATCAACATTCCGCCAACACTATAAAGAGTAAATTCTAGAACTCCAAGATGTTGGACTATATGGGCAGAGAGTGCAATATAAATTACCCCAATAGATCCACCTAGAAACATCCACCAAGGAGCGGTTTTAAAACTCATAATTGAGTGATCAGTAAATACAGATCGCAGTAGTAAGAGTAAAAGCAAAAAAGTAGTTCCGGTAATAAAGTTTAATTGAGAGGTTGCAAAAGCTTTTTTCGCAAAGGAGTTAATCTGACCATTTAACGCCCTCTGTAATCCAACCCAAGTACCAGCAAAGACAGCAAGGCCAATAGCAAGAAGTGAAAAATCACTCATTGCAAATCTATCCCAAGATGAAACCAGCACTGCTATTACAGTAATTACAGCTGCTAACACCCTACGTTTTGTAATTGCACTCTTTGCCCCACCTGTTAACCCTAATCGATCTACTAAAAGTGAGATAGCAGTTTGTCCTGCAAGGGATGCAACAGTGAAAAGTGCCACCCCAGCAATTGGCACAACATAGGTTTGCATGGCAACAAAGGATGCGCCAAGTGCGCCGGCAATTAATGTCCAAGGCTTCATCTGTTTAGCCTTAACAGCTTTGAAAATCTCTAAAAATGCTGCGCGGTTTTCACGCCTTGCAAGTGAAATAGTTGTGACAAAGATTAGCCCAGTAGAAAATGAGACAACTGCTGCCTCAAGTGAGTCACCCATCTCTTGGGAAAGTGCCCCATTAATCCTTGATTGGGCGGCAATTAAGAGCCCAGATAGGCCAGAGAGAAAGCCCAACCCCACTTGATACCGAGCTGTCTTAATAAATACTCCTTAAAAAATTTAAGTTTATTAAGGCAGAGTATAGAGATTAAGGCAGAGCTGGGGCAGATCCTAAGGTGATATTAAATGTTTTGTTGGTGCCACCTGATTCAGTAACAACGCTTATTCGATCACCTGGTGCGTTACTTCTAATTCGAACAATTGCAGTGACAGCATCATTGACCATAAAGCCATTGATACTTTTAACAATTGTGCCAATAGTTAGACCTGCTTTTTCGGCAGCACTATCTGGGGTTATGTTATTAATTCGAAGTCCAGGACCTGTAAAGGTGGGATCAAATGAGACCCCTAGAAATGGTTTAGTGGATTTACCAGTTGCAATTAACTCATCCGCTATCCGCTTTGCTTGATTAAAAGGGATTGAAAAACCTAAGCCAATATTGCCACTTGCCCCAAAGGCAGAGCCTAAGGTGGCGATCGCAGAGTTAACACCAACCGCCCTGCCTTGAGAGTCAACTAATGGACCACCTGAGTTACCAGGATTAATTGCAGCATCAGTTTGGATTGCATCCATAAAACTTTCGGCATTGCTTGAGCCAGTAGTTACTGGGCGATTTAATGCAGAGACAATTCCGCTAGTTACTGTTCCAGATAAGCCAAGGGGTGAACCAAAGGCAACTACCGCATCCCCAATTGCAATAGATGATGAGTCACCGATTGGAATCTCAGGAAGATTGCCTTTTTTAATTGAGATTACTGCAAGGTCATACTCAGAGTTTCTGCCAACAATACTGGCCGGATAGATATCACCATTGTTTAACTCAACCTCAATCTTGCCGGAGGTGGCTGCACTTTCAATCACATGGTTATTTGTTATGACATAAGAAAGGGAGGAGGTGGATTTATATATTGAACCAGAGCCAGATCCAGAGCCAAGGGTGGTGCTTACCTTAATTGAGACAACGGATGCAGATACTAATTGAGCAATGCTTTTAACATTTGCCCCAGTTGCGCCAATATCAATAGAGCTTCGACCCTTTGGGCAGCTGCCGTTGGTGGAGGCAAAGAGTGCCTTACTTTTGTTATCAATACAGGCCTTGACCACTGGCACGCTGGGGTTGTTTGCAACTGCAAAGCCACCAACACTTAATGCACCAATTACAAACCCAATTAGTAACTTAGAAAATCCGCTTTTCATAACCCCCCGATTGCTCATGGACAAATACTAAGATGAAATCCTGTAAATTACCTTAGAGATTTCTGATCATTACCTAGATCTTCAAAGCTCATATTTCGCACCTCTTTGTTTAAAAATGAGAGGGTAATTGCAACAACACTCACCCCGGCCAATATATAGAGGAAGTTTTCAATTCCAAAGAGGGTAGAGAGTGGCGCAGCAATTGCCAGGCCAATTGGTCTAAACATCATCGACCCCATCGCATCAAAAGATGCCACACGGGAAAGTGCCTCACGCGGCACCTTTTTTTGCATTGCGGTATTCCAAAATGTTCCCCATAAATCAAGTGTTATTCCAAACAAAAACGCAGCAAATGCGATTACAAAAAGTGATTGTGGCTTTGCCATGGTGAAGATATAAAAGGTTAGGGTGAAGGAGGAGAGTTGCAAAAAGCGCAGCGGATACCTTGGATTTATCTTTAAGGCAATTATTGAGCCAACTATTAACCCAACTGACTCTGCTGTAATAACCAAAGACCAGGATTTAGCACCATTAAAGTGCTCTAAAGCTATCAATGGCCCTAAAACATTTTCTGCTGCTGCCCAACACATAACTAAAAATGACCAGGATAGAACCAATACAACAATCCACTTAAAGGAGATAAAAACCTGCCAGCCATGGCGAAGGTCAGCAAAGACTGTATTTTCACTATGCGCTGCCCTTGGAGTCAGATGTCTAAAGCTATAGATCATTACTCCTGAGATCATAAATGAGGCAGCATCAATGGCTAATGTAATTGCTGCTCCGTACTGATCAATCAAAATTCCAGCACACGCTGCTCCAATTATTAAACCACTATTGGTGAGTAATTGATTAAGAGCATTTCCTTTTTGTAATCCTTCACTTGGCACAACTGCTGGAATGATTCCAGAAAATGCTGGCCAGAATATTCCCCAAAACACACCATACGCGCCATTCACAAGCAGCAGTACTGCTACTGGAACATCACCTACTGCAAAGTACCAAGCCTGAATTAGTAGCACAGCGCCTGCTAGAAAATCAGTTATCCCAACCATTCTCGCCCGACCATACTTATCAGCGATCACACCTCCAAAAGGTGCAACAAGTAAAAAGATGGCTGTGGTTGTTCCTAAAACTAAACCAAGTAGGTTAGCTGAACCATTAGATAGAGCTAATATGCCAAAAGCTAATGCGATGGGCCCCATGCCATTGCCAAAGTTAGAGATAAAGCGAGCGACAAATAATCTTTTTACATATGGCCTAGCTAAAACCTGCCTGGTATCCAACTTACTTAATAAATTCACTAAAGGTAGTAATTGAATCTAAAAACTCCATATCAGGAGTTACCCCTATGCCATCCCCAGTTGGCACAGTTAAATAACCATCATCCATTACAAATGGCGTTGTTATATCTTGCTTAAAGTAGCGAGCGGAGGCTGATGTATCTCCTGGCAATGTGAAACCAGGAAGAGCGGCCAAAGCTAAGTTGGCAGCCCTTCCAATTCCAGTCTCAAGCATTCCGCCACACCAAACTGGAATCTTATTTTTTACACACAAATCATGAATCTTTACCGACTCTAAGTAACCACCAACTCTGCCAGGTTTGATGTTGATAATAGTTGTAGCTTTTAGCGCTAGCGCATCTTGGGCAGATTGCAAAGAAATAATTGATTCATCAAGACATATTGGTGTCTTAACCTCTTTAGCAAGGAGTGCGTGTCCCAAAATGTCATGCTCATCCAATGGTTGTTCAATTAACAACAAATTGAATTCATCCAATTGCGCTAGGTGTTTGCCATCATCTCTTGAATAAGCTTGGTTTGCATCAACTTGTAATGGAATTTCTGTCCAGATCTCTCTAATTGTTTTAACCGCTTCAATATCCCAACCTGGTTCAATCTTTAACTTAATTCTTCGATATCCAGCATCCACATAGGATTTAACCTCTTCAACTAGAGCATCTAAGTTATTTGCTATTCCAACCGACACTCCACACTCCACCTTACTTTTAGTAGCGCCAAGGTATGAGGCAAGTGATCTTTTCTCATCTCTTAACTGCGCGTCCAATATTGCAGTTTCAAGTGCGGCTTTTGCCATCTGACCACCCAAGAATGGTTTTAAAATTGTTACCACATCTTCGGCCTTAAAATTACCAGCCTTCTTTAGTGCAGGAAGTAAAAATCTTTTAATTAGATCAATGCAGGCGTATGTGTACTCAGGCGAATAAAGTGGTTCAGACATTGCTACACACTCAGCCCAGCCGGTTGTGCCATTCTCATTTACTACTTTGACAATCAAAACTTCACGTGAAGTTTGTGTGCCAAATGAGGTTCTAAATGGCCTTACTAGGGGTAGTTGAATAATTCTTAACTCAACTTCTTTAATCTTCATATCCGCACAACATATTCATTATTTGCTGAAAAGCCAACTACTTTCCCATTTTTCGCAAAAGCAGCAAGAAATTGTTTCCGAACTTGCCTGCGCCATTTCATGCTCTCTCTTTGATTCTTAGATCTAATTGCAACTATATCTTCTGGAATTTCAATTAAAACATCACTTGGTTCCGGGTTAGTGTTTAACTCTCTAGCCTTTGGTGCATCAACATCTGTGCTCCAAGAAACCATTAAACGATCTGATTCATCCCCTGAATTTAATGCATCAGGCATATCGCCATAGAAATTAGGGTGATATGAAGAAATATCCACTCCAAGCTTTGCAATATTTAATTTTGCATTTCGCCTCACTAATGGATCAAAGGTCCATGAAAGATGAGAATAATTTTTTTTCTTTGCCCAATTCCATTGGTCTATCTTTAAAGAGTAACCGACACCTTGGTCTCGAAACTCTGGCAAGACTGCGGTCATATGTGAGTGAAGGTGCAATCCACCATTTGTTGCAGGGAATGCAAATGCTGCGCCAACAATTTTGTTATCAATAAATGCACCAGAAAGGTATGAACCGCTGTGAACCATTGCTTGCAGAAGGTTTGGAGTTATTTCAGTTCCAACATCCATGGACCATGTTATGTCAAAGATTTTACGGCCAAAATCCTGGTCTTGAAGATTGGCTAACTCTCGTACTTGAATTGAATTACTCACGTGGCAATCTTATTGGTGCGCCCGCAGGGATTCGAACCCCGAACCTTCTGATCCGTAGTTGGCCAGTAAATCTGAGCTTTTAGTTCCCTAAAACCCAGCTTTACTTGCCTATCTTTCCGACTGTGCTTACGCCCAATCAGAAAGTCAATTGCTCTATCAGTTGTCCTTCGGTACTTAGTATTACAGATTAGCCAAGTAATGAATAGATGAATACATAATTTCCAGTTACAAGAGATTAAAAAGCTCTTATAGGACGAACAAGTGCCGGCCAACCGTTATTTTTTGGACGATTATTTTGGACTCCTGCGTCAGCTCTTGCCAAGCTCTGTCCCTTAGCATCGGTTGCACTATTCTCAGTTGAAGTCCAAAAAGTTACAGTGCCCGATGTATCAGGTGGGAAATCTGATGCGCCAATTCCTGCGTTACTACTTCCTCCTGAGCAGCGATCCTCTGAAACGACAAGACCTCTTGACCATCTGCATAATTGATTTAACTCATCTTTAGATGGTAAGAACCAATCATCATAAACAACACCTGAGACTGTGACGGTATGTGAATCCGCAAGAGCCGCAGCAGAGGTTGCGGTATCAGTATTTCCTTGAGCAACAATGGCTCTGGTATTTCTATACCCCCAACCAATTGCAGTAGCACTTGCACCATTCCCTGGCACCGTGGTTCCTTGGTAATTGACTGGTGTTGCTTGCGCCCAAATACGTTGTGGGTCTTCTTCACCAGATACGCCGCTGAACCAACCGCTAGGCGTCACCTCCATATATTTACAGGTTGCAGCTCTTGTTGGACCGCAATTAAATCCTGCTGGCAGGTAATAAAAAATCTTTCCACCACTAGGTCCAGTATCACCAATATCTCCAGTAACCCTTAAACGATAGCTATTACTTGTACTACCACTCTCATTAGTTGCTGTGATTGTGTAGGTAGTTGCAGTTTTAGTTTCAGTTGGAGTTCCTGAAATTAATCCCGTTGTGGTACTAAAACTTAAGCCTGTAGGCAATGTGCCAGTTAATGAATAGGATGCTATGGCCCCTCCACTTGAGGTAATTGTGTAACCGACAAGTGCGGTGGTGGCAACCCTTGTCTCATCAGCATTTGAGATTGAAAACGCAGGGGCGGCAAGTGGTGGAACAGTATTAGTTTGTGTAGTTGACGCAGGTGAGCTTCTAACTATCTTTTGAGCCAATGTGGTTACTGGAGGTGAGATAAGTGATGGCTCTGATCTGCCATAGAGGTTTTGTGCAGTAATTGTGAACGTGTAGCTGGTTGCCTTTGTTAAGCCAAGTGCGGTGATTGATCCTGCAACTTGTTGATTTGAGGTGGTAATAATCTGGCCAGGGTTGGCAGTTACTGTGTAGGAGAAGATTTGTGAGCCACCATCATCTTTCGGTGCATCGAAAAAGATAACAGCCTCATCTGAATCAGTAGCTGATGCACTTGTAATTCTTGGCGCACCAGGTGAGGTTGGCTCTGTAGTGAAGGCATAGGGAGTAGATCTAGTAACTTTTTTATCAACACTGCGCTGAGTGAGTGTGAATATGTAATCAACTCCAGGAGAGAGTGGAGATACTTTTTGGGAAATATAACCGCTGACTCGCTTGCTGTAGTTTTTAGAAAATCCTAATCCGCTGGCACCTACTGGCTTAGCAACAATCTGAAATGAGGTAATCAAACTCTTAGGACTTTTAGAGCCTTGAGATAAAAAAGTAACCTCAACCTCACCAGGCTTACTATCGGTGATAGCTTGGATTTGAATTTTTGCTACCGAGGCTGATGTGGCAGGGATTTCAGGTGAGAGGGTGAGAGTTAAAACTGCGATAATAAAAAATATGAAGCGAGGAGACATAGAACTTGAATACCCTTCACCACTAATTTGTTTGATTAAAGTGTAGGGGTTGTGTAAACCCAAGGCATATTAATGCTGGTGCGCCCGCAGGGATTCGAACCCCGAACCTTCTGATCCGTAGTCAGATGCTCTATCCGTTGAGCTACGGGCGCCTAGCGAAAGATTGTACTTAACTATATCAATATTCAGTAATTGGTATATCTAAAAGTAACTAATCTTTAAAAAATACTATTCGTAATCTTGTCCAAATGATAGCAAAAACTACAGGTGCCATGGCATAAATGTTGATTTTCTTTCCCTCTTCATATGTTCTACCTTTGTATGAAATTGGAGCTTCATACACTTTCTTAGATCTATTCTTTAGATAAGTTAAAATCTCAGCCTGCTGGCCCCAGCCGTAAAATTTTAAACTCTTAGTGTGAACTAATTTTCTTCTAAAAATAATGTAACCTGAATAAATATCAGTAAAGGTTGTATTATTAATAATATTAAACATTAATGTAATGCTTTTATTGCCTAACTTATGCCAGAAATAATGAACTCGAGTTAGTGGAGATCCAGACAATCTGGATGTTAACAGCACGTCTATATCATTACTTATTACAATCTCCCACAACCTAGGAATCTCATTTGGATCGTATTCAAGATCTGCATCTTGAATCAATACATAACCACTAGAAACTTCGTTTAGCCCAAGAATTATGGCACTTCCCTTGCCTTTGTTTACCGGGGATGTCACTAATTTACTATAAAGTTTTTTGTTTTTTTCTAGTAATTTGGGTGTCACATCCGAAGATCCATCATCGATCACAATAATATTTTTATTTACAATAGGTTTACAAACTTTATTCAATTTAGTTAAAACTTGAATTATGGTTCTTTCTTCATTGAAAACAGGAATTAAGATATTTAATTCGGGCTTTAAACTCATGGTTGAAATATATCCCAAATAGTCAGTTACTCCGGTAAATTTATAGTTTTAACTAATTCAAGCCAATATTTATTAATTTATCACGCTTAAGCTCTTTAACACGAGGTTTTCCTGCTATTTCACCAGAAATCATTTCGGAGGCATTTATTTTTTCCCAAGCCAATTGATCAATTACTTCATGTCCAGATTTGAGTAAGCTTGTAATTCCTTCTGACAGCTTAGGTTCTTTTAGGTTTTCAATAATTAATTCCACCACATCAGTTGAATCACTTTTATTTGTGCCAATAACTCCAGTTGGTCCACGTTTTGCCCATCCAGTTGTATAGAGATTATGTTCAACATGGCCCGCAATATTATTTATTCGGCCATTCTCAATTGTAATTCCTGGATACTCAATTGAGTCATACCCAATAGCGCTAATCACCAACCCACATTTAATGGAAAACTTCTCACCACTTGAAACTACTTTGCCATTTTCAACTTTATTGTGGGCAAAAACAACTTCTTCAATTTTGTTATTTCCTTTAAATTCAATTGGGGCTAATAAAAACTTAATCTCAAGTTTTCGTTCAACACCTTTTTTAGAGTGATCTGCAATTGACCTCATAGCCTCAAGATTATTTTTCAGATCTTTTTCAATTTCATTCAGGGCTGCAATGCGTGATTCTGCATCTTGTATCTGTTTGGCATCAATATAAACATCAGTTTTTTCTACTTTTGGAAGATCTCGTAGCTCAGGGGCGGTAAAGGCTGCATGTTCTGGTCCGCGTCTGCCACAAATAATTACTGTGCGAATATTGCTTTGCTTTAATTTAACAAGGGCGTGATCTGCAATATCTGTTGGATCTAGTTCTATTGGATCAATTGCCAAAATTCTTGCCACATCCATTGCCACATTTCCAGCACCAATTACTACAGCTGTATCGCACGATAGATCGACTTCAGTATTTACATAATCTGGGTGGGAGTTATACCAAGGCACAAAATTTGCAGCAGATAGTGAGTTAATTAAATCCTCACCTGGGATACCAAGTTTTCGCCCCTTTGACGCACCAGTTGCTAAAACTACTGCGTCATAATGATCTCGCAGATCTTTGAGTGATACATCTTTACCCAGCTCGACATTGGCAAATAATCTAAAGTTTGGCTCTTTAGCAATTTTTTCAAATACTTTAGAAACTGTCTTTATCTTTGGGTGATCTGGTGCGACTCCGCTTCTTACCAATCCCCATGGGGTAGGAAGACGTTCAATCATGTCTATCGAAAATGAAAGCTCTGCACTTTGAGCCTTTTGAAATGCTTGACTGGTGAAGTAGCCAGCAGGACCTGCGCCAACAACTGCAATTTTGAATCTTTTCATACCGGCTCCTTTTTGATACATATGCCATTTTATTACATGCTCTAAGTTTTGGGGCTATTTTTTATGAAATAAAGAATGATTCGGTTGCAAGTATGTATAACTAAAATAGTTAAACAAATCATTTCCTAAATCTTCCTTTAAATTGCCCTGCCCATATAGTGATAAAGGTAGGTAAGGTTTACCACCTTTACTTGCGCAAATTGTGGCACCGAACATCGAAAATTGACTAAGACTTCCGATAAAAATTTTTGCTGATGCAATGGTTTCAAGATCTTGCCAAATAGATGGATTTCTACCAACATAAGTTGCATTAATGCCTTCTTCTTTCAGTAGGTTGAGTGCGATCTCTGGTTCGTCGCTCACTAATTTTACTAAAGCGCTATTTGTATCAACATCTTCCAACTCTAATATTTTTTTGAATGTCTGTGGGTCTACTACTCCATGTCCACCCATTTTTGGGTCTCTGGAAGGCATTTTCCTCATATCACCTAGGCGATAATGAATTACTATTTCAACCTTGTTATCGTGAGCATTAAATGGATTTGGTAAATTAGCCCTAGTGAACCTGTCGGAAAGTTTGATGAAAAGATCATTGTCTATGAGTGGAACAAAGTTACCGGATACCACCATAGTTCTAGCTCTAACTTTTTCAAGATTTTTTCTTTTTCCGCCAATTACAACTTCACCTCTAAGACGATTCAGGAAGGTGGTTAGGTTGAGTCTATGGAAAATTTGTATAAACTGTTCATATGTAAATCCTTTGCGCCTCAGCGGAAAATCAACAATAAATTCTCCGCTCTTTAAGCCATCGGTTTCGAGACCTCGGGTTTTGCCTTCCTCGATAAATTCATTTTCTTCAAGCAGTTCTTTTATTGCAAATGGCCAAAAAGTTCCAGTGCTATACGGATAGTATTTAATTTTGAATGGCCTACCAAGTTTCATTGATAAATAAATTGCATTTGAAAGCGCTAGGAGTTGAGCCGTTGCGCCTCCAGCGCATTTAACAATAATTGGGGTGTTGTTAGCCATTGATTAATTTTTAAAAATCAACATATCTTAAAAGCTATCATTTTGATAAGGCAGATATCGCTTGTCATTTAGTTAAGTATAAGGCTTTAACAATGGCGGAGACGAGAGGATTTGAACCTCCGAAACCCTTTAGGGGTTAACCTCATTAGCAGTGAGGCGCACTAGACCGGGCTATGCGACGTCTCCAGGTTGACACCATCCTACATGATAGAGAAAATTCTTTTTAGCCTCATATTGCTAAAAATACATGTAGTTTTTAGAATATTTTAAATCCTTCCAATTATACACATAACTATAAATTGCAAAATAATGAATCTAATAAAACTATTTAATTTTGTTCTATAATTCTGTCTACCCTTTTTTTGAATTTGCCGTGAAAGCTAGTATCTGGAATCACATAAAATTTGTTATTTTTTATAGCTTCAATTAGGCACTCTGATATAAATTCTGGAGAGTGACCATTTTTTGCAGATCTTATTGCTTTAAGCATATGCTTATTAGTTTCTTGTTTGTTATGATTTTGTTTAAAATTGTTGATATATCTTTTGGGTCGTGTGATTTCACTTTGCATGAGTAAGGTGTCTGTCCAGCCTGGACATAAAACAGAAACGTTAATTTGTGATTCAAGTAATTCCGCTTCCAGAACTTCAGAAAACGCTATTAAGGCATGCTTTGAGGTTTTATATGCTGCTAATCCAGGACCTGTGGTAAATCCACCAATAGAAGCATGATTTATAATGTGAGACTCCGTACCTTGTTCTTGCATTATAGGTGCAATTATTCGTGCGCAATTAATAGCTCCAAAAAGATTTACTCCTAATACCCACTGCCAATCTTTTTCGGTGTGTTCAAGAATAGGTGCAACATGTATTACACCAGCATTATTGAACAAAAGATCGATAGTTTTAAAAGTGGATTGTGCCAAGGTGGCTAAACTTTCAATTTGCGCTGAATCACTTACATCAGCTACCGCTGATATGTAATTGGTTCCAATATCTTTTAGTTTTTCTTCGATTTTTAATAAATGATCTTCTCGTACATCTGAAACTACAATGTTCATACCTTCCTTAGCTAAAGATATTGCAGTTGCGGCACCAATTCCGCTGGCAGCTCCAGTTATTACTGCAGTTTTACCTCTAAGAACTCTCATGGAATCGAGTATCCTCCGTCAACAGCCATCAAATGCCCAGTAATAAATGAAGCGGAATCAGAGCAAAGCCAAACTGCTACACGTGCTACTTCAATAGGAAGCCCTAAGCGGCCAATAGGGTGTCGTGATATTGCATTTGCTTTCAAGAATTCCTTATCTGCATATACTCGTTCGACCATTGGGGAATCAATATAACCGGGACAAATTGCGTTAATACGGATTCCAGTATTTGCATAAGTTAGCGCAGCTGATTTAGTTAAGCCATTGACCCCATGTTTACTTGCGGTATAAATCGCACTCCTATTAGCAACCAAACCAAGTATTGATGAAATATTCACTATTGTGCCGAAACCTTGTTTTTGCATCTGAGTAAGTTCAAACTTCATGCTCAGCCAGGTGCCCTTTAGATTAGTCCCAATTATTTCGTCCCACTCATTATCAGTGGTTTCAATTAGAGGGATTCCTTCACCCTCAACTCCGGCACAATTTATTGCATAATCAATATGGCCATAAAGTTCAATGGTTTCCTGTACAAGTTTTTCAACTTCCATGGCTACTTGAACATTAGTTTTGATGAATCGTGATCTTCCACCTAGTGAGTTTATCTCTGATACTAGTTTGTTTCCATTTTCAATGTTTCTGCCAGCAACAACTACAAGATCCCCTTGATTTACAAATTCTATTGTAGTCGCTCGTCCAATACCGGTTGACCCACCTGTGATTAAAACCACTTTTCCAGTCAAGTTACCACACTACTTTCTGATTAACTAAAAAATGAATGGTTCAATTTTTATGTATAACTTCATTACAATCTTTATTTTACTAGTTTTTATGACAATAAGGTACACACATAGAATTTAAATTCTTATGACGCCTAAAAATTATTCTGGGGTAGTAGGGGCGAAATAAGCATCCGAAACCCTTTAGGGGTTAACCTCATTAGCAGTGAGGCGCACTAGACCGGGCAATGCGACGTCTCCAACGAATGAAGATTACCGCTGACCCCTCACCTCTAGCCAATTTAAGCCTCTTAGGTAGGCTTATCAAATGAATTCAGGCAGTAACAACAATAATGAAAAGGGTGTTGAAGTGAGAACCCATGAT
>Ga0315900_10008528_pt1 | contig 13167 bp, 11 predicted proteins | sample LakEriMetagenome_FD_203521 | JGI IMG/M metagenome (GOLD analysis project Ga0315900, IMG submission 203521) | Freshwater fungal communities from buoy surface, Lake Erie, Ohio, United States - Buoy 12 MA114 | ecosystem: Environmental > Aquatic > Freshwater > Lake > Lake biofilm | place: USA: Lake...
CGGGCCGGCTGCCGCGGCGGATGCGGCCACCGGCGGCGCGCTGGTGCGGGCGGCCAAGGCGGCGCGCTTCGAAGGGGATGCCGCCAGCATCGTGGAACTGCTCGCCCCGGCCGGCCTGGCCTGCCAGCGCTTGCTGCTGGTGGGTACCGGCGCGGCCGACAAGCTGAACGCGCTCACGGCCGAGCGCATCGGCGGCGCCATCACCGCCCGCCTACTGGCCAGCGGCGAAACGCTGGTGAATTTGGATGTGGCCGGCCTGCTGACACCGGAACAGGCGGCCCATCTGGCGCACGGTGCCTCGCTGCGGGCCTGGCAGTTCCTGCCCTATCGCACCACGATGAAGCCCAAGCAGAAGCCCAGCCTGACCAATCTGGCCATCATCGGCGTGGCGGATGCGGCGGCCCCCTATGCCAGGCTGGCGGCGATTGCCGGCGGCGTGGCCCGCACCCGCACGCTGGTGAGCGAGCCGCCGAATGTGCTGTATCCGGAAAGCTTTGTGGAAAAGTCGCTGGATCTCGCCGGGCTGGGGCTGGAACTCATCGTGCTGGACGATGCCGAAATGAAGCGGTTGGGCATGGGCGCGCTGTTGGGTGTGGCGCAGGGTTCGGTGCGGCCGGCGCGGATACTGGCGATGCGCTGGAACGGCACGGGGCGCGATGATGTGAAGCCGGTGGTGTTCGTTGGCAAGGGCGTGACGTTCGACACCGGCGGCATTAGCCTGAAGCCGCCGGCCGGCATGGAAGACATGAAGTGGGACATGGGCGGGGCCGGGGCCGTTGCCGGCGCGATGCACGCGCTGGCTGCGCGCAAGGCCAAGGCCCATGTGATCGGCGTGGTTGGCCTGGTGGAGAATATGCCCGACGGCAATGCCCAGCGCCCCGGCGATGTGGTCACCACCATGAACGGCCAGACGGTTGAGGTGATCAACACCGATGCAGAAGGCCGGCTGGTACTGTGCGATGCAATCTGGTGGGCGCAGGAAACCTTCAATCCAGAAATCGTGGTTGATCTGGCCACCCTCACCGGTGCGATCATTGTCAGCCTGGGCAATGAACATGCCGGCCTGTTCTGCAACGATGATGGCCTGGCCGGGCAGCTCAGCGCCGCCGGCGCGGCTGTGGGTGAGAAGTTGTGGCGGATGCCGATTGGCGATGCCTATGACAAGCTGATCGACAGCGACATTGCCGACATGAAGAATGTCGGCCCGCGCGACGGCGGTTCGATCACCGCGGCGCAGTTCATTGGCCGCTTCATCAAGCCCGGCGTGAAATGGGCGCACCTGGATGTGGCCGGCACGGTGTGGGCCAGCAAGCCCGGCGCCGTGCACGACAAGGGCGCCACCGGTTACGGCGTGCGCCTGCTCGATCGGTTCGTGGCGGACAATTTTGAAGGGTGAGCCCGACAAGACCCTCCCCCTCTGAGGGAGGATCTTGAACCCTTGCCATTTCGCGCCTCCCCCTGTAGGGGCCCGCCCAACGTTCAACCCCCATAAACCAAGTGGACTTTTCGCATGGCCATCACCCGCACCTTCTCGATCATCAAGCCCGACGCCACCCGTCGTAACATCACCGGCAAGGTGAACGCGATGATCGAAGGCGCCGGCCTGCGCATCGTGGCGCAAAAGCGCCTGCACCTGACCCAGGCCCAGGCCGAAGGCTTCTACGCCGTCCACCGCGAGCGCGGCTTCTTCGGTGAACTGGTGCAGTTCATGATTTCGGGCCCGGTCGTGGTGCAGGTGCTGGAAGGCGAAGACGCCGTTCCCGCCTATCGCGCCATCATGGGCGCCACCAACCCGGCCAACGCCGACGCCGGCACCATCCGCAAGGAACTGGCCGAATCGATCGAAGCCAACACCGTGCACGGCTCGGATAGCGACGAAAACGCCGCGATCGAGATCGCGTACTTCTTCGCGCAGACCGAGATTGTTGGCTGAGGCCATCCGCCTTGAATGACGAGAGGGCCGCAGTGATCCTGCGGCCCTTCTTGTATCAGGGCGTCAGCCTTGAACGGGTCGATACAGCCGATCAAACCATCAGCCGTTGCCCAGTCCGCGTTTCAATGCGGACGTGATGGCGGCATTGAACTGGCGGGAAATTCTTGCTTCAGGGACCGTGATGTTAAAGGCATGGAACGCCCCTGGCACCACCAACATTTCCACCGGGACGCCGACAGCCGTCAGTCGTTGTGCATAGGCAATGTCTTCAAGAACAAACAAATCCAGTGCCCCCACGGCGATGAAGGTGGGCGGCAGGCCAGCAAGACTCTCGACCCGTGCTGGTACCGAACCCGGCGGCACCGAGGGCAGTCCCGGCGCCTGCCCCAACAACGCTGTCCAGCCGAAACGATTGGCTTCGCGGCTCCACCCTGTCGCGCCGATATGGGGCGGTATGGACATTGTTGAAGCGGTGCGATCATCTAGCATGGGATAAACAAGTAGCTGGAATGCAATCGGAAATTCGCCGCGATCTCGTGCCGCGATGGCCAGCATGGCGGCGTGGCCGCCACCGGCGCTATCCCCGCCGATCGCAATGCGCTTTGGGTCGATGCCAAGCACATCGGTCTGGGTAATCAACCAGCGCAGCACCGCATAATTGTCTTCCAATGCGCCGGGAAAGCGGGTTTCGGGGGCGAGTCGATAATCGACTGACACCAATAGGCACTCAGCCTCTTGAGCCAAGGTCTGCAGCCTGGACGGGCGCGCCATGAGCCGCCCAGCCACAAAGCCGCCGCCATGCATGTGCAAATAGACGGGCTTGCCGCGCGCAACCTTGGATCCATCGAAAATCGCCACCTGAACGTCTGGCGCGCCCTTCGGCCCGGGAACCATGCGAATCTGTGGCTGCGGCGCTGGCAAGGGCAGCGGCATGCCATCAACTTCACTCGCCCGCCGCGCAGCCAGTGTTTCCGCCCCGAGCCGGCTGGCGGGGGCGCGTTGCGCCACTTCCCGAAGTTCCGGATCAACAAGTGCAAGCGGATCAAGGTCGGCGGCGAGGGCCGATCCGCTCAACATCAGGCTTGAGACGGACGCTGCAGCAAGAAACCGGCGACGGGAGATTTGATCCAGGGTCAACATCGTCAGCCTCTTGCCGCAGTGAGTCAGCTCGGCAGCATGGCCAATCGCTTGGGCGCACACAAGCGCTGCGCCGCGCTCAGCATCGCCCCTGCATGCGGGAGATCTTGTTCGCCTGTGCCTTCAAGCCACTTTCGCGCGCGTCACTTCTTCTTTTTCTTCACATAGGGCGTGATCTCAAGCGCGCCCGGCTCGACGGCGTGGACGCCGCCAAACACCAGGATGCCGCCGCGAAATTCAAGCAGCTTGTAATCCTTGTAATTGCCCAGATCCCAGGCCCGCCACTTGAACGGCTTTCCGACAAAGGGCAGCGAGCCGTTCACGTCGAGCTTGGCGTCGTCGTTGCGTGCAAATGGCTGGCGACGATCGAGCAGCATGAGGCGCAGGGCCGTTTCCAGCTCGGTGTTGAGCAGGGCCTTCAGCTTTTCACCGTTGTTTTCGGTGAGGCTGGCCGCACCTGTCAGCGGTATCGCAGGCCCTTCGCAGCAGAAATACTTGATGGTTCGCGGCTTTTTGCTGCCGGCTTCGGGATCGAGTTTGGTCTTCAGAACGATATAGGGCCGCACGTCGGTTTCGTTGACGAAGGTGAGAACAATGTAGGGCACCACCGAAACGGTCGACGGGCTTTCGTCCGTGGCGAGCGTGTAGCCGCCGCGGAACCCTTCCTCGGCCAGGATGCTGCCCGCCAGTTCGCTGGCCCGGCCGGTCACGTCGAAGCGCAGCGCGTCCTGGATGTCGTTCGTCCGCTTGCCACCGGCATCGGTGTTGGCCGCGCTCTGGATGGCCATGCCGACCACGCCGAACAGCAGGCCCAGCGGGCCGCCCTTCTGGTGGCCAGACACGACGATATTGCTGTCGGGAATTCGCTTCACCCCCATGGGCAGATCGCTCATCCCGTTGGGCCCCTTGTCGGTGATGAAGATGCTGGTGGGGGGCAAAGCCGGCGCAGTGGCGGCGGCGTCAGTCGCCTGTGCCAGCAGCGGTTGCGCCGAAAGGGCGGCCATTGCCGCCGCAACAAACAAATTTCGCATCAGATCCTCCCCCGCTTCGCAGCCGCGCTGTTCCGCGCGCTCGCTGCCCGCCCGGATTAGGCGAGGCGCATGCTTGGGGCAATGGGGTGGGCAACGCCCGCGTTTCAAAAGGGCAGCATCGCCAGCCGTTTGGGTGCACACTGCCGCCAGGCCGCGCCCAGCATCGCCTCGATCATCGCCCAGTCCGGCCCGTCGGTAAGAACGATTCCCACCCAGCCGGCGGGGCCGAAATATTTGGGGCGGAAGAAACGATCCGGGTCCTGCTCAATCAGCATGGCGGCCTCATCGAGGCCGGAGACCTTGACCAGCAGGGCAGTGGTGCCATCGTGATGATGATCATAGGTGAAATAGGCGAAGAATTTGCCGCCTTCGACAAAGAACGCCGGCATGCCGTGGGAGAGTTTATCTGCCGTTGCCGGCAGGTTGCGGATCAGGCCGCGGACGCGGGTGAGCAGGGCCTCGGGGCGGTCTGCGGCTGAAACCCAATCGGCGAGCACGCGCGGGTAAAGCTGATGCTCGGCATATTGCACGCGCACCGCCAGGGTGTCGGGCGTGTCGCCGGGCAGCACCTTGATGCGCGCCTGGCCCAGGATCGGGCCGTCGTCCAGTTCCGGCGTGACGATGTGGATGGTGCAGCCGGTTTCATCCTCGCCGGCATCGAGCACAGCCTGGTGGGTGTGCAGGCCCTTGTGCCTGGGCAGCAGGCTGGGGTGGATGTTGATGCAGCGGCCCTGCCAATGGGTGACAAATTCGGCCGACAGCAGCCGCATGTAACCGGCCAATGCGATGTGGGTAACGCCGGCCTGATCCAGTTCGCGGGTGATGATCGCATCAAAATCGGCGCGCTTCATCCCCTTGTGGCTGTGCGCGAAGGTGGGGATGCCCTCGGCGGCGGCCAGTGCGAGCCCGGCGGCATCGGGATCGTTGCTGCCCACCACCACGATCTCATAGGGGCAGTCATAAAGCCGGCTGGCATAGAGCAGCGCGGCCATGTTGCTGCCGCGCCCCGAAATCAGGACGCCAACGCGCGCCCGCTCAGGCATCGTGGCCGGCCGTCCAGGCGGCGGCCTCGCCCCATTGGCCGGGCGCACCGTGGATTTCGCAGCCCTTCTGGCCGGCGATGATCTCGCCGATCACGCTGGCCTGTTCACCGGCTTCGTTCAGCGCGGCGATCACGGCATCGGCTTCTGCCCGGTCCACCACCAGCACCATGCCGGTGCCGCAATTGAAGGTGCGCGCCATTTCGGCGGCCGCCACGCTGCCTTGTTCGCGCAGCCAGTCAAACAGCGGCGGCAGCGTGGGGGCGGCGAGCAGCGCGCGGGCGCCGGTGGGCAACACGCGCGGAATATTCTCCAGGAAACCGCCGCCGGTGATATGGGCCAGCGCCTTGATGCGGCCGGCGCGGATCAGCGGCAGCAGCGGCTTCACATAGATGCGGGTCGGTTCCAGCAGGGCTTCGGCCAGCGTGCGGCTGGGGTCGAAAGGAGCGGGGGCATCCAGATTGGCGCCGGAACGCTCAAGGATGCGGCGGATCAGCGAATAGCCATTGCTGTGCGCGCCAGAGGAGGCGACACCGATCAGCAATTGCCCTGGTGCCACACCATCGCCGGTGAGCTGCTCGCCGCGCTCGACCGCGCCGACTGAGAAGCCGGCCAGATCATAATCACCAGGCGCATACATGCCGGGCATTTCCGCCGTCTCGCCGCCGATCAGCGCGCAGCCGGCCTGGCGGCAGCCATCGGCAATGCCGGCGACCACGCGGGCAGCAACACCGTTCTCCAGCTTGCCGGTGGCGAAATAGTCAAGGAAAAACAGCGGCTCGGCACCCTGGACGATCAGATCGTTGACACACATTGCCACAAGATCAATGCCCACCGTGTCGTGGCGGCCAGTATCGATGGCCAGCTTCAGTTTGGTGCCCACGCCATCATTGGCGGCGACCAGCAGGGGATCTTTATAGCCCGCCGCCTTGGGATCGAAAAAGCCGCCAAAGCCGCCCAGTTCGGCATCAGCACCCGGCCGGGCGGTGGCGCGGGCCAGCGGCGCGATCATCTTCACCAGCGCGTTGCCGGCGGCAATATCCACGCCGGCATCAGCGTAGGTGAGAGGCGGGGTGAGAGGGCCCTTGTTGTTCATGCGCGCCGCCATAGCGCCAGTTGGGGAGGAGCGCCAGCATCTGCGCTTGGCAAGCGGCGCGTGCTCGCCCTAAACAGCAGATCGTGAAGCATCTCCTGCCTTTCCTGGCCGGCGCGGGCCTGATCGCAGCGGTTGCGCTGGCGCAGCAGGCCACGCCCAAGGCGCAAGTGCCGCCGCCTGACCGTTCGGGCGGCGGTGGCAGCGCCTATGCCGTGGGCGGGATTGCGGTGGATGTGACGGCAAGATCGCTGGATGAAGCCCGGCGCACCGCCTGGGGCCGGGCCCAGCGCCAGGCCTGGCCGCTGCTGTGGTCACGCCTGACCGGCAAGCCAGCTGCCGAAGCACCAGGCCTTTCGGACGGCCAGATTGATTCCATGGTGGCCGGCATCGAAAGCCAGGGCGAGCGCTTTTCCGCCACGCGCTATATCGCAAAATTGGGCGTGGTGTTCGACCGCAGCCGCGCAGCGCAGTATGTTGGCGGCGGGCTGGCAATGCTGCAATCGCCGCCGATGCTGCTGTTGCCGGTGCTGGTGGATGGCGGTGCGGCCACGGTGGTACAGGCCCGCACGCCGTGGGTGGAAAGCTGGCGGCGTTGGCGCGGCAATGCCACGCCGATTGATTATGTGCTGCCCGATGGCGGCGCGGCGGGCAATTTGTGGTTGAACGGTTGGCAGGCCGGCCGGCCGGAACGCGGGCCCTGGCGCAGCATCATGGCGCGGTTTGACACGGTGGATGTGCTGGTGGCCGAAGCCCGGTTGACACGGCAATTCCCCGGCGGCCCGGTGCGCGGCCAGTTCATCGCCCGCCACGGCCCGGATGGGGTGGAATTGGGCCGCTTTGCCCTCACCGTGAAAAGCGAAAATGCCATGCCTGCCCTGATGGACGAAGGCGTGCGTCGCATTGATGCCATTTATGCCGAGGCGCTTCGTGGTGGCCGGCTGCAGGCCGAACGCGATCTGGCGATCGACATGGCGCCGATCGTGGAGGCCGAGCCGTTGATCGGCGATCCGATGGCCGATGCCGGTGCCTTGCTGGTGGCGGCGGTCACGCCTGATGCTTCGGCCTTGGCGGCGGCAGAATCGCTGCTGCGCCAGATTGCCGGCGGTGAGGTGCTGGTGCGGCAGTCGGCGGTGGGCGGCACCAGCCGGTTTGAACTGGCCATGCCGGGCGGCGAGGCGGCGTTGAAGGCGGCGCTGGCCGCCAAGGGCTGGACGCTGGTGGCCAATGGCAATGACCGGGTGCTGCGCCGCGCCGCGCCGGCGGCGGCCCCCGCCCCGAAACCATGATCCAGCCGCCCGAACCGGCGCTGCCGCTGGCCTGGCCGGTTGATCATCGCCCCGAACAACTGGCGATCACCGCCGCCAACCAGTCTGCCGCGGCCTGGCTGGCGACTCCTGGCCTGTGGCCGGTGCCCGTCACCTTGCTGGTGGGGCCGGAAGGCAGCGGCAAATCGCATCTGGCAGGCTGGTTCGCCGCCCACACCCGGGCCCGCATCATCGAATCGGCCGAAACCCAAGATCCCGAAACCTTGTTTCACGCCTGGAACGCCGCCACCCGCGATCATCCCCTGTTGCTGACCAGCCGGCTTGGTCCGCGCGATTGGGGGCACGGCCTGCCCGATCTGGCCAGCCGGCTGGCCGCCACGCCGCAATTGCGGCTGGGGGAGCCGGACGATGAATTGCTGGCTGCTGTGCTGGCAAAGCTGTTTGCCGAACGGGGCATCAAGGTGGGCGATGATCTGATCCGCTGGCTGCTGGTGCGGATCGAACGGAGCCTGGGGGCGGCGCAAGCGGTGGTGGTGGCGCTGGATGCGACCAGCCTGGCCCGCCGCCGCGCCATCACCATCCCGCTGGCGCGCGAAGTGATCGATGGCCAGTTCAGTCTGTTTTGACGCTGCAACATGGCCGGCGTAGAGGATGACCATGGCCATCCTGACCCAACCGCAGCTGCTGCCGGCTGAACGCTATATCAACCGCGAATTGTCGTGGCTGTCGTTCAACGATCGGGTGCTGGCCGAAGCCATGAACCGATCGCATCCGCTTTTGGAACGGCTGCGCTTCCTGTCGATTTCCGGCAATAATCTTGATGAATTCTTCATGGTGCGGGTCGCCGGCCTGCGCGGCCAGGTGCGGGCCAATATCGAAACCCGCAGCGCGGAAGGCGCCACGCCGGCCCAGCAACTGGCCGGCATTGCCGACCAGTCCAACCGCCTCATGGAAGATCAGCAAGCAGTTTGGGCCAAGCTGATCAAGGAGTTGGCTCGGGCCGATTTTCACGTGATCACCACCGATCGGCTGACAAAATCCGAACGGGTCTGGCTGGAAGGCCATTTTCTTGATCAGATTTTTCCGGTGCTCACCCCGCAGGCGATTGATCCGGCCCATCCGTTTCCGTTCATCCCCAACAAGGGCATTTCGCTGATCCTGGAATTGCACCGGCAATCCGATGACGAAATGCTGCGCGCGCTGTTGATGCTGCCGTCGATGCTGCCGCGCTTCATCCGCCTGCCGGGCAAGACGGTGCGCTGGATCAGCCTGGAAAACACCATCCGCGCCTTTTTCGATCAATTGTTCCCCGGTTATGATCTGGTGGGCGACGGCGTGTTCCGGGTGATCCGCGATTCCGATATCGAAGTTGAGGAAGAAGCCGAAGATCTGGTGCGCTTCTATCAGACGGCGCTGAAGCGGCGTCGTCGCGGCGAGGTCATCCATCTCACCATGGAGGAAGCGGCGCCAGTGGGCCTGCACACGCTGGTGAAGGGCCAGTTGGGCGTGGAGGATCGGGACACGATTTTGGTGTCTGGCGTGCTCGGCATCAATGATCTGGCGCTGCTGGTGGAGGAAGACCGGCCTGATCTGAAGTTCGAACCGCACACGCCGCGCTTTCCCGAACGCATCCGCGAGCATGGCGGCGATTGCTTTGCCGCCATCCGCGCCAAGGATCTGGTGGTCCATCATCCTTATGAAAGCTTCGAAGTGGTGCTGGCCTTCCTGCGCCAGGCCGCAGCCGATCCCGATGTGATCGCCATCAAGCAGACGCTGTACCGCGCCGGCAAGAACAGTCCGATCGTGCGCGCGCTGATCGATGCCGCCGAAGCCGGCAAATCGGTAACCGCCGTGGTGGAGCTGAAAGCACGATTTGACGAAGAGCAGAATATCCGCTGGGCCAGCGAACTGGAGCGGGCGGGTGTTCAGGTGGTCTATGGCTTTGTGGAATGGAAAACCCACGCCAAGCTTTCGATGGTGGTGCGGCGCGAAGGGGCGGGCATCCGAACCTATGTCCATTTCGGCACGGGCAACTATCACCCGATCACCGCCCGGATTTACACAGATCTGTCCTTCTTCACCGCCGATCCGCTGTTGGCGCGGGATGCGGCGCAGGTGATGAATTATATCACTGGCTATGTTCAGCCCACCCGCCTTGAGAAACTGGGCATGGCGCCACTGGCCATGCGGGACCGGCTCTATGGCCTGATCGATGGCGAGATTGCCCATGCCCGCGCCGGCCGGCCCGCCGCCATCTGGGTGAAGCTCAACAGCTTGGTGGATACCGGCATTATCGAGAAACTATATGAAGCCAGCGGCGCCGGGGTTGAGATTGATCTGATCGTCCGCGGCATCTGCTGCCTGCGGCCGGGCGTGCCCGGCCTTTCCGACAATATCCGGGTGAAATCCGTGATCGGGCGTTTTCTGGAGCACAGCCGTATCTGCGTGTTCGGAAATGGCCATGAATTGCCCAGCCCGGAGGCGCTGGTGTTCATCAGTTCGGCGGACTGGATGCCGCGCAACCTTGATCGCCGGGTGGAAATCATGGTGCCGATCGAGAACCCCACCGTGCACGCCCAGGTGGTGGATCAGGTGATGGTCGCCAATCTGAAGGACAATCAGCAAAGCTGGGAGATGGACGCGCACGGCCGTTACACCCGTGTTGCCGCCGATCGCGAGGAACCATTCAACCTGCACCGTTATTTCATGACCAACCCGTCGCTTTCCGGCCGGGGCCAGATGCGGGATGCCACCGCAGTGCCAGTGCTGCTGCTGCCCGACGAAATCGACGATCTTGATGACCAGACCGATGCCGCCGGCCTTGCCTGAGCCCGTGCTCACCCTTGCGCGCCGGATGGGCCTGGCGGACCAGGCGGCGCCGGCTGCCGATGATCGCTGCGCCATCATCGATATCGGCAGCAATTCGATCCGGCTGGTGGTCTATCAGGGCCGCACCCGCATGCCGGCGACCATGTTCAACGAAAAGGTGATGGCCGGCCTTGGCCGCGGGCTGGCCAGCAATGACCGGCTTTCGGATCGGGCCATGGATGTGGCGGTGGCCGGGCTTCGCCGCTTTGCCGCGCTGATCCGTGCCATGGGCATAACCCAGGTGCGCACGGTGGCCACGGCGGCGGTGCGGGAAGCCCGGAACGGCGCGGCCTTCATCGAACGCGTCAGGCAGGAATGCGGGCTGGGAATCGAGATCATCGATGGCGAAGCCGAAGCGCGCGGCGCGGCCTTTGGCCTGATTTCGGGCATTCCGGATGCTGATGGCGTGGTGGGTGATCTGGGCGGCGGCAGCCTGGAATTGATCCGGGTGCGGGGCGGCGTGATCGGCAACCGCATTTCGCTGCCGATTGGCGCGCTGCGGCTGGATGCCGTGCGCAAGCGCGATCGCCGGGCCATGGCACCGTTCATTGCCAAGGCGCTGGATCAGGTTGGGTGGGCCGATGAAGGCCGCGGCAAGCCTTTTTACATGGTGGGCGGATCCTGGCGGGCGTTGGCGCAGATTCACATCTGGATGACCGATCATCCGCTGCCGATCGTGCATCAATATGAAATGCCGCCCACAGCCCCGGCCACCCTGTTTCGCAGCCTGACGCACATGGACGCCGCCACGTTGCGGGCCGTGCCGCATCTTTCAACCTCCCGGTTGCCGTCGCTGCCAGGGGCGGCGATGCTGCTGGCGGCAGTGGTGAAGAAGCTGGGATCATCCAGCGTTATCGCCTCGGGGTTCGGCCTGCGCGAAGGGCTGCTCTATGCCGATCTCGCCGCCGATGTGCGCGCGCTTGATCCCCTGATCGAAGCGGTGCGCAGCGAAGGCGCGCGGCAGGGGCGCTTTGCCGAACATGGCGATATGCTGTTCAACTGGATGGACCCCCTGTTTACCGATGAACCGCCCCTAGTGCGGCGCTTGCGGCTGGCGGCGTGCCTCTTGTCTGATATCGCCTGGCGGGCACATCCGGATTTCCGCGCCGAACGCGGCGTGGATGTGGCGCTGCACGGCAATTGGGTGGCGATCACGGCAGCGGAACGGGCGGCGCTGGCCGGCGCATTGCACGCCTGTTTTGGCGGCAGTGCCGATGCACCCATCATGGCCACCCTGGCACAATTGGCGCCGCCGGCTCTGTTGGCGCAGGCACGGGTTTGGGGACTGGCGCTGCGGCTGGGCCAGCGCCTCACCGGCGGTACGGCGGCAGGGTTGGCGGTCAGCCGGCTGGAACGTGATGGCACTGGCCTGTGCCTGCGGCTGGGCCAGGCGCATGCCGATCTGGCCGGGGATGCGGTGCAACGGCGGTTGAAGCTGCTGGGCAATGTGCTTGGGCTGCCGGCGCGGCTGGCGTTTGTCTGAACGCTGCGCTCGGCGGCCGCTCTATTCGCCGCTCAACTGGCTCATCTTCAGCTTGCCGCCGGCCACGGCAAAGCCCAATCGCCCTTCCACCAGCGCCAGCGCATCGGCGCCGAAAATGTCGAGCCGCCAGCCCTTCAACATCTCCAGCCCGTCGCGCTGGCCGGCCGCCAGCGCTTCCAGATCATCGGCGCGCACGATCAGGCGCGGGGCCACGCCGGCTTCCTTGGCGCGGATTTTCAGCAGCAATTTCAGCAGATCGGCGATCAGCGCGCCTTCGGATGACAAGCTGCGGTTCGCGCGACGGCATGTCTTCCGGGCCCAATGGCTGTGCCGCCTCCAATGCTGCCATCAGCCGGCCGCCGATGCCATTGCCGGCCCAGGCTGCCGACAGGCCGCGCACCTTGGCCAGATCGGCCTGGGTGCGGGGCGGGGAGGAGGCCAGATCGGCCAGCGTTTCATCCTTCACGATGCGGCCGCGCGGCACATCCTTGTCTTGCGCTTCCAGCTCGCGCCAGCGCGCCAGCGCCTTCAAGCGGCCCAGCACATCGGCCTTGCGGCTGGGCAGGCGCAGGCGTTCCCACGCCTTTTCCGGATCATTGGCATAGGTGGCCGGATCAGAGGCCCGAGCCATTTCATCGTCCAGCCACTCGCCACGGCCGGTGCGGCGCAGTTTTTCCACCATGCGCGGAAAGATGCGGGCGAGGTGGGTGACATCGCCAATGGCATAATCAATCTGGCGGTCGTTCAGCGGCCGCCGCGCCCAATCGGTGAAGCGGGCGCCCTTGTCGATCTGGATATTGGCATAGGCGGCAACCAGGTTGGTATAGCCAATCTGCTCGCCCAGACCCAGCGCCATGGCGGCGATCTGGGTGTCAAACAGCGGCTGCGGCGTCTTGCCGGTGAGATTATAGATGATTTCCAGATCCTGGCCGCCGGCGTGAAACACCTTGAGCACCGGTTCTTCCACCAGCAGGCGCAGCAGGGGGGCCAGATCAAGATCGGGGCTTTTCGGATCGATGGCAGCCGCCTCGTTGGAACAGGCAACCTGCACCAGGCACAGATCGGGATAATAGGTGCTCTCGCGCATGAATTCGGTGTCCACCGTAATGAAATCGGCGGATGCCCAACGGGCGCAAAGAGCTTCGAGCGTCGCGGTGTCCGTCACCAGCGGATGGATATGCATGGCGCCCGTTACTCCAATCTCGCCGCTTGACAAAGTGCTGAATGACGTGTGCTAGCCGCGCTTCAAAACAAAGTTGCCGGAACACGGAAAATGCACGCTTATCGCACCCACAATTGCGCCGCCCTGCGCGC
>Ga0315900_10008530_pt1 | contig 13164 bp, 10 predicted proteins | sample LakEriMetagenome_FD_203521 | JGI IMG/M metagenome (GOLD analysis project Ga0315900, IMG submission 203521) | Freshwater fungal communities from buoy surface, Lake Erie, Ohio, United States - Buoy 12 MA114 | ecosystem: Environmental > Aquatic > Freshwater > Lake > Lake biofilm | place: USA: Lake...
TCGGGGGCTTCCGGACTCCGGGGAAAGTCACGCACGATGCGGTCGTACAGCGCGACGGCTTCGTTCTTCCTGGATAGCCGCGCCCCCTGCGCGATGAACGCCGGCCCTGCGGCGCCCACCGAGTCGGCGAGCTGCACGAAGCGCTTGGCCGCCCCGGTGGAATCCTTGCGTGCGAGGGTGGCGAACGCCTCGCCGAGGCCGGGGAGCTGCTCCACACGGGTCCGCGCCAGAATGCCCAGCGCGTCCACCAATTCGGGGCGATTGGACGCCGCACGCAGGAGACGCTTGCGTGCATTCACCACATCGCCCTCGTAGAGCGCGAGCCAGCCGGCCATTTCGTCGTCGTCGGCCAGCTCCGTGCCGTTCATGGCCGCCTTGGCCCGCGCCACCTCGCCGGCGCGCAACCAGCCGGCCACCAGCGGCCGCGCCAGCGAGGCGCGCGTATCCGGATCGAGCTTCTTTGCCGCATCATCGAGCTTCTGCTGCGCTTCGTTACCGCGCCCGAGTTCCCCGAGCGCCGCGATCTCGAGCCCGAGCAGCGCGCGCACGCGCACGGAATCGGCCACCTTGCCCACGGTCGACTTTCGGCGGACCATGCTCAGCGCGGCCGCTGCATCTCCAGCACGCAACGATGCATCGGCGGCGCGCTGCTGCGACTCGATGTCTCCTGCGCGGTCGAACACCGCCGTCCACGCATCGCGCGCCACCAGCCAGCTTTCGTTGAGTTCGGCGCGCTCGGCGAACGACCGCCACGTAGCGGTGGTGGAATCGTCAGCAGGGAGCGTGCTGATGGCACTCCACGCGCGGCGCGGCTCGCCCCAGGCAAACTCGAGTGACGACAGCAAGCGGCGCGGACCGAACGTCACGGGCGGCGCGAGCAGCACGGTGCGCACTGAATCGCGCGTCTCTAGCGGGACGCGCTGCAAGCCGAAGAGCGCAGCCGTTTCCAGCCACGGTTCGTCCACCATGGCCTCACGGAATGCGCGCACAGCCGGCACGTAACGCTTGAGCGCGAGGTGCAGCTGCGCCGTTTCGCCCGAGAGCGCGCCTGCCGCGCCCATGAGACGGCCGGCTTCGCTCAGCACGCTGTCGGCGGCGAGCGCCCGACCGGCCTGCAACAGGAGACGCGCGTATTCACGGAATGGCGCGGCCTCGTTGCCCGCCGCCCGCCGCCAGGTCGTGAACGCGTCGCGCGCCTCGGCATCGCGACCCATACTGATCAACGTGCGGAGCTGCACCCCCCGCGCGGTGGGATCGGTGGGACGGAATTGCAGCACGCGCGAGACCACGGGCACGATGGAGTCGAGCATGCCCGCATCGTTCCAGACACGTTCGAGCCCCAGCAGCGCCACGGCAATGCGATCACCGTCGGTGCTGCCCACCGCGAGGGCGCTCGTGAGGGCCTCCCGATAGGCAACGGTCGCGGTCACGCGATCGCGCTTGTCCTCCGCCTCGAGCCCCCGCGACAACGGATCGGCAGCGCTGGCCGGCTTGCTCGCCTGCGCACCAGCGGTGAGCGACAGGCACACACTCGCAAGCGCGACCGCGCCGCTCCAGAGGCGGCGTGTCGCACGGGCGAACCACGGGCGGGCCACGCGATTACGGCGGCGTGGTGCCATTGAGCCGACGGAAGTACTCGATCACGATGCGGCGTTCGTCGGGGCCAAGGCCACGGAGATCGTTCCACGTGGGTGGCGCATACTTGCTGCCCGCCTTGCCCGACTGCGGTCCATCCACGCGACCGGTGTTCCCGTTGCCATTGCCGGCCTTGGCCTCACGCGGGCCCTGATCGTCGCGCTCCTCCTGCTCGAGGAAGCGTCCGGCGTCGAGTAACCGGCGATAGAGCTGCTGCTGCCGCGCCGCGACGGCCGGGTCGAGCCCGTTGCGTTCGATCTGTTGCGCCAGCTGCTGCGCTTCCTTGGCCAACGCATCGGTGCGACCAGTCTGGTCGGCATCGCTCACATCGGTGAGGCTGCGCGCCACGTCGCGCTGTTGCCGCGCCAGCACGCGCGCCTGCTGCTGCGCCTGATCACCCTTGGCGCCGCCGGGCATCATGTTGAGCCCCTGCATCTGGCTGTTGAGCTGCCCCTGCTGCTGCGCCAACTGCTTGAGCTGCTCCATCATCTCGCTGAAGCCCGACGCGCTCTGCGCATTGTTCACGCGCTCGCGATCGCGCACGAGCGAACTGAGCGCCTGGTTGAGCGCTTCGCTGGCATCCTTCATCGCGCTCTGCGCCTGCTCGGTACCGCCGGGCTGCCCCTGACCGGCCTGCTGCGTGGCCTGCGTGGCTTGCTGCACGCGACGCTGCGCTTCGGCCATCTGCTTCTGCGAGCGCTGCGACAGCAGCGACGACTGACGCCCGGCCTGCTCGAGTCGCTCGGCGGCCTGCTGCACGCCCTGCTGCAGCGCCGACTGCTCCCCTTGCATCCCCTGCGCCCCCTGCTGTCCCTGCTGGCGCATCTTCTTTTCGAGCTCGGCCTGCTGGCGGGCCAGCTGCATCGTTTCGTTGATGGACTGGTCGAGCTGATCGGACAGCTCGCCCTTCCATGCGTTCACCTGCGCATCGCGCGCCTGCGCCAACTGCTGGGCCGCGCGCTCCATGGCGTCGGCCGCCTGACGTGCCTGCTGGCCTTGCTGGCCTTGCTGGCCTTGCTGGCCTTGCTGGCCTTGCTGGCCTTGCTGGCCTTGCTGGCCTTGCTGGCCTTGCTGGCCTTGCTGGCCCTGCTGGCCTTGCTGGCCCTGCTGGCCCTGCTGGCCCTGCTGGCCCTGCTGGCCCTGCTGACCTTGTTGACCCTGCTGCCGTTGCTGCTGGCCTTGCGCGTTCTGCTGCGGATTCTGTTGCTGCCCCTGCGGCTTCTCCATCTGCGCCGCGCGGTTCATCGCGTCGGCGGCTTCCTTCACGCTCGGCTGCGCTTCGCGCGTCTTCGACGCGCCGGGCTTGGCCCCTGCCTCTTCGAGCTTCTTCGCCAGCGCCTGCACGTCGCGCTCGAGATCGCGCGAACGATCGGCCAGCTGTCGGGGGTCCTGCGGGTTCTGCTTGCCGTTGCCCTGCTGCGGCCGGCCGTCCATGCGGTCGGCGGCCTGCTGCTGGGCCTTGGCCAGTTCGTTCGCCTCGTCGCGCAAGGTCTGCATCGCGCCCTCGAGCGACGCGCGCTTGAGCATTTCGGCGCTGCGCTCGAGTTGCTCACGCATCTGCTTCTGCGCTTCAGCGAGCTGCTGCATGCTCTGCTGCGCCTGCGTGCCACTCAGCCGGTCGGAGTTCTTGTTGAGCTCCTCGAGCTGCTTCTGCATCTCGGGGGTCATCGCCTCGCGCAACATCTTTTGGATGTCGCGCATGCGTCCGGCCAGCGTGGTATCGAGCGCGTTGGCGTTCTTGAGCCGCGACTCGAGCTCCTTCGCGTTCATGCGGAGCGAGTCCACCTTGGCGGCGAGTTGCTGCTGATCACGCGCCAGCTGCTTGGCTTTTTCGGCCGCCGAGAAGCTCATCGGCTTGCCGTCGTTCTTCTGGCCACCACTGGCCTGATCCCCACCGGCCTTGAGATCGCGGCTGCGCGAGGCGTCAGCGGTGTTCTGTTGCAGGCGCTTCTCCTGCTGCGCGAGCTGCATGGCCTTGGTGGCCAGCGAATCGGCGAGCGATCGGGCCATCGCGCGCTGTTCGCTGAGCGTGGGCACACGCAGCACCACTTCGGCACTCTGCGCCTGCTGGGCCCACGGCGAATCATCGGTGGCCACGGCGGTCAGGTGCACCTTGTCGCCGGGCTCGAGTCCGCGCCCGTCGAGCGAGATGGTCGCCCCGCCTTCGAACACGGGCGACTGCGGGGAGGCCACCTCCACACGCTCTCGCTTGATGGCGCCGGCGCCGCTGGCCGATTCCTTCCACACCACGAGGTGCACACGCGCCACGCCGTGATCATCACCCGCATCCACCAGCACCGGCACCTGGCCGGTGGGGCCGATGGCGGTATCGGTGGCCGGCGCCACGATCTGCACGCTGGGCGCCTGGTCGGGGATGACGGTGAACGGCAGCGAATCGGGCAACTCCGGCGCGAGCACGGCTCCATCGGCGCGCGGCGTCGCCTCGGCACGCCACCCCCACGAGCCATCACGATCGACCGTGATGACGGCTTCAGCCGGCACCCCATCACCCGCTGCCGATGCCGCCACCAGAGCGACCTCGGCGCGTCCATCGCTCAACACCGCATCGCGCGCGCCACCACGCAACATCACGCGCACCTTCACGCGCGTGCCGCGTGGCACCCGCAGGGGCGGTACCGGCTCCAGGGTTTCGTCGGCGCGGCCGAGGTAGGCGGGATACACCGCCCGCAGCGACACGTCGCCGAGCCAGCCGCGCTCCTCGACCACGAGCGTGGCGTTGAGCTCGGCGGAGCGGCCATCGCTCACGCGCAACTCGGTGGCCGCCCGCACGGGGCCCAGAGCCAGCGCCACGCGGCCATCGGCCGGCACGTTCAGCACCGTGTCGCGCCACGCCTCGCCTTCGGCGCGACGCGAGATGGTGACCGCATGGCGACCGCTCGCCACCACCTGCACCGTCACGGGCATGCCGCGCGGTACGCGTGTGGTGAGCTTGTCGAACGACAGTGCGGGCAAGAGTGTACCGCGCCACGCACTGACCGGCCGCAGCACGGCGGCCAATCCGTCGGGGGCCACGCGCGCGGCGAACATCAGCGTTCCGGCTCCTACGGCCGCCCCCACGGCGGCAAGGCCGAGCGTGCGCGTGAAGCGGGCGGTGAGCGCCGGCGTGAGCGCGCCCGGCACGAGGCGACGCGCCACGTCGTCGGCGGCACGAGCGCCGAGGAGTCCGGTGGCGGCCACCTCGAGCGCCCCGCGCAGCGACCCTTCGCGCAGCTGCTGTTCCTGTTCCACCGCGCCGGCGATACCGGCCATGGTGAGTTGCTGCTGCAACCGACGGTGACGCAGGCCGAACGCGAACGCCGCCCCCGACACGGCCACGACGGCGAAGAACAGCGGCAAGGGCGCCGGCAGATCGATCCAACGACCGCCACCCAGTACGAAGGCGGCCATGGCGATGAGCGCGGTGACGATGCCCGCCGCCATGAGCGCCGACGCCACGGTCCCTCGGGTCGAGAGCGCCTGCCGCTCCTGATCGAGTCGCGTCTCGAGGGCGCGACCGGCGAGGGGCGTGCTGGGGGCGGCGGGTAGTCCGCGGATGGCCGGGGCGGTCATGCGGGTCTCGAAGAAATGATCACGGCTGCACGCGACTGGTCGTCGCGTACGTGAACAGATTCACGCCCAGCCGCAGCGCCTGCTCGTGCAGCGCCGGCGGATCCGGATACGTGCCCACGTCTTCCCAGCCATTCCCGAGGTCGGCGGAAAACGTGTAATACAAAGCGAGCCGGTTACCGATGAAGATCCCGTAGCCCTTCGCCGGCTGGCCGTCGTGCTCGTGCACCTTCACCGGTCCGCTGGGGAAGTCGTACACGAGGTGGTAGATGGGGTGCCCGTGCGGCACCTCCACCAGCGGGCGGTCGGGAAACACGCGCGCGATTTCGCGGCGGAAGCTTTCGTCGAGGCCGTAATTGTCGTCGACGTGCAGGAAGCCGCCGCGCGTGAGATACTCGCGCAGGCGCTGCACTTCCACGTCGCTCAGCTTGATCTCGCCATGGCCAGTGGCGTGAATGAACGGATAGTCGAAGAGCGCGGAGTCGGTGAGTTTCACCTTGCCTTCCACCCGTTCGATCGGGAGCGACGTACGCTCGGCCACGGCCCGAATGAGGTTGGGCAGACTCGACGGGTTCGCGTACCAGTCACCGCCGCCTTCGTACTGGAGCCGCGCGATGGCGAGCCGCCCAGGGCCGGCCTCCCGCAGGGCGCGCGCCACGGGCGACGCCGCAGCCCCGAGCGACAGCCCCGCACACGCAGCGACGAGAACGATGGAACGGAGGCGCTGCGTGAACCGCATGAAGGACGGGCTCAGGTGTCGTGGGCGAGGCGGTACGCGAGGTTGCGGCTGGCGCCGTGTTCGTCCATGAGCATGCGGACAATGTCACGGGGACGGAAGCCCTCGGCGCGCAATGCATCCGCCGTTGCGCGCAGACCGTCTTCCGTGGGTTCCGCCGTCGTCGCGCCGGCCAGTACGATCACGATTTCCCCCTTGGGGGGCACCTGCTCGTAATACGCGGCGACCTCCTCCAGCGTTCCGCGGCGGATTTCCTCGAAATGCTTGGTAAGTTCGCGGGCTACGGCGACCTGACGGGCACTGCCCGCGATGGCGGACAGATCACGCAGCGTGTCCACCAGCCGGTTGGGCGATTCGAAGAGCACCACGGCGTGCGGCAGACGCGCGGCCATGGCCAACGCGTCCTCGCGCTCCTTGCCCTTCCGCTCCGGAAACCCGAGCACGGTAAAGGGGTGCGCGGCGAGTCCGCAGGCCACGAGAGCGGCGAGGGTGGCCGAGGCGCCGGGTATGGGGACGACCCGAATACCGGCGGTTACCGCAGCCTCCACCAGACGGCCACCGGGGTCGCTCACGAGTGGCGTCCCGGCGTCACTGATCACCGCAACCGCCTCGCCGGCACGCAACCGCTCAAGAAGGCGCGGTACGGCACTGGCCTCGTTGTGCTCGTGCAGCGCCTGAGTGGCGGTACCGATGCCGAAGCGGTCGAGGAGCGGCCGGGCATGACGGGTGTCCTCGCAGCAGATCACGCTGGCCTGGCGCAATACGGCCAGCGCGCGAAGCGTGATGTCCCCGAGGTTCCCGATGGGAGTGCTCACCACGTGCAAGGCCCCAGGCGTGATCGCCTGGGGCCAGAGTGCACATGCCTGTTCCGTGAGCGCGCTGTGGCTCAGAACGGTGCTCAGAAAATGCTCAGGCGTGTTCCTTGAACTTCGCTTCGAGCGCCGGACGCGGCACCGCGCCAACCACCTGATCCACCAGCTTGCCGTCCTTGAAGAACAGGATCGTGGGGATCGAACGCACGTTGAACTTCGCGGCGGTGCGCTGGTTGTTGTCCACGTCGAGCTTGGCGACCTTCACCTTGCCGGCGTAATCGGCCGCGAGCTGCTCCACGATCGGGGCGATCATGCGGCACGGCGCGCACCACGTCGCCCAGAAATCCACGACCGAAAGACCGGCCTGCTGCTCGATCTCCGCCGCGAACGTGTCATCCTTCACTTCGACTGCGTTGGCCATCGTGTGCTCCGTGGGACGCGCGTCTCGCAACGCGGTCGTCCCGCTTCAGGATTAGAATTCAGTTCCGCCACCCCGATCCGACGAGACCGACATGACCGAACCCGTTCGCCGCGGCACGCGCATCGCCCACATAGGCGTCGCGGTCCGCGCCATCGACGAGCTGCTCCCCTTCATGCGAGACGTGCTGGAGATGCCCGAAGTCCCGCTGGGCAACTCCGATGGCGCGACCATCGTGGGTCTCGCATCGGGCGAGTCGCTCGTGGAACTGCTCGAGGCACAGGCCGAGGACACGCCGATCGGCAAGTACGTCGCCAAGCGCGGCCCCGGTATCCATCACGTCTGCTTCGCCGTGGACGACCTCGACGGCATGCTGCAGAAGTGCCGTGACGCCGGTCTCCGACTCATCGACGAAACCCCACGCATCGGCGCGGAGGGGAAGCGGATCGCCTTCCTCCATCCGAGCGCGACCGGCGGGGTACTCGTCGAACTGTCCGAATACTAGTCGTCCCGTCCAGCCGCGTCAGGCCTCAGCGGCAGAACTCGCGCAGCTTCGTCACGTCCACGTCCTCCACCAGCCAGCGACCGCCCGGACCGGTGACGGTGGCGATCGTGGTGGTGGCACTCTGCTGCCCCTTGGTGAGGGTCACCACGTGCTCCTGCCGGCCTCCGGCCTGCAGACGGGGCCGCTCCTCGGCAAACACGAACTTGTCGTGCTGCATGAGGCACTGCATGATGACCAGCCGCTTCTCGAGCTCGTCGCGCTTGAGCTGGTCGCGGGCGAGCCCCTTGCTGGTCCCCCAGAGCCCCGACATGGCCTGCAGGTCCTGATTCCGGACCGCCGCCAGGAAGGTCTCCACAGCGCCGCGTCCTGACGCGGCACCCAGCGTGCCGGGCGCCGAACCGGCCGAGGGCATGGCCGCGCCCGGGAGAGTCGTTTCCGTGGAAACCGCTTGGCGGGCACAGGCGCTCGTGAGGAGCACCCCCGCCAGCATCACCCAACCATATCGCATTCCGGACTTCCGCCGAGCGGGCACCAAGGCCTCCTTACCTTCGGTGTGAACGTGCATTGGTGTAAGCTATCACAGTGGCTCCCCCGCATAAGTCTCGCGGGGCGCCGCCGAGTGCTTCGTCGTGAGTGGAAGTTCCCACTCGTCAGTCTACCCGTACGACCCTGCATACCCCAAAGATGGCGCTCAAGTACCAGCGGTTATACGTCAACATCGATCACGTGGCCACCGTGCGGCAGGCTCGGCGCGGCAGCACCCCCGACCCGGTCGCCGCCGCCGTGCTGTGCGAGCAGGCCGGCGCCGATGGTATCACCGCCCACCTGCGCGAGGATCGCCGGCACATCCAGGACGACGACATCACCCGGCTCGCCGGCGCGGTGACGACGCTGCTCAACCTGGAGTGTGCCATTACCGACGACATGCTCCGCATCGCCGAAACACTTCGGCCCGCGCAGGTGACGCTCGTGCCCGAACGCCGCGAGGAGATCACGACGGAAGGCGGGCTCGACGTGGTGCGCCATGAGGCGGCCGTGCGCGATGCCGTGACGCGGCTGAAGCTTGCCGGGGTTCGCACCAGTCTGTTCATCGACCCCGACGAGGCCGCCGTGCGGTTGTCGCAGGCGGTGGGCGCCGATGCGATCGAGCTCCATACCGGGACGTACGCCCATCATCCGCGGAGCACCGCGCCGCTCGCCGCGCTCAAGGCCGCCTCGGCGTTGGGGGCGTCACTGGGGCTGGCCGTCCATGCCGGTCACGGGCTCTCGGTGGAGAACGTGGGCCCGGTGGCCGCGATTCCGGAGATCGAGGAGCTCAATATCGGGCACGCGATCGTCGGACGCGCCATCTTTATCGGACTTGACGCGGCGGTGCGCGAAGTGCGCGCCGCCATGGACGAAGCCCGCGAAGCGGACATGTTCTAGTGTCGGAGTCCGATCGTCTGCTGTAAGCAGACATTCACCGTATCGCATTGTCCATTTCCCCATCGCTCCCCCGCGCATGACGGCACCACACGCGCTGCTCGAATTCTTCCAGAAGGAAGCTGGCGAGTATCTCGACCAACTCGATCATCGGCTGGTCGAGACGGGGAGTCCTGACGCGGCGGCCTTTCTGGCCAGTGCCCGGGCACTGCGCGGGAGCGCGACCATGACCCGTCTCGACGGTCTCCCCGATCTTGCGAGCACGCTCGAGCGCATCGCCACGGGGCTGCGCGACGGGGAACTCCGGTGGGATCAGCAGCTGCACTTCGCGGTGCGTGGAGCGATCGACGAATTGCGCATGCTCGTCCAACGCGCCCCGGTGTGGGGGGAGCCTGACCAGCGGCGCGCCCGCACGCAGTCGGTGACGCTGGCCAGCGTCGCCGCGGGGTATCTCGCCACGTCGTCGCCGGCCGAGTCGCCGGTGCTGCAGGTGGTGCCGATTGCGAGGTTCTACCCCGACGACGGGATGCCCGCGATTCTCCAACGGAATCCCGCGCCGACCGTTACACTTGCGCAGCGGTTCCGCAACGACATCGCCGCGGCCGCGAGCGGCGTGGCACGCGAAGCCGAGGCCCTCGTGCGAAGTCAGGCCGGCCCGTCGCAGCTGGCATTGGCCGACGCGGTTCGCCGAGCCCTGCTCGGACTGGCCGACGCAGCCGACAGCTACGGCGCGGCCAGCATCTCCGGACTCGCCACCAAGATGGCGCGTGCGCCATTGACGAGCGGGGTGGAACGCGCCGGTGTGCAGGCGGTGGCGCAGCTGCTCATGAATCGGGAACTCACCGACGCACAGCTCGCCGCGCAAGTGAAGCAGGCAAATCTCTCCTGGAGCGGCGCACCGGCCCCCGACGCGGCCATCGTGTCCATCGAAACGCTGCTGTATCGCGGCCACTCGGCCGTGACGCGCGCCCGGGAGGTGCGTGACCAGCTCAAGGTGCACTGGCAGCGGGGCTCGCTTGCGCAACCGGAAGCATATGCACTGTTCGAAGAGTTGAGCGATCTGCTCGATCTCGCCGTCACCACCTGACCCATGAGCGGCCGACGGCGCGCCCAGCAGGACCGATGAGATGAAGCACTCGCGCACGGCGGTCGGCTTCCTGCTCAGCGCCCTGCTCCTCTGGTGGACGCTCCGCGATGTCGAGTTGGACGCAGTATGGCAGGTACTACGCCACGCCAACGGGGTGCTGTTCGCCCTCTGCACGGTGGCAGGAACGGTGATCGTTCCCATTCGAGCGCGGAAGTGGCGCCCCATTCTCGAGCCAGCGGTCGGCCCGCTGCCGTATGGCGCCTTGTGGCGCAGTACTGCCATCGGCGTGATGATGAACAACGTGTTCCCGCTGCGCGCCGGTGAGTTCGCCCGCGCATTCGCACTCACGCGGGAAGCGCCGCAGGTGGCGATGACCACCGCGCTCGGCTCCCTCGCCGTCGACCGCATTTTCGATGCGCTCGTGGTGTTTCTGCTGATGTTCGCGGCCATGCTCGACCCGCGCTTTCCCGACGGGGCCACCGTGGCGGGACGCGGCATGAGCGACGTGGCCATCGGCGGGGTGATTCTCGTGGGGACGGCACTGATGGTGTGCTACATGGTGGTGCTCCGCCCAGCCTGGGTCACGGGGATGGTGAGTGGCGTCGCCGGCCGTGTATTGCCGAAGCAGCGCGACCTCATCGTGGGCTTCGTGGAGCTGGCGGTAGGGAGCCTGGCCGTCTTGCGTGACACGCGCCGGTTCGCGGCGCTCTTCGGGTGGACCATACTGCACTGGCTCACGCACGCGCTGGCGCTGTACCTCGGCTTTCTCGCCGTGGGCGTGGACGTCCCGCTCAGCGCAGCACTCTTCCTGCAGGGAGTCATCGCCATCGGCGTGGCCGTTCCCAGCTCGCCGGGGTTCTTCGGCGTGTTCGAAGCGGCAGCGAGTGTGGGGCTGGACGTGTACGGCGTACCCAAGGATCTCGCGGTGAGTTGGGCCCTCGGCTATCACCTGCTGAGCTTCATTCCCATCACCGTTCTTGGCGCGGTATACTTCGCGCGCATGGGGCTCAGCGTGCGCGACGTGACACAGGCGCAGCGTGGCCCCGGCACGACGTGACCTTCACTGGTGAGCCGAGAGCGTTGACGTGAGTTTCCCGCATGGCGGCGTGACGCGCACCGAACGCGCGCACGCGAAGATCAACCTGCTGCTGCGCATTCTCGCGCGCGAAGCGAGCGGGTACCACGGCATCGAGACGCTCTTTCAGCGACTCGCCCTGCACGACGTGGTGCACATCGCGGTGAACGAGGCCCCGTGCGCGCTCACGTGCGACGGCCCCAGCATGCCCGCCGGAGGCATCGGCGCCCCGGAGCAAAACCTCGCGTGGCGCGCGGCCGCGCTCTACTGCGAGGCGGCGCAGTGGGCCACCGGTTGGCAGATCGCCATCGAGAAGCACATTCCCGTGGGCGGCGGGCTCGGCGGCGGCAGCGCCGACGCCGCGGCGGTCCTGCGCGCACTCGAAGCGCTCTGCCCCACGCCGCTTGGTCTGCCCCGACTGCTCGCACTCGCCGGCACGCTCGGCGCCGACGTGCCCGTCATGGTACTCGACGTGCCCCTCGCCTGGGCCTGGGGACGCGGCGACCGACTGCTCCCGCTTCCCGCGCTCCCCGAGATGGCGGTGACGCTCGTGGCCTTCGCCGAGGGTGTGAACACCGGCGCCGCGTACGGCGCCTTCGCGCGGGCGCGTGAAGCGGAGGGCGCGGCAGTGCCGGCGCATGCCTACCGCGCCGATGCGTTTGCGACGTGGCCGAGTGTGTGCGCGCTGGCGGCGAACGACTTCGAGCAGGTGGTCCCGGCGTTACACGCGGGCGTGGCAGCGGTCCTGCCGGCGCTGCGTGCGGAAGCGCGGAGACTGGGAGACGCAGGGGCGCCCGCCATCGGCATGATGAGCGGGAGCGGAGCGACTTGCTTTTTGCTGCACGCGCCCGGAGCGGCGGCGGAGATCAGAGCGCCAGAAGGCGCGCGGGTCGTTTTAACCGGGACGGAGTAGCGAACCGCGTAGGGAACAGCGGGTTACTGCGTTATGACGACAGCTAGTCATGGGTCATGATTACCGCGAAAGGTAACGGCGAACAACGACGCAGCTGCGTTTTTGTTCGCCGTTTTGGTTTCGGGGTCACCATGACCCATGACGCAGTTCATCCATGACGCAGTAACCCGCAGTAACCCCCGCAGTTACCCCCGCAGTTACCTACGCAGTCTCGCCACCCCAGCCTTCGGATCGTACGTACTGCCCGCTGGCAGCAGGTGCATCTTCGCGCCGCTCGCTCCGAGTACGGCGGCGCTGTCGGCCGCGCGCTGCGCCTCGCGCGCGTCCACGATTAGGACCGAGCTCGCGCCTTCCACGCGCCAGAGCCCGCTCGGTTCGACGATGAGTGCCGTCCCTTCGTCGATGCCCACGCCCAGGTGCGGCGGATTGGCGAGGACGAGACTCAGCAGACGGTTGTGCCGCTTCCGCCGCAGGAAGTGCTGGTCGACGATGGCCGTGGTGAGATAGCCGAAGCCGCTGTCCACCGCGACGCTGCCACGCGAGACGCGGGTCCACGCTTCGGTGCTGTCGCGGCGCTGGCCGAGTTCATCGCCGGTGATCATGGGCGTGGAGAGCACGGCCGCACCGGCCGACGTACCACCGATCACGGCGCCGCGATCGAAGCGCGCGCGGATGGCCCGTTCCGTGACGGTCCCGCGCAAGACGGCGGTGAGACGATTCTGATCGCCGCCGCCAAACCACACCGCCGTGGCGCCATCGAGCAGGCGGGCCACGCTGTCCGTGTTGGCCTGCTCGCGCGTGACCCACACGTTGCGCGCTTGGGCGCCCATGGTACGGAAGCGCGCCGCGGTCTCCTCGCCACTCTTCTCGCCCACGGTGCTGGCCATGGCGAACACCACGATACGGGCCGTATCACCGCCGGCGCGGCGAACGAACTCCTGTACGAGTGGAATTGGCTGGGTGCCGCCGCCCACGATGAACAGCGTGCCCGACG
>Ga0315900_10008531_pt1 | contig 13164 bp, 14 predicted proteins | sample LakEriMetagenome_FD_203521 | JGI IMG/M metagenome (GOLD analysis project Ga0315900, IMG submission 203521) | Freshwater fungal communities from buoy surface, Lake Erie, Ohio, United States - Buoy 12 MA114 | ecosystem: Environmental > Aquatic > Freshwater > Lake > Lake biofilm | place: USA: Lake...
GCAGGGCCCGCAGGCGACTGCGGGCCCTTCTTCGTTCGGGGCTTGGTTCGAGGCGGGCCCGCGCGTGACGGCCGTTCCTCCTGCTCCTGCCGATCCCGAACTCCGGGATTCCCCGGGTGCCGGGCCGCCGCCCGAGCCGCGCGCGCCCGACGCGCTCGTCGAAATCAAGCGAGCGCTGCGCCGCGAGTTCCGCGCGCGCCGTCGCGCGATCGCGCCGGCCGAGCGCACCGCCGCCGCCGGCGCGGCGGCTGCGCGGCTGCGCGAGAGCGGCCTCGTGAAGCCGCGTGCGCGGATCGCGGTCTACCTGCCCGCGGACGGCGAGTTCGACCCGATGCCGATCGCGGACCTCGCGCGCGCGCGCGGCGCGCTCGTCTACGTGCCCGTGATCGCGAGCGCTCGCTTCCGGCGTCTCGCGTTCGCGCCGCTCGACGCACCCGACGCCGCATGGCGGCGCAATCGCCACGGACTCGACGAGCCGGGCGCCGACCCTCGCCTGTGGCGCTCGCCCCGCGACCTCGACCTCGTACTCGTGCCGCTCGTCGCATTCGACGCCGCCGGTGCCCGGTTGGGCATGGGCGGCGGCTACTACGATCGCGCCTACGCGTATCTCCGGCACCGGACGGCGTGGCGGCGGCCGCGTCTGCTCGGCCTCGCGTTCGATTCGCAGGAGGCGGCGGCCCTGCCGGCCGACGCCCGCGACGTCCCGCTGTGGGGCGTCCTGACCGGCACGCGGCTCCTGCGCGCGTCGCCGGCCTGAACGAAAAACAAGGGAAAAAACAGGGGTTTTCGATGCAGTACTGGCTGATGAAGAGCGAGCCCGACACGTTCTCGATCGACCATCTCGCGAGCGCCCCGAAGCGCCGCACCCTGTGGGACGGCGTCCGGAACTACCAGGTGCGGAACATGCTCCGCGACCAGATGAAGAAGGGCGACCTGGCGTTCTTCTGGCACTCGAACTGCGACTCGCCCGGCGTCTACGGCATCGTGCGCATCGTGAAGGAGGGCTACCCGGACCCCTCCGCCTTCGATCCGAAGAGCCGCTACTTCGACGCGGACTCGGATCCCGCGGCACCGACGTGGTACTCGGTCGACGTCGAACTCGACACGCGGCTGGAGAAACCCGTCACGCTCGAACGACTGAAGGCGAACGCGGGCAAGCTCGGCGACATGCTGGTGCTCCGCCGCGGCAACCGCCTCTCGATCACGCCGGTCACGCCGCAGCAATGGCGCGCGGTCCTCGCGCTCGCCTGAAGGGCGCGCGCGAAACACTGGAAAAATAGGGGTTTCCGCGTCGTTCCCGGAAACGTCGGAAGCGGCGCCGCGCGGCGCCTGCTCGCGTCGCGCGCGCCGCTTCGAGTTGCGCGCGACGCGAGCAGGCGCGCTTCGCGCGCGTGCGATGCGAGTGCGATGCGAGTGCGATGCGAGTGCGCGAGCTAGCACATAGACATTGCGCTTGCTTGCCATTTGACTTTTTGTGTATATACTCCGTCCCCGGACTAACCCGACGTGGAGATCACTATGGCGACCAAGAAGAAGGCTGCTAAGAAGAAGGCGACCAAGAAGAAGGCTGCGAAGAAGAAGTAAGCCTTCGAAGCAGCCGGGACTGGAGGTACTGCCGAAGGTCCTGACTCTTCACCGACTGTGCCCGCGCAAGCGGGCACAGTCGTTTCTGGCGTCCGCGAAATCGCGGTCCCCGCACCGCGAAGGCCCCGTCGCCGGCGCGAGTTTCGTAGGGAAATTCCAGGGTTTTTCGTTCGAGCACGGGTGCGGCGCATGACGAGCGACGAGCAGAAGCGGCGGGCGGCCGAAGCGGCCCTCGAGCACGTGCCGGAGGGCTGCGTGGTGGGCGTCGGCACCGGGTCGACGGTCAACCACTTCATCGCCGCACTCGCGCGGCGGCCACACCTCGTCGCCGGCGCGGTGTCTAGCTCGGAGGCGAGCACGCGCCTGCTGAAGGACGCGCGCATCCCGGTGCTCGACCTCAACGAGGCCGGCGAACTCGATGTCTACGTCGACGGCGCGGACGAGAGCACCCGCGCCCTGCAGCTGATCAAGGGCGGCGGCGGCGCGCTCACCCGCGAGAAGATCGTCGCGGCGGCGTCGCGCCGGTTCGTCTGCATCGTCGACCGGTCGAAGGTCGTCGACGTGCTCGGCCGGTTCCCACTGCCCGTGGAGGTGATCCCGATGGCCCGCTCGTACGTGGCCCGGCAGATCGTTAAGCTCGGCGGGCAGCCGGTGCTGCGCGAGGGCTTCACGACCGACAACGGCAACGCGATCCTCGACGTCCACGGACTGCGGATCGTCGATCCGCCGGCTCTCGAAACCGAACTGAACCAGGTCACCGGCGTGGTCGCGAACGGCCTGTTCGCGCGCCGGCCCGCGGACCTCCTGCTCATCGGCGGCGAGAGCGGCGTAGAGATGCTGAAGCGCTGACACTCGCGCCGCCCACACGGGGTGACGCTTGCGCGCGGCGCGCCCGACCCGGCGCACCCGTCCCGGCGGTGATTACCGCAGCCCGCTACCTGCTTCCCGGTTACCGCGGACCGATCAGGCCGCGCCGGTCACAGCTGGTACCGGTCGAGCCGCACCGGCCTGCGCCGACAGCCGCGCGTCCTTCGCACGCCACAGCTCCGTGAGCCACTGCTGGAACCGTTCCCTGAACGCGGGATCGTTCGCGTAGTCGCCCTCGATCAGCCACGGCTCGATCGCGCACACGTGCACGTCCACGACGATCTCGCGGACATGCCCGCAGCAGAGCGCCCACATGCCGCCCTCGCCCTTCGGGTACGCGAGCGTCACGTCCACCAGGGACTGGAACAGCTCACCCATCGCGCCGAGCACGAACGCCACGCCTCCCGCGCGCGGCGGCAGCAGGTGGCGATAAGGCGACTGCGACGCCGCCTGCTTGGCAGGCGTGAACCGGGTGCCCTCGACGAAGTTGATCACCGAGGTAGGGATCTTCCGGAAATGCTCGCACGCGCGGCGCGTGGTCTCGAGGTCCTGTCCGCGCTTCTCCGGGTACTTCTCGAGGTAGGCCTTCGAGTGCCGCTGCATGAAGGGCATGTCGAGCGCCCACCACGCGAGGCCCATCACGGGCACCCAGATCAGTTGCTTCTTCACGAAGAACTTGAGAAACGGGATCCGCCGGTTCAGCACGGCCTGCACCGCGAAGATGTCGACCCAGGAGCGGTGGTTCGCGACGACCAGGTACCAGCGCGAGCGCTCGAGGCCTTCGAGACCAGAGACCCGCCAGGTGATGGACTGCGTGTGGCGGAAGATCGCCGTATTGTTAGCGATCCACTGCTCGGCGATGACGACCAGCCAGCGACTGGTGAGCTGGCGCCAGCCCTCTACCGGGATCGCGAGCTTCAGCAGGGCGACGGCGAACAGCGGCAGGCAGCAGAGCAGCGTGTTGAGGGCGATCAGCAGGAACGTGAACAGGCCGCGGATCGGGCCGACGGGGAGACGCACTGGCAGGGTGTCCGGTGGAAAGGCGCTGGCATTGTGCCCGAGGCGGACCGAGGGGGCGAACCCGGACGGCGACGCGCGCGAATACGTGGAGCGCGGGCGACGGCGCGCGCCGGAGACGACGAGCGCCGGCGGGCGCTCGGTGGGATTGATGACGAATTGCCAGTGGTTGGAGACGCGAATCGAAGTGCGTCCCGGATGAGGGCTGGAGTGATGCGGCCGCCGGGCGCGAAGACGACCGCGGTCGGCGGGATCTCGGGAGAGGCAGGGCTCGACCGCATCACCGCGCGGACTCGTTCCAGTCTCGCACTGCGCGGACCGTGAAGGCGGTATCCGGGGGCGGCGGGCGGAACAACCCGGCGGTCGAAACAAAAAGGGCCCGGAAGACCGGGCCCTTTTCGTTCTGGCTGGGGGACTAGGATTCGAACCTAGATTGACGGAGTCAGAGTCCGCTGTCCTACCGTTAGACGATCCCCCAAGTTCCGCGCCACCCGACGCCGGCGGGCCCCGGTGAAGGACCCGCGCCGGCGCGAGGGCGAAGCGCGATCAGCGCTTCGAGAACTGGGTGCCGCGACGCGCCTTCCGGCGGCCGACCTTCTTGCGCTCGACCTCGCGCGCGTCGCGCGAGACGAAGCCGGCGACGCGGAGCGGACGACGCAGCGTCTCGTCGTACGACATCAGTGCGCGCGTCAGGCCGAGCCGGATGGCGCCGGCCTGGCCGGTGATGCCGCCGCCCTCGACCGCGACTTCGACGTCGAACTTGTCGGTCAGCTGCACGAGCTCGAGCGGCTGGCGGACGATCATGCGACCGGTCTCGCGGCCGAAGAACTCGTCGAGCGAGCGCTCGTTGACGGTGATCTTGCCGCTGCCCGGCTTGAGATACACGCGCGCCGTCGAGGTCTTGCGGCGGCCGGTTCCGTAGTACGTCGTGGGCATCTTCGAACCTTGCGTTGTCGGTTACGCGCGAGCGGGCTTCAGCCCAGCTCCAGCGCCTTCGGCTGCTGCGCCGCGTGCGGGTGCTTGTCGCCCGCGAACACGTGCAGCTTCTTGTACATCTTCCGGCCGAGCGGGCCCTTGGGGAGCATGCCCTTCACGGCGATCTCGATCGCGCGCTCCGGGTGCTCGGCCAGCATCTTCTGCAGGCCGATGCTCTTGATCCCGCCGATCGCGCCGGTGTGCCAGTAGTAGGTCTTGTCGCGCAGCTTGTTGCCGGTGACCGCGACCTTCTCGGCGTTCAGCACGATGATGTTGTCGCCGCAGTCGACGTGCGGCGTGTAGATCGCCTTGTGCTTGCCGCGCAGGCGCATGGCCAGCTGCGTCGCGAGGCGGCCGAGCGTCTTGCCCGAAGCGTCGACGACGAACCAGTCGCGGCGCACGGTCGAGGGCTTGGCGAGAACCGTCTTCATGGTCGTGGATCCAGGCGAAAAGGGTACTGCGGGACCGAGACCGGCCCGACGAAAGGCGCGAGAGTCTACTGGAAGCGGCTCCGCTTGCAAAGTCCCGAATCGACTGCGAAACCGGGTGCGAACCACCCTGCCGTCCGGGCTCGGCGCCGGCGCGCCGGCACTGGGTGGCCACCCTGCCCCGGCTCGCTCCATATAATATAGTGTCCATGGCTACGAACTTCCGTACGCAGACCGGCGGAGACCGCTTATTTTCATTTCTGGATCAGTCACTTAGAGTGATCGGCGGGGTCCGCCTCGGCGGCTCCGGACGGCCGGCGCCGAAACCGCCGGCGGGCGCCGGCGCCGAGCCGCTGACGAGCTTCGAGCAGCGCCACGCCGCGGCGCTGATGCGCGTGAACCACGCCGGCGAGATCGCCGCCCAGGCCCTGTACCAGGGCCAGGCCCTGGTCGCGCGGGACGCCGCAACCCGCGCGCACCTGCTCGCGGCGGCCCGCGAGGAGGTGGACCACCTCGACTGGTGCGCCGACCGGGTCCGGGACCTCGGCTCGCGGACCAGCCTGCTGACCCCGCTCTGGTACGCAGGATCGGCGACGATCGGCGCCGTGGCGGGCCTCGCGAGCGACCGCGTCAGCCTCGGGTTCGTCGCCGAGACTGAGCGGCAGGTCGAGGGCCACCTCGCCGAACACCTGGATCGCCTGCCGCGCGCGGATCTCGAGAGCCGCGCGATCCTCGAGCAGATGAAGGCCGACGAGGTGAAGCACGGCCGTGAAGCGCTCGCGCGCGGCGGCGTCGCACTGCCCCGCCCGGTGCAGCAGGCGATGCGGCTCGTGGCCCGCGTGATGACGCGCACCGCCTACTACGTCTGAGCCGTCGCGCACTCGGACTTGCGCCGCCGCGGGTATTCAGACTTTCACCGAAGTTCCGAGTCCAAGCGGCCGTCGCCGCTGAAGATTCGCTTGCGGAACAGCGCGTTATGTTCTACAAAGTCGCGCAATCGTCTCCGCCTGGCGACGCGTCTTCGAACAACGAGGGGCCCGAAGAATGGAAGAACAGGTGAAGCCGCTCAGCGACCTGCCGGCCATCAACCGGTTCCTCAGCTACTGCCGCATCCGGACGGTCCCGTCGAAGACGGTGATCATCCACGCCGGCGACCTGCCCGACGTCCTCTACTACATCATTGGCGGCTCGGTCGAAGTGATGATCGAGGACGAGGACGGCAACGAGATGGTGCTGGCCTACCTGAACAAGGGCCAGTTCTTCGGCGAGATGGGCCTGTTCCAGCACGACCAGCCGAGCCGCAGCGCCTGGGTGCGCACGCGCCAGAGCTGCGAACTCGCCGAGATGACCTACCCCCGCTTCCGCCAGATCGCGGCCGAGAGCCCGGGCCTGATCTTCGAGCTCGCGACGCAGCTCGCGACCCGCCTCGACCGCACCAACCGCAAGCTCGGCGACCTCGCGTTCGTCGACGTCACCGGTCGCGTCGCGCACGCGATCATGGACCTCTGCGGCGAGCCGGACGCGATGACGCACCCGCAGGGCATGCAGATCAAGGTGAGCCGGCAGGAACTGTCGCGGCTCGTCGGCTGCTCGCGCGAGATGGCGGGCCGCGTGCTCAAGGTGCTCGAGGAGCAGGGCCTGCTCAAGGCCACCGGCAAGACGATCGTGGTGTACGGCGCGCGGCCGAAGGCCAAGACGCGCCCGTTGATCGTGCCGACCAAGGAGATGCGCGAGAAGCTCGCGAAGGCCGCGCCGCGGGACGACGACGAGGACGACGACGACGAAGAGTGAGGCACCGGCGCGCCTGCGCGCACCGGCGATTCTCGCCGCCCGCAGCACCGCCTGGGCCGCCCGCGCCGCGTGCTCAGGCCGCGGCGGCCTGCTCGCGTGCGCTCTTGCCGCCGAGCGCTACGACGAGGTCCGCGAGCAGCGCGGCGAGCTCGCCGGCCATCATCGCGAAGTCCGCGTCGAACTGCCCCTGGGCGTCGGTCTCGCCGCCGTCCGCCGCCTCGTCCTGCACCTCGAGGAAGTCGATGCGCTTGACCTGCAGCTTGGTCGTAAGCACGAACGACACGCGGTCGTTCCACGTCAGGCCGAGCCGCGTCGGCTGCAGGCCGTCCTGCAGGTGCTGCTGCACAGGCTTGCCGTCGAGCGGGTGCCGCGCGTAGCGCACGAGAGCCTTCGACGGCGCCGCGCCCTGCAGCTCGAGATCCTGGTCGATCGTGAAACGCAGCGGCGCGTCGCCGGCCCGCAGCCACGCGGCCATCGCGAGGTGCGGCGCGTGCTCCGTGTCGACCGGCGTGATCGGGAACGTGCCGAGCGTCTCGCGGAGCATCTCGACGAGCTCCTCCGCGCGCGGCGCGCCGGCGGCCTCGACGCAGAACCAGCGACCCGCGGGGTCGAGCCATGCGCGCGTGACACGGCGGCGCACGAACGCGCGCGGGCGCATTTCGTCGGCGACGCGCAGCTTCAGCTCGCGCAGCTGGCGGCGCCCGACCGGGAAGCCCTGCTCCTGCTCCAGCAGGTCGGCGCGCTCCTTCACTTCCTGCCGGATCACGGACGCCGGCAGCAGCCGCTGGTCCACGCCGAGCGCGAACAGCTGCTGCAGGCCGACCGTGTGGACGAGCCGCTCGCCCGCGGCGGGCGCGACCCAGCCGCGGCTCAGCATCTCGAGCGGGCCGCACGGCTGCAGGCGACGGCGCTGCAGGCGCTCCTCGAGGTCGCAGGGCGAGAGGTCCCAGTCGGCGGGCAGGCGGTAGACGACGAGGTTCTTGAACCACATGGCGGCGGCACTCGGCGGGCCGCGCAGTATACGGGCGCAGGCGCGCGGTGCACGCGAAGTGGAGGGACCGTGAGGCGCCCGGGCGCGACTTGACGCGACCGACTCGATGTGAGCACGCGGCGTCCGTTCAGGCGTACGCGCCCGTGCCCTTCGCGATCTCCTCGCGCATCCGCCGGATCGTCGCCGCGTAGTCCTTCGCGCCGAAGATCGCGGAACCCGCGACGAACGTATCGGCGCCCGCGCGCGCGATCTCGCCGACGTTGTCGACCTTCACGCCGCCGTCGATCTCGAGGCGGATCTCGCGGCCCGAGGCGCGGATCCGCTCGCGCGCCTCGCGCAGCTTGGCCAACGCGCCCGGAATGAACTGCTGGCCGCCGAAGCCGGGGTTCACCGACATCAGAAGCACGAGGTCGATCCGGTCGATGGCGTAGTCGAGCCAGGCGAGCGGCGTCGCCGGGTTGAACACGAGGCCGGGCCGGCAGCCGTGCTCGCGGATCAGGCCGATCGTGCGGTCGACGTGCTCGCTCGCCTCGGGGTGGAACGTGATGTACGTGGCGCCGGCCCTGGCGAAATCCGGGACGATCCGGTCGACCGGCTTCACCATCAGGTGCACGTCGATCGGCGCGGTGACCCCGTGCTTCCTGAGCGCCTCGCAGACCAGCGGGCCGATCGTCAGGTTCGGCACGTAGTGGTTGTCCATCACGTCGAAGTGGATCCAGTCGGCGCCGGCGGCGAGCACGGCGTCCACTTCCGCGCCGAGGCGCGCGAAGTCGGCGGAGAGGATCGACGGGGCGATGATCGGTGCGGGCATGGCTCGGGCTCGGACGGAATCGGGGTGCTCAGCGACCGGACAGCAGGTGCGCGACCGTCACGAGCGCGTCGACGCCGCCGTCCATCATGTAGTGGATCGGCGTCTCGCCCTTGAACGGCGTCTCGCGGCGGGGCTCGTGCACCCATCGGAACGCGCGCTCGCCGGTCACGCCGTTCTTCGCGAGCGCCGCGTGGATGCCGGTGATGATCTGGATGCGCTTCTGCTGCGCGGGCGTCAGCCGCGGCCCCTGGCCGACGCGGTAGCGCCGCAGCACCGCGACCGAGGGGCAGCGCAGCAGGCGGCAGGTCTGGATCTCGGACAGTTCCCACGCGTCGGTGACGCGGAAGAACGACTGCAGCGCGGGCGGGAGCCGCGCGCTCGTGTCAGCGGATGCCCCGGTGCTCACAGATGGTCTCGTAGGCTTCGCGGATGCGCTGGGTCTTTTCCTTCGCCAGCTCCTGCATCGACTCCGGCAGGCCGCGCGCGATCAGCTTGTCCGGATGGTTCTCGTTCATCTGGCGACGATACGCCTTCTTGACCTCGTCGTCGCTCGCGGTGGCCGCGACGCCGAGGATCTCGTACGCCGTGCGCAGCCGCTGGCTCGCGGCCGCCGCCGCACCGGACCCGCCGTGCCCGGCACCGGGCCCCGACCCGTGGCGGGCGCCGGCGGACCCGCCGCTCCACGTGCGGCCCTGCTGCAGTCGCAGCGCCGCCTCCTGCGAGGCCAGTTCGAGGGCGCCGAAACCGAGCCCGCCCGCGATCGCGTGCAGCCGGGCGCGCACCGGGCCCTGCAGGTCGTTGCCGGCGAGCGCCGCACGCATCTGGATCTCGACGAAGAATCGCAGCAGGTCGTGCCGCGGCCCGCAGAGCGCGCGCAGGCGCGCGAGCTCCGCCTCGGCCGGATAGTCGGGCTGCTTGCCGCGCGTGAACTCGTCGATCGCGCGCTGCACGTCGGCCGGCTGCAGCTGCATCAGCCGCATCACGTGGCGCGCGGCGTCGATCTCGCGCTCGGAGACGCGACCGTCCGCCTTCGCGAGGTGGCCCATCACCGCGAACGCCGTGCGGAACAGCGCCTCGCCGATCGCCGCCGGATCCGAGTCGTCGGGCAGCCGACGCGGTTCGGCCTTCGCCTTCTGCTGCGAGAGGTCGTAGCCGTGGCCGATCACCGCGCCCACGGCGGCGCCGACCGGCCCGGCGACCAGCCCGATCAGCGCTCCGACCACCTTGCCCGTCCAGCCCATCGGCCACGCCGCCCCGCTTCCTTGACCCTGCTTTCCCGCCGCGGCGAGAATGCCCGGCGAAGTCTCGCGGAACCGGGTCCCGTCGCCGGACCGCCCATACTACCAGCCGCGCCCTCGCCGCCTCCGCCCACCCGGCACCACCTCCGCCAGCCCGCCGCCCACCATGACCGATGCCGTTTTCGAGACGAACCTCTCGGGCCTGAAGCTCATCCACCGCGGCAAGGTCCGCGACATCTACGAGCTCGACGCCGAGCGGATGCTGATCGTCACCACGGACCGCCTGTCGGCGTTCGACGTCGTGCTGCCGGACCCGATCCCCGGCAAGGGGCGCGTGCTCACCGAGATCTCGAACTTCTGGTTCGGGCGCACCGGCCACGTGGTGCCGAACCACCTCGACGACGCGCCGGTCGAGCGCTACGTGACCGACCCGGCCGAGCGCAGGCTGCTGCGCCACCGCGCGATCGTCGTGCGGCGCCTGAAGGCGCTGCCGGTGGAAGCGGTCGTGCGCGGCTACCTGATCGGGTCCGGCTGGAAGGACTACCAGCGCACGGGCGAGGTGTGCGGCGTGAAGCTGCCGGCGGGCCTGCGCATCGCGGATCGCCTGCCGCAGCCGATCTTCACGCCCGCGACCAAGGCGGCGGTCGGCGAGCACGACGAGAACGTCAGCTTCGAGCGGGTCGCGGCGACGATCGGCGCGGAGCTCGCGGAACGGATGCGCCGCACCGCGCTCGCGCTCTACGAGTTCGCGACGCGCCACGCGCTGTCCCGCGGCATCATCATCGCCGACACCAAGTTCGAGTTCGGCGTGGACGGTCACGGCCGCCTCGTGCTGATCGACGAGGCGCTGACGCCCGACTCCTCGCGCTTCTGGCCGGTGGCGAGCTACGAGCCGGGCCGCAATCCGCCGTCGTTCGACAAGCAGTACGTGCGCGACTACCTCGAGACGCTCGACTGGAACAAGAAGGCGCCGGGGCCGCGGCTGCCGCCAGAGGTCATCGAGCGGACGAGCCGAAAGTACCTCGAAGCGCTGGAACTGCTGACGGGCGAGTGAAACCGGCGAGGCTGCCGCCTCGTCAGTCGACCCCTGCTGCGCCCGCCCACTGCACGATGCGCCGTTGCAGGTCCCGGACACCGTCGGTCAGCGCCGCGGGTCCGGGCTGCAGGATGATCGAGGACTTCACCTCGTGCAACGCGCCGCTCTTCACGGCCGGCACGTCGGCCCAGCCGGGCCGAGCGCTCACGAGTTCCGGGCGAAACTTCTTGCCGCACCACGAGCCGAGGATCAGGTCGGGCGCGCGCCGCGGCACCTCGAGGGGATCCGCGACGATGCGGTTCTTCCCGAGCGACTCGCGCGCGAGCTCCGGGAACACGTCGTCGCCGCCGGCGATCCCGATCAGCTCCGACACCCAGCGGATGCACGAGATCTGCGGCTCGTCCCACTCCTCGAAGTAGACCTTCGGCCGGCGCGGGAGCGCGTCCGCCGCCCGGCGGATCGCGTCGAGCCCCGCCTCCAGTTCGTCGCAAAGCGCGCTCGTCTTCGCCTCGCAGCCGATCAGGCCGCCGACGGTGCGCATCATCCGGAAGATCTCGGCGACGGAGCGATGGTTGAAGACGTGCACCTCGATGCCGCGGCGCACGAGCTCCGCGGCGATGTCCGCCTGCAGGTCCGAGAAGCCGAGCACCAGGTCGGGCTCGAGATCGACGATCCGCTCGATCTTCGCGCTGGTGAAGGCCGACACCCGCGGCTTCTCCCTGCGCGCGCGGGGCGGGCGCACGGTGAAACCCGAGATGCCGACGATGCGGCGCTCCTCGCCGAGCAGGTAGAGCGTCTCGGTCGTCTCCTCGGTCAGGCAGACGATGCGTTCGGCGTAGGTGCGGTAGGCGCTCACGGAGGCTCCTCGGGAGGCCCGCTACCTTAGCGGGTGCCCGGCGCCGCGGGCCAGAGGCGGGGCCCCTCGCTTGCCACGGCCCACGACCGGTGCAAGTCTGGCCGCATGGACCAGGACCTCCTGAACCTCCGGAAGCGCGTCGAGGCGCACCTGTTCGCGCCGCGCGAGGCCAGCCTGCGTCGCCCCGCGGACCTCGCGATCGCGATGCTGCGCTATCCGTACGCCCTGGCGCGCGACCTCGTGAAGGGGGACATCAACCTGCGCGCGATGAGCCTCGTCTACACGACGCTGCTCGCGATCGTGCCGCTGATCGCGTTCGCCTTCGCGCTGCTGAAGGGCTTCGGCATCCTCGAGGAGGACCAGCTCGAGCCCGTCGTCTACACCTTCCTCGAGCCGATCGGCGCCGGCGCGGACGAACTGACGCTCAGGATCGTCGAGTTCGTCGGGAACGTGCGCGGCGACGTGGTCGGCGCGCTTGGCTTCCTGTTCCTGCTCTGGACCGTGATCGGCGTGATCCAGAAGGTCGAGGAAGCGCTGAACTTCATCTGGCACGTCGAGCGGGTGCGCAGCTTCGCCCGGCGCTTCAGCGAATACCTGAGCGTGATGGTCGTCGGCCCGGCGCTGATGGTGACCGCGCTCGGCCTGATCGCCTCGCTGACCTCGAACGACGTGGTGCACTGGCTCGCCTCCCACGAGCCGTTCGGCACGGTGCTGGTGATGCTCGGCAAGCTCGGGCCGCTGGTGCTCGTGGCCGCATCGCTCGCCTTCCTGTACTCGTTCATCCCGAACACGCGCGTGAGGGGCGTCGCCGCGGTGGCGGCCGGGCTCGTCGCGGGCGCGGCGTGGGTCGCGGCCGGATTCGCGTTCACGCAGCTGGTCGCGAGCTCGTCGCGGATGATGGCGATCTACGCCAGCTTCGCGATCCTGCTGCTCGCGCTGATGTGGCTGTGGCTCAACTGGCTGATCCTGCTGCTCGGCGCGCAGCTCGCGTTCTACCTGCAGAATCCCCAGTACCTGCGCTCCGGGCAACGCGAGGTGCAGGCCACCGCGCGACTGCGCGAGCGCCTCGCGCTCAGCGTGATGTACCTGGTGGCGCGCGACTTCGAGACCGGCGCGCGGCGCTGGACGCTGAACGATCTCTCGACGGAGCTCGCGGTGCCGAGCGGCGCGCTCGGGCCGGTAGTGGCCACGCTGGAACGGGCGCGGCTGCTCGAGTCCACGGAGAAGGAAGCCTTCGTCCCGGGCCGCGATCCGGCGCAGATCGGGCTCGACGCGATCCTCGACGCGGTGCGCGACGGTCGCAGCGGCAACACCGCGATGATCCGTCGGGCGCGCACGGTGGCCGCCGCGGATGCAGCCTGCGACCGCGTCGAGTCGGCGATCCGCGAGTGCCTGCAGCGCACGTCGCTGAAGGAGTTCGTCGCGCAGGCCGGTCCGACCGGAGTCGCACCGTCGCCGGCCGCCGCGGACGCGCACGGCGGAGACCCGCGCGTCACGGAACTGCGACGGGACGCGACTCGCTGAGCGCGGCCGTCCGCGGCGCAGGCAAAGGCGTCAGACCCCTCGTCGG
>Ga0315900_10008534_pt1 | contig 13161 bp, 16 predicted proteins | sample LakEriMetagenome_FD_203521 | JGI IMG/M metagenome (GOLD analysis project Ga0315900, IMG submission 203521) | Freshwater fungal communities from buoy surface, Lake Erie, Ohio, United States - Buoy 12 MA114 | ecosystem: Environmental > Aquatic > Freshwater > Lake > Lake biofilm | place: USA: Lake...
TGGATGCAAACTGACACTTGACGTTAGCAGCACCGACAGAACCGACAACCTCGTAAGTCGCAAGGTTTACCGTCTGGGTGATTTCGTTGGCAGAGTAGGGGGCCGTGGACTTATTGTAGAAGCGGAGCGTAGGGCCAGTCTGGACGACAAGGAACTCAAGACCCGCCTGACCGCCTACGTTAACCCAATCCCCAGTGTTTACGAGACGAGAGGTGTCTACAGTGAACGACGAAAGGACGTTGTTCTCTTCGAACTCTACGCCTAGGCGACGACGACGAGAACCATCACGCTTGAGGTCACAGTTCAGTTCGTCGATAGAAGCACTCTCAGGGAAGGTGAGTTCACCAGCCTCAGTGATCAGCCCCTTTACGAAGGTGTTGACCGTCTTCTGTGTCAGCGACTGGGGCATTTTGACGTGCTTTCCGTTCTTCTCGTTCTTTTGCGAAGTTCTCTCGGCGGGCGGCTTTGGTCTCTTCCTTGTTGTTTAGGTAGAGAGCGACAGCTTCCTTGGCCTTCGCCATCGACGAATACTTCCCCGACAGCGCCTCTGGAATCTGCCCCTTCTCCATCAAGACCTCGAAGAAGATGTAGCCGCTGCGGTCTTTCTGGATGTGGATATCAGAAACCATCTTATCAGACTTGACGACACAGGTTTGGTTAACTGTGTTTTCAATGAACTCAACGGCCATACTTAGGTCTCTTGTTCTCTTGCTTTGTACGGTATTGGTCGTTCTGGACGTAGGACTTCAGACGACGGGCGGATTGTTCGATCTTGGGGTCGCTACCGCTCTTGAACAACGAGAAGCAGGCAGACTTGGCTTCTGCGAGGAGGTAGGGCAGGAGTGTTTTGTCGAGGTCCGGCTCAAAGCTATCCGAGATGGTAAACGACGGATATACAGTTCCATACGCGCGGGTCTTAGCCTCTTGCAGAACAGTGTCTACAGAAGCCTTGTAAGCATCCATGACGATGTGTTCGTCATCGAAGGAGGTGTAGTAGGTGGGAGATCTATCGTTCGCAATGACAAGTTTCGTGGTCGAGTCCACGTCAGTAACCACGAGAGCGTTGCTGCCAACCGACGAAGGGGAACGACGCAGGAACTCGTGGGGAGTGATGTAGTAGATCTCCCGATACTCTACGCCACCGACAACTTCACTCACGTTGTAGAAGAGAGTTTCGATCTCTTTGCAGTCGGTCGGGTAGCGAAGGTGCGTAGGACGGGTGTTGTCCGACAGGGAGGTGATGTTCAGGAGTTGCTTGAGTTCAGGGATGACCCTTGCCGACACCAGATTGAAGTAGGTGTCTTGGATCACAGAGGCGATCTGCATGGCCTCCACAGAGTCGTTAATGGAGTTGACCTGCTCCGAGTCGAGGTCGGAGAGGATGCTCTGCGTCATCTCAAGGAGGGTGGTACGCATTAGCCAAGCCTCTGGATGGCGAGGTGGTTAACCTGCGTGGCAGTGAGACCGACGAAGGTGGGGACGTTACGCACGACAGGGACACCGACACCCGTCGCAATCAGACGGCAGTCAATGATGTCCGAAGCAGTAAGGTTGATGATGCTGGAGCAGCTAAGGGCCGAGGTGGACCCCGACGACAGAGTATGGTCGAAGTTAGCTGAGGCAATAGCGTTAGCATTACGGGTGATTACAAGGATGGCCGAGGTGAGGGCGCTTACGGTAGCCTCGACAGTGACCCCTGACGTGATGAGATAAGTTCCCGTCGCTGGGACAGTGATACGACCAGTTCCTGCCAAGGTGTAGCCACCCGTGTTGAACTCAGCAGTATCGAAGTCCAAGATAGTCAGGACACCAGCAGTGATGGTCTGGTCGGCAGCACCCGTGGAGCGGATAGCACGGGCCAAGTTAGTCCACGTCCCCGACCCAGAGCCATTCGACACATACGACTGGTTAGCAGTAGCTGTAGATGCGCCTTTGGGTTCGTGGTTGTTAGCATCAGTGAAGGCAGAGTGAGCAGTCCACGTACCTGATCCAGAGCCATTAGCCACGTAGACTTGCCCAGAGGTAGCCGTAGACGCTCCTTTGGGTTCATGCAAGAAAGGATCAGTCAGAGAGTTGTGGTTGATGTTCGGAATTTGACCTGCCCCTCCTTGGGACGAATTAGAGGAGTTTGTTCGACTTACTGATGTTCAAGTCAGCGGGTAGAATTTGAAGGTTCCACGGAACATGAAGACCACACACGTTCTTACCTTTCAAGGGTACAATATGGTCTACATGGTAGTCCTGACCCGACACCGATCTTAGGTCTTTAGCCAACCAGTAGAACTGGTCAATCTCTTCTCGTTGTTCTTTAGTCAACCAAGAAGGTGTCGCGTTTAACTTTCGAGCCACCCTCTCCATCTGTTTCCTAGCGTTCTTGTCTTTGTTTAGACGACGCCAGTTAACGAAGTACTCTTTATTTTTCTCTCTGTAGTTACGAAGAGTTTGTAGAGTTTTCTCTTTGTTGTTCTCAAGGTACTTGGCTTGAGTGATCTTGAAACACTCTTTACAGAGAGACTGTACACCATCCTTACGTGCTTTACTCTTGTGGAACGACGTAAGAGGAAGAGTGGTCTTACACCTAGGACAATACTTACAGTCCATCTAGGTTCCTTCCTTGGAGGAGTGAATACTTAAGTTTATTACTCTTAAGATAAGAGTATACTAGAGTATATCCTCCGGCCCAACCTGTCGTTAGAGGGTAGCACAGCTTTGAGAGTCTGTCAACTACAAAACAACAGACCATCGAAGATGTGGTGGGGTGTCACCTTTCAGCAACACCCCTAGGGTCAATTAGTTGACCTTGATGTACTCGATGATGAGTTTAGCAGCACCAGCCGTGAAGGCAGCGGTGTCGTATTCCCAACCGACGTACACAGGAGCCGTACCGACAGTGACCAGAGCCGACACCTGAGCGCCGTCGCACTGCACCACGTCACCGATGGCGTCGATAGCCGTCAGAGCGATAGCAGCGTCGATACCGTCAGCGTCAACTGCCGTACCGTTAGCGAGGTACGTGCCGATGTTCAGAGCAGCAGAGCCACCCGAAGTAAAGGCGGTCGTGATGACGAGGTCAGCGTTGACGATGATAGCGCCAGCGGGGATCTGCGGAGCCAGAAGGTCGATGTTCGAAGCACCGAAGGTCAGAGCCGTGTTAGCAGCCGTGATGTCCACGACGATGGTCTGACGAGAGGCACGAGCGGTAACGCCCTCACCACCCACAGCACCTTGGTCACGGTCAGTAAGGACGCGAAGTCCGTCAGCGTTAGTGTAAGACATATTCTAGTCCTCCCTTACACGTTGGTCTTGGTGATGACGCGGACCATGTTCTCAGGACGGTACAGCTTCACACCGTAACGAGCAGTCGTGACGTACTCGTGGCGCTGGAAGTCTTTGTTGTACTCGTAGTCCACCTGCGGCATCTGACGCCATGCGCCCACGAAGGGGTTAGCCGTGGCAGCAGCCGAGAAGAACAGGTTAACCTTGCCGTTCACCGACGAGAAGTCTTGGTTAGCGGGGGTCGACGCAGCGTTGGTCAGCGCGTTGTCCGTAGCCGTAGCGAGGTAGTTCGAGGTGTACACGTCGAAGCCATAGACGTTCTTGACGAACTTCATGCCCGTTGCGATACCGTCGGCCACGATGCCTTCCCAGCGCGGGTTATCCGACACCGAGACGAGGTTGGTCAGCGTGTTGATGGTGTATTCGACCGAGGGGTCAACGATAGCCACCAGATTCGTATCCGGCACGTTCAGCTTCTTCAGCGAGTAACGAGCGCGGGCGAAGTCCGACACAGCGATAAAGGCACCAGTCGTCGAGCCAGCCCAACGGTGGGTGATGCCGTCGATGGTTTCCGTTGAGTTAGCCGAAACACCAACTTCAGGAGCCGCCATGGTGGTAGCTTCGAAGTGGGCCATAATGGCACGTTCCTGCTCCGGCACAAAGCGCGACATCAGTTCTGCCGAGTAGAACGAGTCCTGCTCAGCGCGCTTCGTCATGTAGGTCGCGGACGACAGGTAACGGTCGATGGTGAACGTGAACTCACCAGTGTCCAGCGGACGGTAGATAACCGCCGTGTCTTCGACGTAGTTGTCAACCTGAGTCTGACCAATCGACGGAATGGTGAACTGGTTGCCATCCGGGAAGCCTTCCAGCATCCGCACATAGCGCTGAGCCATCATTTCGTCGCGGAGGATCTCCTTCAGTTCGCTGGACCAGACTTCCGAGCGAGTGAGCAGATCCATATTGGCGGTAGTCATAGCCATTGGATTTTCTCCTTATATTCCAAACCGAGTCCCAAGTCGCGTTTTATCTTCCATGAGTTGACGCTGAACTTTGGGGCTATAGTAAAGTTGCTTGTTTGTCCGACGGAGGTTCTGGTAGTATTCCCAGTTACGTTCCGCCGATGCTTGCATGTTGACCCCTTCCGTACGAATAGTCCCTTGAACGATGGGTGCCATTGCTTTCTTAGGCTCACCGATCAAGTTGAAGAAAGCTGTCGGGGATTCTGCTGCGATTTCCTGAAGACGCTGAACAGAGATGCCAAGTTCTTTGGCTTTGTTCTGAACGACGACAGGGGCCTCAGTCCCGTAAGATTTCTGGAGTTCTTCGTCAACGACAGCGAGGTTCTGTTTAACAGTATTCTCTCGGTCCCGTTGCGTCAGGGTCTGCTCAACAAGGCTCTTTAGGGTGTCCTCACTCACTTGGGGCTGGGTGTTGCCTTCAGATGCAGTGCTGCCGTTATTGTTGTTGGCCGCTACAGGATTCACGCTGGCAGGCTGCGTGGCCTTATTCTGTAGCTGGTCGAGAAGTTGCTTGGAGTACTCCTGTTTCCCAAGATCCTCTCGAAGTTGTTTAAGCTGATCTTCGAGGTTCTTGATGTAGCCGTCCGCTTCCAGTTTCCCTTTGGCGAGGACTTCAGGGTCTTTCCAATTCTCTCCCTTGGCTTGTACCAATTTAGCCAGATATGACTCCTGCTGTTCAGTGGTCTTGGCTTCAGTGGCTTCTTGTTGACTCTGCCCTTGGGGTTGTTGGGCTTGGTCGAATACCGTCATATTAGTCCCTTTGGTTAAGGTCGATTAAGTCGAGGAGTTGGTCGAGTGCAGAGTTCCACTCGTTGACGGCAACTTGCTTATACTCCCAGCCGGGGGAGTAATCACGAACAGCTTCCTTCTTGAGGTAGTGCTGTTCGAGAATTTCACGGAGGTCATCAAAGGCGTTGCGGTAGGCAAGGACTTCAGCCTTACGACGTTCGCGCTCTTCGCCTTTGAGACCCTTGAGCCAGACGGCTTGCATTAGATACCCATCTGTTGTGCAGCCATAAGCTGCTCTTGGTTGACCATTTCAGCTTCCTGAGAAGCCTGCTGAGTTTCGAGTTGTTCAGCGACAGCGATGTTCTCACCAAACAGTCTCGGTTCACCAAGTTCTTCTGCAAGGATACGAGCGAACTCTTTGCCCGACAGGTGAGGAGCGACAGTGGGGTCGGCCAGTTTCACCTGATACAGTTGGGTGAGGTTCTGGACCCTACGCGCCCGCTCTGCGAAGTGACGAGCGCCGACAGGGACGATCTTACCCTTGGCAGTGATGTCATCCTTGGTGATGCTACGGAAGAGCATAGCCCCAGTGGCGTCGTCCATCACGCGGATCGTGTCCGACATGTTCATGTAACGACGGCTAACCTCCAGCATGGCATTCAGGATGGGTTCAAGGAAGGTCCGCTCGAAGTGGGCGGTCTTGTGTTCGAAGATCCGCGAGGCGGAGTTCTGAAGGGTCTGCACTTCGAAGGCTGTCTTCTCGCCGGGGGTACGAATACCCATCGCCTGCTTAGGCGCACCAGCCATCTCCTCCATCTTGTTCTCCAGAAGTTGGATCTGGAGGTCAGCTTGGAGGGCAGTACCATCAGGCTGGAGATAACCTACGTCACCCTCTTCGCCCATGTAGATACGGGCACCCGGTTCGAAGTCGAAATCCTCGACATCACCACGGATTTTCATGATGGGGTAGGCAATCTGGTCAAACACGTCAGCTTTGAGGTTTTCCAGATGATCTATACGATACTGCATCCCGACGAGATTGTCAAGTGGCCCCATAGCGTAGAGGTTGTCGGGGCGAGGACGCCAGCCAGCGTGGAAGATAGGAGCGAAACCCAACCAAGATGGGTTTTCTTGGTTGTCCATGATGTAGGCCCTATCGACAACCGTGATAATCCGGTCAGTCCACAGCTTTCCAGCCTCGTAGTCGTAGATGTCACCGTAGAAAGTGAGGACTTCGACGTAGTCAGAGCCATAATATTGCTGGATCGACGAGAAACCATCCGCGACAAAGCCCTCAGACTTGTCAAAAGTGGCATCAGACGTGCGAATAGCAGCCCGTGCGCCCACCATCTTGTCGAGAATACCAGCAAGGTAGGCATTCTTTGGGTCTGCATCCACCATACGCTTGATTTCACCGAGCGTCAGGACGGATTTGATGATCTTCGGGGTCTTGTAGAACGACTGAGCAGTGGGGTTGAAGGCGATGTCGTAAGGCGAAACGCGCACAAGGCGGGGACCGACGTAGTTAACGACAAGATCCGAGTTCTCCTTGACGGAGTAGTTGTTCTCCCAGACCACCGTAGCGAAGCAGTTGCCGTATTGAATCCAATCGTAGAGGAGGTCAGAGCAAGTATTGACCATATCCGACTGGCGGATCTTGTTTTCCATGTAGGCTTGGATGACGTTACGCTTCTCACGGAGGTTGGAGTTGCGGTCGTCAGCTTCCCAGCGCATCCACTTCTGCTGAGGGAACAGCGTTGCGAAGTAGTTGGCATGGAGGTTGTCCATGATCTGGGTCAGTTTAGGCGTAGTTGTCGAGTTTGACCACGGCAGAATGGCGTTACCCGTCGTCTTAGTGGACGTAGCGTAGAGGTAGTTACGCAGTTCTTTCTTGTCTTCGACCCAAGTACGACGAAGTTCGTTCCACTCACGCCATTTGTTGGCAATCTCGACAGCGAGGTTGTCCGAGGAAATAACGCTGCGAATGTCAAGGACTGTGCCGACCATCAAGAAGCCTTCCTGAATTTACTGTTAGCCCAAACAATGTTGGACTTCCTTTGACGATTGACGTTACGAGAAGGAGCGACAGCCATGTCCACAGCCGATGCCAGTGCGTCAATAACGTCGTCGTGGGGCGGATTACGAGACGACAACTCTTCCTCAAGGTAGGCAGTATTCCCGCCGTTGTAGTGGAAGATCTGAAGGTTGTCGTATCTCGGTTCGAGAACAGCGGAGATACGCTCCTGCTTGTTCCCTTGGTGTTTGTTGGGGCGGAACTCGTCGATAGAAATAGCTAGTCCATGCTGCTTGATAAGTTCTTTTAGCTGCTTGACGATGGCTTGCTGGGCCACCGAGACTTCCGCCCGCAATTTCCTGAACTGCCATTTCTGGGAGAGGTTCAGGATATGCTCAAAGTATTCGCTGATTCGATCAGTCTTGAAGCGATCAATGTCGAGGACGTAGATGTTGTTCTCTGAATCGACACCGATAACCACAATGGCAGTAGAGTCAGCCTTCTTCGACAGGGAGAATGCAAAGTCCACAGCAGCGTAGACGTTGATCCTCTGATCTTTGAAGAACCAGTAGCCGTTCTCCAGCTTCAGGAACTTTCTGTCGTAGTATTGGAACTTGTCCGATCCGACCGGGACGTTATCAGGGTCAGAGGGGTCGTTGTAATATTGCGCTCTAAATTGCGATTTGTCAAGGTACTGACCACGCTTCTTGGCTAGGATCTTGGCGTCGAAGCCAAACCACTTGCCATCACGGCGCTGCTGGCGGGGCCACAGGAACTCTCCAGTGCCATCTCCGTGGCTCTCTACAGCCTTCTCGAAGACCTCGTAGATAGGCTCCTCACCGACCTTGTTGAACTCGTCGTCGTAGATGTCCTCTGCCATCTGCATGAGATCATTGTATAGGTCTACCGGATGGTAACGAGTACCGACAACCCACTCCTTAGCCTCTGCACCTTCGATAGACGACAGAAGGGAGTATTGGCTCTTTACTTTCTCACGTCCTTCACCAGTGTAAGCATTCTCGTATACAACCACGTCGTCCAGAACGGCAATATCGCAGTGCAGACCAGTAAGGGAAGTAGTGAGGCCACCAGTGAAGATGCTAGGGTCACGAACATTCTCTTTCTTACGGAGCGGGTGGTCGAGCATGATTTCAGAGTTGGTCCACCGTTGACGCTTACCCTCTTCAGGGTTGACCATGTCAGGCCAGTAACGACGGTAGATCTCCGAGGTAAGGATACCTTTCATAAAGCCTAGTTGCTTCTCAGCAAGGTTGGCAGTGGCGGAGATGTAGAGAACGCGAAGAGTGGGGTTCTTGGTGAGTTCCCACACGACACGATAGGCCACCATACGGGACTTCTGGTGGTCACGGGGGAAGAGAACGAGTTGGTGAGACTTGGAGTCCTGACGGGTCCACCACGACAGCAGTTCACTGTGGCAGGGGCCTAGGACTTGCTCAGGAGCCACCAGCTTAATGAACACCTCAAGATCGCTCTCAGCCGCTTGGCGAGTAAGCTGGAGGCGCTCTTCAGGTGTTAGTTGTTTGTCGTTGGAGAAACTCATGTAAGGTTACTTACCGACCCAACCCGTGTTGCCCGTGCCGCTTTCTTTGACGTAAAGAGTAGTCAAAGCCCCGCCGTCAGTTCGTGTGTAAAGAGAGCCGACAGGTGCTGTCACGGCCCCTTCTGGAGTACCTGCACCGCTGGTCCAGATTACAGCGCCTGCACCGGGTCTGACCTCCCTAGAATACGTGGCCCGAACCCTAGCCGAAGAGGTGCCAAGGTCCACTAAATTGTCTGTGACAGGACGCATACTACCAGAAAGGAACTGGTAGATCCCAACCCCGCCTACCCCCATGGTAATACCAGCAGTGCCGGAAAGGAGGTTTGTGAAGTTGGCCCCATTGCTTGAGCCAAAGGTCCAGTCGTCACCAGAACTTAGGACTACGCCAGTAAGAGCAGACCCAGTAGTGTCTAAAAATCTAAGGGCCTTGTTGTTAGAAAGGGTCAAAGATGCGTCTGTAAAGTAAATCTCGTCGTCTGCGTATCGCACTGTAGAGTTAGATGCATCAGAACCGTACTGAAGGATAAGCCCAGACGGAGAACCTGTTCCAACACTTTTGATAATTGGTGCGTTTGCATTCCCGTTGTTTACAATGGTTGCACTGCTTATGGAGTTTGATGTGTCTAGATTATGTTGAGAAGTGCCAGTTGCAAAAGTGATGGTCTGAGTAGAGAACTGGTTGCCTGTAAAAACAGAGGTAGACTGTTCAACAATAACGTCACCTAGGATACGGCAACCCATGGTCATACCACCGTTGACACCACCGGGTCTTGTCCCGGCGCGGATAGTGAGTTTACCAAACTGCCCGCCAGAAAGAGTGTGGGAGCCTGTGTCAACTAGAAGGATACCTCCCGTAGGCTGAGAGGAGCGAATACCGTGAAGTTGGTGATACAAGGTTGCAGTACCTGAGACACCAATCTCAATGTCGTAACCTGTCGAAGTAGTGTCATCCGTCTGCCAAATATCGGACGGAGAGAAGATGTTTATCGGACCCCCGGTTGCTTTCAAAGCCCGACCAGCAGCCCAACGAGAGCCGCAACGGGTGAAGGTAATGCGGTCGCCCGTAAAGCTAAGGCTATCACCCGTCAGACCAGAAGCTGCGGTAGGGCCACCTCTAAAGGAAATACCGACGAAACTCAGGTCAGAACCTGAGCCAGTAAAGATAGAACCGTTTGCATTTTTGGTAATATAGCAAATACCGTCACAGACAAGACCTGTCCCGTTTAGGTTAATCGCTACGTTTGCCACACGGTAGTTGGCGTTATCTCTCAGAGTCCAAACGCCACCGACTGCGGCGAGAGTAGAGAAGGCCGAACTGTCGTTTGAAGTACCGTTCCCCAACGCACCAAGAGCGTCAACACTAGCACCTTTACCTGCGTTTAGTACATAAAGTTTTAGACCTCCCGCCGTAGTCACATGCTGGTCCGACACAGAGGACGCTGCAACCTGATAAACGTGACCACCATCGACAACTCGGATGTAGTCATTAGGAGCAAACGACGAATAGGTCAGAGTAGACGCAAGAAGGTCAGCTACAGTGTCGAACTCCTGCTTCACTGCAAGAGCCGTAGCGGCGCTAGGAACAACGTTGACACCACCAACCTTCAGGGTGGCCGTATTGACCACAGAGGCGTTCAGGAGGTCGTTGTTGTTCAGGTCAAGGTCTGCACCCATAGCATTAGGCGTAGACCCGTCCAACGACAGGGTGTTGTCAAAGGCATTTTGCAGAGCAACAAAGTTACCGTTGATCTGGGTGCTCGAGGCATAACCCGACGACACAGTCGTGATGGACGGTTTCTTAGCCATGGACTATTGTTACCTTAGTTAGGGCGACGGAGACCAAGACGCTCTGCATCATCTTCGAGCAGTTTAAGCGCCTCAGTGTTCTGTTTCTCTTCTTCGACAACCTTGAGTTTCTTCTTGGCGTCTGCGGCGGTATCCTTGTCGAGCCATCCCTTTTCGAGGAGGAGTTTGGCTGCACCAAAGGATGAACGACCACCGCTCTTCATCTCTTCAGCGATAGAGCGAATGGCCTGAGACTTGATCTTGATCTCTACCTCACGACGCCACTCAGCCACATCCTTACGCAGGAGAGGTGACTTAGCGATGGTCTCCCAGATGTTCCACGACGAGAAGACAGTCTGAGCAAACTCATACTCGGTGGGGTCGTTAGGGACGAGAGACATGTACAGCTTACGCAACGACAACAGATTCCGCCCATGGGCTTCGATGTCGTCTTCCTTGAGAGTGAACAACACCCAAGTCATGTCGCCGTAGGAGGTCTCGTAGAAGAGGGACTTCGTGCGGACCTTGTTGACCTCGGTGAGGAAGGCGGACTTAGGGAACATCATCTTTGTCAGGGCCTATGGTTGAAGCCTGTCAAGGCGTATTTGTACTGATTCGTTTTAATGTAGCACATCTACAACAGTGTGTCAAGTCTGCCACAGTCTATACCCTACGATACTAGGTGATTCGGGGTATCAGACTAAAGAAATCAATGCTTTACTAAGACACTTGACAAAGGTTAGAAATGATGTTACCCTCAAGGCGTCAGCCGCTGCCGGAGGATATATCTAATCTATAGTATAGTTAACTAGTGTATTCACTCTTTAAGTATTACATATGGAGGCAGGTTAGGGAGGGGACTCTAAGGTACCACCCACGGGCGGATTCTAACACAGACGTGATCCCACCGTAGGTCGTGTATGCTGGGAGTACCGCCCGTATAGACTCAAGTGTAATACATTCTACAGTTCATATACTTCATGCACCCACTGGGAGAGATCCCCGTGGGTTTTTCTTTGAGGTGTAAGGTCAAGTAGCAAGGATGAAAGGGAAGGCATTTTCTGTAGTTCCCTAAATTTTTCTGAGAAAATTTCAAGGTGCAATTCAGAACAATGAAAGACACCCCGCGCACCCCCTGCCTCGCCCCTCGCGTGTTGCATAAAGAACACACCCCCTAGCAGCTTCGCTGCGTCGCGCTATGCGCTCTCGCCTGTTTGTTGTCGTGCAATGCATGATGTGCCTGCATGATGTGATCACATGATGTTAATGGGGTTAACATGAGAATGGTTCTCAGGGCAATAACCCTATAGGTCAACCATTCTGCCCTATCCCATTGCCAGCTAACACTAATAGGTCAACATTGCTTACCTATCTCTAGCTTGCCAGTTGGTACCGATGTAGCCCGCAGAACATAACCCTCTCGCGTGTGCGTGTGTGTATCTATACATCACCGAATCCGCCATTGTTGTCGTTCCACATACTGAGACATAGCGCGCAAGCTCGGACGCCCTACGGGCTTAACTGAAACATTATGTTACCAAACGCCTGCATTTTCCCTATTTACAGGATCAAATCATGGTGCAAGATTGAACCCATCGAAGCAAACAACGATACAAAGGAGTAACGACAATGGATAAGGCAAAGCGTGATCACTACGAAGACTGCGGCAACGAGGTGCTTGCACGGCTCGCAACTCTAATCTTGTGGCGCAAGCGTCACGGGATCGACTCTGCGGCAAGGCTTGCGGGTCTCTGGCGCGTCTAACAGATTGACAGGCCTATGCATCTGTGGCTCCCTGCGGATGCATATACAAGTCAATCCCAAACAAGGAACAACGACAATGGAAGAAAAACTGAAGGATCACGTCCTCTTCATCGTCAAGCAACTGACTGGCGAGGACACTAGCTGGCACGAAACGTGTGACGATCCTGAGTATGCGTCGGCATGGGACTATCTGTCTGACGCCTTGGACATTGAGTACATCGTCAACGGCAAGGGTGAATACCTTGGGGCGCGTGTGCTTGTTGCCTTCGGTGGGCCTAACATCTGGATCAATACCCGGACAAACACTGTCGAGGGCCATTGGTGGGGTGACAGCTACCACGCAACGTTCACGGATGAAATCGGCCTTGACGACGCTCTGTCGGAAATGTGGGCCTGTCGTTAATCTGGCAAAGAAGGAAGGATGAAAGAAATGCGGAACTATCGTATCACAAGCGCAATTGAGGATGCACTGGGCGTCGTCATCCTTTTCGCTATCGTCTACGTCATGCTGTCGATTTAAGAAAGGGAACTGACATGTATACTACTATCATCAAAACTGTCGTCGTCGCTCTCGCTCTCAGCACCACGACAGCATCCGCCCAAGACATCAAGCCTGCTTGTGAGGGGCTGGGCGCAGTGTCCCAACAGTTTGCAGAGATGCGGGACATCGGGATGGAGATGACCGACGCCATGAACTACTTCATCGAACTGGCGGATGTCCAGAAGGATGAAAGCCTACAGTGGGTTTACACGTTGGCGCTCATCGCCTATGAGAACCCTACGGAAGCACCAACAGACATCGGGTATGCCGTGTTTGTGTCGTGCATGGAGATGGCAGGGGAGGTTGGTTGATCGTGGAACGTGACATCTACGTCGTGTCTGACCTAGCTAAGGGATACGACAAGCTGAAGCGCCCATACTGGCGACCCACAGCGATGATGAACTCTATCATTGCAGCCAAGGCATGGGCTAACCCTAACAGTAGCATCATCACGGTGCATACATTCGAG
>Ga0315900_10008536_pt1 | contig 13160 bp, 13 predicted proteins | sample LakEriMetagenome_FD_203521 | JGI IMG/M metagenome (GOLD analysis project Ga0315900, IMG submission 203521) | Freshwater fungal communities from buoy surface, Lake Erie, Ohio, United States - Buoy 12 MA114 | ecosystem: Environmental > Aquatic > Freshwater > Lake > Lake biofilm | place: USA: Lake...
AGCACCTGTTTGCATGGGCGCAGGCCGAGGGGATCGACTTCGATGTGCGCAAGGAAGGCATCCTGCACATTTACCGCCACAAGCAGGGCTTCGACCATGCGGGCCAGGTCTCGCGGTTGCTCGGCGCCGGCGGCCTGCCGCGGCGCGCGGTCACGCCCGAGGAGATGAGGGCGATCGAGCCCACGCTCGCGGGCCGCTATTACGGCGGCTACTACACCGAGAGTGATTCCACCGGCGACATCCACAAGTTCACCCAGGGCCTGGCCGCGGCCTGCGAGCGCCTGGGCGTGCGCATTCGCTACGGGCAGGACGTCGAGCGCCTGCACAGTGACGGGCAGCAGGCGCGTGTGACCGTGTCCCATGAGGGCGGCCGCGAAACGCTGGCCTTCGACGCGCTGGTGGTGTGCGCCGGCGTGGGCAGCCGGGCGCTGGGCGCGCAGCTGGGCGACCGGCTCAATGTCTATCCGGTCAAGGGCTATTCGATCACCGTCCACCTGCAGGACGACATCAGCCGCGCCAGTGCGCCGACGGTGAGCCTGCTTGACGACGAAACCAAACTCGTCACCAGCCGCCTGGGCGCCGACCGGTTCCGGGTGGCCGGCACGGCGGAATTCAACGGCTTCAACCGCGACATCCGGGCCGACCGCATCCGTCCGCTGGTGGCGTGGGTGCAGCAGTGCTTCCCTGGCGTGAGCACGCGCCAGGTGGTGCCCTGGGCCGGTCTGCGGCCGATGATGCCGGACATGATGCCCCGCGTCGGCCGCGGCCGACAGGCCAATGTGTTCTACAACACCGGCCACGGCCACCTGGGCTGGACGCTCAGCGCCGCGACAGCGGACCTGCTCGGGGAGCTGGTCGCGGGTGCCCAAGCGCCGGCGGGGATTCGGGTCGCGGTGGGCGCGGCGGCTTGAGTGCACGGGTTTGACCGCGCCGGGGCGTAGGATGCGCTATCCATGTGCGCCCATTACGAAGCCACCCACGACCCGACCCGGCTGCGCCAGCACTTCGGCATCGACCGGCCCGATCCGCTGGCGCGCCATGATGTCTGGCCGGGTTACCTGAGCACCTTCATCCGGCGGCATCCGCATGCCGATGTGGGTGATGAGGCGGTGCCAGCGCATGAAGGTCTGCCGGGCTGCTTCGGGTTGATACCGCCGTGGTCGAAGGACGCGAAGATCGCCCGCCACACCTATAACGCGCGCAGCGAGACCGTTGCCGAAAAGCCCAGTTTTCGGGACGCGTGGCGGCGGGGACAGCACTGCATCGTGCCGATCGATGCCTTCTTCGAACCCGATTGGCGCTCCGGCAAGGCCGTGCCCACGCGCATCGCGCTGACCAGCGACGAGCCCATGGGTGTGGCCGGCCTGTGGTCGGTGTGGAAGGACCCGCTCGGTGCCGCGGTGCACAGCTTCACGATGCTCACGATCAATGCCGACGCCCACCCCCTCATGAACCAGATGCACAAGCCCGGCGACGAGAAGCGGATGATCGTGATCCTGCCGCCAGATCGCTATGGCGACTGGCTGCAGGCGAGCGCTCGGGAAAGTGAGGAGTTTCTACGGCCGTGGCCCGCGCAAGCCTTGCGGGCCGAGGCGGCAGGCGCGTCAAGCGCGCGGCCCGGCTAGATCGAAAAAATCTTCCCCGGATTCATGATGTTCTTCGGATCGAGCGCGCGCTTGATCGTGCGCATCATGTCCACGGCCGGCGCGCCGGCCTCGGCCACCAGAAAGTCCATCTTGTGCAGCCCGATGCCATGCTCGCCGGTGCAGGTGCCGCCCAGGGCCAGCGCACGGGCGACCAGCTTCTGGTTCATCGCTTCGGCCACTTCGCGCTCGTGGGGCGCGTTCGGGTCGATCAGGTAGCCGAAGTGGAAGTTGCCGTCGCCCACATGGCCCACGAGGAAATAGGGGATGCCGCTGGCATCGGCCTCGGCCACCGATTCGAGCAGGCAGTCGGCCAGGCGCGAGATCGGCACGCAGGTGTCGGTGGTGACCGCGCGGCAGCCCGGTCGCGACTGCACCGCCGCGAAATAGGCGTTGTGCCGGGCCGTCCACAGGCGGGTGCGCTCCTCCGGGGTGGACGCCCACTCGAACGCATTGCCGCCGTACTCGCCTGCGATCTCCTGCACCGTCTCGGCCTGCTCCTTCACGCTGGCCGGCGAGCCGTGGAACTCCATCAGCAGCATCGGCTCTTCGCGCAGCGTGAGCTTGCTGTGTGCGTTCACGGCGCGGACGCTGTTCACATCGATCAATTCCACCCGCGCGATCGGCACCCCCAGCTGGATGATCGAGATCGTGGTGCGCACTGCCGCCTCGATCGTCGGGAACGAGCACACCGCCGCCGAGATCGCCTCGGGCAGCGGGTAGATGCGCAGCGTCACTTCGGTGATCACGCCCAGCGTGCCTTCGCTGCCCACGAACAGGCGCGTGAGGTCATAGCCGGCGGACGATTTGCGCGCGCGCGTGCCGGTGCGTGTCACCTCGCCGCTGGCCGTCACCACCTCCAGCGCCAGCACGTTCTCGCGCATCGTGCCGTAACGCACGGCGTTGGTGCCGCTGGCCCGCGTGGCGCACATGCCGCCCAGGCTGGCGTCCGCGCCCGGGTCGATCGGAAAGAACAGGCCGGTGGACTTCAGTTCGTCATTGAGCTGTTTGCGCGTCACGCCCGGCTGCACCGTCACCGTCAGGTCTTCGGCGTTGATCGCCAGCACCCGGTTCATGCGGCTCACGTCGATGCTGATGCCGCCCTGCACCGCCAGCAGGTGGCCTTCGAGCGACGAGCCCACGCCAAACGGAATGATCGGCACCTCGTGCGCGGCGGCCAGGCCGACCGCATCGGCCACGTCGCGGGTGCTTTCGGCGAACACCACCGCATCGGGCGGCGGCACGTCAAAGGGCGACTCGTCACGGCCATGCTGCTGGCGCACCGCCATGGCGGTGGACAGCTGCGCGCCGAAGCGGGCCTTGAGCGCCTCGATCAGGGCGGCTGGCACCGGGCGCGGGGCGATCGCGGGCACGAGATGGGTCAGGTCGGTCGGGGCATTCATGGCGGCTTCCTTGGCTCAGCCCTTCAGTGTAGGCCGGTCGGGGCCGATCGTCATCCGGCCCAGGGCCCGCCTCCTGCACAATCGGGGACTGCGCACGGCGCGTGCGGCCAGCGGGCCCGCGCCGGGCCCCCTCAGAGACCTCCCGGAGACACCCCATGGGCAACCGCCTGACCCAGATCGCCACCCGCACCGGCGACGACGGCACCACCGGCCTGGGCGACAACACCCGCGTCCCCAAGAACCACCTGCGCGTGCAGGCCATGGGCGACGTGGACGAACTCAACTCCCACATCGGCCTGCTCCTGTGCGAGCCCCTGCCCAAGGAGGTGCGCCAGCTGCTGGTGGAGGTGCAGCACCAGCTGTTCAACCTGGGCGGCGAGCTGTCCATCCCGGGGTTCGAACTGCTCAAGGCCGACGCGATCCTCACCCTCGACGAAGCGCTCGAACACCACAACGCTACGCTGCCCAAGCTGCAGGAATTCATCCTGCCGGCCGGCACCCGCGCCGCCGCGCAGGCGCATGTGTGCCGCACCGTCGCCCGCCGCGCCGAACGCGCGGTGGTGGCCCTCGGCCAGGCCGATGCACTGCGCGATGCACCGCGCCAGTACCTCAATCGGCTGTCTGACCTGATGTTCGTGCTGGCCCGCGTCCTCAATCGCATGAACGGCGGCGACGATGTGTATTGGCGCAGCGAGCGCCTGAAGCAGTCCGGCGGCACGGCCCCGGACTGATCGCCCCCGGGCTGATCGCCCTTTCCGGGGCGGCCTGCGCGCTGCCACAGCCAGCGCCGCAAGGCTGACTACTTACTTGCTAACCCGAAAGTACCCATCCAGAATCGGCTCGTCATGTCTCTTGGGGGATGTGATGCGCTGGATGGATGGGCTGTCCAGGTGACCGGTCATGGTCCTGGGCCGGCCGTCGGTGCGCTGCTCCTGTGCAGGCCGTGAACTTCGGAAAGGAATCTTCCATGAAAAAAACGTCTCTCCTGGCTGCTGCGGCCGTCAGTGCTGCCGCCTGGATGCCCCTGGGCGCGAGCGCCCAGTTCCAGGAATCTCCAGACCCCGGCTCGGGCCGGGGCACCCTGTGCAGCCCCGACTTCGACCCGCAGGCCATCGCGGAGCAGTCCATGGTGGCGCCTTGCGGCGTCTTTGGCCGGTTCTTTCAAGGCCCCCCGAAAGCAGTCAAGAGGGCCGTCGCCGGCGCGTACGGCCAACACGGTGGTGGTGGCGGGCAGGGCGGTGGCGGGCAGGGGGGTGGCGGTGACGCCGTGCGCTGATCGCGCGCCGTCAGCCTGACCTGGCTGCGATCACCGCCATGGTGATGCGCGAGGCGCACACCGGCCGCCCCTGATCATCCTGAATATCGATCTGCCAGACCTGGGTGGTGCGGCCGATGTGCACCGGCCGGGTGGTGCCGCTCACCCAGCGCCCCACCGGCACGCCGCGCAGGTGGTTGGCGTTGATGTCCAGCCCCACCGCCTGAAAGTCGGGCGGCAGGCAGGCATTGGCGGCCACGGAACCCAGCGTCTCGGCCAGCACCACGCTCACCCCGCCATGCAGCAGGCCGAACGGCTGGCGGGTGCGGTGATCGACCGGCATGCGGGCGCGGATGAAGTCCTCGCCCACCTCCAGGAACTCGATGCCCAGATGGTCCACCGCCGTGCCGCGGCTGGTTTCCGTGAGGGTCGCGACGGTGGTGGGGCGTGTCCAGAGGGTCATGCCAAGCATGCTAGCGACCCGCCGGGAACGCCGATGTCGCCTGGGGGCCAGCGCCTTGCTTGCGGCAGGCGTCGGAGCAGTACTTCACCTCGTCCCAGTTGCGGGCCCAGCGCTTGCGCCAGGTCATGGGCCGGCCGCAGGCGACGCAGGGCTTGGACGGCAGGGACTGCTTGTTGCCCTTGAAGCCGCGTTCGGGGTTTCTCATGGAATTCACTCTAGCGACACCGGCCAACCTTTTGCGTTGATAGGCTTTTGCCCCACGCCATTGCCTTGAGTGCCCATGCCCGCGACCGCGACGCCCTCCAAGCCCTCTTCCAGCCCGCCTTTCGTTCCGCAGATCCGCCTGTACCAGGACTGGCTGTCTGCCCGTCGCGGCCTGTCCTTCGACCGCTACGACGACCTGTGGCACTGGTCGGTGACCGACCTGCCGGCCTTCTGGCAAAGCGTGTGGGACTACTTCGAGCTGCAGTCGCCCACCCCGCACCGCGCGGTGCTTGAAAACGACCGCATGCCCGGCGCGCGCTGGTTTCCGGGCGCGCAGGTCAATTACGCGCAGCAGGTGTTCCGGCATGTGCAGCCGGCCCATGCCGCCGGGTTTCCCGCCATCGTCAGTCGCAATGAACGGGGCGACCACCGCGAACTGTCCTGGCCCGAGCTGCGCCGCCAGGTGGCCGCCCTGGCCCTGCACCTGCGGGCGCAGGGCGTGCAGCCGGGCGACCGGGTGGCGGCCTATCTGCCCAACGTGCCCGAGGCCATGGTGGCCTTTCTGGCCACGGTCAGCCTCGGCGCGGTCTGGAGCATCTGCGCGCCAGACATGGGCACGCATGCGGTGCTCGATCGGTTCCGTCAGATCGAACCCAAGGTGCTCATTGCCTGCGACGGCGTACGCTATGGCGGCCGCGACTTCGACCGCACCGGCGTGGTGGCCGAACTGCGGGCCGCCCTGCCCACCGTGCGCCATCTGGTGGTGCATCGCAACCTCGGCCTGCCTGAGGCCGCCCTGGCCACGCTTGCACCGTTCACGGACTTCGCGCAGGCCGCCGCCCGCGACGATGCCGCCACCGCCGCCTTCGAGCCGGTGTGGCTGCCGTTCGACCATCCGCTGTGGATCGTCTATTCCTCCGGCACCACCGGCCTGCCCAAGCCCATCGTGCACGGGCATGGCGGCACCGTCATCGTCGCCCTGGCGCTCAAGATCCTGCACAACGACATCGGCTGCAGCTACCACCCCAACAGCTGGGGCGAGCGTTATCACTGGTACAGCTCCACCGGCTGGGTCATGTGGAACGCGCAGGCCAGCGGCCTGCTCAATGGCACCACCTGCTGCATCTACGACGGCAACCCCGGTGGCAGCAAGGAGCGCGCCGACTGGGCCGTCCTCTGGCGCTTCGCCGCCGACCTGGGTGTGACCTTCTTCGGCGCCGGCGCCGCCTTCTTCGCCAACTGCCTCAAGGCGGGGGTCGACCTGTCGGCGCTTCCTGGCCTGAACACCGTGCGCGCCCTCGGCACCACCGGCTCGCCGCTGTCGGAGGACGCGCAGCGCTGGGGCACGGCGCAATTCGAGGCGCTGGGCCGGCCCGACATCTGGTGGTGCAACATCTCCGGCGGCACCGACTTCGCCGGCGCCTTCATCGGCGGCCACCGCGAGCTGCCGCAGGTGCCTGGCGAGATGCAATGTCGCCTCATGGGCTGCGCGGTCGAGGCCTGGAACGAGCAGGGCCAGCCGGTGATCGGCGAGGTCGGCGAGCTGGTGTGCACCCGCCCGATTCCGTCGATGCCCCTGTGTTTCTGGGGTGACGAGGGCCACAAGCGCTACCTCTCGAGCTACTTCGACATGTACCCCGGCGTCTGGCGTCATGGCGACTGGCTCAAGATCGCGCCGAGCGGCCGCTGTGTGATCTATGGCCGCAGCGACGCCACCATCAACCGCCATGGCCTGCGCATGGGCACCAGCGAGCTGTACAGCGCGGTCGAGGCCCTGCCCGAGGTGATGGACTCGATGGTGGTCGACCTCGAATACCTCGGGCGCGAGAGCTACATGCCGCTGTTCGTGGTGCTGCGCCCGGGCCGGATGCTCGACGATGCACTCAAGGCGCGCCTGAACGAGGCGATCAAGACGGCGCTGTCCCCGCGCTTCGTGCCCAATGAGATCTTTCAGGTCGACGAGATCCCGCGCACGCTCTCGGGCAAGAAGCAGGAGCTGCCGATCAAGAAGCTGCTGCTCGGGCAGCCGATCGAGAAAGTGGTCAACAAGGATGCGATGGCCAATCCGGCCTGTCTGGATTGGTATGTCGCGCTGGCCGCGCGTCGCGCGGCGGCGGGGGCCTGACAGCCGCCGGCCTCAGGTCTTGCGCGGCGTCCGATTGACCAGCACGATCCCCAGCGCCACGCCGGCCAGCGCCAGCACCAGTTGCAGCGTGAGCGGCTCCTGGAGCAGCGCCACGCCGAACACCAAGGCAAACACCGGCGTGAGGAAGGTGAACGACGACATCCGGGTGGCGGGGTAGTGGCGCAGCAGCCACATCCAGGTCAGGTAACTGGCGAACGCGCCGACCCCCGTCTGCAAGGCCAGCGATCCCCAGGCCAGTGCCGAATACGACAGCGACCAGGTTTCGCCCAGTGCGAGCGAGACTCCTGGTGCGGCCACGGCCGTGACGGCCACCTGGTAGAACAGGGTCTTCTCGGCGCTCGCGGTGGCCAGCTTGCTGGCCCGAATGACCAGCGTGGTCAAACCCCAAAACATGCCGGCCGCCAGCGCCAGCGCGTCGCCCCGCAGCTGGCGCCCGCTGGTTTCGTGCCCGATGAAGCCTTCGGCAAAGGCCGCCGCCACCGCGGCGAAGGCGATCACCAAACCCACCCACTGCAGCCCGCGCAAGCGCTCCACCGGCACGAACCGGGGCAGCAGCAGCGACACCACGAAAGGCGAGGTGTAGAGGAACACCGTCAGACGCGAGGCGGTGGTATCGCGCAGGCCCAGGTAGATGCATGCGAACTCGGCGGCGAACAGCGCGCCGGCCAGCAGGCCGCCACGCAGCGTGCCATCCCGCTCGAACAGCGGCACCTTGCGCACCCAGCACCAGATCCCCAGCAGGGCGGTGGCTCCGGCGAAGCGCAGCGAGGCCTGCCACAGCGGCGGCACCTCGGCCACGGTCAATTTGATCAGGATCTGCTGGAAGCCCCAGAACAGGCAGCACACCACCAGCAGGCTGGTGGCCAGGCCGTCGAGGTGGTCCTTGCGGGCGCGCATCGCGCCATCGTAGCGGGTGGCGCTGCCTGACCGCCTCAGAGCGGATGTTCGGTGTAGAACCGCCCGCCGTGATACAGCAGGGGCGAGGCGCCCTCGCGCCAGACGCAGCGCTCCACCTCGCCGACGAAGATCACATGGTCGCCTTCGTCATAGCGGCTGCGGTTGAAGCATTCGAACGTGGCCGCCGCGCCGGCAATGACCGGGGCCCCACCCACGCCGTCCTGCACCTCCAGGCCACTCCAGCGGTCAGCCCCCTTGGCGGCAAAGCGCTCGGCCAGCGCCCGCTGGTCGGCCGCCAGCACGTGGATCGCATAGTGCGAGCCGTCGCGAAACGCCGGCAGCGATGCCGCGGCCTGCGACAGGCTCCAGAGCACCAGCGGGGGCTCGAGCGACACCGAGTTGAAGGAGTTGGCCGTCAGGCCCACCGGCTGGCCGTCCTCGCCGCGGGTGGTGACGATGGTCACGCCGGTGGCGAACATGCCCAGCGCGCTGCGGAACTCGCGCGGCGTGAAGCTGGGGGAGAGGGCGTGGCGGGGCCGGGTCATGGTCGGGCGGGGCAGGGGGCACGCCGCATCCGCGCGCATGCCAAGCCGGCCAGTATGCCCGCAAGCGGCCCGGGCCGTGTTCAGCCGGCCGGGTACCCGTAGAAGCGAAAGTCCATCGCCGGTCGCTGGCCGCTGATCAACTCGGCCAGCGCCAGCCCCGAGCCCGCGCCGTGGGTCCAGCCCAGGGTGCCATGGCCTGCGTTCACCCACAGCCCACGCACCGCCGTGCGGCCGATGTAGGGAATGTTCGTGGGCGTGGCCGGGCGCAGCCCCGTCCAGAAATTCGGCTGTCCGCCTTCGTGCGCGAGGCGGGTGTCGCACACGCCCGGCAGCACCTCCTCGATGCGCCGCGCCAGCATCTGGCAACGCGCGCGGGCCACCGGCGTGTCCAGTGACAGGTCGAAGCCGCCGAGCTCGATCGTGCCCGCCACCCGCAGATGGTCTCCCAGACGGCTCATCGCGCATTTGACGGCATCGTCGATTGTCGACACCCACGGCGCCCGCTCGGGCTGCAGGATGCGGAACGTGGCGCTGTAACCCTTGCCCGGATAGATCGGCAGGTGCACCCCCACGCCGCGCAGCAGCGCCGGCGAGTAGGCGCCGCAGGCCACCACCACCGCATCGGCCTGCAGCGTGAGCGCCCCGCCGGTGGCCCGGTCCCGCACCCGCACCCCGCGGATGGCCCCGCCCTCGGCCTGCAGGCGTTCGATGTCGCGGCCGAACAGGAACTGCGCGCCGCGCGCTTCACAGCGGCGGGCCAGCGCCTCGGTGAACACGCGCGCGTCGCCGCTTTCATCGCTGGGCGTGTAGGTGCCGCCCACGATCCGGTGTCCGAACGCGGTGAACGCCGGCTCGATGGCCAGCAAGGCCTCGCGCGACACCACCCGCCGGTCGACTCCGTATTCGCGCATCACCGCCGCACCCGCGGCCGCCGCGTCAAACGATTGCTGGTCGGTGAAGTAATGGGCAATGCCCCGCTCGACCCGGTGGTACTCGATGCCGGTGGCGGCCACCACCGCCTTGAGTGCCTCATGGCTATAGGCGCCCAGTGCCACCAGCTGCTGCACGTTGCGCTCGAAGGCCGCGTCGTGGCATTCGGCCAGGAAGCGCAGCGCCCACATCCATTGCCGCCAGCCGTCGCCCACCGGCCACTGCGGCCGGAACAACAGCGGCGCGTCCTTGCGGAACATCCACCGCAGCACCTTGGCCGGCGCCTGGGCGTTGGCCCAGGGCTCGCAGTAGCTCACCGAAATTTGCGCCGCATTGGCAAAACTGGCCTCCCGCGCCGGCGCGTTCTGGCGGTCGACCACCACCACCTCATGGCCGCGCTCCAGCAGATGCCAGGCCGTGCTCGTCCCCAGGATGCCGGCGCCAAGGATCAGGACTTTCATGGCACGGCAGTGTGAGGGAACCCGGTCAAACTGAACAGCGGCATTCAACTTGCGCGCGAATTATTAGAATCGCTAATAAACGTAAGGGGGTTAGCCAGATGAGTACTTTTGACCCGGATGCGCTGGAGTGCCTGGCCGCCATCGTGGAAGAGGGCGGCTTCGAGAAGGCGGCGCAGCGCCTGTCAATCACCCAGTCGGCCGTCTCGCAGCGCCTGCGGGCGCTGGAGGGGCAGGTGGGCACGCCCCTGATCGTGCGCAGCCGGCCGCTCAGGCCCACGGCCGCCGGCCTGCTAATGCTCAAGCACACCAAGCAGCTGCGCCTGCTGCGGGCCGACCTGGACGTTGAGCTGCGCCAGCTTGCGCCCGGCCTGGGGCGGGGCGGCCGAGAGGATGAGCGGGTGTCCGTCGCGGTCAATGCTGACAGCATCGCCACCTGGGCCCTGCCGGCGCTCGATGGCCTGATGCGCGAGGGGCTGCCCCTGGAGATCCTCACCGACGACCAGGACTTCACCCATGAGCGGCTGCGCGAGGGCCAGGTGCTCGGCTGTGTCACCACCCTGGCCCAGCCCCTGCGCGGCTGCCGCGTGGTGCCGCTGGGCGCGATGCCCTATGTGCTGGTGGCCGAGGCCGGCTTTGCCGCGCGCCACTGTCCGCAGGGCATCACCCCGCGCAATTTCCGCGACATCACCCTGATTGCCTTCAACCGCAAGGACGACATGCAGGCTGAATTCGTGGGCCGGGTGCTCGGTTTGCCGGCGGTGGCCTTGTCTCAGGTGTTCGTGCCCAGCTCCGAGGGCCAGTTGCGGGCGGTGCGCGCCGGCTGGGGTGCGAGTGTGGTGCCAGAGTTGATGGCCCGCCAGGGCCTGCGGTCGGGTGAACTTGTGCAACTCAATCGCGAGCTGAGCGTGCCGGTCTCGCTCTACTGGCACTGCTGGAACCTGGAGTCGGGTGTCCTGGAGGCTCTCACCCAGGCCCTCACCCAGGCGGCCCGGCAGGCCCTGGTCCAGCCCATCTGACACCCGCGTCCGAGTGCCCTGGTTGACGCCTGGTCCCTGAGCGCTGCGCTGCGGCAATGCCCGGGTCCTGTTCAGGATGGGCTGCGGGCCTCTAGAATTCGCGACCATGAATGAACGGGCCTTCGCCAGCCGACCCTCCTTCAAGGAGCAGATGCTGGCTGCTCGCGAGGAAGCCATCATCCTCACCGTCAACCGCCTGCTGGCCGAAAAAGGGTTCGAGGCCATGACGGTGGATGAAGTGGCGGCCGATGTCGGCATTGCCAAGGCCAGCCTCTACAAGCATTTCCCCAGCAAGGAAGATCTGGCCGCTGCCGCCATGGTGCGCGCCATGGGCCGCGCCCGCGAATTCCTCGCCACCCTGCCCGAGGCCCAGCCTCCCCTGGAGAAACTCAAGGCGGTGGTGCGCTGGACCCTCGAGACCCAGTTGGCCGGGCAGATGCCGTCGTTGCCCAGCCAGAACTCCAGCCTGCGCGCCACGCTCATGGCCCACCGCGACTACATGGACGGCCTGATGGACATCAGCGACCGCCTGGGCGAGTGGATCATCGCGGCCCAGCAGGACGGCTCGCTCAATGCACGGTTGCCCCCCATCGGCGTGCTCTACACCCTCTTCGCCCGCGCCTGTGATCCGGTGGTCGAGTTCCTCAAGGCCGGCGGCCAGCACAGCGACGAAGAGATCGTCGAGCTGATCATCAGCACCTGTTTTGACGGGTTGCACAGCCGGTAGACCACGTCGTGGACCCGGGAGCGGAGCAGATGAATTCCTCGAATTTTCCGCTCGCCGACAGAGGCAACGGCGCCTGAAAGAACTCCCAGCTCCATCGATAGCGATGCCCCAACAGACGCTCCAACGCCTCGCGAAACTGTTGTAGCTGGCTCGACGAAGGTGCGGGGTCGCAGACCAACCGCGCAATGATCGCATCCTTGGCGATCTGCTCGAACTGGTATTGCCTCAGCTGGGGAAGGATGCCAAGCATGCGCTGAGTGTCCAGCGCCGGCCAGAAGGCGCGACCTTCTGGTGTTCGGGCCATGTTCCGGGTGCGACCCATCACCCGGCGGAGCGTCGGCAGGCCACGACCGCAGCGGCACAGAGGCCCGACCTCCGCCCAGTCGTGCAACGCGTAGCGGATCAGTGGCATAGCAAAGTTGTGCAGGTCGGTGACCACCACTTGCCCGATCTCGCCTTCCCGGCAGGGCAGCCCCTCTTCGTCAAGCACTTCGACCCGCAAGTGTTCGGATTGCACATGCAGCAGGCCACTAGCCGGGCATTGCAGGGCAATGACACCGACCTCCTGCGCGCTGTAGAGATCGGTCAGCGGCGCGCCCAAGACTTGCTGGCAACGCTCGCGCAGGGACGCAGTGACCGTGCCGCTGACGGTGCGTACCTCGCGCAGGCGCGGCAGGGCGATGCCTTCGTGGCATCTGTGCGTCAGCAACGCGTCCAGGTTGCCCGGATAGGTGAGCAGGATGTCCGGATCGACCTTTTGCAACCAGCGCAACTGGGTTTCCACATCGGTCGAAATCGGCAAGTGCCAGGCCGGGCCGCTGCGTAAAACGCCGCCCCAACGCTCTGGCTTGGTCTCATCCACCGGCTGCGGAAACTGGCGGATGATGGCCAACGTCGCGGCGAGATCACGGCGATGCCACAGATGGTCGCGTAGCGTGGCCGCCTGCCAGAACAGTTGCGTCAGTGCCGTGCGTCGGACCGTGACGGGCTCAGCCGTGGAGCCGCCAGTCGCAATGTCGAAGGTCTTGCCGTGAGCGCGCGGATAAACGCTGGCCCGTATGGCGTCGGCCCGTATTTGCAGATCCGCGCGGGTCAGCAGCGGAATCTCGTGCCAGCGGGCAAGGTCGTTCGGGAGACGCTCGCGATAGAAGGGGCAGTGGCGACGGGTACCCCACGCCAAAAGTACCAGCAATACTGTTTCCAATCTGGCTGGCAACAAAACTGGCGGCAGCAGTCCCTGCTGCTGCATTTTGAATCGCACTCATGAATTTCCCCGTGTCATTATTCCTGCAATCAGGAAAGTAAGCCCGCCAACCAAAGCAGGCACCCATAGCCTATTCCCCAATGAGACCCACGCCTTGGTGCGCGGGTGCCGCGCATAAAAGTCGGCCAGTTCCCCCTTTGGGTCCCGCCATACTTCAAGCCATGAATATCCCCAAAGACAACAATAAATCAGCAACACCGCGCCGA
>Ga0315900_10008538_pt1 | contig 13159 bp, 21 predicted proteins | sample LakEriMetagenome_FD_203521 | JGI IMG/M metagenome (GOLD analysis project Ga0315900, IMG submission 203521) | Freshwater fungal communities from buoy surface, Lake Erie, Ohio, United States - Buoy 12 MA114 | ecosystem: Environmental > Aquatic > Freshwater > Lake > Lake biofilm | place: USA: Lake...
GGTAATTGAATAGCCTTCCTTGATTGCTTTTTTGATTGCTACTTTGTCCGCTGTGATCGTGATCTTCTTGACCTGCCAATCTATCGGTAAAGCCTCAGGTATTTCCACCTCCACAGCCTCTGATCTTCTTAGTGAGATCTTGAATAGGGGTGATTCTATCTTCTCTATTCCACTTACTAGCATGGCTTTTTTGAGGCTTTCGGTTAACCAAGTGACCTTCTTATCCCTGCTTTCTTTCATGGTCTTTAAACGCTTGATTTCGGCATCTATGGCATCGCTCTCGCTTTGGTAGTTGCTGATCACCTTGGCATAGTTAATGCCTTTGATCTGTAGCTGTTCCTGATTGATCAGCAGTTCTGCTTCTAGTTCCGGAGTAAGTTCTTCGGTTTCAAGAAGCGCAGCTAAGTACTGCGCCTCTTGGGTGATTTCGTAAAGTTTCATAGTCCTTCGATTATTTGTTTTTGATCATTCGTTAGGTTATATTTCTTTAGTGCCTCCTTGGCTGTCTTCTGCTGCTCTGGAGTGCCATTCAAGTACTGAACTATTCCGGAGAACTGCGCTTCTGTAGGTGCTACCTTAGAAGGTGTAGGTGCTTGTCTCAAAGGCTTCATAGCTGCCTCCCCATCATCATCTGAGATAGCTAGGTTCAGTACTGAAGTCAAGCCGTATCTTCGGGCATAAGACAAGGCAGAACCCTGTGCCTGTGGATCGTTCTGCCTAACTACTTGCAAGGTGTAGGTAGCTGATAAATACTCCCCCGTCTCTGCATGGATCAGCATAGTGGTAAGCCCATCCCCATCAGGGAACTGTGCAATCACTAGACCTGCCTTCTCCATAGGTTCAGAGATCTCCGTGATGATGTGCGGAAGGCTTGCATAGTTACTTTTGAAGAAGGGGTTCTTTGCATCCTTGCTGATGCGACCTACCATAGCGTGAAACTTGGCTAGTCCTTGGGTAAGGTTTGTGATACTTGGTGATCTTTCCATTGGTTTGTTTGTTTTGTTGTTTAGTAGTTTCTTTCAATTTCGATTTCTAGTTCCATAAGCATAGACCTAGTAGGGATTACTTCATAGCCGTGTTCATAGGATGATAGGCTTCTAGTGTACTCGATAGTGATTTCCATCTCCCCATATGCAGGAGCGAATTCGCTTTCATCTTCACCGGTGTGTTCTATGGTGTAGTCCCCTATCCATAGGTAGTCCTGTCCTTCGTAGGTGAATGTGATCTCTTGATCGTGATAGTGTTCTGTTTCGTAGTTCATTGGGTTTTTGGTTTATGGTAAAAGGATGCCCCCGAAGGGGCTTTTGATTATTTTACTTTTGTTGTTAATTTGAATAAAAAGAAACTATCTACAATTTTTCCTTGGTTGGTTGTGCATTCTACAATTACCGCAGGAGTTCCGTTTTTGTATGTGTCGGGCTTGATGTTTGCTACTGTAAATAAAAAACCCTGTCTTCTAAATGTGTCTCCGATTTTCAATTCTGCTGCTGTCATTTTTTTGATGTTTTGGTTATGTTTGCCTGATTGCTGATACAATAATACAAGCTATTTCTTAAAATACAATACCTAACTAAAAATATTTTCGACAAAATGTTAGATTTTTTTCAAGCGTACCTTTTTATCCCTATAACTTGCAAATAAAACTATGGAAGAAAGTGAGATCTTGAATCCGTTTGGATACGGCAAAGCCTCTAAGGTTATGGATGAAAATCGCAAGCCTGCGGAATGGTGGGTAGACTACATTCAATTCAATGAGGTAGTAGCAGAAAATGAATTCTATGTACTTTTTGCGGATGGCTTTCTGATTAAGAAGGGAAGATCAAAGTTCAGATCAAGTCAATACCTGGTAGGGGATAGGTTTAAATCATTCAAACAATGCCATGAAGAAGGAAATTAAATCTTTCTTCTTTTGGATAGGCACGGCTTTATTATTTGCTTTGCTTACCATTTGGTGGTACTACTTTATAAAAATTCAACCTATCCTTTACTAATGCAAAATTTTGCTCAAGAAGTTTCTACTTACCTTTTAGAAATCCGTGAACTGCTAGTCTCAAAGAATCTCAAGTACGGCAACTCTGCCCTAGAACCCCTAGGTGTATTCTCTCAGTTGTCCGCAAAAGAAGGACTACTCGTACGAATAGATGATAAATTAAAGAGGATTAAGAATGGATCACTACAAAAGGATGATGAAGATGTGATCAATGATCTGATAGGCTACCTGGTTCTTCTAAAGATAGAAACAAACAGAGCCAAATTGGAAAGGAAAAAAGACTTAGACATCCTACAGGAAAGGCTTAATAGTAGGATAGCGAATGAAGATTGATACATGAGTCCTGATATCACCATGTGCAAGGGTACAGGCTGCCCATTTAAAGAAGGCTGCTTCAGGTACACCGCCAATCCAAACGAATACAGGCAATCCTATTTTATGATCCCACCATTCAAGGAAGATAAGTGTGAGATGTATTGGGGAGATCTGCAAACAGATATATGGCAGCAGCTAAAGGATATCATAAAGTAAAAGGATTTTTACAAATCTGCTGTACTTTGTAAATTTTATATTACTCTAGATCTGTTTCTTGATCAAGGTGGAGGATCTCACTCCTAATCTCTTTGTAGTCTCCTTTTATTAAGCAGGTGGTATTGTCATAGAACCCCATGATTTGAATATCATGCATTAACTCCTGCACATATTGAATGTCCCCTACCCGTACCATTCGCCTGCTCCATTCATGTTTTACCTCCAAGCCCAAAGACTTCCAATCAATGGTTTGACCGGACAGCATTACATCTATTTCGATCCACATTTAGAATAGCTTTTTAGATACACCCAAGGTGTGAACTTTTGTCACAGGTTCGTAGCCGTATTGAAACAAGTATTTATTGTCCAAGTAGGAAACTTTTGCCATTGGTTGGATCAATGAGTTGACCCCTGCACCTATGTAGATCCCCTTTGCCTTTTGAATGATTGTCTTTGTTTCCGTGTTGGTTATCGTGTTGGTCACCACAGGTATTTTAAAATCGTTTGTAGCAGTCATTTTTAGGACTTCTCCCAAGACTTCACCGCTTATATTGGTACTTCCATACTCCGAAGGAATGGATGCCTTAAACAGGCTAATTTGTGGCTTAAAATCCAAAAGGATAGTATCCCTTAAAACTTCCGTTTTGATCTTGGTTTTTGGCACATAAATAGTGTCCACTACATGAGAGTAAATTGTGTCACTTTCTACCTTCGTTTCAAACTTGTAGACTGTCTCCTGTTCATGTCTAGGGAATACCACAAAAGCTAGGATCACCCCTGCAAGAAAGGATAAAATAGCAATTCTTATTTTTTGGTTGTCTGTCGAAAATTCCATTACTGATCTATAAATAAATTGTCCTGCTCAAGTATTTTTCTTAATTCCTCACGGCAATATTCATAAGCCTTGTAGGTTTCTTCAGATAGTTCTTTGTACTTCATCTCTGATCTAAGCAATTGGTCAAAGTCCCAGATCGCACTTTTATAATTGTGTCCATTAATAGCTGCCTGAAAATCTGTATTATCTTCAGGCAAATGAAATTCTAGTACTGCTTTCATAGTGGAAACTTTTGGGAGTCAATTAAAACATCATAACTATCTGAGCCATCTACTACAAGTCTTCTCCCGTTTAAGGTTAGAATTCTTCCTCCTACAGGCTTAACAGGTGCGCCTCTCTCGATATGCCATCCATGAGATCCATCCCCGTACTCTTCTTTGTAGCTTCCTGTGATAGCAAGGTGAATCTGCTTCTGCTGTAATTCGTATACTCGTTTCCCTTGATTATAGGTAAGGCAGTCCCTTACATCATTTCTACTTGCGTTCTCATGAATGTGTCCCATGACAAATATATCCATATTCTCATAGGTTTCTAAAGCCCTAGTTAAGTTGATAGCCCCCTTGGTCACTATTCCTCCGCCTCCTGAACCATGAAAATACTTTAGGTTTTTTGTCATTGCAGTACTATGCCTAACAAGATATTTTAGAACTATCCATCCGCCATATCCACCGGTAAAAACATTGCTTTGATTCTTGTAGTTGAATAGGTCTACAAATCTTTGAAGGATATCTGTCTCCTGATATTTGATTATAGCAGTCTCGTGATTTCCGTATCCTATCACAGTCAAGATGGAAGCATATGGTGACCACCATTCTACAGCAGTTTCGACAATGCTATCCAAGTACTTTGCATTATTATGCTCAGGAAGGATGTCGCTTTTATTTCCCCTTCGATCACCCTTCCCCTGCATCAAGCAGAAGAAATCCCCATTGATGAAGACAGGTATTTGATTTTCTAGGCAGTAGTCTAGATGTCTTTTTAACATCTCCCTGTCACACTTTGGATTATCCCAATGAATGTCAGACAAAAGGGCTACTCTGTTTTCCTCTTTGCTTAGTGAAAGAGAATGCACATTTCGTGCAATTTTTGTGAGTTCCATTAGATGGGTAGATAGCTTGTCTTTCCTCCCGACCGGACAGCCTTGAGTTTCTGCTTTCTGTTTTTCCCTTTCGTGTAAGAAACATGAACCCAATCCGGATTTGAATCACTTCCAAATTCCCATATTAGCTGATCAAAGTCTAGCTTCTCCTTGATAAAGTCATAGATCATTTTGTTAGTCACCCCGTTGCTGCTTCCATCCATGTCGATATCAATGGCTTCACCCTTGCAATGCTGAGAGGATAAACTCCCCTTCACGAATTGATTCAAAGCCTTGCTTCTGTACCCGCTCGAAATATGGATAGGAACACCAAAGTGCGCACGGATAGGTTCAAATACTTTCTCCGCTAGTAGCTTGAAGTTCTCCAAGTGTTCTGCCGTTGGAGTGTTGTCTATCCCGTGCCTCTTGGCTGAATCGCTGCGTGTAACTTCGGATAGTGAAAGGTGTGCGCTAATTTTCATTGTTTAGTGTTTAAGTGAATCAAGTCCTACTGAATCAATAGTGACTTTCTTTTTACCCCAAAAGTTCTTCTCTTCTTTTATGAAAATTGTATCTCGAATGTAGACTATTGTTTTTTCTGCCTTGGCTAATTCCACAGCTTTCTTGGCTACAATTACCTCTGTTTTAAGGGTCTCAATCTTCCTATCTACTTTCTCGATTAATTTAGTAAACTGCTTATCTGACTTGGGCAAGGTGACAGTAGCTTGTTTAAATAAGCTATCACTTTTGATAAATAAACTATCAGTCTCTTGGACTTCTTCCAAAACTTGTTCTTTACCGCAAGATGCGAAAAGGAGTAGGAATACAAAAGGTAGATATCTCATCGTTATTTGATTTTGCCTAGTTCCTGCAAGGTGGTTAACTTAGCAAGGGATGCAGACAACAAAGAATCAGATCTCTTCAAATTCATAGTTGCGTTATCCATCTTCAATTCCAATGCATCAATTTTCAAGCCTTGCTTTTCGATTTGCGAAGTGTAATTAATCTTGCCGTCAATGTACAAGTAACCGATTGCAATAATCACAAGGAAAAGCATCCCTTTTACAGGCTCTTTTGCAAATTCGGCAAAGCTAATAGGCAGAGGATTTGCCTTAATCTCTTTTTTGTCTTCAGTCATTTTCTTCTTTTTTAGTTGGGTTTTTGAATATTTTTTCGGCTGCACTAATCCCCAAGGCAGCAGCAGACAAAGCAGCTACCGAATATACCAAAGCCTCTGAAGGCTCATTCACAGCATCGTGATTTGCGTACAAAGTGTAGGACAAAGCAATCGCTGAGAATACACCTACAAATCTTTTACTAGATGCTTCTCCATTTTCGCTAAGAAATCCCTTTAGCCAATCGAATAGTTTTTTCATCTTCCTTGCCCTCTGTATTTTTTAGGTTTATTTAAACTTTTGGAATAGGCTTTCTTTGCCTTCCCATTTCTGCGCTTCCCAAATGAGGAAACCTTTTGTACGCTAGTTCCCTTCTTCATTTTTGTTTGAATCAAATTTGCCTTTTTCGTTCTTTATTTTGTAGATCAAATAGATAATTGATAGTATAGAAATGATCCATGTGAAAAACATATTTATAAACCCTATCCCAATCACCTGAGATACATTTGCAAAGATGGCTACCAATGTAGAAGGAACTCCTAGTCCATCACTTTTCAAGATATTCATTTAGGCTTCGGTTGGAATTACACATAGATTCAAAGGCATTGGAGCAGTAACCTGTATAGCGATAGATACACCGGCTGTGAAATCATCAAAGCGTTCTTGAAAGAATTCCACAGAAGCATTAGGCGCAGTATTAAAGGTGTAGTCATTGTCAAGTTTTAATTTGGCTAATACATCCAAAGCCACAAGCATCTGATCACTTTGGATTTGTAGTCTGTTGCTCTTGTCTTCCGTTAGTAGATCCGCAAAGAGAAGCACTAGATCATAGCGCATAGTAGTACCGCTGTACACAGATGGTCTTACAACTGTCCAAAGTACAGGATATTGAATCTCTCCGCCATTATCTACATAATCGTAGATGTCACCCTCTCCGAAGGTTCGAAGCATTGGGTGTGCTTCTTGGATTGCTTTTAGCTTTTTGACTAGGTCTACTAATGTCATCTTGTTTTGAGAGAAATTCTTTTAGCTTTTTTTCGTTCTTGGAATAAGCCATTTTTAGAATGGTTTTTTGTATCTGTTCCCTTGGTATCTTTCGCTATAAGGTCTGTGATCTTCATAGTCACCTCTGCCCAAATTGATAGCTACCTTGTACTGATTGCTTACAGGTTGGATAGTAGTGACATCGCTACCTGGATTCAAGTACTCCGGATATTGCTCAGAGTTAGCGCATAGGTAATTGATAGCCCGTTCAGCATACCATTCGGCATATCCCTTGTAGTATTGGCTGATGCTCTGCAATTCTGCGAAGGTAGGTTCTGTGATGTTTTCAGACTTCCGCTTTACTACCCCCTTATTGACGAACTTGTACTGCATCGCCATTGGCAATTCACCAAGCACATAATTGAATAAGGTATCTGTAAGGTAGCTATCTAGGAATGTCTTATAGACTGCATTCCCTCCTTGACCTATAGTACCTGCTGCAATGAGTTGAAGAATCTTATCATAGAGCGCAGTACCACAGATAGGATGGATGTACCTATCCTGAGTCATCTTGATCACCTGAGTGACATTCTTCAGGTCAATATTTGCGGAAGCTACTGTGAAGTCCTTGAAGGACTGCTCCGATATCATCAATACATTTGCGCTCATCGTGATGTTTTTTCTACTACTACATTTCTTTTCCACTCATGTCTACAGAAAGGAGTTCTTCTTCCTGTGTTTGGATTGGTGTACCATCCACCGCACAATTGAAATACCGAATAGCCTAGCTGATTGGATATGTTTTGAATCTCTTCCCGTGTAAAGAATAGACCGCTGCCGTATAGCCTTTCGCACAAAGGTCTAGATCCGCTCTTTGCATCAGGCACATTAGGTCTCTCTTCGTAGCTATATAGTACCTTAAAAGAAGTAACAGGCTGAAGTCTCTTGATAGCTGCCTCTCCTGTTCTAGTTACCGATCTAGTGATCAAGCCTTCACGGCTGATCTTCTCAACTAGTACCTGGTCATCAATCAAAGTATTGATTCTTGAGATCACAGAGGCTTCATCTATCCCTACTATTTTAGCAAGTTGTGGGATCGTGATGTTTTCATTCCTTTGAATCTGATTTACAATCTTCTTTTGTACTTCATTCAATAGGTACTCAGCAAATAGATCCTGCTTGATAAAGTCATCCATTGAAGAGAAGTGCATCTTTGTGCTTTCAATCACTTTGAATTTATCCTTTGCTATACCTTTCCCTTCAAACTTTTCAAGTATGGCTGCATCGTATTCTGAGATACTGCACTCAAGGTGGAGGTGATCAGAGAATGTTTCAGCAGGTGCTTCTCCAATATTGGCAGGAGTCACGATCTCAGTCCGTACAGGTAGCCCGATCAATTGGCGCAATTCATTTATATCCATGCTCTCTACTACCTTGGTAGCAATCAATGGAGAAAGGCTGTTCAAAGAGTTGATGATGTCCTGTGATCCTTGGCTTTCCTTCTTCTCAATTGGTGCAAGTCCTAGCTTCTCTCTGATCTCATCCTGAGTCATGTTAGTGCTGATGATCTGCTCTGTGAATTGGAAGGAGATAGGCTCTGTTTTCTTGATCTCAAGTTCAGCGATAATGTCATTGAACTTCAAAAGGTAGTTAATGACTTCCTCTAGGGCTTGCTGCTTTGAGTTTACATAGGTGTTCTGGAATAACTCAGAAGCCTCTCTCATTTCTGCTCTGCCACCTAATTGACCTTCAGTCTTAACACCAAAAAGCATAGGGCTAGTGACCTTATGACCTGTGAAGATTTCTTGCTGAACTGTCTTATTTAATAGGTCAAAGTGCTTATCAAGTTCTGTTCCGGATAGATCAATTATTGAAGGTTCATTCTCCTTGCTATCATTAAATGCCAACATGAATTTTCCTGCATTCTTTGATCCGGAGAACTTGTCCTTGAATTGTCTTTCAATACGATCCTCTTCCTCTTGGGATACCTTACCACCATTCAAGTTGATTAGCTTACTTGAGAACATCCCGTTGTTGATGGTGTTCAAATGGTATTCCCCGATAGAGATATCTAGTTCAATGTAAGATATTGCACCTCTGTAGTCTGGAAGGGAATAGGTGTTTGCTCCTGCTCTGTATTCCTTGAAGTATAGGATCTGTGTGCCTGTGGTGTTATTAGGATCGAATGCAGGATAGGTTTCGAAATCAGGTCTAGGATTGACATTATCGTTTTTGATCCAATTGTCAGAGACATAGAATTCGCTATTGTCTGCATTCGTTCTTACCTTATAATAGTCTACATGGTAAAGTTCAGCGATCTCACCCGTGCCTTTTGTCCATATCACCTGTAGGTAGTAGCCTCCAAAGATGGAAAGATCTGTGACTAGCTTTTTGGTCAATTCGTTAAGGCTTTCCTGCTTGGTGTTGATTCGATCAATCAAGCCAAATGCCTTTGCCTTCTGCATCTCATCTTCAGACTTTACAGTCCACCCATTGCCACAGATGTAGTCTACCTTACCCGTGATGATAGCGTTATTCTTTGCGCTATTATTGTAGATCCGAAGTAGGTAGTTTGGGTAGTCATTCTTCTCCCCGTAGTAGATATATTCCTTCCCCTTAACTTCTTTGTAAACGGGCAAAGGCACTTGATCAAACTTGAATAATTTTATCATGCTGTTGTTGTATAGGTCTTATAAGTACCATTATAGCCTTGATATCTCACCACTCCTGTAGTAGAAAGATTAGGTGCAGTCAATTCCATCTTACCGGTAGCGATAATGTCAGCACCGCTTCCCGTTTGGGTTACATAGTACCGCCAAAATCCAACAGTTGAAGAACTGAAAGAGGCTTCGCTAATTGCAAACTCTGAATACCGATCTTTGAAATCACTCACATCCGTTAGGTTTAAAGTCACCTCTTCCTTTGTTACTTCATGCTGAAATAAAAAGGTGTAGGCATTGCTGCTTGTTTCTCTTTTATCAAATAGGGCTATGTATATGAAGACATTTGCCCCCTGCTCGATTATCACCATGACTATAAATATTAAAAAGTTGAATCATGTACACAAAAAAAACACCCCCAAAATTGAGGGTGCTTTCACATCTAAACAACAAACCAAATGTTTAGTCCAAAGGAACAGATCCTGTAAATAGTGGAGCAAGTTCCTTTTCATTACCTGTAAAGGTCAAGGTGTAGCCATTTCGATCACCGAATGCAGTACCTGATCCTGAACCGCCACCAGTCAAGTCAAGTCCATTCACCTCACCAAGTGCCCACATCTTATCGTTGTTGTCTTTTACCAAGGCAACAAGTCTATTTTTAGCAAGCAAAAGGATCTCGTTACGAGTGTTTACTTGCAATTTGTTAAGGATGATCTCCAAAGTTTGAGCGTAGAAAACTGTGCCATTCTGAACATTGGTATTTACTGCCTCTGCAAAGTTTGAACTTTCTTTAACTAGTTCGTACTTCCAGAAGTATTTACCTGCATCCATAGTCACTCCTGTGTAAGTGCCTGCTGATCCTGTCCAAGATGCAATATCTTCTACGGCTGCGAAATACACCTCTTTAAGACCTCCAATAGAGTCCTTGCAATCGAGTGTATAGTTCTGAGTTAATGCGCAAGCCATATATTTTTATTTTTAAGATTAGTAAAATAGGGTAGGGGTGAATCCCCTACCCGTTATTTTGAATTAAGGTGCAACATACTTCTTCCAGAACACTACTTCGTCAGGGAAGGCAAGTTGTACACCTAGTTTGAATTCTACTACGAATCTCATCTCATCTGCCTCTTTTGCGTAGAACAATTCGAAACGATCCTGCTCATTTAAAAGGTCAGTACCTAGGTACATATTAGACATAGACAAACCTACTAGGTAGTCAGTTCCGTTCAATCCGTTTACACCGATCAACTTCACATTTGTACCTGGAACGATCAATTCCATGTTGGCAGCATCTACAGGGTAGTGGAAGTAGTTTCCTTCTCTCAAGGCAATCACATACTCTCTGAAGGTATCATTACCGCAGAAGATAACCACATCTGTCTTGTCCAAAAGGGCAGCAGGAAGGGCAAGGAATACCGCATCTACAGCAGCGATAACATTGGAAGAAGTCAAGGTAGTAACCTGAGCAGTATTTCCGTTGATAGGATCACCTGCACCACCAAAGCCAAGAGCATTGATGATAGTACCAAAGCCCATGAACTTGTTCAATTGAGCGTTTTGGCTTCCTGTGTCACCCTGCCAAATAGCAGTTTCCAAAGCAGCACCAATGCGCTCTACCTTCTGTGCAGAATACTCAGCAGCATAAGCCATGTAGTCATAGGTAGATCCTTCTCTCAAAGCCTTCTGAGTGTACTTAGCTTCAAATGCCTTAGGGCAGATGCTTTCCTGAATCTTGATCTTACCTACAGTGATCGTACGCTGAGTGATAGTAGTAGTTCCGGAAGAAGAGAAACCACAAGTTCCTCCTGCTTGGAATACAGCATCGGTAGTCATGATGTTGATAGTCTCAGCGGATTTGATACCCACTTGAACATTACCTAGAGCCTCGATCAAAGAGGCAGTTTTTGCAGAGAAGATAGCAGCAGATGTCAACTGCAATTCGTTCTCCTTCACATAGTTAGTTAATCCTGATAAATCTAGTGCCATTTTATTTTTGTTTTAATTTTTGAAATGCGCTTTGAAGGCTGTTATACCTGTCTACTTTTTCTACTTTCAATTGTTTTGCAAATTGGTTAGGTGCTGTGATTGCTTTATCACTTGGTTCTTTTGCCAAAGACTCAAGGACTACTGCGGACATTTTTACCGCTTCCTTAACTTCTTCCGCTTTCTCTTCCATTGCCTTAACCTTTGCAGTCAATTCTTCTACCTTTTTTTCAAGGTCACCCATTGCTTGCTCTACCTTTGCCATTGCTTCATCCTTCTTAGGTTCTTCCACAGGCATTTCTTCAGCAGCCTCGATCTCAATTTCGACCTTTGCCTCTGCTTGCTTTACCTCTGCAATTTTACCCTCTTCTAGGACTACCACTACTTCACCTGATTCTAGTTGATGCTCTCCAACAGGTGCAGGGATCTGAGCCCCATCTTCACCGATCACGAAAATATCTCCTGCCTCAAGATCGTAGGCTACCATAGTGCCATCTACTAGCTTGCCTTCAACCAATGCGAAGGCAGCCTGCTTTTCTGCTTCTGAGAAAAGTAGTTTTTTGATTTCTACTAGTGCGTCTTTTGCGTTCATATACATAAATATTAAATTGTTTTTAGTGTTCAATTTGGGATAGAATCTTGAAGATCTGCTGCATGATCTGTTCCTCTTGGGTTATCACCTTGTTTGTCTTCTCATATCGGAAAAGACCCTCCACGGAAAAGCCTTTGAAAGTACCTGCCTTTACTTCATTCCAGATCTTGTCATTGTCTACTTTAAAGCTACCGAACCATGAGCCATTTGAGACATCTTCAAAACCTTTAGGAGGCATGATGCCTTTTTCACGATCAATGATGAAAGATTCAAACATGAATACCCCATCTACCGGAGTGCTATGCTCTACATTTACCTTGCTTTGATATCCCTTTTTGAAGAATCGCTGAACTATCTTCTTGATCTCAGCAGCCGAAAAAGAGACATAGTACTCCTCATCTTCATCCCTTCTGTAGATCGGTAGATCCGCAATCATCAAAGCACCCGTAACGATTCTCTGCTCTTGGTTTTCAATGTTGAATTTGTTAAATCCTACAGCCCGAAAATCTTCTTGATTCATCTTGCTTTCTGCCCATCTAAGCATTGGTTCTCCACCCCATAGCAAATACGAAATAGTACCACAGGCTTCTGTATCTTCAGGGTTGTAATATTCGGCTGCTCTACTGAGGTAGGAATAAGTCCTCCTTATCGTTTCCCTTGAGAGGTTTTCGCCTGCAATGATTTGGGTTGCACGAATTTTCCCCACCTGTGTAGCGCATCTATTCCCTACTGCCTCATTCAAACGGATACCCCTTTCGGCATTATCCTTTGCACTCTGTGGGTAGTCATTATATGAATCTTCTTGGAAGTCTGCTGAAAATGCTAGGAAGTTCTTTTGAATTGCAGGATATTCTACTAGGGCTATGAAGTCAACTTCTTCTTCGCCTTCGATAGTATCACCGATCATCATTTCATACAAGGGTAGTTTCTTTTCCATAATTGTAAGTATTAGAATCCTGCTCTGCGTTCAATATCTGCCACCCTCTTCTGAGATCCTGTCACTTCGCTCTCGACCACATAAGCCCGTAAAGGTTGGGTAGGAGTCATTGCTGCACCAAGTGCCGTGATAGGGCTGTTTCCTATGGTAGGAACTTGCTGAACCGAAGCAGGAGCAGAAGCATTAATTGAAGGAGCAGATGCAGCACCACCTCCTGGTACTTTTGTTTTTGCGATCTCTCTAACATTCTTGATACCACCTGCCACCGCAATAGCAGCAGCAATAGCAGCACGAATAGGGGAAGATGGATCACCTGGAACTAGCTGAGAAACATAGGCTTTCTGCGCACCTAGGTAGGTATCTATAGTAGTAGCAGCTATAGCCGTAGCCTTTCCTGCTGCCGTGTTCTTTCCTACTAGGCTAGATACTGTATTCAAGAGACCTGCTGCCATTG
>Ga0315900_10008540_pt1 | contig 13158 bp, 12 predicted proteins | sample LakEriMetagenome_FD_203521 | JGI IMG/M metagenome (GOLD analysis project Ga0315900, IMG submission 203521) | Freshwater fungal communities from buoy surface, Lake Erie, Ohio, United States - Buoy 12 MA114 | ecosystem: Environmental > Aquatic > Freshwater > Lake > Lake biofilm | place: USA: Lake...
TGATCCCGTGGGCTGACGGCGTCGTCCCGCTCTGAGGCACCATGGCAGATTTTGCGCTGCAACAGACCTCGATTGCGCCGCTCTTTCTCGGCTACGACGCGACCACGCGCGCGCTGACGGCAATCCCAGTCGGCACGCAGCAGCCCGTCGTGCCGGTGCCGCCGACGCCGCCGACGCCGCTTGCGCTGCCTACGTCGCTGAGCGACACGGCTATTCGCGCGGCGCTGCGCGAGGTCATTGAAGGGAAGATCGCCGGTGTGCGCGCTGTGCCTATCGGCTTGCTGTCCTGCGACGTCGCTGGCGGCGCTGACGACATGACGCTCTCAATGCGCACGACGGCGACGCCGCGCGTCGAGATTGCGGTGGCGTATCCAGTGAGCCCTGACCGACCGCAGCAGCCCGTCAACGTCTGGTTTCGCAGCGTCGAGGTCACGCTCACGTACACGTACCTCCTCGACTCGCAGGCGCTTTTTGCTGCCGACTATCAGGCCGTGAAAGCGTCGGCCGCGTACGCCAGCGACCTCGTTGCGCAGGCGCTTGCATGGCCGGGTAAGGTCGCGACGACGTACTCAGGCACCGTCACCGGCATCGTCTCGGGCGTGCTTGCGTGGCAGGGCACGACGGTCCTGCGCGATGATGCGCCGCGGTCTGGGCAGACCGAGGGCGGTGGCCTCTATCAGCTCGAGCAGCGATTCAGCGGCACGGTCGTCACGACGTCAGCCGTCGCCTAAGGAGATCTCATCATGACCGTTCAAGTTTCAGCCCTCGGGCGTACGCGAATCGCAGTCGAGGCGGCATTCGCCACCAACGAGACGGGCACGCTCGCGAACTTCGTGGACCTGCCGGTGGTTGAGAATAGCGGCACCTTCGTCCCGCTTACCGACCATCTCGAGCCCGAGCTTCAACAGCAGTTCCTGCACAGCTACACGAACTCGAAGATGGTGCTCGCGAAGAAGAGCAGCACCCTCGCGCTGACAACGTATCTCGCGGGCACGGGCACCCCGAATACGGGCAACCTCGCGTGGCCGACGTCGTGGGCGCTCGACCGTCTGTTGACGACACTGATGGGCGTCAAGACGCAGGGCACGCCGCAGGGCGCGGCCACGCTCGTCGGTGTCGGCTCCACGACCACGAGCGTCGTGGTGCAGACGCCGCACGGCACGTCGCTGGGTTCGCCCGGTGGCGCGTATGCCGTGCTGATCAACGGCAAATACGAAGCGCGCGAAATCCTGTCATGCACCGCGACGACGCTGGTGCCGAAGGTCGCGCACTCGGCTGCGCCGCCGCAGAATGCGCCGGTTATCTGGGCGACCAGCTTCAGCCTCACGAACAACACCGCGGGCTTTCTGTCGACGCTGCAAGTGCTGATCGAGGGGCAGGAGGCCGACGACGAGTTCGCAGGCCTCGGGATGCAGGGCACGCTCGCGGTCGACATCACGCAGGGCCAGATCGCGAAGCTCTCGACGCAGCTGACCGGCGCGTCGTGGCTGCGCACGTCGGTGACGTCGCTTGGCGCTGCGACGATCGCAAACTTCTCGCCTATCGCGCACATGACGAGCGAGCTCATTCTTGGCACGGGCTCGTTCGCGACGAGCCAGACGCGCAACCTCGTGTCGCACTCGTCCTCGACGTGGACGCCGGGGATGGCGAACCTCCCCGTGACGTCGCCAGAGGGCCCCGGTGACTCGGGCATCATCGGCTGGAAGCGCGCGCGCGGTCGCGCCATCACCGGGCAAGTGCAGGTCTACGACGACGCGGCCACAAACTGGATCACGGCCGACACGAACCGCACAGACCTGAGCCTCTTCCAGCAAGTCGGCATGACGACCGCTGGAATCGTGCTGCTGAGCGCGCCGACGATTCAGCTGTCGGTGGTGCCGCCGCGCACGCCCGCGAATGACCTCTACGGCTTCCTCGTCAGCTGGGCCGGTCGCAACGACGAGGCCATCAGCTCGCCGTCCAACGACGCGCAGCGCTCGGCGTTCCGCATCCACGTGTTCTGAGCGTGCTAGGGTGTCGCGGCGCTTGAGGAGGCGCACCGCATGACGACGCACGAGACAGACCCGACGAAGCACCTCGAGTGCTACGTGAGCTTCGATCCCGCGATTGACCGCGCCGGGATGGGCCGTGACTTCGACACGCACTTCGGCGCGACTGGCGAGCGCGTCAGCGATATCCGCTACGGCACGCGCGATAAGAGCCTGCTCCGCTTCGTCGCTGGCAAGCGCCCGTCGCTGTTCGTGCTGCGCCCTCTGCGGGCCTACGAGCGCGCCCAGTGCGACAGCCTGCCGACGGCTGAGTCTCGGTGGCTGCGCGCCATCAGCTACGCCCTCGTGCGCGCGGAGGTGTCGCCGCCGCTCAGCTGGAAGACGGAGGCTATCTTCCCGCGCGAGAGCGGCGACAGCAGGCCGTCGCTCGACAGCGACGCGCTCGACTATCTCTGCGAATGCGTGTCCGTCGAGGCGGTCTACGAGATCGGAGCGGTGGCGTACGCGCGGAGTCGCCTTGGCCCTTTCGTCGAGGGCTTTGCGCCTCTGCCGGCTACCTCGGTGTTCGTGCTAGCGCGGCAGTCCCTGTCCCCTGCGGACTCCCCCGCTCCGAGCACGTCCGCCACGTCGACCACCGACGCGGGCTAGACATGGCCCGTCCTGCCGCCGCAGAGGTGCGTCAGGCGTGGGATTGCGACTGCGGCGGCGAGCGTCGCGTCCCGGTGCGTCGCGCGGCCCTGAGCGGCCTAGGAGCGTCCGTGGCGCGTATGCGTGACGGCGTCGTGCGGATGCTCGGTGAGCCGCCGACGTCGTGCCCGTGGCGCGCGTACGGTGACCCCGTCGTGGCGCAGGCGCTGGTGCTGCGGCGACACTGGGCGAACGGCGCGGTCGACGTCGACCAGCAGCTCGCGGTCGTGCTCGAGGCGATGCTGGCGATTGACGGCGCGCAGAACCACGTCGAAGCGCTGGATATGCGTGCGGAGCGCGAGCGGCGCGAAGCGGAGCGGCGTATGGCCGAAGCTCAGCGGAAGGGATGACCGATGGCTGACTTCGACGTCCAAGGCAAGATCACATTCGACGCGACGCAGGCGCAGACAGCGCTCAAGCAGACGTCGACCGCTGCGGATCAGGCGGCTACATCAACGACGAAAGTCGGTGAGGCAGCGAAGACCGCGCAGCCGCAGATCGGTCAGTTCGGCAGCGCGCTCGGCCTTGCTGGTCAGGCTGTCGGCCAACTCGTGCCGGGGCTCGGGCAAGTCGTCACGGTCGCAGGCAGCGCAACGGGCGTCATTCAAGGGCTGACGACTGCGGGCCTCGGGCCGCTTGGTATTGCGATCGGCGTCGTGAGCGTCGCCGTGACTGCTGGTGTGAAACTTTGGCAGGATTACAAGACCGAGCAGGAGCGCACCGAAGAGAGCATCCGGCGCACAGTGCTGCCGACGCTGGCAGACCTCAAAAAAGCCTTCGATGACGCCGCGAAGGCTGCGCTTGACGAGGAGTCTATTCAGCGCCGCGTGACGGCGCGGACGGCCAGCGCATCCGACTACGCCGCGACCATCGGCCGTCTCGGCGCTGAGCAGACACGACTGCGCACTGAGCAAGAGCAGCTGATGGGCAAGCGCACTGCGGACATGACCGCAGCTGATATGCGCAGGCTCTCGGAATTGCAGGGGCTCATCGCTGACGGCGAGCGCAATCTCGCGCAGCTGCAAGAGAACTTTCGCCGTCAGGTTCCCGCCGAAAGCGAAGATGCGCGGCTGCGTGAGCAGAATGCACAAAGGCTCCGCGCAATTCAGGCTGAGATTGAAGCGGCGGGCGAAACGCTTAACGGTCAGCCGAGTCGCACTGGCGGCGGCGGTGGTGGTCGCCGTGCAGCAGCAGCCGAAGCGCCAGCGACGACGCCGATGGGCTACGATTCGGAGGCGGCGCAGCAGGCGCTTGCGCGACTTGAGCAGGACATGGCGGCAGAGGCCGACGTCCGACGCATGATGCGTGACCTCGACATTGAGGAACAGAACGCCGCGAAGGACCGCTCGATCGAGATCGCCAAAGCGCTCAACGAAGAGCGCGATCGCTTGCAGAAGGAAGCGATGGACGAGGAAGAGCGTCTTGCCAACGAGCGAGCCGCTAAGCTGGAGGAGATCGACAACGCGGTATTTAGCGCGCTTGAAAGCGCGTTCTCGAGCAGCGTTTCCGCGTGGCTCGACGGCAGCAAGTCAATTAGTCAAGCCACGCGCGACATGGTGCGTGACGTAGCGCGCTCGTTGACGGGTGAGGCTATCGTGCAAGGTTTGAAAGAAACCGCGCTCGGCATCGGCGCGCTTGCGATGGGCTCGCCGTCTGCGGCGATTCACTTTGCGGCGGCTGGCAAGTGGGCTGCAATCGGCGTCGCCGCGGGCGCGGTCGGCGCATCGAGCGGCGCGTTTGGCGGTGGCGGTGGAGGCGGTGGCGCGCCTGCTGCGGCCACTGGCGGGCCAGCGCTGACGCCCGGCGCGGCTGAGGGCGCAGGCACGACGGTCGTCATCAACTGGGGCTCGTCGGGCCTTGTGTACGCCGCCGATCGCGCGCAGCTCGGGCGCGATATCTCGGGCATGATCAGCGAGGCGCACGGGCGTCTTGGGCGAGGGATGTGATGCCGCGTGACCTCTACTCCGCAGCGTTTGACTTCGCGACGCTGAATCTCGGCACCGTCAGCGGCAGCAATGCGGCGGTGTTCGGCGGCTCGCTAACCGGCAACCTTGGATTTACGTCGGGCGTGTATATGCACGGCGGTTTCACGGCTACGTCTGCCGATGGCGTTGCTATCAGCCCGTTCGCGACGAGTGCTTCCGCGCTGATATCAGGACTCGTCGTCGGCTTCGACCCGCAGGAGTGCGAGTATGGGCTCAGCGCCGCGGGGAACTTCACGGTGACGTGGAGCGGCGCGCAGGGTGCTGCAATGGCCGCGATCCTCGGTTTTGACGCGGCATCGAACCTAAGCGGCGCGAGCAGCTACACGAGCACGCGCAGACCGCGATATCTGATCATCGCGCGCCTCGCAGGCCAGTCGCAGGTGCACGAGACGTATGAGCCCGCAGGACGCATCGCGTACGCGGAAAGCGACAACGGACAGGCGTACTCAACGCACCCCGACGAGCTGCCCGTGTACCGCGACTGGGTGCAGCCCTTCGAGACGCTGAGCGGCCCCACCGACGCGGAGTACGCCGTCAGCCAAGAGGTCGGCGGCACGGCCGTCCGCATCGCCAACGTCGGCGCTGCCACAAAGGTCACGTGGACGTGGGAGCACTTCTTCAAGCACTGCCGCGCGACGCTGCCCTTCTCTCTGATTGACCGCGTCAACGCGACCAGCGGCGAGGGGCTGCTCTACAAAATGCGCGGAGAAGGCGCGCACTTTGACCCCACGCGCATTACGGCTGATTACGACGGCCACTGGACGATTCCGTTCGTGACTCGGTACATCACCGAGGTCGCGCCGTGAGCTGGTCCGACGTCGTCTCGCGCGGCTCGGGCGCTATCGCGTATCGTCTCGTCATCGCGGGTCACCCGCTCGAGTTCGTGTCGTCGTCGGCGCTCATCGGCGCAGGCACGGAGGACCGCACGCGCATCGGTGGCCTCGAGGCGCGCAGCATTCAGTGGGGCGAGTCGCTGGACCCGGCAAGCGTCAAGCTGCGTGCGAGCGGGTTCACTGCGCGCATCGTTGATGACGGCTCGTCGCGGACTGGCGATTCGTTCTCGCGGCAGCCGACGCGCATCAATTACTTGTCGTCGTCGGTGTCGTCGTCGGCTGTATCGATCCCGCTGACGAGCACGAACACTGCGAACGGCGATATCATGTTCCTCGGCAACGAGTGCATGAAGATCACGTCGGGCGGTGGAACTGCCGCGCCGACAGTGACGCGCAATTATCGCGACACCATTAGCACCGCGCATACGGTCGACACGACGCTGGGCCTGACGCGTCCCGAAGTCACCTTTGAGGAGAGCGGCCTCGCCAACGGACGGCCGACCGTCGAAGGCAGCATCGCGTACCTTTACGCGTACGGCGACGGCGAGACGGGTACGGGCACGCTGGTCTGGCGTGGCATCGTCGCAGCGCAGCCGAAGCTCCGCGATCTGACCGTCTGGGAGGTGCAGCTCGACAGCATCGCGAGCGTGCTCAACCAGTCGTTGAACGCCGACCTCGCGGAGCCCTCGACGCTGCGCGGCATCAACTACAACGCGCAGACCGCGCCGCAGTTTCAGATCAGCATCCTCGCGAGCGCGGATTACGACGCGTCGGTCAGCGACACGGCGACCGTCGGTGGCGCTGACCTCGCGGGCTATTACGAGACGCAGGAGGAGTTCTGCGAAGCGCTCAACGCGTTGATTCGCACGGCGTCGTCAGGCTGGGGAAGCAACGCGCTTAACCAGACGAGCGGCGCGCGCCCTTCGCTTATCGCGACACCGACACCGGCTGGCTCGTGGCGATTCCTTTACAGCACACCGAACTCGTCGCACCGCTGGTGCAACGTCGAGACGTTGAATCAATCGACGGCAAACGTCGACCCAGTCTACACGGCTGGATTGCCGATGACGCGGCAAAGCGACGGCGTGCGCGTCTTCACCGTCGGCAACAACCAGTCCTACCAGCCGTATGCGTTCGCGCCTGTAGACGGCGCAGGCACCGTGCCGCGTGGCTTTGTCGGCTACCTCAGCGCCGCCATCAGCACGCAGACCATTTACATCGGCGGCAGCATCACGCTTGCGACCGGCGACAGCGTCTCGCTTGAGTGGCCCGCGTTCGACGGCAAGGACGCACTCACGCGTCAGTACGACGTGCTCTCGTGGGACGCGACGACGAGGCGCGCGACGCTGCGTGTGCGGCGCATCCCCGGCCCGATGCCGACGGCGCTCGATCGCTACTACACCGCGTCGTCGGTGCCGACGGTCACGAGTTCGCGCACGTACGCAGCCGAAGGGACGTTCGCGGATTTTTTGATCGCGCTAACCACGGACTCGCCAACCTACGCGCCTTTGGGCCGTATGCCGCTTGTGACCGCGGAGCACATCGACACGAGCGCGATCACGACAACGGTCGACGCCGTGTCGCTGGGCCGCGATTGGCTGCGCGCGCGCACATACGCGGGCGCGTCAGACGTCAGCCTCGCGAAGATGATCGAGGACGAGTGCAAGCTCTACGGCTTGGTTCCGTACATCACCACTGACGGGCGGCTGGCGTTCCGCGAGTTTCGCGCAGGTGCGGCGACTGAAGCTACCAGCTACAGCATCGACGCCAGCAACAACCTTTCGGGCGCGCAGATGCCGGGCTGGGAGCCTAACGCGTACGGCCTCGTCAACACCATCCAGCTCAAGACCGGCTTCGATCCGTTGACGAGCAAGCACGTCGGCAGGACGTTTGTGGTACGCGACGCGGCGGCGCTCTCACGCAATCCACTGCCGACAATGATGAAGATCGAGCCGCGCTCGACGTGGGCCGGTGACGCGGATATCCCGTATTCCGAAGTGCTGGCGATGGCGCAAACGTGGCTCGGCGTGCTCGGCGGCGCGTATGCGACGATTACGGTCGCGTGCAAGCTCGATGCTATCGCTGCGGTCATCGGCTCGCAGGTCAGCGTCACAATCGCGCAGCTGCCCGACGTTGATGGCGGTGGCCGTGGCATCGTCGCGGCAAGCGGCGTTGTCATCGGGCGCAAGGTCAAGCCGCTCGATGCCGTTGTGGAGCTGACGCTGCTGTCGACGTATGTCCGCGTCGCGGGCTATGCCCCATCGTCGCGCATCTCGAGCGTCACGCTCGTCAGCGGCAGCACGTACGATATCGTCCTCGACTCGTCGCAGCCTGCTGGGTACGCAGCGACCAGCGCGTGGCAGAGCGGCGACCTCGTACGCATCGCGACGTACGACAATGCGACGCCAGCCAGCGCCGAGCTCACCGTCACGAGCGTGACCGTGTCGACGCGGACGGTGCGCGCGACGCTTACGGTCGGCACCATCCCGACGGGCACGCGCAACCTTGAATACGACGACGCAACCGTCGTGCAGGCGACGCAAGAGCGTTACGCGTTTATCGCGCTCGGTGCGCCCGACAACGAAATCCCCTTCGCGAGCGGCGTCGTTCCCCCGCGGCAACTGGCGAGCTGAGGCACCATGAGCACGAGCACGCTCGGCGGTCTGGTTCGCGGGATCTCCACGACGCTCGCGGACTACGAGGCGCAGCCCGTACGCACGTCGACATGGCGCGCAATCGCGAACAACTGGAATCACGTCGCGGACGAGCGCTCACGCACGCTGGTGTGCTGGGCCGCGGAGAGCACGACGACAGGCGGCATCACCAACAGCAAGGTCGCCAACGCGTGGCAGCGGCTCGTGAGCTTCGGCCCGTTCCCGCTGCTCGTCGGCGCTGATGGCAAGCCCTACAACGTGCGCCTCGCCGTCGGTGGTCGCTCGACAGCGAGCGCGCAACTGCGAATCGGCGTGTGCATCGCGGGAACCGCGGAGACGCAGATGGCGCTTGCGACTGCGCCGTCGAACGTACTCGAGACGACGAGCTTCAACAACGCGACCAACTCGTGGCGCGCTGACGACTACGTCACGCTTGACCCTGAGTTTGTTGACTATGCCATCGTCAACGGCGTCTCGAGTGCGTCGCCGTCCAGCGTGGCTGCGGTGCTCGTGACCGTCGAGGTTTGGGGCAAGGCCGCGTCGAGCAGCGTCTTTGCGACGCAAGCCTACGCCGCAGAGCAGGTGCCGCTATGACCGCGACAGTCCCGGCAGCGCGCACCGTCATCGCGGAGGACGACGTCGTCACGGGGCAGGCCGTACGCGCGCGCACGTGGCTCGACGCGGGCGAGCTGGCGAACTGGTGCGGTGGCAACGGCGAGGTGCTTGTCCCTGCGTTCACGCCGAACTTCGCGCTCACCGCAGGCTCTGCCGCGACGTGGTATTTCCGCGTCACTCCGCCCGGTCGCGCCGTGCGCCGTACGTGGCACCTCTGGCTGACGGGCAACGCAGCGATCGAGTTCAAGGACACTGCCAGCGCGACGCAGAACTACATCATCGCGGACTCGGGCACATTGCTCGTCTACCACGAAGACCTAAGCGCGAAGAGCGCGGCGCTTCAAACGATCAACTTCACGCTGACCAACGCCGCGTCAAGCGCGACGGTGACGGTGCTCGGCGTGACGTGCTTCGAGGCACCGCGCATCACGCTCGACGCGACGGCCGCAGACCTCGGCGTCGAGCTCACGACGCTACAGGTGCGCGAGCCCATCGAGGCGCGCGATTACTCGTCAATCGTCGGCGTGGCGCTTGCGCTCGCGAGCCCGCAGCGTCGCCAGTACTTCAACGTCGCGCGCCCGCGCACGACGGCTGATGCGTGGTCAACGACGAGCGGCACGCTGGTGGATTTGCTGGTCGAGGTGCCGATTCTCGCGCGGAAGCTGCTGCCCGGCGACACGACTGGCAACGTGCGTTTCGCGGCCTACGTCAGCGCCAGCGACGGCACGACGAGCGGCGAGATCGATATTACCAACAGCGCCAGCGGCAACAACGTTACGATCACCGCGACGACGCCGGGCACTGGCTGGTCGTGGGTAACCGTCGACTTCCCTGCGGACATTCTGTGCGAAGACCTCACCGAAGCGTCTGGCTGGCCTGACGGCGCGCTGCTGACAGTCGCCGCGAAGGTGCTGTCGATTCAGTTTCGGCGCAGCGCAGGAGCCGGAACCTTCTACGTCGCGACCGTCGCGGCCGTCGAGTATTGAGCGCCACGCGCGCGAGGAGATAGACCATGAGCGAGACGATCCTTCGTGAAGACGCCGATATCCTGCCGCCGATGCAGGACGCCATCTCGCAAGTGACGCTGACCGCGGCGACGGCGACGGCCGCGCAGGACACCGGCATCACCGGCGCAACCAACGTGCTTGGCCCGCAGTTTGTGACCTTTATGAGCACGGCTGAGTTCTTCATCGTGTTTTCAAAGGACGGCACGAGCACGATCACGACGCCGGTCGTCAGCACCGCGACGTGCTTCGGGCCGTATGCTGCGGGCACGAGCGTCAATTTCCGCGTGACCCCGACGCAGCGCTACTTCCGCGCCATCTCGACTCCGGGCGGCACGCTCAAGTGGTATCTGTCGACCGGCCCCGGCGTCCTCTGAGGCTGCGCCATGAGCCGACGTAATGGCGGGCGCGGCGGTCGTCGTGGCATTGCGACACCGGTCAGCGGCTTCAGTCCGAATGCGGTGCTCGGCCTCGTAATCGACCTCGACGCGCGCGACCTTACGGCAGGCGCGGTCACGTCGTGGACGGATCGCAAGAACGGCTATGCGTTCTCGGGCACCGCGACGCGTGACGCGACCATCAATGGGGCCGCGAGCGTCACCTTCAACGGAACGTCGAACATCTTGACGTCTGCGTCGGTGACGCAGCTCGCAGCCAAGAGCGCGATCACGATGGTCGTGCTCGGCCTCGACACGCATACGTCTGCGACGACGGGCGTGATCTGCGAGGTCGGCAACGGCGTCGCCGCGGGCAGCGCGTCGCTGAGCGCGCAGACTACAGGCTCGCGCGTCTACTCGACGTGCGTCGGCAACGTCGGCACGAGCTCGAGCTACATCGACGCGACGCTGGCGGGCGCAAGCGTGGTGTCGGCCGTCGTAGACTTCTCGTCGGCTGCTGCTGCGGAGACGTCGACCATGCGCCTCGACGGTGCCGCGCCGACGGTCACTGCGGGCGTGAGCGCTGAGAACACGGGCACGTTTGCATCGGCTGCGATCAGCCTCGGCGCGCGCATCGGTGGCTCGCTCTACTGGGGCGGCAGTCTTGGGCGCGTTCTGGTCTATGACCGCAGGCTGACGACGGCTGAGATGCAGTACCTCGAGGCGGGGCTGCTTGAGCAGGGCGTTAGCTTCAATCCGCGCGCCGATTTCACGACCATGTCGGCGCTTTACCGCGAGACGATGAGCGTGTCGCAGTGGACGGACTTGACGGCTGGCGCACGCCACGCGACGCAGGCCACGGCGGGCAATCAGCCGACGTACACGGCCAGTGATGCCGCGTTCAACAACCAGCCGTCGCTAAGCTTTACGACCGACGACTTCATGAACTGCGGCGGCGCGGCCTCTACATGGTCGTTCCTGCACGACACCACGGACGCGACGTTCTACATGGTGTTTCGCCCCAGCACCGCAACCGGCGAGACGAAGTACCTCTGGAACAGCATCGGAGATTTGGTTGCGAACAATCGCGGCGTCTCGCTGCTGTACCACGCGACGACGCAGACCGCGGAGGTCTTCGTCGGCAACGGCGGCACTGCGCGATGCGTGCAGATGATCGGTGCTGATTCTGAGGTCGTGCGCGACACGCCGCACGTCCTCGTCTATCGCAAGAGCGCTGCGGGCTTCGACCTGTGGCTAGACGGCACGCAGCTCATCACCGGCGAGTTCAACGGCACGCCGTCGAGCACCGCAGCGACCGTCGCGCCGTCGATTGGCGGCTACTCGGCGTATGCGGCGACGCGGCAGTTCGAAGGCAAGATGGCCGAAATCGGCGTGCTGCCCAGCAACGTCTCGCCAGCGCGCATCACGAACTACTGCAAGGCGCGCTACGCAATCGCGACGTCGCGCACGGTCACGCACCGTTCTCTGTTCCGCGACGGCATCAACCTCAACACCGGCGCGCCTGCTAACGGCTCTGCTGTCTGGTCGTGGTATGGCGGCGTCTCCGCGACTCCGGGCACGACGCGGCAGATCGCGCGCGTCATCAATCGCGCGACCGCGTACAATATCCAGACGCGCACTAACGGCACGCCTGCGAGCGCGACAATCGGCAACGACAACCGATACCGCGTCGCGACGGTTCCGCTGACAGCGTCGGGCGTCTTCGCGGATTCGCGCCCGCTCAAGGCGCTGCTCATCGTGGGTGAGAGCTGCGCGCGTGGCCGATCGTCAGTCGTGGGCCTGCCCGGAGGCTACCCGCCAGCGTCGGGCGCGATTTACGCGTGGACCGGCGAGGACACCACGCTCGCACTGCCTGCGATTGAGCAGCCGGTTTACACGTACGGCGTCGACAGCATCCTAAACACCGACAGCGGTACACCCGGTGTCGGTCCCGGTGGTTTAGCTGCGTGGTATTTGCAGACGGCCGAAAGCGGCGCGAGCGTCTGGCTGCACGTCAACTGCGGCAAGGGCTCTACGACGTCGGGTAACTGGAACAGCTCGACCACGAACACGGGCGTGGTGCTCGGCGCTACGCTTGCGCGCGTGCGACGCGTGCAGGACGTCGCAGAGTCGTTGGGCAAGTCGGTGCAGTGGGTCGGCATCTATGTCGACCAAGGCATCAACGACGCGACCAGCGCGAGCCCGACGTGGGATACGAACTGGTCGGCCATCGAGACGACACTGCGCGCCGAACCGCTGCTCGCCAACGTGCCGATCGTCTATCGCAAAGAGCCCACGCTCGCGCCCACCGACGTCTCCTATCCCGGCTGGTCGACAGTACGGGCGCAGCAGGAAGCGTGGCAGCGCTCGAGCGTGCCGAAGCGCATCATGGTCAGCATCGACCCGCTGCCGGATTACGTCGAGGCCGCGAACGTGCACCCCGGCACCGTCGCCAACGCGCAGATCGGCGCTGCTGTTAGCACCGCCATTCGAGGAGCCTGACCATGCCGACGTCGCTGACCATCGATGACGTGCTCGTCGCGCTGACCTATTGCGTGATCGACGACGCGCGCGCGCTTGAGCTTGAGCTGCGCTTCCCCGACGACTCCTATTCGCTGGGCCGCTGCACGCAGTCGCAGGGCGTCGTGCTCGATGACCCTGCGTGCATCAGCGCGGCGCAAACGGCAGCGCTCTCGACGCAGGCCGCGCAAGTGCTGGCGGACTGGGTGGCGCAATGACGACGAGGTGTTGCGATGATGGTTTGGCAGCTCATCGCAGCATTGGCCGCGACACCATCGGCGCTCGTCATCGTGCGCGGCCTCGTACGTCGGCTGGACGGCCAGTCGCGATCGGCGTCGAAGGAAGTCGATTACTTGCGCGCGGAACTCGTGCGTGAGCGCGCGGAGTGCGACGAGGAGCGCCGCGAGTACGAGGAGCGCATCGCCGCGCAGGCCAAGTCGTATGCAAAGCTCACCGTCGAGAAGGCTGAGCGCGACGCACGCATCTTCGAATTGA
>Ga0315900_10008541_pt1 | contig 13158 bp, 10 predicted proteins | sample LakEriMetagenome_FD_203521 | JGI IMG/M metagenome (GOLD analysis project Ga0315900, IMG submission 203521) | Freshwater fungal communities from buoy surface, Lake Erie, Ohio, United States - Buoy 12 MA114 | ecosystem: Environmental > Aquatic > Freshwater > Lake > Lake biofilm | place: USA: Lake...
TTTCGGCCGCACCAGCGGCCGCATCAAGTCACCACCACAAGGAGCGAGACATGAGCACTGAAGTTCGAAGCATGACGTCCCACCGGCCCCCTCGCCTTGCTGAAATAGGGGCAGTATCGAGGCCCCTGCCGCAGGCGGAAGCTGTCCATGCACAAAGTCTGCGGCCAGGACGCTGGCTTGCTGCAGCCGTTCTTGCCACTGCCGGACTGATCCCCGCTTGGGCGCAAAAGGCGGCCATGCCGGGCGTGACAGACACGGAGATCCGCATCGGAAACACTGCCCCATACAGCGGGCCGGGATCTGCCTACAGCACGATCGCCAAAGTGGAGGCCGCCTACTTCAAGATGATCAATGAGACCGGTGGTATCAACGGACGCAAGATCAATTTCATCTCGTACGACGACTCCCTAAGCCCGCCCAAGACGGTGGAGCAGACACGCAAGCTGGTCGAAAGTGACGACGTTCTCGCGGTCTTCAACACCATCGGTACGGCTGCCAACTTGGCGGCACAAAAGTACCTGAATGCCAAACAGGTCCCGCAGTTGCTGGTGGGCGGTGGCGCCACCCATCTGGTGGACCCGAAGAAGTACCCGTGGACCATCGGGTGGCAACCTACCTACTACAGCGAAGCGGTCATCTACGCCAAGTACATCCTCGCTAACCATCCCAACGCCAAGATCGCCGTGATCTACCAGAACGACGACTTCGGCAAGGACTACCTGACCGGCCTGAAGGAAGGGCTGGGTGACAAAGCCCGCAGCATGATCGCGGCCGAGGCCACCTACGAGCCGTCGGATCCAACTGTTGACTCGCAGGTGCTGAAGCTCAAGGCCTCTGGGGCTGACGTCCTGGTGAACATCACCACCCCGAAGTTTGCTTCGCAGGTCATCAAGAAGGTGGCAGAGATCGGCTGGAAGCCCACGCACTTCCTCATCAACATCTCGGTATCGGTAGGTGCTGTGATGAAGCCTGCAGGCATCGAGAACAGCCAGGGCATCCTGAGCACCGCGTATCTGATGGAGTCGACAGATGCCCGCTGGAAGGATCACCCCGACATGAAGGCCTGGTCGGCCTTCATGGACAAATACTTGCCCGGCGCCAACAAGGCAGACTCGATGAATGTCTACGGCTATGTGACTGCGCAGGCGCTGGTCCAGATCCTGAAGCAGTGTGGCAACGACCTGTCGCGCGCCAACGTCATCAAGCAGGCAGCAAGTCTGAACAAGGTGCCCTTCAAGCTGATGCTGCCAGGCATCGTTGCAAACACCACGGCCACTGACCTCTATCCGATCCAACAGCTGCAGATGATGCGGCTGAAGGGTGAACAGTGGGAGCTGTTCGGTCCCGTCATCAGCAGTGGAGTGGGGCAATGAGCCAGCGATTTCCGGATCTGGGTCCCATCGATCGATCTGCGCAGGGGCAGTGATGGCGGAGACGATTGAATACGACTACATCGTCGTCGGCGCCGGCTCGGCGGGCTGCGTGCTGGCCCACCGCTTGTCCAAGGACCCGGCGACCACGGTGTTACTGGTCGAGGCGGGCCCCGAGGACAAGAGCCTGTGGATGAAGATCCCGGCCGGCGCCACGCGTGTGTTCGCGCCCAGCGCCACGAACTGGGGCTATTTCACCGAGCCGGAGAAGAACCTGCGCAATCGCAGCATCTACTGGCCGCGGGGGCGAACCTTGGGCGGGTCCAGTTCGATCAATGGCATGGTTTATCTGCGGGGCCACCCCGAGGATTACAACGACTGGTCACGACTGGGCAACCCAGGTTGGAGCTGGGACGAGGTCATGCCGTTCTTCAAGGCGAGCGAAGACCAGCAGCACGGACCCAGCGCCATGCACGGCAGCGCAGGGCCACTGGCAGTGACCGATCCGGTTGTCGACGACCAGGCCAGCCGGCTGTTCATCCAGTCGGCGGTGAACGCCGGCTTGCCGGCACGGCGCGATCTGAATGACGGCATCCAGGAGGGTGTGGGGCGCGCCCAGGTGACCGTTCGCAATGGGCGGCGAAGCTCCACTTCAGCCGCCTTCCTGCATCCGATCCGCCATCGCCCAAACCTGCACATACAGGTGGAAGCCCTGGTCGAGAAGGTCGATATCGAAGGTCGGCGCGCCGTCGGGATCCGCTACACGCAGGGCGGCCAAAGCCGAGTGGTCAAGGCGCGTCGCGAGGTGATCCTGTCGGGCGGTGTGATCAATTCGCCGCAGCTGCTGATGCTCTCCGGCATCGGCCCTGCCGAGCAACTGCAGGCGCACGGCATCCCGGTGGCGCATGCGCTGCCGGGGGTGGGCGCCAACCTGCAGGATCACCTGTACGTGTACTTCATCGCAGAGTGCGACCGCTCGATTTCACTGAACCACCATTTGCAGGGCGCGCGCATGTACCTGCAAGCGCTGAAGTACCTCATCAACCGCAGCGGCTATCTGAACATCGGCGCCGTGCAAGCTACCGCCTTTCCCCGCGTGGCCCCAGGTGCCGACCGACCCGATGTGGAGATCAGCTTTCGACCGATGAGCCTGAGTATCAGCAAGACAGGCGCGATCGTCCTCGACAAGTTTCCAGGCATCAATGCGTCGTGCAGCCTTCTCAGGCCCAAGGCGCGTGGCTCCATCCGCCTGGCCAGCGCCAACCCGCGCGACGCAGCGCGCATACACGCCAACTACCTCGATAACGAGGAGGACTTGAACGTCATGCGCGAAGGCATGCGGTGGATCCGCAAGGTGTTCGAGACACCGCCGCTGTCCGACTTCGTTAAGCGGGAAGTAACCCCCGGGGCCTCGGTCAGGTCCGATAGCGAGTGGGAGAACTACATCCGTGATGCCGCCCAGTCGGTCTACCACCCGGTCGGCACCTGCGCCATGGGTGTGGATGCGATGGCTGTGGTCGACGCAAGCCTGAAGGTCCACGGCATCGACGGCCTTCGTGTCGTCGACGCCTCGGTGATGCCCCTCATTACGTCCTGCAACACCAATGCGCCCACCATCATGATCGGTGAGAAGGGCGCTTCCATGATCCTTGCCGACCAACGTGCCGGCTGAATTGATATCGCTTCGAGGAGATATAGCATGCCCCCGCAATACGACCTTTACATAGACGGCCAGTTCGCGTCGCCCCAGTCGGGTCAGTACTTTGACTCTGTCAGCCCGGCTGACGGCAGCATCGTGGCCAAGGTGGCCAACGGCAACGCCGACGATGTGGACCGCGCTGTCCGCGCAGCCTATGCAGCCCGGCGAGCCTGGGCCGAGATGAATCCCCTGGAACGCGGCCGTATCCTGCGCAAACTGGCGGATTTGCTGGTTCAGAACGCGCAGCGGCTCGGCAAGCTGGAGTCCGAAGAGATGGGCATGCCGTCGGCGCTGTCGCCGTCGATCGTCGTGGAGTCTTCCAAGTTCTTCGACTACTACGGCGGGCTGGCTTCGTCGATCCACGGCGACACGATTCCCATCAACGCGCAGATGTTTTGCTACAACCTGTACGAGCCGTACGGCGTGGTTGGCATCATCACCCCATGGAACGGCCCGCTCAACCAGGCGGCGCGCAGCGTGGCGCCTGCCCTCGCGGCTGGCAACACGGTGGTGCTCAAGCCCAGCGAGTTTTCATCATTGACCGCGTTGGAGATGGCGCGCCTGGCCACCGAGGCAGGCCTGCCCAAAGGAGTGCTGAATGTCGTCACCGGTGACGGCGTGAACGTCGGCACCCCGCTAGTTCAGCATGAACTGGTGCGCAAGGTGGCCTTCACGGGGTCAGTCCGCACCGGGCAGGCCATTGGCGCCATCGCCGCGCAAAAGATCATGCCGCTGACCCTGGAGCTTGGTGGCAAATCGCCCAACATCGTCTTTGAAGATGCGAATCTCGAAGCCGCGGTTCCCATGGTGCTCATGGGCTTCATCCTCAACAGTGGCCAGATCTGTACATCGGGTACGCGAATCCTCGTGCAGCGGTCGATCTTTGACGCCTTCAGCAGCAAGATCGCTGCAGCGGCTGGCAAGATCCCGCTGGGCCGGGATCGTCCTTTCCCCACATTGGGGCCTATTGCCAATACGGTCCAGTTCGACAAGGTGCTCGGCTTCTTCGAAAGTGCGCGACAGGAAGGTGCACGCTGCCTGACTGGCGGACAGCGCGCCACCGGCGAAGGCCTGGACCAGGGTCTGTACATCCAGCCCACCTTGTTCACCGACGTGACTCTGGACATGCGCGTGGTGCGGGAAGAAATCTTCGGGCCGGTTGGCGTGTTGATCCCGTTCGACACCGAGGAAGATGCAATTCGCATTGCCAACGACACCGAGTACGGCCTGGCGTCCGGCATCTGGACGCAGGATGTCAGCCGCGCCCATCGCGTGGCCGCGCAACTCGAAGCCGGCACGGTGTACGTCAACACCTACCACGAGCGTGCGATCGAGGCCCCTATGGGCGGCTACAAGAAAAGCGGGATCGGACGCGAGAAGGGTATGGCCTCGCTGCACGACTACATGCAATTGAAGAACGTGACTATGAAACTCATATGAGAGCGCATCAGAAACGCCGGTCACGGTAGCGCAGCGACCTCTGCCGTGTTCACCTCCGAATGGCCGGTTTCAGACCGTGTCGATGCTCGTCTGCCGAACCTGCCCGACCGTCGACAGTCTTCAAGCGATGGATTCAAGGACCGGGTGACTGACAGGACTTGGGGCCCAGGCGGCCTAAGAATTCCCGAGAAACTCGGCACATCGACTGGCTGATTCCGGGCACTGCTGACATTCGCTCGCCCTAACTGAGTGTCGACAACAAGTCAAGGGCCGACCTTCGGTTGGTGACAGGCAGCTCTGCAGCGATTACAGCAGTTGGGTCGTCCCCACCGAGATCACGCTTTCGCACGTCTACCAACCAGCCATTGACTTGCTCGGACTCCATCCTGACGGCCAACTCCGCTTGCAGCAGGTCACGAACGAGCAGTACGCAATCGATCGGCAACAGGATGCGAAAGTCGTACATGCCGTCAAGCCTGAGTGGCAGCGATCAGGGCATCCATATGGGGCTTGTCAGTCTCGGTGATGGCATCTATGAGGTCCTTGACCGCGTGCTCGAGGTCGAAGATCAACTCGTTGCTTCCAGCGAGCCGATCCAACGTGTTGCCGTGGCTGAAGTAGTGGAAGATCTTGAGGATGCGCTTCGCACGCTCGACCCCGAACAGGATTTCGGCCCGCTCGTCGACCTGTTCCGAGTCCTTCGGCCCAGGAAGCCTGGAGTACGTATAGAGCTCGATGAAACGCCTCATGGCGTTCGGCAACAGCATCAGCACTTCATGGACGGTCTTATCGGGCGCCTTGTGGAAGCGATGAATGACCTCAAAGAGGAACTGATATTCAGACTGATAGCGTGCGAGCGAGGCAGGCATGTCTTCCAGCGTGGAGGACTTCTCGGCGATTCGTCTGATCAGATAGAGTCGCTCTCCCTGTTTGCTTGTCTTGGGTTTAATCTCTCTGAGCAGGTTGAAGAATTCGAAATTGTGCGTCGAGATGAACAGTTGCTTGCAGGTGGTCTGCCAAGGCGCGTTCTTGTCCTGCTGCTTGAAGAACAGCGCTCGGATGGCGGCGGTCACCTGAAAGATGTGATTGGCATCGAGACTTGAGATGGGATCGTCGATGTAGACGATGGTCTCCTTGAATTCCGCGGGCTTGATCTCCTGCAGCTTTGTCAGGAAGTACGAGAAGGCAACGGCCGTTCGCTCTCCGTCGCTCATGTTCTTGGCAACGGCACCCGTCTTCCGGATTAGTTGAAAGCGGTCCTGGCCTGCTGCATCCTTGACGACCCGGATTTGGACGGCCTCGCTGCCCAGCATGGAAGCCAGGCGTTCGTTGATCCTTTCCCGGCCTTGTTGTGCCTGACTGATCTGAGCCTGAAGACTACTGATCTCCGGCCGCAGCCTTGCGGCATAGGCTTTCAGACGATCGGACCGATTCGCGAGTCGCGTCTTCTGTTGCTCCACGTCAGTGGCAGCCTGGTCGTCCATGAACTGCTGGACGTAGTGGTATCGGGCCCGTCTCGAGGCATCGGCTTTCGCCTTCGTGAAGTTCGAGGCCAACTCGTTGCTTTGCTTGATGACGAGGTTGACTGCTGCTGCCGCGTCCTTGATTCTCTTTTCGAGGCCAGCAGCCAATGGCGTGGGCGCCATGGCCTTGCGGGAGTCGTCAGCCTTGCGTTGCACTTCGTCTGCGAGTTTCCCTACAGCTTGGTTGAATGCGTCGATGGCTGCGGGAAGAGCTTCAATGGCGACGGCGTAGGCTTCACGAAACTGAGCGTTGAGTTCGGCGGCCTTGGGCCAGCTCAGGTTGAAGACAGCCACCTTCACACGCGCAAGGAGCCTATCGACCCGCTCCTTGTGGTCCGCCAGATCTTTCGAAAAGTGCGCACGAAAGGCTTCGAGGCGATCCTGGGACAAGTCGTTTCCGCAGAACTCACACGTTCCTGCGCCAGGGTGCAGTGCCAGGCCGCCTTGGACCCAGCGTTCAACGGCAGGATTCTCCTCAAGATGTTTGATGGTGTTGGAGAAGCTTGGCGTTGCGGCCAGTACCGTGACAGCCTCCTTGTGGAGATCCTCAATCGACGGAGCAGCACGCAATTCTTCGACCGTGCTCGGCTTCTTGGAGTCAGGCGTCAGCGCGAGTTCGATTGCATCAGCGAGTTCCTTCTCCATCAGGAGCTGGGAATCAAGAATGCCGACTGCGACAATATCCTGCCCGAGATGTACGGCCGTATAGGGATCGACCTTCAGGTGTTGGCGGATGAACTTGGCAGTGTCGGTCTTAGCCTGCGCGATCCGCGTCTTCAGTTCCTCAAACTTGCCGTCCAGTTTGCGTTGGACCTCATCCGAGCGCTGGATTCTCTTGGTGAGCTGATCGATCTTTCGTTGCGCTTCCTCGGATTCCTTGCCAAGCAGCAGGATGGGGTTGAAGCTTCCGCCATCGAAGTGCAAATTAGCGCGGACAAAGTCCGAATTGAAAACCCGAACCGACAGACTGCACCGACTGAGGTTCTTCTCGGTGATCGAATCATCGGAGGTTCCAATTGTGAATTCACCGCCGGACAAGTCAGGATTGGCCGATTTGGTCTCAAGCTGAGCGAACAGACGGGATAGGGTGGTCTTCCCAGAGTAGTTCCAGCCGAAGATGAGATTCTTGATCCCGAAGTCTTGCGTGCCTGCAGGCTTGCTGTAGCTCTGATAGACGCCGAGTCCCTTGATCTTCTCGATGCTTTTTAGCATGTCGCCTCCCAGATGTACGACGCGAGATTACCGTAGGCGACTGGCGAACTAGTATGTTTACCGAAGTGAAGGTCCGCTTTGTGAGGTCGCCGACGTTCATCGTTAACCGCCGAGCGTCGCGTACCAGTCTCAAGCCGTCACCCAATCTGAAGCCGAAACGCTGTCCGCATTGCGGGGTAAGATGCCTCGGCGTTCATGCAGGCGCAAAGAGCAAGGAATGGGCGCAGGCTGGCACTTCCTTGATGCTTCCGCACTGGAGCAGGCGAGGAATCCATTCCCGCGCCGGGAGTGCTATTGGGGAGGTGCCCTCCGCACGCCGACCAAGTCGACGTCCGCCTGGTCGCCAGCCCCGCCCGCCCCTCACATCAACACTATGTCGTACTGCTCCGGGTTCATGCCCGGCTCGGCGCTCAGGGAGATGGGCTTGCCGATGAATTCGCTCAGGCCGGCGAGGTGCACGCTTTCCTCGTCCAGCATCATTTCCACCACGGCGGCGCTGGCCACCACGCGGAACTCGCGGGGGTTGAACTGGCGGGCCTCCCGCAGGATCTCGCGCAGGATGTCGTAGCAGACGCTGCGCGGGGTCTTGACCTGGGCGCGGCCCTCGCAGGTGGGGCAGGGCTGGCACAGCATGTGGGCCAGGCTTTCGCGGGTGCGCTTGCGCGTCATCTCCACCAGGCCCAGGGCGGAGAAGCCGCTGAGCGTGGTGCGCGTGCGGTCGCGCGCCAGTTGCTTGCGGAACTCGGCCAGCACGGCGTCGCGGTGCTCTTCACGGGTCATGTCGATGAAGTCGACGATGATGATGCCGCCCAGGTTGCGCAGGCGCAGTTGGCGGGCAATGGCGCCGGCCGCCTCCAGGTTGGTCTTGAAGATGGTGTCGTCGAAGTTGCGCGCGCCGACGAAGCCGCCAGTGTTGACGTCCACCGTAGTCAGGGCCTCGGTCTGGTCGATGATGAGGTAGCCGCCGCTCTTCAAGTCCACGCGCCGGGCCAGCGCCTTGGCCACGTCTTCCTCGATGCCGAAGAGGTCGAAGATCGGGCGTTCGCCGCGGTAATGCTCCAGCTTGTCCACCACCGCCGGCATGTAGGTGCGGCCAAAGGCCTGCAGCGCCTCGAACTGCATGCGCGAATCGATGCGGATGGACTGCGTGGCCTCGGTGGTGAGGTCGCGCAGCACGCGCTCCACCAGGCTCAGGTCCTGGTGCAGCAGGGTACCGGCGGGCTTGGAGACGGCGCGCTGGCGCACCAGGCTCCAGGTCTTGCGCAGATAGGCGATGTCCTCGGCCAGTTCCTCGTCGCTCGCTTCCTCGGCGTTGGTGCGCAGGATGAAGCCCCCGCCCCCGCCCGTTTCGGGCGTGCCCACCAGCGCCTGCATACGGACCCGCAACTGCTCGCGCGCTTCAGGCGAGCCGATCTTCTGCGAGATGCCGATGTGCTGGTCTTGCGGCAGGTGCACCAGCATGCGTCCTGCGATGCTGACCTGCGTGGACAGGCGCGCGCCCTTGGTGCCGATGGGGTCCTTGATGACCTGCACGGTCAGCGTCTGGCCCTCGAACACCTGGCGCTCGATGGGCACGAGCGGCGCATCGTCGGCGCGGCGGCCCGCCGGCAGCGCCGCGTGCAGGTCGGCCACGTGCAGGAAGGCCGCACGGTCCAGGCCGATGTCGACGAAGGCGCTCTGCATGCCGGGCAGCACGCGCGACACCTTGCCCAGGTAGATGTTGCCCACCAGCCCACGCTCCAGCGCCCGCTCGACGTGGAACTCTTGCACCGCGCCGTTCTCGACGACGGCCACGCGCGTCTCCTGCGGGGCCCAGTTGATGAGGATGTCTTGTGTGGCCATGCGGCAAGTCTAGGGGTTCAGCTCTCGAGAGCCATCCGCACGCCAGCGCGCCGCAGCAGGTGGGCGGTCTCGAACAAGGGCAGCCCCATGATGCCGCTGTGGCTGCCCTGGATGTGCGCGATATGGGCGGCCAGCGCCCCCTGGATGGCGTAGGAGCCGGCCTTGCCGAAGGGCTCACCGCTGGCGATGTAAGCCTGGACGAGGGCCGGCGACAGGGCGGCGAAGCGTACGCGGGAGACCTGGGTGGCCTGCTCGATGCGGACCCGTCCCGCCAGCCCCTTGGCCGCGGCCACCGCCACCGAAGTGAGCACGCGGTGCGTGCGGCCAGACAGTGCTGCCAGCGTGACTGCGACGTCCTGCGCATCGGCGGGCTTGCCCAGGATGCGCCGGCCCAGGGCCACGGTGGTGTCGGCACACAAAATGGGCGCGGGCGGCAGGCCACGCCGCCGGTGCCGGGCCACGGCCGCCTGGAGCTTGGCGCGGGTTACCCGCTGCACATAAGCCAGCGGCAATTCGCCAGGCTGCACCACCTCCAGCGCTTCGGCATCCTCGTCGTCGCCAGGCAGCAGCAGTTGAGGGGTCACCCCGATCTGCGCCAGCAGGGCCTGGCGCCTCGGGCTCTGGGAGGCCAGCCAGATGAAGTCGTGCACGGTGGTCTGCATCGGCCCGTCACTCCCGGTGGTAAGGATGGCCCTGCACCACGGACCAGGCGCGGTACAGCGCCTCAGCCAGCAGCACACGGGCGAAGGCATGGGGCAGGGTCAGGTCCGACAGGCGCAGGGTCTCGTCGGCCGTGGCCTTGAGCGCCGGATCCAGCCCGTCCGGGCCGCCTATGACAAGCGCCACGTCCCGACCGTCACTGCGCCAGAACTGCAGTCGTTCGGCCAGCTGGGCGGTGGTCAGGCGGCTGCCCCGCTCGTCCAGGATGACGCGGCGCACACCCTTGGGCAACGCGGCCTCCAGGCGCTGCGCCTCGGCAGCCATGCACTGCGGGGCAGACTTGCCTGCACGGGGCTCGGCCTTCAGCGCCTTGAGTTCCAGCTTGCAGTCAGCGGGAAAACGCTTGGCGAAATCGTCCCACGCCGCATCGGCCCATGCGGGCTGGCGCTGACCGATGGCGGCCACGACCAGCCGCATGGGGGTCAGCCCTTGGCAGGGCCTGTCTTGCGCGCGGGGGTCTTGCGCGCTGGCGCAGCCGCGTTGCGCGCCGGCGCAGCACCACGGGCGGCCGGACGCTTCGTGCCCTGGGCTGCCGGGGCCCGCTTGGCCGGCGCTGACTTGCGCGCCGGGGTCTTGCGGGCCACCACCACCGTGCTCGTCGGCGCCTTGACGACCACCTTGGCGGCCACCTTGGCAGGGGCCCTGCCCGCAGACTTGGCACCGGGCTGGGCAGCGGTCTTGACTGCAGCCCTGCGCCCCGCTGCCGCCTTGACGGCGGTCTTGGCGGGCGCCCTGGCCGGTGACTTCGCAGCGGACTTGCGGGCTGCCGGTGCGGCGGGCTCGGAGGCTTTCACCAGGCCCTGGGCCTTGGCCGCGCGCTTCATGGCCACGGGCTTGGCGCCCCAGATCTCTTCAAGGCGGTAGTACTCGCGGATCGAGGGCTGCATGATGTGCGCCACGGCGGCACCGCAGTCCACGATGATCCACTCGCCGTTGTCCTCGCCTTCCATGCGCAGCACCTCCAGGCCGCGCGACTTGACGGTCTCGCGGACGCTGGAGGCCAGGGCCTTGGTCTGACGGTTGCTGGTACCTGAAGCGATGATCACCCGCTCGAACAGCGGTGAGAGGGCCTCGGTGTTGAAGACGACGATGTCTTGCGCCTTCACGTCCTCGAGTCCATCGACGATGGCTCGTTGCAGCTTGCGGATGTCCATTCAGGTCGGGGTCGGGCCCCGGTAGAGGTGATGTCGGGAAATATAGCCTGCGACGGCCTGTCCCACCATCGGAGAAACGTCATCTCCCCGTGTCAAGGCCTCACGCAGGGCCGTGGAGGACTCCGGCATGTCGGGCAGGGGCAACACTTCCAGCCGATGCGGGTGTACGGCCAGGGCTGGCGAAGGCATGGGCTGTTGACCGCCGCGTGCGGCCACGGCCAGCGTCACCTGGCCCAGCAAGGCGGGCCACTCGCGCCAGGTGTCCAGGCGGCCGTACTGGTCTTGCCCCAGGATCAGGAAGAAGGCAGTGCCGGGATGCTCCGCCCGGCACTCGCGCACGGTGTCCACCGTGAAGGTCGGGCCGGGGCGACTCAGTTCGCGCTCGTCCAGGCAAAAACGGGGCTCGTCCTGGATCAGCAGCCGCACCATCGCGGCGCGATGCACCCCGTCCGCAAGGGACCGGCCTGCCTTCTGCCACGGCTGGCCTGCGGGCAGCCACCAAAGTTCGTCCAGGTGCAGGACCTGCAGGGCGCTGCGTGCCAGGGCCAGATGGGCCAGATGCGGCGGGTCAAAAGTGCCGCCCAGGAGTCCGATGCGCGCGGGCGCGCGAGCGCGCTGATCTGCGGTCACGCCCAGTCCCGCGGGCGCAGGAAGTCGGTGTACAGACGCGCCTCGGCAGAGCCCGGCTCGGGGTGCCAGTCGTAGCGCCACTTCACGATGGGCGGCATGGACATCAGGATGCTCTCGGTGCGCCCGCCGCTTTGCAGGCCGAACAGCGTGCCACGATCGAACACGAGGTTGAACTCCACATAGCGGCCGCGGCGGTAGGCCTGGAAGTCACGCTCGCGCTCGCCGTAGGGCAGGTGACGGCGGCGCTGCACTATGGGCAGGTAAGCGTCGACAAAGGCGTCGCCGACCGCGCGCATCATGGCAAAGCTGCCCTCAAAACCAAGTTCAGCGAAGTCGTCGAAGAACACGCCACCGATGCCGCGCGGCTCGCCCCGATGCTTGAGAAAGAAGTATTCGTCGCACCAGGTCTTGAAGCGCGGGTACAGCGCCGGGTTGATCGGGTCCAGTGCCTGGCGGCAGGTGCGGTGGAAGTGCTGAGCATCCTCCTCGAAACCGTAGTACGGCGTGAGGTCCATGCCGCCGCCGAACCACACCACGGGCTCTTTACCCTCGGGCAGCGCGGCGAACATACGCACATTCATGTGCACGGTGGGCACGTACGGGTTGCGCGGGTGCATCACCAGCGACACGCCCATGGCCTCGAACGGCGCACCGGCCAGTTCCGGCCGGTGTTGCGTGGCCGAGGGTGGCAGCGTCTTGCCCTTCACGTGGCTGAAGTTGCAGCCGCCGCGCTCCAACAGACCGCCCTCTTCCACCAGGCGCGACAGGCCGTCGCCTTCCAGCCGGCCTCCGGGTTCGCGCGTCCAGCCGTCGCTGATGAACGGATGGCCATCTTCGGCCTGCAAGGCGTTGATGATCTGGTCCTGCAGGTTCAGCAGGTACTGCCGAACAGCGGCAGTGTCGACAACGGCAACGGTGGAGGGGTCTGAGGCAATCACGTGGTCATCCGGTCTGTACGTGGGGGTAGCCAGGGGCGGCGCCTCACGGCAGTTCGGTCACACCGCACACCCTTCGGCCGAATTAGACACTCACCGATGTCAATCGCGGCATGACCTGGGTCAGAGACAGGTTCCCCTCGTCACACCAGCTTGATCGGTGCGGCCTTTTCGGGCCGACAGCCACGGGCCGCGCCGAGGCGCCTTTCGATCTCGGCAAAATCCAGGTCGGGGTCTCCACTGAGTTGCAGGCAAGAGTGCACCCCCACACGCCGCCGCCCAAAGTCCAGGTGGGCCAGGGCCAGCGGCACCTGCGCGCTCAAGGCGACGCGGTAGAAGCCGCTGCGCCAGCCCGGCCCGTGCGAGCGTGTGCCCTCGGGCGCGACCACCAGCCACATGAACTCGTCGCGCTCACGCGCCTCGCGCATCTGCCGGGCCATGTCGGCCACGATGCCACCCGGCGCGCTGCGGTTGACCGGCACGCCCCCCATCCAGCGCAGCCAGGGGCCGAACAGCGGGATGCGGAACAAGGAATCCTTGCCCCAGATGGTGACGCTCAGGCCCATGGCCCATTTGGCGAAGATGCCGACGATGAAATCCCAGTTGGAGGTGTGCGGGTACACCGCGATCACC
>Ga0315900_10008542_pt1 | contig 13156 bp, 10 predicted proteins | sample LakEriMetagenome_FD_203521 | JGI IMG/M metagenome (GOLD analysis project Ga0315900, IMG submission 203521) | Freshwater fungal communities from buoy surface, Lake Erie, Ohio, United States - Buoy 12 MA114 | ecosystem: Environmental > Aquatic > Freshwater > Lake > Lake biofilm | place: USA: Lake...
CAGATCTAAATTTGTTTAATCCTTCAATAGCAGTTAATACAACACTATGAATGTCATTCCAATCTTGTTCGTTGGGTTCTTTGCGTTCTGATTTTAAGACGTCAGGCATTTTTAAAACATGCGACATTAAATTAGTTGTTGGCTCATTTAAGTCGGTGGCTAATTGTTTTAATTGATTGTAGTATGACTTAGCTAAATCTGTATTTATTTGAACAGGAGTTTCTACTTGTTTAGATTCTACATAAATTGATAAATCTACTTTACCACGTTCTAGTAGCTTAGTAATTTCACTTTTTAGTTCATGTTCTTTATCTCTGTAGGTTGATGATAAGCGCAAACTTAAATCTAAGTTTTTACTGTTTAACGAACGAATCTCAACATTAACGATTTTATTTTCAAATTCTTTTGTGGCTTTTCCAAAGCCGGTCATTGATTTTAGCATGGTATAAAAATAATGAATTAAAGGCGAAATTTAGTCTCTATTTAAAATTAATGTTTTAACTTTATTTCCCTTTAAAATCGACTTTATTACAACAAACGAAACATATATGTACCGTGCTCTTGAATTGGCCTCAAAAGGTTTAGGGCAAGTAGCTCCTAATCCTATGGTTGGCTGTGTGATTGTTTGTGACGGAAAAATTATTGCAGAAGGGTTTCATGAACAATATAGCAGTGCGCATGCTGAGCCAAATGCAATCAAACAAGTAAGCGATGAATTACTCAAAGAAAGTACTTTGTATGTTACTTTAGAGCCTTGCTCGCATTTTGGGAAAACACCACCATGTGCTGATTTAATAATCAGTAAAGGAATTAAAAAAGTAGTAGTTGGAAATTTAGATACTAATCCTTTAGTATCAGGAAAAGGAATTCAAAAATTGAAAGAGGCTGGTATTGAAGTAGAATATGGCGTTTTAGATAAAGAATGTAGAGCATTGAACAAACGCTTTTTTACCTTTCATGAAAAGAAACGCCCTTATGTGATTTTAAAATGGGCGCAAACTCAAGACGGTTTTATCAGTCGTTGGCCTTTGCCAGAAATACAAGAAGATAATTGGATTACAGGAAAAGAAAGTAAAACATTAGTTCATCAATGGCGTTCTCACGAACAAGCTATATTAATTGGGTATAATACATTAATTAATGATAATCCATTATTAACAACACGTTTAGCGAATGGTAAAAACCCCATTCGCTTAGTACTATCAAGAACAATCGATTTACAAACTGATTTAAATATCTTTAACCAAGATGCAAAAACCATTATTTTTAACCCAGTGAAAGATGAAGTAAATAATTATGTTGAGTTTGTAAAAATTGACTGGAACAAAAAAGCTCAAGAGGTTTTAGATTATTGCTTTAAAAATAATATCTCTAGCATTATTGCAGAAGGCGGTACAAACACTATTTATAATTTTATGAATATCAATGCTTGGGATGAAGCACAGGTATTTGTAAATCCACTTAAAAACTTCGAGCATGGTATTTCTGCTCCTGATATCAATTTAACTAGTATTTTACCCATTCATGTTGGCAACGATTTGCTATACACTATTATAAATTCTTAATATGCTTTTTTTATTACTCTCTATTTTAGTTTCCACACTATTCGGAATTTCTTTTAAGATTATTTCTATTAGAAATATCAATGCTTTTCAAGCGATTATTATTAATTACATCATCGCTGGCTCGCTAGGTTTTTTAACTACTAAGTCGGATGTTACTCCTGCTAATGTATTTGAGCAACCATTTTTTTTAATAGCAGTTTTTTTAGGAATCGTTTTCATTAGTAGTTTATTCGTGATTGCTGAAACAACAGCCAAACAAGGTATTTCTGTAGCGCAAGTAGCTAATCGTATGTCGGTAGTGGTGCCCATTAGCATTGCTATTTTGTTTTACGGAGATGGTGTTTCAGTGTCAAAAATTATAGGAATTATTTTGGCAATTGTTGCTGTGTACTTAGTATCTCATAAAGAAACAGAAGGAAAGCCAGCAGATAAATTATGGTGGTTGTTTCCTTTAATTATTTTTGGATGCAGTGGTATTATTGATTCTTCTATTAATTATGCGCAACGTAGTTTATTAAATGATTTAAATTTTGACGCGTTTTTATCTACTATTTTCGCAACTGCTTTTGTATTTGGATTTATCGTATTGTTGTACCAGTTAATTATAAAAAAAGAAAAATTTCAACTACAAGCCATTCCTGCAGGTGTTATTTTAGGAACCATTAATTTTGGAACGATGTATTTTATTATTTCGGCTTTAAATACAAATGTGATGGAGCCGTCTGTATTGTTTCCCATCAATAACTTAAGTATTTTAACTTTATCTACGATTGTTTCCGTTATTGTATTTAAAGAAAAATTATCCTCTAAAAATTGGTTAGGAATAGGTTTAAGTTTATTAGCCATTTTAATTTTAGGGTTATTACCTCAGTTGATGAAATAATTATGTTGTTCTCCGATACCTATTTAACAATTGATAAACCTACTGAAGCTATCTTTAAAGATAAAGGCAGTAAGTTTTTAGCTTTTGCTTATCCTGTTGAAAATGATCAGCAGATTAAAGAAATTTTAAATCAATTAAAAAAAGAACATCAAACTGCCAATCATCATTGTTATGCTTATCGATTAGGAGCAGATAAAATGAATTTTAGAGCTAATGATGACGGGGAGCCTAATAATACAGCTGGTAAGCCAATATTGGGTCAAATTCAATCTAATGATTTAACGAATATTTTAATTGTGGTGGTGCGTTATTTCGGAGGAACTTTACTAGGTGTGAGTGGCTTAATCAATGCCTATAAAAATTCAGCTTCTGATGTGATTAAAGTGTCTACGATTATTGAAAAACAAATTTTATTTAATTATACCATTCACTTTTATTTCGAACATTTAAATGACGTGATGAAATTATTAAAGCAATTGGATTGTAAAATCACCAATCAGCAATTTGATAATCATTGCGAAATAAGTTTTAGTATTCGCAAGGCAAATAGTGAGCAATGCGAAGAAAAGTTGAAGAAAAAAGAAGGATTGAAGTTAGAGTATAAATAACTTCATGTTAAAATTAGCGAATGATAAAATTCCTTATTACTTTTAGTTATAATCTTTAAAACTATAATTATGAAATTAAAACATTTAGTATTGGCAGTTGTAGTTTTTTTTACAGTTAATTCTGCTTCAGCTCAGGATTTAAGAAAAGGCGGTTCGTCATTTGGTAAAATTGAATCAAACGGAGATGTTCGCCTTAATGGAAGCGTTAAAGGAAAATTTGAATCAAACGGTGACATTCGTGTAAACGGAAGTGTTAAAGGTAAGATTGAATCAAACGGAGATATTCGTAAAAATGGTTCTGTTGTTGGTAAAGTAGAATCTAATGGAGACGTTAGAATTAATGGAAGTGTGGTTGGTAAAATCGAAAGTAATGGTGATATTAGAAAAAATGGAAGTGTTGTTGGTTCTGCTAGTGGAGTAGATAAGAGACAAGCAGCAGTGATGTTCTTTTTCGATTTCTTTTAACAATTAGACCTTTCAGGTTTTTAAAACCTGAAAGGTCTTTGTATTTTTAACCATGCAAATTTCTAACCGACAATTATTTTTAAATCATGTAGCGCAAGTTTCTCCAAAACCAATGGATTTGGAAATAGTAAAAGCGCAAGGAGTTTATTTATACGATACTCATAATAATTCCTATTTAGATTTCATTTCAGGTATTTCGGTTAGTAATGTTGGGCATTGTCATCCGAATGTGGTGAAGGCTATTCAGCAACAAAGCGAAACTTACATGCACTTAATGGTGTATGGTGAATATGTTCAGGCTCCACAAATTAAATTAGCAAAAGCATTAACTGATTTATTACCTCCAAATTTAAACTCCGTTTTTTATACTAATTCAGGAACCGAAGCAACAGAAGGCGCTTTAAAATTAGCAAAGCGAGTTACTGGTAAAACCGAAATTATTTGTTTTAAAGATTCGTACCATGGTAGTTCTCACGGTTCTTTAAGTGTGATGGGAAACGAAGAGTTTAAACAAGCATTTCGTCCTTTGTTACCAGATGTAAGAATTATTGAGTATAACTCTATTGAAGATGTTAATCAATTTGTCACTTCAAAAACAGCTGCTGTTATTTTAGAACCTGTGCAAAGTGAAACAGGTTATACTGTTGCAAGTAATGATTTTTTACAAGCTATCCGAAAAAAATGCGATGAGCATTGCGCATTGATGATACTAGATGAAATTCAAAATGGATTTGGACGCAGCGGTACTTTTTTTGCCTTTGAACAAACAGGCATTGTACCTGATATTTTGTTATTGGCAAAAGGTATGGGCGGAGGATTACCAATTGGTTGTTTTATCAGCTCTCAAAAATTATTAAATGAGTTTACTTACAATCCAGTTTTAGGAAACATTAATACATTTGGCGGAAATGCGGTTTGTTGCGCGGCTTCATTAGCTTGTTTGCAAACTATTCAATCCGAAGAATTAATGGATGATGTAGAGCGTAAATCTAATTTGATCCGTTCTTTATTGGTTCACCCATCTATTAAAAATATTAGAGGTAAAGGCTTTATGTTGTCTTTAGATTTTGGAGATACCGACTTGAATTTTAAAATTATTGAAACTTGTGTCAAAAATGGATTAATAGTGGATTGGTTTTTATTCAATTCACATTCTATGCGCATTGCTCCACCGTTAATTATTACAGACGAAGAAATAAAAAAAGCGTGCAGTATTATATTGAAATCGATAGGAGAAGTTATTTCTTAACGCATTTTGTCACCCTGAACTCATTTCAGGATCTCTTGAGATGCTGAAACAAGTTCAGCATGACATTAAATTTACAAATCTACTAAAGCCACTAACAATTTCTCAATTTTTAATTTCATTTCTTTTGGCGAACAATCGTAATTATTAAATAAAACAGAGAATGCTAATTCTTTTCCTGATTTTGTTTTTACATAACCGCAATATCCTCTTGCTCTATTTATGTAACCAGTTTTTGCTCGCATATTCCCTTCGGCAAACGTTCCTTTGCATAAGCTTATCATACTCCCATTTTTACCAGCTATTGGTAATGATGCATTAAATGCAGGATACATTAAACTATCTCTATAGATTTTGGATAAAATAGAGGCTTGTATTTTAGCCGTAATCGTATTTGCTCTTGATAGACCACTGCCATCTGCCATGTGTAAACCGCTGATATCTATTCCTCTTTCTTTCCAGTAATTTTCCACGGCCGTAATGCCATTTGCTGTCGTTCCTTGTTTTCCTGATTTTATTGCGCCTAATGTTTTTAATAAACTTTCTGCATAATGATTGTTGCTTTTAAGATTTGTATAGTAAACAATTTTTTCAAGTTTTGGAGAAGTGTGCGTGTGAACTAATTGTTCAGGTTTTGTATTATAGGTGTTGGGAATTTCGTTTAAGATTAATTTTGCATCAATACTTAATAAGTTTATTTTCTTTAATTCAGTTTGAAGTTGGTTGATAAAGTATAATGCAGGTTCTGGCATTTCGGCTTCTACTTCATAATGTTTTTTGTTTGGAGGAATCGTTCCCTTTACAGTTCTTTTGTAACCATTTGGGTCGCCAAAAACAAATGCATCATCTTCAGTTCCAGATGAAATAACGTTAGATTGTATGGTTATTTTTTTTGAAAAATAATCAGGAGAAATATTTTCCAGCTCGGCTGTCGTATTTGCAGCTCCACTGTTATAGAATAATGAGAATTTGTTATCACGATAGGATAGTCCATTAGCACCAGCGCCAAAGTAATTACCTATATCTCCCCAAATCCAAGTGCTTGGAATACTATTATCAAAATAAGAAGCATCTGCTATAATAGAACCATTTATTTTTTTAATTCCTTTCGTTTTTAGTTTTTGAATAATTGGATTTAAAAAAGACGAATCGTTGTTGTAAAAGTATGAAGAACCAAAAGATGGGTCTCCATTCCCTTTAATTAATAAATGATAATTGTTTTGACCCAGCAAGGAATCTGTCTTAGAGAACCCATAAAAATTGGTTTTAAAAGTATAGTCTTTTCCTAAAATTCCCAATGCTGCAGAGGTGGTTACTATTTTCATTGTACTAGCGGGGACTAGCGCTAATTCAGAATTATACTCTTTTATAGTTTTGCCTGTAGCAGCATCTAATATGCAAAAGCTATAGCTGGCATGTTGTAATTCTTTATCTTTTTTATAGTTGTCTAGAATAATATCAATGGAGTTTTGAGCATATAAAATACTTGAAAAGAGAGTGAGTAAGATGATATAATTTGTTTTTGTCATTATAAATAGCTAAATTTCTATAAAATTAATTCCTTAACTTAAATAAAACTTTATACTTTAATTTTTGTTTTTAACTTTATACAACTCAAAACGATAAACATGGTTTATGCCTGGTACGTCATTCGCTTTTAAACAGTTTTTAATTAAGCAAGACAAATGTGCTATGAAAGTGGGCACAGATGCTGTTTTGCTGGGGGCTTGGGTAATTCCTAATGGAAGCAAACAAATTTTAGATATTGGAACGGGAACAGGTGTTGTTGCGTTGATGTTAGCTCAGAAAACACAAGCAACAATTGATGCAATTGATATTGACGAAGATGCTTTTAGTCAAGCTAAACAAAACGTCAATGAAAGTAAGTTTATAAGTCAAATATCAGTTATTCATACTTCACTTCAAAACTATTCCAAATCAACTAATAAGACATATGATCTCATTGTAACAAATCCGCCTTATTTTGAGCAGTCTTTAAAATCAACCGATGAACAACGTTCTTTTGCGAGGCATGCAGACGTTTTGCCTTTTGAAGAACTAATTGATGGAGTTATTAAATTGCTTAATGTAAAAGGCAAGTTTTGCTTGATTTTACCAACGTTAGAAGCCGAAAAATTTAGAATAATGGCACAAAAAAAAGGATTGTTTTTATCTAAGTTACTAAGAGTTAAATCTAAAATTAACAAAGATTCTGATAAGCGCCATTTAATGCAATTTGAGTTTACTCCAACTGAATTTTCTGAACAAACTATAGCTATAGAGCTCGATGAAAGACATCATTACACCGATGATTATAAAGAGCTTACGAAAGATTATTATGTGAATTTTTAATTAAAAATTTCTTTTTTTCTTTTCTTTTCCTATCTTTAAGACGTAACAAATCATCCTATGCAAAAAATTGTATTAGTATGTCTTAGCTTTTTGTATTTAAATATATCAGCTCAAGACACCGTAAAGATAAAAACTGCTTTAACACCCGATCAAGAAGCAGAAAACGCCTATAATGCTGGCTTAGAATCTATGGTTAAAAAAGATTTTAATATGGCTATTGAGTATTTTACAAAAGCTATATCGTTTAAGCCAAATTTTGATAAAGCATTTAGTAATAGAGGTTTTGCACGATATGAAACCAAGTCAATGGATATGTCTATTGAAGATTATAATAAAGCTTTAGCAATCAATCCAATTAATACTGATGCCCTATTTGGCAAAGCACAGAGTTTTTATGCAATTAATAAAAAAGATTCATGTATTACCTATTTAAGTAAAACAACATTTATTGATGATACTTATAGCAAGGCGTTTTATTTAAGCGGTCAAATAAATTTTGAGGCTGGAGATTATAAGTATGCTATTACTGAATATGATAGAGCAATTAATGCAAAAAAAGATTATGCTTACGCTTATAATGACCGAGCCTCTGCTAAAAAACAATTAGGTGATGATGCAGGTGCAATAGCTGATTATGAAAAAGCCTTATCCATCGATTCAAAATTATTTTTCGCTTATAATAATTTAGGTTCATGTAAACGAAATAAAGGGGATAACGCAGGTGCTATTGATGCCTATAACAAAGCTATTAGCATTAAGTCTGATTATTATATCGCAATTAATAACAGAGGGACTGCTAAATTAAATTTAAATGATTTTGCAGGTGCCATTGCTGATTTTGATGCAGCTCTTAAACAAAAACCTAGTTATACTTTAGCAATGAATAATATGGCTTCTGCTTATATTAAAAAGAAAGATTATAAGTCTGCCTCGGAATGGGCAAATAAAGCAATTCAAGCAGATTCAAAGTTAGCTGCCGCTTATGTAAATAGAGGTATCGCCAAACAAATGCTAAAAGATGAAGAGGGCGCTTGTGCAGATTGGAAAAAGGCAGCCGAATATGGAGCAGCTGAAGGAAAGCGATATACTTCAGGTTTTTGCGATTAATCACATCAAAAATATTCAATACAATTTCTAATAATAACGTATGAAGACATTATATAACATAGTAGCATTAATTCTTTTTTCTTGTTCATTGGCTTGGGCGCAAAATGTAGAATTTGAAAAGTCTAATTTTCCCGATAAAAAAGATTTATTGAAAGAGGCGAAAAGAAGTTTGGATGATGGAAAAGATGCATTTGAACTAGGAAAAAAAGAGTACGATTTTGTATTAGAAGCTTATGTAGGAAAAAACAAGTATTTGCCTGTTAGTCGTAAAGATTATCAACGAGCAGGTGATATTTATTTCAAGCAAGCTCAGCCATTTTTAATGAAGGCGCAAGAATTTAATCCGAATAATGCCGAATTAAATTATATGTTAGGGGTTGTTAATTTCAATTTAAATCCGCAGTCTGACGCAGCAGTTAAGTATTTAGAAAAAGCCATTTCATTAAATGGAAAAATTCCTGAAGATGCGCCTTATTTTTTAGCATGGGCTCTGCAGTTTCAACTAAAATGGGATGAGGCTATTAAATTTTATGAATTATACTTAACGTTATTAAACAAGGATGTAAAAGGAAACGCGGCAGCTATTGAAGATGCCAATAAAAAAATAGGAGAATGTAAAATTGGCAAAACAGAAATGACCAATCCACAACGCATTTTTGTCGATAATTTAGGTTCAAATATCAACACATCCTATCCTGAATATTCAGCTTTTATTTCTGCCGATGAATCTATGATGGTATTAACTGCTCGCCGAGAAAATTCGACGGGTGGAAAAATAGATGAAGGTGATAAGTGGCCTTTTGAGGATTTGTATCAGTCGTTTAAAGTTAATGGCAAATGGACTCCAGTTCAAAATTTTGGACCGTTAGTAAATAGTCCAGAACATGATGCTACTTCTGGTTTATCAAGTGATGGTACTACCATGTTTATCTTTAAGTATAAAGAAAAAGATGGTGGTGATATTTACGTCAGTAATTTAACAGGTAACACTTGGAGTAAACCTGAGCATTTAAATAAAAATATTAATTCTAAGGATCACGAGTCTTCAGTAAGTTTGTCTTATGATTCTAAACGCTTATATTTTATTAGTGATAGAGATGGTGGAATAGGAGCTGGTGACATCTATTATTCTGATAAAGATGCTAAGGCTGATTGGGGAACAGCTATGAATGTTGGGCCTTCTTTAAATACAAAGTATGGCGAAGAAGGTGTGTTTATTCATCCAGATGGAAAAACGATTTACTTTAGTTCTAAAGGACATAAAACAATGGGAGGATATGATATTTTTAAGTCAACTTTTGAAAATGGGAAATGGGGTGAGCCTGTTAATATGGGATATCCAATTAATGGACCTGATGATGATGTGTTTTTTGTAATTAGTGGCAGCGGTAACCATGGGTATTTTGCCTCATCTAAACAAGGAGGTTACGGAGACAAAGATATATACAAGATTACCTTTTTAGGACCCGAAAAACCACCAGTAGTAATGAATGAAGATAATTTATTAGCAAGTGTTGCTGCACCGGTAAGTGAATTTAAAGCGGAGAAAATTGTAAGTAATGGTCCAAAAATGACTATATTGAAAGGAGTTATCTCTGATTCTAAGAATTATAAGTTATTAGAAGCAGCTATTGAATTAATTGACAACTCGTTAAATGAAGTTATTGCTACATTTAAATCTAATAGTACAACTGGTAAATATTTGGTGTCACTGCCATCTGGTAAAAACTACGGTATCGCTGTAAAAAAAGATGGTTATTTATTTCATTCAGAAAACTTTGATTTAAAAGCGTCTGAAGAATATCAAGAGGTGGAAAAAAACGTGGCATTAAAACAAATAGAAGTTGGTCAGTCAATCATCTTAAAAAACATATTCTTTGATTTTGATAAAGCAACTATTCGTTCCGAATCTGCTAACGAATTAGATCGTTTGATTAAATTGCTAACAGAAAATCCAACATTAAAAATTGAGTTAGGAAGTCACACAGATAGCAAAGGTAGTGATGATTATAATCAAAAATTATCTCAATCTCGTTCTCAATCTGTTGTCACCTATTTAATTGGAAAAGGTATTGCTACCGAAAGGTTAGTAGCAAAAGGATATGGCGAAACAGTTCCAGTGGCAACTAATGATACCGAAGCAGGTCGTCAGGAAAACAGAAGGACCGAATTCAAAATTTTGAGCAAATAGTCATATGTTCCAAAAAATTTGGAGTTATATTTCTACCATAGGAATTAAGGAAGAGTACGATGAGATTTTAGTTAAGAGAATAACACTTACTAATCAATTTAGTACGATTGCTATCCTCGTTCTGCTGTTTAGTGGAGTTAATAATTTTATATTAGGAGATGTTTTCTCTGCTCTTTTAATTGAGTCTCTAGTTTTAGTTTGTTTTGTAGGTTTTTATCTCAACAAATTACAGCGTCATCGTTTTGCTATATCTTTTTTATTCACTACAAGTAGTATTGCTATTTTTTATTTTGATTCTTATTCGGGAATTCTTTCTGGCACTTATTTATATCATTTTCCATTAATTTTAGCGATTGCTTTTATTTTTGATATGAGGGAAGATAAAAAGGCCATGTTGTTTCATTTTTTATTAATTATCGCCTTTATGATAATTAATGTGGTAACTCGTTACGAGTTATTTAAAAGTGAGTTTTTAACAGATGAAAAACGTTCACATATGTTTATGTTTAACTTAACATTTAGTGCAGCTTCTGTTGGTTTTTTTGTTTATCTGATGATTCAAAATAATTTAAAAGAAAGTTATTTTTATATTCAAAGTATTGAAGAAAGAAAGCAGTCGGAAAAAGTCATCAAAGAAGCCTTAACCGAAAAAAATTTATTAATTGCCGAATTGCATCATCGTGTTAAAAACAATCTTGCTATTATTTCTGGCTTATTTAGTTTAACAATTAATGATAGTATTCATGACGACGCCAAAAATGTATTACTAGAAAGTAGAAATAGAGTTCGCTCCATGGCATTAATACATAACCGTTTATATAAAAGTGATAGTTTTACGGATGTTAATTTTGACGAATATATTCATGAGCTAGTTTCAGAAATAACCACTTCCTATCCTTCTATTTCAAATTCTGTAAATGTTAAAACAGATATTAATAATGTGATTTTAAATGTAAATTCTGCTATACCCTGTGGATTAATATTAAACGAATTACTAACCAATGCTTATAAGCATGCATTTAAAGATAAAACAGAGGGAGAAATATCTATCTCGTTTCTTCATAAAAATGGACAATTTATAATGACAGTAAAGGACAATGGATGCGGATTGCCATTAGATTATAATAAAAAACAATCATTAGGTATTACGGTTATTGAGGCTCTAACGGAGCAATTAGATGGAAAATCAAAATTTACCGATAATCAAGGAACTCATTTTGAATTAACCTTTAATGCCAACAATAATTAACATTTTGGTGATAATAAAACGTCTTTATTCTATTAAATCTATATAAATTTATACTCAATTATTAAATCTAAAATTAATATGAGCGCAGAACAACCTAAAGCAAAAAAAAGTTTATTTAAAAGAATTTTAAAATGGAGTGGAATCTCTTTTTTACTTCTTTTGTTGTTAATTATTATTGCTCCTTTTATTTTTAAAGATAAAATTATTGAAATTGTAAGAGAGGAAGCTAATAATAATGTAAACGCTAAAGTAAATTTTGGCGAGTTTGATTTAACCTTATTTAGTTCGTTTCCTGATTTTAGATTTAAAATCGAGAATGTTAGTGTAATTAATGTTGAACCTTTTAACGGAGACACCTTAGCATACATTAAAGAATTGTCTTTCGACTTAAATATAAAAAGTGTGATTGCTGGCGATCAGTATCAAATTAACTCATTAGTCATTGACCAACCAATAATTAACGGTATTGTGATGGTTGATGGAAAAGCAAACTGGGATATTGCAAAAGCAAGCACAGATACTATTTCGGATGAACCAGTAGATACAAGTGCTACAAAATTTGCCATGAAATTAAAATCATTAGAAATTAAACATGCTAATATTACTTACAACGATATGCAAGGTAATATGTCTGCCTCATTAAAAGATTTGAATTATTCATTGAGTGGAGATTTTACTCAAGATAATTTCTTGTTAAGTAACTTGCTAGAAATAGCAGAAACTTCTTTTGAAATGGGCGGTGTAGGATACTTAACCAAAGCAAAAACACGCTTTAAGGCAGATTTAGATATGGATATGCCAAACATGAAATTTACTTTTAAAGAAAACGAGTTAGATTTAAATGATTTAGGATTATCTTTTGATGGATTTGTTTCGATGCCAAAAGATGATATTGCAATGGATTTGAAATTTGCAGCTAAGCAAACAGAGTTTAAATCTATCTTATCTTTAATACCAAGTGTTTATACTAAAGATTTTGCAACGGTAAAAACAGAAGGAAGTTTAAAATTAAATGGTAAAGCAGCTGGAACCATGCATACAAGCGCTGATGGAAAAAGCGATACTTATCCATCATTTGAGGTTAATTTAGGAATTGCAAATGCGATGTTCAAATATCCTTCGCTCCCTAAATCTGTTAATAATATTAATATCGATGTGCATGTTGAGAATAAAAAAGATTATTTAGATGCAACCGTTGTCGATGTAAATAAATTTCATTTAGAAATGGCAGGAAATCCAATTGATATGTGGGCTCATGTGAAGACGCCAATATCAGACCCTGATTTATCGGCAGAAATAAAAGGAATTATTAATTTAACTTCGATAAAAGATTTTGTTCCATTAGAAAAAGGAGATGAAATGAGTGGCCTTGTAAAAGCAGATATTTCGGCAGCTGGAAGGATGAGTAGTATTGATAAAAAAGAATACGATAAATTTAAAATGGCGGGTAGTTTAGAAATTGATAAAATGAATTACAAAACCACGACTTT
>Ga0315900_10008544_pt1 | contig 13155 bp, 10 predicted proteins | sample LakEriMetagenome_FD_203521 | JGI IMG/M metagenome (GOLD analysis project Ga0315900, IMG submission 203521) | Freshwater fungal communities from buoy surface, Lake Erie, Ohio, United States - Buoy 12 MA114 | ecosystem: Environmental > Aquatic > Freshwater > Lake > Lake biofilm | place: USA: Lake...
CAAAATTCTGCAGGCACAGACCTAGTTGCTTGAGATTGTTCTGGCAGGACATTCGGCGTGCTGATTCGCGAGCGGCTTGGACCGCCGGCATCAGGAGTCCAACCAGCACTCCGATGATGGCGATGACTACTAGTAGTTCGACAAGGGTAAACGCGCGTCGCATGAGCAAGTACCTGTTTCGCGGGTGAGAAACTTCACCCGCTCAAAGGGTGATGGGATTTTCCTGGAACGCAAGGTTTAGCCATTGAATTCGGGAACAAAATTCCGTGAAGTCTTCAAATCAAGCCGCTTGCTGTTGGAGAAGACCAGATCCCTCCGCGCGGAGTTCCTTGGTCGCAGATCCTCTTCGAAGCTTGTCAGTAGAGCACGATTTGTTATCATCCACGCCGTGGAGAGCGGGCCTGGCCAGGTTACTGATTCAGTGCTCCAGCGAGGATCGGCAGATATTTGAAGGCTCTTACGGCGAAAAATGGGCTGAACACCATCGGACGGAAAGTGACCACTTTCATCGTCGCGGTTGTCTTTTGCGCTGCCATCTTTCCGATCCCGGTCGCGACGATCGGCGTTTCGGACGTTGACCACTCGCAACGTTTCCCCTGCCAAAATGGGAATTGTGGTTGCGCGACCGCAGAACAATGCTGGACGAGTTGCTGCTGTTTTACTCTGGCCGAGAGATTGGCTTGGGCCGAAAGTAATGGGGTTGCTCCTCCGTCCTATGTCCAAGCGACTCCTAGCTACCCAAAGCCTAGGAATAAGAAATCGATCGGATCGGAAAGAACCAGTTGCTGCGCCACCAAAGCAACGAATTCGCATGCTTCGTGCTGCAAGCCTGCGAAGACCGACACGATTAGGGAAGAACGATCGAGCTCCTCGACGAAACGCAAGGTCGTCCTGGGGCTGTCTGCTTTGAAATGCCAAGGGAAAAGCTCTGCGTTCACTTCATTGCCATGGACGATTTTGGCCACCCTCGAAAAAGTGCTAGTACTTGAGCAAGAACCTGGGCCTGCCCCTCTGGCAACGAGGAGAGACCCAGCCCAGGTGTTTATCGTGCCAGACACGCCACCTCCCAAGCAGTTGCTCTCTTAGCATCACCACGCGCTTGGCTCTTCTGTGCCCATCTTTGAATCGAAGCGATTCGAAACGGCGCACTTGCGCGGTCACCGGGTCCGCTCTCCACAAGACGGTTTCGTAGGGCCGTATCAAGTGCGCCGTCTCGAGTCGCCGCTTCCGCCTGCGCGACGAATATTCCTACGTACCAAGATACCAAGTCCATTGAGGAGAGAATCGAAATGCGAATATTGCTTTTGTGGATAGGAGGAATCGCGATCGCCTGTGGCAGCACTGAGCTTCGCGCTGAGACACCGTCCGAGATCTACCAGCGGCTGATCATCCCCTTGATCCAGTCATCGAAGTCCAGCAGTTGCTCAGAATGCCATCTTCAGGGTGTCCATCTTGACGATTTCCTGACTTCCGATCCCAAGGCTTCCTTTGCGTCGCTTAGGGCTCGCGGATGGATAGATACCAAGCGTCCTTCGGAATCCAAACTGTTGCAGTTTATCGCAAAGAAGCCGGAAAACTCCACCGCTTTGATGGACCAAGTTCGGAAATCGGAACTGGAAGGGATCAGCCAGTGGATTCACGCCGCGGTCCAAGACCCTGAGTCTCTGAGTGCTCCCTTGCCGCCGTTGAACGACCTAAAACTAGACGACAAGCTGATGCAGCACGTTCGCAACGATCAGGTTTTGTCGCGCTTCGTCGACATCCTTTGGTCGCAGCTTGAGCGTTGCGCGAACTGCCATTCGCCCGATCGCAATGCCAAACAGGTTGAAAAGCATGGCGGCAAAATGAGTTGGATCGTTCCAAACTCACCTGCTGATACTTTGCGGCTTTTGGAGGAGCGCAAGCTGATCAATTTTGAAGAGCCATCGGCGAGTTTGATCAAGACCAAGGCGATAGGAAAAGACGAGCATGGAGGAGGGGTTAAGTTCCCTGAGCAGGGGCATACCGATCGCCAGTGGGGTTTATTCCTCTCTGATTACGCAGCAATCAAGCAGGATCTCTATTCGAACTCAAAGGAAATTCCAGCCTTCGATCCCATTCGAACTTGGCGAACCGGGTTGCACCTGCGAGTCAAGGAACTCCCAAGCTTGCCTGCTGGGACATACGCAGTCGTCTTGATGCACCGGATAGCTTCCGACGGTACGGTCAGCAAAGAGCCGAGTGCCTTTGGAGAAGGTCGGGTTTCCAAGGACGGTACAAGTTGGGGCACATCTTTGAAAGTCGTTGAACCCTCTCATTTACGTCGTTCAAGAGACGTCGTCGAATGGAGCACTTTGTTGCCCTCTGGAAGATACCAGCTTCGCTGGACTCCCGTAGAGGACTCCGATGCATCGCTCGAGAAGATCCTCGCGTTGCCGTACACCGGTCAAATAGAAATCGATTCGTTATGGAAGTCGGGCCACAGCGATGCTAAGACGATCGCGTTCGGCGATTTCGAGTCTGTTGCCGACTTGAAGTAGAGCCTATGGAACCGCAAGACTTAATCACCACTTCAAACACCATCGAAAAAACGAAAATGAACAGCAGATATATCCAATCGAGCCGCTATGCCTTCACCTTAGTTGAATTGCTTGTGGTCATCGCCATCATCGGAGTACTTGTAGGTTTACTCCTGCCGGCCGTCCAAGCTGCACGCGAAGCAGCACGTCGAATGCAGTGCAGCAACAGCGTCAAGCAAATGTCCTTGGCAACCCTGAATTATGAATCCGCTTTTCGCAAGTTCCCCATGACGGGAACAGTTGATGTGGACTTCTCCGCACAGGCACGGATCCTTGCCTTCATTGAGCAAGCAGGCTTGAACAGTAGACTCGACTACTCGAAGCGAGCGTTTTCAGGTCCGTTCAACGCAAAGGTCCCCAATCCACTCTTTGCAGAAGCATTCGCAACACCGATAGCCACCTTCCTTTGCCCAAGCGATCCGGCTCCCTCCACAACGACCATGCAGGTAAATGGCACGTCCGTTACGTACGGAGGATTGAGCTACATGTTTAGTAATGGTAGCGGAACTGGAACTAACTACGACTGGCGTTGGGTAACCGACGGGATCGTTTGCCAGAATACATCACGGGCTTTTCGCGACCTTATCGATGGAGCATCAAATACACTCGTTATAAGCGAGACGGTTCGAAGCGTCGGGGATGACATAACGCTACCTCCTGGAACATTACCGAGGTTTCCCTATCCATACACGCTCAACGGATCGAGTGGTGTAAGCTCAGCACTTCAGTCGAGTCGAGGATTGAGGGCAACGGGCAGCCCTTGGGGGGCATATGTTGACGCAACTGGCAATATCTTCAATCCACAAACCGATCTGATTTGGCCTAGCTTTAGCGGATGGCGAGGTGGCAATAGCCCAGCGATTCGTGGGCGAGGAATTTCTTGGGCTTTCAATGGATCCATCAATTCGTTGACCAATGGATACCACACCCCCAACAGCCGAACGCCGGATCTTGTGATTCACCATACAGGATTCTTTGGGCCTCGAAGCTACCACTCAGGCGGAGCCAACGTCGGGCTTGCCGACGGTTCTGTGCACTTTTTGTCCGATGGCATCAATGCGGCAACCCAACGCGCCTTGCATAGTTGCAATGGCGGGGAGATTGTAGGTGAGTTTTAGGGGTTGTTTTATCCATCGCGGTGCTCTGTTTTTCGAAGCGGGATCTCCCCAGTCCGAGTGAAACCTCCAAGGTTGCGCGCGAGAAAATTCTCGTCTTGGAGCTAGATTGCTATCAATCGGATCGGGCTTGACGCCAACGCCCCAAAATGCGATTTCTAAAGTATGGTTTTTTCTCGTACCCAAAGGATGGATCGGCGGAGGCGGATAGTCCGCGAGTCGGCGGCTAACAATGCCACCTTGACTGCCGACACGGCGCGCTCAACAAGAAAAATCCGACGGGACCTCCCAAGCCACCACGCAGCGATCCTCTCAGGGGTCCAGACCCCCAATTACAGCCAAGACGTTCGAAAAACTTGCCAACTCCGCGTCGTTCAATGGATACCCATGCGCTCGGGAGCTCTCGCAATCCTGATCGCTTCGGGTTGGGCTATCTGGTGCACACTGCTGCTGTGCCACTACTTTTTCCATTCGAATGCCAACTCGGTCGGTCGTTCGCCGGTTCCCTTTTTGCAATTGCTCGACCTGCGAAGTCCCCACAGCATCGCCAACTGGATGACCTGCCAGTTGTGGTTCCTGACCGCATTTGCTTCCTGGTTGGTTTACAGCATCCGACAGCACCGACTCGATGATTTCTCGGCCACCTACCGAATATGGTTCGTGATGATCGGACTATCGATTTTCTCATGCTTCGATACGGCCACCTCGGCGATGTACCTACTCGGCCAATCGATCGATCCATGGACGAAACGGGAGATCGGCTACGGTGGTTGGCCTTTGATCCTTGCAGCCTATGCATCCGTCGCTGCATTGGTAGGGTTGCGATTGTCGACCGAAATACGGATTTCAAGAGCCGCGCTTGGCCTGTGGTTCGGCGGACTGATCGCATGGGGAACCGCCGCGTTGCTCGGTACAGGACTTCTGAAAATCCAATGGAACCCCGGAACAGTCGATCTGATCGTCGGTGGCCTGTGGCTCGGTGGGGTCCTTGCGATCTTCCAGTCGGTCGGACTGGTCTTAAGACAATGCTACTTGCAAGCCCAACGCCGATTCATCGAACGTGCCGTACTGACAAAATCGAAATTCGATTGGGCCGATCCGCCGATCGAACAAGACGGCTCGGACGGTTCGAAAAATACCCCATCAAACGACGACGCCACAGCCGAAAAGAAATCTTGGCTCCCTTGGCGTCGCAATCGCAACGAGGATCAACTGGATGCAGAGGATCAAGACAACCAAGCCGCCGCAAAGAACTCCGATCCAGCCGACCAAACGCCCAAGAAACCGATGCGCCTTTTCGGACTCTTTCCTCATCGATCCGAACGCAACGAGCAACTCGATGGAATGGAACCGGTGCGCATCGATGAGCAAGTCCAGATCGATGAAGGCTTGACCAAGAAACCAAGCTGGTTTGCTCGCAGGAAATCCGCCGACACGCCAACACCGCAAAAGCAACCGAAATCGACTCCGACGGCTGGCGACGAAACGGCAGATCCAAAATCTGCAGGAAAACCGAAACGAGCTTGGTTGGGCACCATGGCCCGGAAAAAAAGCACAATCACCGACACTCCCGCACACGGAAAGCAAACTCAAGAGCCCGCCGAAGAGCCGGCCGAAGAGAAATCGGCCAAGAGAAGTTGGTTCTCTTTAGGTAAGAAAAAACAACTGACCAACAGCGAATCCCAGGGGACTCCATCGAAGTCGACGGCTCCAACCAAAGCCCCTACGCCAACTCCAGCCAAAACCCCAATCGCAGTTCCTGCAAAACCCCCAACCGTTGCTCCTACGAAAGCAGCACAGCCCGAACGCGTCGAGTCGTTCGAAATACTCGAAGAGCTCCCACCCAAATCCGCAAAGTTCGCCAAGAGACTTTTCGGTTGGATGGATGGATTGAAATTCAAACCCCCGAAAGATGCGGGAGCTTCACCAGACGCAAAATCGGCCTCAGGCTCCACGTCGAGTCCTTCGGCTTCCAAGTCCAGCAATCCCGCTGCATCCGGCATCACAGCGGCAAGTCCAACCTCGAACGATACGAATAAATCGCAGCCCTTGCCGAACGAATATGAGGACGAGGGATCCGACGAAGACTACAGCGACTATCGGAATCTAAGTAAATCCGAACGCAAGAAAATGCGAAGGCAGCAAAACGATCGCGGAGCGGCCTAGAAACTGGGATTTCAGATTTTTTAAGCTTTCCTCGCAAGGATCAATGCCCTATAGTTTCGGTGTGCGAGTTGGAAAAACTCGCACGCTTGCCTCCGATCGTTTTTCCGGCTGAGGGACCATAATTATGCGTTGGCCCGAATCGTACCAGCGAGTGCAGTAGCACGCTTGATTCGCGTCAGTCTCGCAGCGGCTCCGTGTCGTGCCGCAAACGGTCGGAGGATTTTCTTTTTCTAGACCGGCCTCTTGCCGTCAATTCGCAAACCTATTCGGTTGCCTCGTGTCTTTCTGGACCTACTCTAAAAGGCACCGCGAGCACAAAGTGCTCCTCTCCCTCTCCCTCTCCCTCTGGCTCTGGCTCTGGCTCTGGCTCTGGCTCTGGCTCTGGCTCTGGCTCTGGCTCTGGCTCTGGCTCTCCCCCTCTCCTCCCCCTCTCCTCCTTCTCCTCCTCCTTCTCCTCCTCCTTCTCCTCCTCCTTCTCCTCCTCCTTCTCCTCCTCCTTCTCCTCCTCCTTCTCCTCCTTCTTCTTCTCTGTGCTCTCTGTGCCTCTGTGTTTCAAAGTACTTCTTTGCTTCAAAGTTCCAAAGTTCCAAAAAACCTCGATCCGCTCTTGACTCTCGACTGTGCACGTGTAATACTTAACTGGTACACTAGTGTCGTACTTCAGCAACGGATTTACTTCCATGTTTTTTTCAATCGACCCCAACAACGGCATCTCGATCTACGAGCAGATTGTCCGGCAGGTCAAGTTCGCCGTGGCCGATGGGGTGCTCATCCCCGGCCAGCTCCTACCGAGCGTTCGGACCCTTAGCATCCAGCTGGCGATCAACCCCAATACGGTCGCTAAGGCCTTTCAGATCCTTCAGTCCGATGGGATCTGTGAATCTCTGCGAGGACGCGGACTGACGATCCGGTCGACGGCCGTTGAGGCCTGCGGCCAAGCCCGTCGGACGCTCCTCGAAGAGCGGTTGCGATCGGCCATCAGCGAGGCCCTTCATGGCGGTTTTTCGACCAAGGAGGTACGGCGATTGATGCTCGAGCAGCTTGGGCTACTCGACGGCAACGTAGCGACCGTCGGTTCGGCGCTCGAGCAGCCCGTCCAAGTCGATTCGGCTTGATGCTGTCCTGTATCCATCGCTTGTCTTGTGCTTTGCACTTCCGTTTTGAGTCCACTTATCCAACCCCCTTGTCTACCCAGAAACCATCCATCGGAGATTCACTATGAACGATGCGATCAAGATCCATGGTCTCGAAATGCACTATCCAGGATGCGATGCGCTCAGAGGGGTCGACTTGTCGGTCTGCTCTGGGACAGTCATGGCGATCCTGGGCGAAAATGGTGCCGGGAAAACCACCCTGATTCGAATCATGACCGGCTTTCAGAAACCCTCGGCGGGAACCTGCTCGATCCTCGGGCTCGATCCGACGCAAAGCGCCCAAGCCCTAGAACTTCGCAAGCGAATCGGTTACGTCTCGGACGCCCCTGCACTCTACGACTGGATGACCATCGGCGAGATCGGTTGGTTTGCAGCCTCATTCTACCCAGAGGGCTTCAAAGAACGCTATCAGGATTCCATCGAACGCTACGAGCTTCCTGCGGGGCGCAAAATCAAGCAGTTGAGCAAGGGGCAGCGATCCAAAGTAGCTCTTTCGCTGGCCCTGGCGCATGATCCCGAACTGTTGATTCTCGATGAACCGACCTCGGGACTTGACCCCATTGTGCGTCGTGAGTTCCTCGAAAGCATGATCGGTGTGGCCGCTACGGGTCGGACTGTTTTTCTTTCAAGCCATCAAATCTCGGAGATCGAACGTGTGGCCGATAGCATCGCGATTCTCCACAAAGGAAAAGTTCAGCTCGTCGGGCCGCTGGCCGACCTCAAAGAGTCGATCGCCATGGTGACCGTATCGCTGAGCGATCCTCTGATCGCTCTGGCTGATCTACCCGAGCCGAGCGGAATTCTGGCGGAGATCTCCCAAGGCCGACAAAAACAGATGATCGTTCGAGGGGATGGCCAAGCGGCGGCAGCCTACTGGAAGGAAGCCTCTGGGGTTTTGGCTGCTCAGTCCCGCGCTGCGAGTCTTGAAGAGCTTTTTGTCGCTTGCACACGTGGCGACAGCATCTACAAACGTGCGTCAAACCCAGGCGCCAATCCGACGGATATCCGCAATTCCACCAAAATTGAGGCAAGCCGATCATGAGTAGCCAATCGATCGATTCGACGTCAACGCGTTCGCCCTGGATGTCTTCGTTGCTCTGGAAAGAGTTTCGACAAGTCGTCCCGCTAATCACGGCCGTCTTGATAGGAGGCTTTGGGCTTGTGCTCTTGATCCTGGTCCTATCTGCAATAACGATTAAAAAGCCGCTTTCATTCGATCGCGGGTTTTGGTTCCTGTTTCTATCGATGCCGATGATGTACGCAACCGGCGTAGGAGCCTTGTTAGTCGGTAGTGAAAAAGAATCCCGATCCTTGCAGTGGATGCGATCATTGCCTATCAGCTCCAAGCAGATCGCTTGGAATAAGCTCGTCGTCGCGATCGGGACGCTGGCTTTGATCTGGTTCGTTGCGTTGACGGCCTGGTGCGTATTTGCATCGGCCTTCGGTGGGGACCCCATGGCCATTGGTTCCTTGGTCGCAAAGCACTCCAGTGGTTCTGGTTGGCTGCTTGCGACCTACGTCTTGATGTCGCTGTTTCTGAGTCTGGCGGGATTAGCGTTTGCTTGGCGATTCCAATCGCAGTTCTTCGGACTTGCACTGCTTGTCCCGGCGGCGCTCGCACTGTGGCTTCCGGCTTATGGCTTAGCAAACTACTTGTCAACCAAGAGTTACGGCACGGAGACTCAGCAATTCATCGATACTGTGCTGTATTTGCTGAGCCTTGCGATCGGCTGTGTTGGCTTCCTAGCCTATGGATGGCGAGTCAGTCAGCGGGAGCTTAAGGCCCTTGAGCCACCAGTCAGAACCTCAGGAGTCACCGGCTTGGTTCGAGATGCCTCGGCGTCAGAACGCCGATCCTCAGAGGCTTGGATGCTTTGGCCGAGAGTCTCGCCGATCTCTGGGATGCTTTGGCAAATGGTTCGGCAAAACGGAATTTGGTGGATCGCTTATGCGGCTGTGGGAACCGCGCTATTGCTCCTGTGCTCTCGTAGTTCTTTGTTCTTACGCAACGGCAATCTTTCGGAAGATCTTATAGGTTTCTTGTATATCCCGATGGCGATCCTTTCGGGCTGGTTGGGGGTCTTGGCCTACCACTCCGACGGAATCCAACAACGGGTTCGCTTCTATGCCGATCGCGGTGTGTCGCCAACCCTCTATTGGTGCACGCGGCACTGGATGCCAGTCACGTTGATACTTGGATTGTGCTTGGTCCGCTACATAACCAACTTCGGCAGATCCGGGACGCCGTTGGATTTGGTCGATGCATTTGGTTTTCTTGCGATCCTCTTGGCATCCTATTGCATTGGCCAATGGATATCGCAGTTTGTCAAAAGCCCAACGATTGCGGCAATCAGTGCACCGATGGCGCTCGTGGCCATGTTCGCTTACGGCCTCTTTGCAATCGTCGGGATGGAGTCCCCGTGGTGGTTGCTGATGGCGACGTTTGCTGTTTTATCGATCTCGACGGTTTGGATGATGCGACCTTGGATGGAACGCCGAATCGATTGGAAGTACTACTTGCAACATAGTGGTTTTTTGGTCGTCGCCCTGACGATCCCTCTGCTACCGGGTTTGTGGAAAATTTCGACCACGCCTGGGATTTCCAAGGAATTGCGTGAGACACTCAATCGATTGGCAACGTCCAATCCGCTCATGCAAGGAAATGCCAGTAGAAGGAGTTTGGTAAAAGAGCCCGAATCGCTGGGCGACTTTTACGGTAGCTATGCTGGCGTCGGCGGGACTCTTGAAAAGATCCAAGCCCGGCTCGAAAGCAACGAAAAATTTAGGGCTCGCTACACACAGGACTTTATCGACCAAATCGGCTCGACCAACTTTTGGAGATCCTCCCTAGACGTCGAGTCACTTTTGCGGACCTACATCGCAGAATTGGCACGCCTACGCAGCGAAATACTTATCGAACGTCAATCCACGAGCGAATCTACCGACAAACAATCGCAAACAGCGATCTTGAATTATCGCAAAATACTAGGTGGCGTCCCGAACCTAGTGCGTCAACTCCGAGCGAGTCATGATCTCAAAGACACCGATCTTTCGGATAGGATCGAAATCATAGCCCTGAGCCACTGCCTCGATCCATCCGCCTCGGAGTCGATGAGCCAAGCCGTCTTCGAGCCCCTTGTTGAATTGCTAACCGATGATCGCTCTCGCGACGAATCAAGACGCATAGCTCTGGCCAATGCTTGGCGAGAGCAGTTTAGAGGCAGCTTGGGAGTCGGCCCGATCTACTATTCTGAGAATCCACACCAAGTCGACTCCGGTTCGATCCCCTCAGGGGTGCAAATGCTTTACGGTCGCGATCAGTTCGTTGCAGATCTTTGGAGACTACTGAACGTTAAGCCAGGCAGCCCAGAGTCTATCTCCCAACGAGAGAAGATCCGTACCAAGAGCTATTACAGCCATGGGGGCATGAATGACCTAATCGACGGAACGATCCACTTGGGCTTTCCAAACAACATGCCCGCAACAGCCTGGCGCGGGAACTGGGAACATCTGACCAAACAACTCCGCTCAGAGGCAAAAGACCATGAGTAACATGAACAAGATCCCATTTCCATCTTGGCTGATCGGATTGCTCAGCACAAGCATCATTGCAGTGCTAGCCGTTGGAGTCCTGGCATGGCAGTGGATCGCTTGGGAACGAAAGATCGCCGAGACCGAAAACCAGATTCGATCAGCCTCCGATGCTCTTTTCCAGACCCCTGCGGGACCGCTTGGTGAAAAAACCGCAAATCCCCAAGCGACCGATACAGCGCTCAAGTCCCAATGGAGGGACATCCTCTCGCAGGTCCAGCATCCTTACTTCAAGAACCAGATCGATCTGTTCTTCGAAGAGCCTTACTTCAGTCCTGATCCGCAGGTTGGGAGTCCTCAGGACAAACCGAGGGTCGTATGGTTAATGCTCCCTGAGAGCCTCGGGAAATTCGTTCTTGCGAATCGAACGTTTTTAGACTCAATTCATGATGCGATCGCCAAGTCAGCTGAACTGGCTCCTTTCTATACGAACGACTTTAGGTCGTTCCAAGCCCTATGCGATTTGATCTTCCTCGATGCTGCCAGTTGCTTGGACTCTCATGAGCAAGCTCGATTCGACAGGGCACTCGAGTCGGTCTATCAAACCCAAATCATCAACAAGCAATTCTCTCGGTTGGATACCGTAAATTCGGCGATTGTTTGTTTGCTACATCGCGGGTTGGATGAGAACCTCATCAGCCCCACCCAAGCTAGCCGGTGGCTTGAACGAATCTACCAAGACACTAAACCCGATTTAGGCGATGCGATGGTGGCGCCGGATAAAGTAAGCCTATTTCGAAGCTACGACGAACGATGGGGTCACTGGCAATCCCTACCTAGCCTACGAATGGCGATGTTTGATCGATACTTTCAAGAAACTGCAGCTCAATATCTGACCCTACCAACGGTTCTAGATCGAATAAAATTCCAAGATTCGCTTAGGTACTACACGCTCGCGGTCCGTGTTGCCATGCAGAACGCAGTCGCACAAAATCCGGGCCTTTCGCGGTTACCCGATGGTTTTGATGAGCGATTGCAAATTCCGAGCGATTTTCGTCAGGCCATGGCAGATTCAAGGTTGGACGATCGATCTGTGTACTCGATCGATCGGACGACCTATGAGCTCAAAAGTGCTACGGAGGGTCAACTGAGTTTTGTGCTTCCAGGCGAGTTGACCTCCGGACGTCATCCCATCGGCAGCAGGTATCCGATGGCGATAAAAGCTCCTTGAAGCGTTGATCGATTACCGGCCAGGTTGTTGAACCCCCAGCCAACGGCCAAAATTGCATCTCAAAAACCCGGGGACTGTCCCCTTCAAATACTCGGGGACAGTCCCCGAGTTAGATAGGGAAACGAGCGCGATAAAACTCGGGGACTGTCCCTGAGTTGGTTAGGTAAACGACCGCGTTGAGCTGGGCGGTCGGTGGTGGATTCGAGCGGTGATTCCACCCAAATTGGGAGTTAGAAGCTAATCCAGGCGACGTTTATCCCGCCTTGGAGCGCACCGAGTGCGCTGGGCCACGCCGGCCATTCAAAAGAAATTCGTCAGAGGTCCCTCAACACCCCCTCGCGACCCCGGAACTGGACTACCACCTAGTCCGTCTCGGGACGAATCCCATCGGCCCAGCAGCTTACGTTCCGCTGATACCCCATTTATCTCCCGCTTGAGGCCTTGCTTGATAAGCCTTCAGCGAGCCTTGAGCTTGCACAGGAGAACTCGCGGGGATAAACCGCCGTGGAAAGGTTTCCGCGGGATAGCCTATTGGGCCTGGGTGCCCTCTGGGCCTGATGCTCTGCTTGATTCGGATGATTTGTCATCCGAAGAGTCCCGCTGCGCATCCGAAACAGGCTTGCATCCAGCCCGATAGCGATACATCTCGCCAAACTCTCGGGCTTGTTGAAGCACTAATTCAGGCCCCAAACTGTGCTTCATTAAACACTCCGGAACATCCTCGGGCATCGTTGCATCGGCTCGATACAACTTGTGTTTGATACACCATCTCAATGCGTCCAAGTACTCTTCGACGGTGTAGTCCAGAAAACCTTTGTCGCTACACCTGTAGCCATCCTTGTGCAACTGAGGATCATTCGACTCGGTCTCCAACTTGACCAGGCTCATGAACTCACCTTTGGATAGATTCGAAATCGACACTGGTGCCTTTTTTTTGCGGTCTTTATCCTGCGTCTTTTCCTGAGCTTGCGATGCAGACTCCTTGGGCGGTGATTCGATCGGCACCGTTTCGTTTTCGCTCTGGGGCTGATTTGCCGCCGGGGCTTGCTCGTCCTCTTTGGCCTTTTGTTTCGACCGGATCATGTCGAGCCGAATCTTGGCCGACGTGTAGTCGTAGTCATCGATACCCTGGGCCATTGCGGCTTGAACAGCATTCAGGTCGACATACAAGCAGCAACCGAGCAGATACTCCAGGTCTTCGATCACCGTCGCATGAAATCGGCCTTTCCAAAACGGACCCTTGGAACCTCCATCTTCCCGATTGGCCCTTTGTGCGACTTTTTGGCAGCAAAGTCGCATCCACCAACTGATGCTGCTTAACTGAGCTCGGATTTTCTTGATCCTCTTTTTGTTCTTCGCCAGGGTATCAATCTGCTCATCCTTGGGTGGGATCGGCACAT
>Ga0315900_10008545_pt1 | contig 13155 bp, 6 predicted proteins | sample LakEriMetagenome_FD_203521 | JGI IMG/M metagenome (GOLD analysis project Ga0315900, IMG submission 203521) | Freshwater fungal communities from buoy surface, Lake Erie, Ohio, United States - Buoy 12 MA114 | ecosystem: Environmental > Aquatic > Freshwater > Lake > Lake biofilm | place: USA: Lake...
ATCCTGCCGCTGTTTGCCCGGCTCTCCCAAGCCGAGCAGGACCGCGTGTTCACGCCCGGCAATGGCCGGCGCATCGTGCTCGCGACCAACGTGGCCGAAACCTCGCTGACGGTGCCGGGTATCCGCTTCGTCATCGACTCCGGGCTGGCGCGCGTCAAGCGCTACAGCTATCGCAGCAAGGTGGAGCAACTGCAGGTCGAGCCCATCAGCCAGGCGGCGGCGCAGCAACGCTCGGGGCGCTGCGGCCGGGTGGCCGATGGCGTGTGCATCCGCCTTTACGACGATAAGGACTTTGCCGGGCGCCCCCGCTTCACAGACCCCGAGATCCTGCGTTCGTCGCTCGCAGGGGTGATCCTGCGTATGAAGGCGCTGAACCTGGGTTCGGTGGAGGAATTTCCGTTTCTGGAAGCGCCGCCGCGCAAGGCCATTGCCGATGGCTACGCCTTGCTGGGTGAGCTCAACGCCGTGGACGAGGCCAATGAGCTGACCGCCATCGGCCGGGAATTGGGGCGGCTGCCGCTGGATCCGCGCGTGGGCCGCATGATCCTGGAGGCCCGGGACCGTCAGGCGCTGGCAGAGGTGCTGGTCATCGCCTCGGCACTGAGTGTGCAGGACGTGCGCGACCGTCCGTTGGAGGCGGCGCAGGCGGCCGACGAGAAGCACCGCAAGTTCGACGACGAAAGGTCGGAGTTCACGGGCTATCTGAAGCTGTGGAACTGGATCGAGGAGGGCAGGGGCCACACCGGTCCCGCCGCCTTGGCAGGGTCGCCTGTAAATGCGCCGGCTGGTGCGCCAACCAGCGGGCCTGCGCCTGCCCACAGACTGAGTCAGCGTCAGCAGGAGCAGCGGCTGCGCGAAAGCTTCGTCAACCCGCGGCGCGTGCGCGAGTGGCGCGACATCCATACCCAGTTGCACACCGTGGTGGCCGAGCATGGCTGGCGGCTGAACGGCGCGCCCGCCACCTACGAGCAGATTCACCTGTCGATGCTGGCGGGCCTGCTGGGCAACGTGGGCTGCAAGTCAGACGACGAAGACTGGTACTTGGGCGCGCGTGGCATCAAGTTCTGGCGCCACCCTGGGGCCCATCTGTCCAAGAAGCCCGGGCGTTGGCTCGTCGCCGCCGAACTGGTGGAGACCACGCGCTTGTTCGGCCGCGGCCTGGCCGCCATCGAGCCGCAGTGGATCCCCGGTGTGGCAGGGCACCTGCTGAAGAAGCAGCTGCTGGAGCCGCACTGGGAGAAGAAGGCTGCGGAGGTGGTGGCGCTGGAGCGTGCCACGCTGTACGGCATCGTGGTCTACAGCAACCGCAGGGTGAACTTCGGTCTGGTCGACCCGGCGGCAGCGCGCGAGATCTTCATCCGCGAGGCGCTCGTGCAAGGCGACTGGGAGACCAAGCTGCCCTTCCTTGCGCACAACCAGCGCCTCATCCGCCAAGTGCAGGAACTGGAGCACAAGTCCCGACGGCAGGACGTGCTCGTGGACGATGAGCTCATCCACGCCTTCTACGACCAGCAGTTGCCCAAGGATGTGTGCTCGGGCGCGAGCCTGGAGCGGTGGTACCGCAGCGAGGTGCGCCGCCAGCCCGAGTTCCTGAAGCTGACGCGCGAAGAGTTGATGCGCCACGAGGCTGCAGGGATCACCACCGCCGCTTTTCCCCGCACGGTGCGGCTGGGCGGCATCGACTGCGCCGCCACCTACCTGCACGAGCCCGGAGACCCGCGTGATGGCCTGACCGTCACCGTGCCCATCTATGCCTTGAACCAGGTGTCTGAAGAACGCTGCGACTGGCTGGTGCCCGGCATGCTCAAGGAGAAGGTGCTGGCGCTGATGAAGAGCCTGCACCAACGCCCGAGGTCTCGCCTGGTGCCGCTGCCTGAGTCTGCCGCTGCGTTTTGCGAGGAAGTGCCATTTGCCCAGGGCGGGCTTGTGGACGCCCTGTTGAAGTGGGCCCGAGACAAGACCCAGCTCCCGTTGCTGAGAAACGATTTCAAGCTGGACACCTTGCCGGCCCACCTGTTCATGAGCCTGCGGGTGGTGGACGAGCACGGTCGGCAGCTGGGGGTGGGCCGGCACTTGCCCACGCTCAAGAACGAGTGGGGCGCGCAGGCACGCACCTCGTTCCAGGCGCTGGCCTCGCTCAAGCTCCCCACCACGGCGGCCACAGCAGCGGCGCCTGAACCGCCCGTTGAGGCACCCACATCGCGCGGTGTGCGTGCCGAATTGACGCAGTCGCCGTCCCTGCGCGCTTCAAGTTCGGCCCCTGCTGGCGGCGCAGCCGGTACCACCCCGTACACGGCCTGGACCTTTGGCGAGCTGCCTGAACTGATGGAGCTGCACAAGGGCGGGCAGGTGCTGGTGGGCTTTCCAGCGCTGATAGACCGCAGCACGCACGTCGAGATCGAGGTTTTTGACGAGCCCGAGGTGGCCGCCACACGCCACTGGGGTGGGCTCAGAAGGCTGGTCTCACTGCAGATCCGCGAGCCTCTGAAGTACCTGGAAAAGAACATCCCGGATCTGCAGAAGATGGCGGCCTTCTACATGCCGCTGGGCACGCTGGAAGAGCTTCGCGGGCAGATCATCGATGTGGCGCTGGACCGCGCCTTTTTGGCAGAGCCTTGGCCCACGGACGCCGCCGGGTTTGCCCGGCGCGTCGAAGAGGGCCGTACCCGGTTGACGCTCATCGCCCAGGAAGTGGCCCGCCTGACCCTGAACGTGTTGGCGGAGTTTGCTGCCGCGACCCGCAAGCTCAAGGACAGCAGGCCCCCCAAAGAGGTGGCTGATGACGTGGCGGCCCAGCTTCAGCGCCTGTGTGGCAAGCGCTTCCTGGCTGTCACCGCCTGGGCGGCGCTTCAGCACTTTCCGCGTTACCTGAAAGCCGTGACCCTGCGCCTGGACAAGCTGCGTGCCGATCCGGGCCGTGATGCCCTGCGTCTGGGCGAACTGCGCCCGTTGGAGCAGCGCTACCTTCGCCGGCTGGCCGAGCTGAAAGGCGCCAGCGACGCCCGACTCGAAGAGTACCGTTGGCTGCTGGAGGAGTTGCGGGTGAGCCTCTTCGCGCAGGAGTTGCGCACACCACAGCCGGTCAGCGTTAAACGTCTGGACAAGGCCTGGGCGCAGCTGTCGGCTTAATCGGCGGAAATGACCTCCAGCGCCCGGTCCAAGCCCCCTTGCATGATCGACAGCATCGCCACCTCCGCCACGGCCGGCTTGGGATGGTAGGCGATGGACAGACCAGCGGCCTGCATCATGGGCAGGTCGTTGGCGCCGTCGCCCACGGCAATGGCCTGGGCGGTGGAGATTCCCATCAGTTCACAGACCTCCAGCACCACGCGCTTCTTTTCTGCGCCGTCGACGATGTCGCCCCAAGGGCGGTCGAATAGCGTGCCGGTGAGTTTGCCGTGCGCCACGCCGAGGGTGTTGGCGCGAGCGAAGTCCAGCTTGAGCCTTTGGCGGATGCGCTCGCTGAAATGGGTGAAGCCGCCTGAGATCAGCAGTGTCTTGAGCCCCGCTGCCTGGCAGGCGGCGACAAAGGTTTCAACCCCCGGATTCAGTCGCAGGCGTTCGTTGTAGACGCGCTCCAGCGCTCCCTCGGGCACCCCAGCAAGCAACGCCACGCGGCGGCGCAGGCTGTCCTTGTAGTCGGCGATCTCGCCGCGCATGGCGGCCTCGGTGATCTCCGCGACCTCGGCCTTGCGGCCCGCCAGGTCGGCAATCTCGTCGATGCACTCGATGTTGATCAGCGTCGAATCCATGTCGAACGCGATCAGTTTGAAGTCGGACAACTTCAAGCCCGGGCGAAGGCCCTGCACCACCAGGCCCGGTGGAGGGGAGGGGAAGTGGGGCGTGTTCATAGGCTGCGGCAGTGTATCGAGGCCCCTGGCTCCGCAGCCGTCTGCGCGCCCGCGCACTGGCGCTGCGGCCTGGGCCTGGCTCTTCAAGGCAAGGCAGCCTGAACAAGATTCGAACGATGCCAGGGCCCAGGATTTCTAGACTCGGTGGGTCATCAGCCGAGTGAAGTCCTTCGCCATGAACCCTCAGCCCGCCAGCGTTGCGGAACTGGTCGCCCGATTCCTGATTGCCCGCGGCGTGGACCGCATCTATGGTCTGCAAGGTGGCCACATCCAGCCGATCTGGGACTGGCTGGCGCGCTTGGGCGTGCGCATCATCGACGTGCGCGACGAAGGGGCCGCCGTGCACATGGCCCATGCCCACTCGGTGTTAAGCGCTGCACAGGGACGAGGCCTGGGCGTGGCCATGGTGACGGCAGGTCCCGGCGTGACCAACACCGTGACTGCAATGACGCATGCCCACCTGGAGCGCGTGCCTGTCCTGCTGATCGGCGGTTGCCCACCCCGTCCACAGGAAGACCTGGGCCCGCTGCAGGGCATCGACCACGTGGCGCTTCTGGCACCCGTGACGCGGCACGCACGCACGCTGCGGGTGGCCGAGCAGATAGCGCGCGACCTCGACAAGGCATGGGCATTGGCCCAGGGCGACGGCGGACCGCCCGGCCCGGTGTACGTAGAGATTCCGACCGACGTGCTGCGGGAAGATGTTCATCCGGCCTGCGTGCTGCCGGAACATCTGCGCGGCACGGTGCAGCCGCCGCAGGTGCCCGATACCGACCTCGTTGCACAGGCTGCAGCGGCATTGCGCCGAGCCCGGCGCCCGCTCATCATCACGGGCCGCGGGGCTCAGGCTTCCCGCGGAGCGGCTGCCGCCTTGACACGTCTGCTGGACGCGACCGGGGCGGTCTATCTCGACACGCAGGAAAGCCGCGGACTGGTGGACCCCGGCCACGCGGCGGTGGTCGGCGCTGTGCGGGCCAAGGCGATGCAGGAGGCCGACTGCGTGCTCGTCGTCGGGCGCAAGCTGGACTACCAACTGGCCTACGGTTCCCCCGCGGTGTTCCGCCATGCCCGCTTTCTGCGCATCGCCGACCATGCTGACGAACTGCGCGACAACCGGCGAGGCGAGGTCGAACTGCTCGCCGATCCGGCGCTGGCGCTGAGTGCGCTGGCCGGGGCGGTGGGGAGCCCGTCGCCGGACCTGGACTCCGCCTGGACACAGGCTCTGCGGGCCGAGCATCTCAAGCGCGCAGCGCGCCATGTGCAGGCCATGCAGGAGGCGCCTGCTGGCCGAGACGGGGATCTGCATCCCAACCGCATCTTCGCGGCCCTACGCAAGGTGCTGGGGCCTGAGGCCATCACGATTGCCGACGGCGGGGACCTGTTGAGCTTTGCCCGCATGGGGCTGGAATCCCGGCATTACCTGGATGCCGGCGCCTTCGGCTGCCTGGGCGTGGGCACACTTTATGGCGTGGCTGCGGCGCTGCTCTATCCCTGGCGGCAGGTGGTCACCATCACGGGTGACGGCGCCTTCGGCATCAATGCCATGGAGATCGACACGGCGCAGCGTCATGGTGCCAAGGTGGTGTTCATTGTCTCGAACAACGCGGCCTGGAACATCGAGCGCCTGGACCAGGAGATGAACTACGGCGGCCGTGTGGTGGGCACCACCCTGGCCTGGAGCGACTACGCCGGCATGGCCCGGGCGTTTGGCCTGCACGCCGAGCGAGTGACGGAGCCGGCGAGGCTGGAAGCGGCCATACGCGAAGCCTTTGACAAGGCGCCGGCCTTGATTGACGTGGTGACCACGCAAGACGCCTTGAGCTCCGACGCCGGCAAGGGCCTGGGCTGGGTGCCCGATCGGCAAGCCTTGACGGCCTGGGACGAGGCCGAGCAGCAGCGCAGGTCTTGAATCATGGGAGAGTTGTTGACGCTGTCGGAGGCGGTGGCGGCGCATGCGCGCTTGCAGCCCCACAAGACCGCCGTGCGGGACTCGCGCCGCAGCCTGAGCTACGCGCAATGGGACGAGCGCGCCACCCGCCTGGCCCAAGGCCTGATCGCCCTGGGCCTACAGCCCGGTGACCGTGTGGCCTTGCTGGCCTACAACCGCCTGGAATGGCTGGAGATCTACGTCGCCCTGGCTCGCGCCGCGCTGGTCGCCGTGCCTGTGAACTTTCGCCTGGCCGGGGCCGAGGTCGCCTACATCGTCCAGCACAGCCAGGCTCGCGCCTTCATCGTGCAGGAGGCGTTGCGCGGCGTGGTGGAGGGTGTTCGCGGGGAGCTCGAAATCGACGCCCGCTGCTATGTGGCGTTGGCGGACGCGCGCGACCACGATGACCACGAGGCTGACAAGGAGTCAAGCCGCAACATAGCCGGTGCGGGCCAGCCTGCACGGTGGCAAGACTACGAAGCCTTGATCGCCGCCGCACCTTCCACGCCCGTCGAGCGAAGGGCCCGGCCACAGGATCTGTTTGCCCTGATGTACACCTCGGGCACGACCGGCCGGCCCAAAGGCGCCATGCGCAGCCACCAGGGCAACGCGCTGATCGCGCTGGCCACTGCGCTGGAGTTCGGATTGTCGCGCGACGACACTGGATTGCTGGTGATGCCGCTGTGCCATGCCAACTCGCTGTACTTCGGCGTTACCTTTGCGATGGTGGGCGCGACCATCGTCGTGGACGACCGGGCCCACTTCGACCCCGCGGCCTTGCTGGCGCAGTTGGCCCGTGACCGCATCACCTTCACCTCGTTGGTGCCCACGCACTACGTGATGATGCTGGACCTGCCTTCAGACGTGAAAGCCGGGCATGACCTGCAGCCGGTGGGCAAGCTGCTGATCTCCTCGGCGCCGGCGCGTCGGGACACCAAGCTGGCCATCATGGAACTGTTCCCCAACAGCCGTCTGTTCGAGCTCTATGGCTCGACCGAGGCCGGCTGGGTCACCGTCCTGCGGCCTGACGAACAACTCACCCACCTTGGCTCCGTGGGGCGCGAATGGGCGGGCTCGGGCGCCATCCGTCTGTTGGATGAGCAGGGAGAGGAAGTGCCCGACGGCGAGGTGGGCGAACTCTTCTCGCGCACGGCCTACGTCTTCGACGGTTACTGGCGCAACCCGGACAAGACGGCAGAAGCCTTCCGCGGTGCCTGGTGCTCGGTGGGCGACATGGCGCGCAGAGATGCGGACGGCTTCATCCACCTGGTGGACCGCAAGAGCAACATGATCATCAGCGGGGGCGAGAACATCTACCCTTCGGAGGTGGAGGCCGTACTCGCGAGCCACCCCGGCGTGCAGGATGTGGCCGTCATCGGCTTGCCAGATCCGAAGTGGGGGGAGTCGGTGCGGGCAGTCATCGTGCCGCGTTCTGGCCACCAGCTGGACCCCACCAGCATGGACGCCTGGTGCCGCCCCAAGATGGCCGGCTACAAACGCCCAAGGTCATGGAACTTCATCGAGGAACAAGAGATGCCGCGCACCGCCACCGGCAAGATACAGCACCGGCGGCTGCGCGAGATGCAGATGAAAACAGACGAGGCGTCATAGCCTCACGAGGTGCGGGCCTTGAGGCGTGGGCCGCTCGGGCGAATGGGCGCAGCCGAGAAGCGCAGGCGGCAGGGTCGGTGCGCGCAGCGCACTTCGTGAACTGACTCGTCGCGGCTGTTTGAGCGTAGCGTCTGCAGGACGCGAAGCGAGTTCCGCGGCGCGACCCTGGCGGGGAGCATCGCAGGGCACCCCGGCCACAGGCCGGGGCCAGCCGCCTGAGCCCGAGCGGCCCACGCCTCAAGGCCGTGCGGATACAGATTGAACTGGCGTCCCCAGACTCCGCAACACATCCCGGATGTACTGCGCCCGGTCTTTCGGGTCCTCGAACTCGCGTTCGATGCGCAGCTTGTCGTTGCCGGCCAGGCGCACGTTGCGGTTCTTCTGCACCAGGGCGATGATGCGCGCCGCGTCCACGGGGGGATTGGGGCGGAAGGTGATGCTCATCAGCTTGGGGCCGGCATCGATCTTCTGCACGCCGTAGGGCCGGGCCATCACGCGCAGGCGGTGGGTGTCGAACAGGGTCTGGCCCTGTGCCGGCAGGCGGCCGAAGCGGTCGGTCAGTTCTTCCAGTAGGGTGTCCAGTTGCTCGGGCTTCTCGGCCGAAGCCAAGCGCTTGTAGAGGTTCAGCCGGATGTGGACGTCGCCGCAATAGCTGTCGGGCAACAGGGCCGGGGCGTGCAGGTTGATCTCGGTGCCACCCCCGAACACCCCCGTGGGTGACAACAGGTCAGGCTCGCGGCCCGACCGCAGGGCCCGCACAGCCTCGGACAGCATCTCGTTGTAGAGCTGGAAACCCACTTCCATCATGTTGCCGCTCTGGTTGTCGCCCAGCACCTCGCCGGCACCGCGGATCTCCAGGTCGTGCATGGCCAGATAGAAGCCCGAGCCGAGTTCTTCCATCGACTGGATGGCCTCCAGCCGCTGGGCGGCCTGCTTGGTCAGGCCCTCGACATCGGGCACCAGCAAATAGGCGTAGGCCTGGTGGTGGCTGCGCCCCACGCGGCCGCGCAACTGGTGCAGCTGCGCCAGACCGAACTTGTCAGCGCGGCTGATGACGATGGTGTTGGCGCTCGGCACATCGATGCCGGTCTCGATGATGGTGGAGCACAGCAGCAGGTTGTGGCGCTGGGCGACGAAGTCACGCATCACGCGCTCCAGCTCACGCTCGGGCATCTGGCCGTGGGCCACCGCGATGCGCGCCTCGGGCAGCAGCTCGGCGAGCTTCTCGGCGCGGTTCTGGATGGTCTCCACCTCGTTGTGCAGGAAGTAGACCTGACCGCCGCGCTTCAACTCCCGCAGCACAGCCTCGCGAATCACGCCGCTGCCCTCGTTGCGCACAAACGTCTTGATGGCCAGCCGCCGCTGCGGCGCAGTGGCAATCACGCTCAGGTCACGCAGGCCTTCGAGTGCCATGCCCAGGGTGCGCGGGATGGGCGTGGCGGTAAGCGTAAGCACATCCACCTCGGCGCGCAGCGCCTTCATCGCCTCTTTGTGCCGCACGCCAAAGCGGTGCTCCTCGTCGATGATGAGCAGGCCCAGGCGCTTGAACTTCACGTCGGTGCTGAGCAGCTTGTGCGTGCCCACCACAATGTCGATGGTGCCGGCCTCCAGGCCCTCCAGCGACGCCTTCACCTCCTTGGGTGAGCGAAAGCGCGACAACTCCGCCACCTTCACCGGCCACTTGCCGAAGCGGTCCACCAACGTCTGGTAGTGCTGCTCGGCCAGCAGTGTGGTGGGCGCCAGGATGGCGACCTGCTTGCCACCGTGCACGGCCACGAACGCTGCTCGCAGCGCCACCTCGGTCTTGCCAAAGCCCACGTCGCCGCACACCAGGCGGTCCATGGGCTTGGGGCTGACCAGATCCTGGATCACGGCATGGATGGCCGCCCGCTGGTCAGCCGTCTCCTCAAAGCCGAAACTGGCAGCAAACGACTCGTAGTCGTTGGGCGTGAACCGGTGCGCGAATCCCTCGCGCGCAGCACGGCGGGCGTACAGGTTCAGCAGCTCGGCCGCGATATCGCGCACCTGCTCGGCGGCTTTGCGCCGCGCCTTTTCCCACTGGCCCGAGCCCAGGCGGTGCAGCGGCGCCTCGTCGGCACTGACGCCGGTGTAGCGGCCGATCAGGTGCAGCTGAGCCACCGGCACGTACAGCGTGGCCTTGTCGGCGTACTCCAGATGCAGGAACTCGCTCGACCCCTCGCCCGTGTCGATGTGCACCAGGCCCTTGTAGCGGCCGATGCCGTGGTTGACGTGCACCACCGGGTCGCCCACCTTGAGTTCAGACAGGTCCTTGATCAGCGCTTCGACGCTGCTGGTCTGCTCCTGCTTGCGTCGGCGCCGGGCCTGCGGCGTGGTGGCGAACAGCTCGGTCTCGGTGATGAACTGCAGGCTGAGCGTGGGCGCAGCGTCATCTGGCGACGCGCGATCGAGCCAGTGGAAACCCGCCGCCAGGGGCGACGCGGCAATGGCCACGCGTTCGTCACCGTCGATGAATTCCTGCAGTGAGTCCACACTGGGCACGTCGATGCGGTGGTCGCGCAGCATCTCCAACAGGCTCTCGCGTCGGCCGTCACTCTCGGCCACCAGCAGCACCCGGGCGGGCGTCTGGCGTAAGTGGGCTTCCAGGACATGCAGCGGCTCGGTCGCGCCGCGGTCCACGCTCACGTCCGGCAAGGGCCGTGCCCACTCCACCGGCTCGTTGCCACGCAGCGACAGCGTGGCGTGCGGCTGGGTTAGCGTGAAGAAGTCCTCGGGCCGCAGGAACAGCGCCTCGGGCGGCAGGATGGGCCGCTCGGGGTCGTGCTGCAGGAAGCGGTGGCGGTCGCGCGTGTCAGACCAGTAGCGCTCCAGCGCGGCATCCACCTCGCCGTGCAGCACCAGCGCGGCCTCCTGGCGGAGATACGAGAAGAAGGTGGCCGTCTCGTCGAAGAACAGCGGCAGGTAGTACTCGATGCCGGCGGTGGCGATGCCCTGGCCCACATCCTTGTAGACGCGCGCCTTGGTGGGGTCGCCCTCGATGCGTTCGCGCCAGCGGGCGCGAAAGGCCGTGCGCGCCGCCTCATCCATCGGGAACTCGCGCCCTGGCAGCAGACGCACCTCTGGCACGGGGTACAGGCTGCGCTGGGAATCCGGGTCGAAAGTGCGGATCGAGTCCACTTCGTCACCGAACAGGTCCACCCGGTAGGGCACGAGCGAGCCCATGGGAAACAGGTCAATCAAGCCGCCGCGGACGGCGTACTCGCCAGGGGAGACCACCTGAGTGACATGCTGATACCCGGCCAGCGTCAGCTGCGACTTGAGCCCGGCCTCGTCGAGCCGCGCCTTCTGCTTGAAGTGGAAGGTGGTGCCGGCCAGGAAGGAGGGCGGGGCCAGGCGCGTGAGCGCCGTGGTGGCGGGCAGCAGCACCACGTCCAGCTCACGCTGCAGCACCTTCCACAGCGTGGCCAGACGCTCCGAGATCAGGTCCTGGTGCGGGCTGAAGGTGTCCCAGGGCAGGGTCTCCCAGTCTGGAAACACCGCCACCCGCAGGCCGGGCGCGAAGAAGGGCAGTTCGTCCGCCAGGCGCTGCGCATCGCTGGGATCAGCCGTCACCACAGCGACCAGGCGCTGCTCGGCCGCGCGGGCCTGGGCCAGGCGGCCGATCAACAGGGCGTCGGCAGACCCGGTCGGACGAGGTAGGGCGAAGCGCTTGCCGGGGGCGATGGAAGGGAGTTGCATGGTGCGAAAAACAACAGGCCCGCCCCGGCAGCAGGCTGCGGGGGCGGGCGACGGCAAGATTGTAGGGAGCGGGGTCAGTCGAGTGGGCCTCTCTAGAATTGAGCGCATGTCCTCTCTTGCCGCCCCGGACGCAGGTCTGCCGGCTTTCAGCACCCCAGCAACACCGCGGCTTTTTGCCCTGGTGCCCTGTGCGGGCGTGGGCGCGCGCTCGTGCGCCGACCGGCCCAAGCAGTACGTCGCGGTGGCGGGCAGGCCGCTGGTGGCCCACACGCTGAACGCGCTCGCCCAGTTGCACCGGCTGACAGCCACTTTGGTGGTGCTGTCACCTGCAGACGAGATGTTCAGCGCCCTGATGCCTGACTTCGAAGGGCCCGGCGGCTGGCTGGCCCACTGCGGAGGCGAGACGCGAGCGCAGTCCGTCGCCGCGGGGCTTGAGGCCCTGTTGAGGCATGGTGCGCTGGCGGACGACTGGGTGCTGGTGCACGACGCCGCTCGTTGCCTGTTGCAGCCTGCCTGGGTCGACCGGCTGATCGATGCCTGCAGGGACGACAGCGTGGGGGGGCTGTTGGCGCTGCCGCTGGCTGACACGCTGAAGGCGGAGCAGGCGGGCAGGGTACAGAGCACGGTCTCCCGCAGCGGCAAATGGGCCGCGCAAACGCCACAGATGTTCAGGATCGGACTGTTGCAGCGGGCCCTGGCGGCGGCATCACGTCAGCAGGCATCGCCGGTCACCGATGAGGCCAGCGCCGTGGAGGCGCTGGGCCTTCAGCCGTTGCTGGTGCCGGGATCTATGGCGAACTTCAAGGTCACCTTTCCTGAAGACTTTGCGCTGGCCGAGCGCCTGCTGTCGGCGCAAGACCGTTGAGCCATCGATACGACACTGGCAGTACCTCGCACCCGCGCGCGCACCCACATTCATGACTTCCCTCTTCACATCAGGACCGGGCCTGTCGCCCGAGTCGACTGCAGAGCCTTCCGCCACGCTCCAGCCCTCGGGGCCGCCATGGCGGATCGGCGAAGGTTGGGACATCCACGCACTGGTCGTGGATCGGCCGCTCGTGCTGGGGGGCATCACCATTGCGCACAGCCACGGCCTGCTTGGACACTCCGATGCCGATGCACTGTTGCACGCCATCACGGATGCCCTGCTGGGTGCTGCCGCCCTGGGCGACATCGGGCGTCACTTCCCAGACACCGACCCCAATTTCCGCGGAGCCGACTCAGCGCTGCTCCTGGCCGAGGCGGCGCACCGCGTGCGAGTGCGTGGCTGGTCCATCGCCAATGTGGACGCCACCATCGTGGCCCAGGCGCCCAAAATGGCGCCCCACATTCCAGCCATGTGTGCTCGCATTGCCCAATTGCTGGCCCTGTCGCTGGACCAGGTGAACATCAAGGCCAAGACGGCCGAAAAGATGGGGCCGGTGGGTGAAGGGCGCGCCATCGAGGCCCGAGCGGTCTGCCTTTTGTGGCGGCCCCAGCAAGGCGCCTGCTGACACCTCGGGCGCGCGGGTCTGACCCAAACCTCAACCGTCCCCGTGGACCCGGGGCAGTCGGATGCAGGCCTCCAGGCCCTGGCCCGGCAAGTTACGCAAAGTCAGCGCGCCACGCATGCGCTTGACCGCTCGCTCGACGATGGCCAGCCCGAGGCCGGCACCAGACGGTTCGGAACGCGCCGCGTTCCCCCGGAAAAATGGCTGGGTCAGTCGCCCAAGTTGCGCCTCAGGCACGCCCGGCCCCTTGTCCCGCACAAGCAGGGCCACCTCCTGGGGCTCCGGGTGCGCTGACACGATCAGCTCAGCCGGCCCGCCATCGCAGCCCCGGCCGTAGCGTGCCGCGTTCTCCAGCAGGTTCACCAGCACGCGGTCCAGGTCAATGGGGTCGGCCCGCACCACCAGCTCGCTCGGCAAGGCCATGACGATGTGCAAACGGCTGTCGCCGTCGAAACGTCGGCAGGCCGCCTCGACTTGCTGACGCAGGTCCACAGCTTGCAGCTTCGGGACGTCCGGTCGCGCGTAGTCGGTGAACTTGCCGATGATGGCGTCAAGCTGA
>Ga0315900_10008550_pt1 | contig 13152 bp, 11 predicted proteins | sample LakEriMetagenome_FD_203521 | JGI IMG/M metagenome (GOLD analysis project Ga0315900, IMG submission 203521) | Freshwater fungal communities from buoy surface, Lake Erie, Ohio, United States - Buoy 12 MA114 | ecosystem: Environmental > Aquatic > Freshwater > Lake > Lake biofilm | place: USA: Lake...
GCACGAACAGCAGCCCCAGGTGCTGCAGGATGCCGCCGCCCACCAGTTCCATGGAAGGCGGCACGCGACCTCGCCAACCCAGGAACGCCAGCAAGAGCACCAAGCCCACCACCGGGCCGGGAATGAAGGGGATGACGAACGCACTGATCACCTCGCCCAGGGCCTGGAAGAGCAGCAGTTGCAGCAGGCCGTGTATCAAGGTGGGGCCTCCCTGGAGGGTTGTCGTGGTGTGGGACCATCCTACGCTCTTGGGCCAACTGGCAAGCCTCCGGGCGATGACGCCTGAGCGCTCGCGCAGCGCGCTGCCGCCCGGGGCCTGGACGCTCAGGTCGTGCAATAGTGCGGCGCCACAGCCCGCAACGACCAACCCCCGGAGACCGCGCGATGCAGCACCCTGACGAAACCCTGTTCCACAAACTGTCCGGTGTGACCACGGCCACGCTGACCACCGTGCTGCTGAAGAAAGGCCTTCGCAACGTGTGGATCCGTGGCGCCTTTCCCCTGACCCCGGGCACGCCCAGAGTGGTGGGGCGGGCCTTCACCGTGCGCTTCATTCCGGCCCGCGAAGACCTGGCCACACCGGCCTCATGGGGCTCGCCGAAATCCAGCCGCGCGGCCATCGAAGCCATGCCGGCGGGCTGTATTGCGGTGGTGGACGCCATGGGCGTGCGCGATGCGGGCGTCTGGGGCGACATCCTGTGCGCCCGCATGGCGCAGCGCGGCGTCACGGCCCTGGTCACCGACGGCGTGGTGCGCGATCTGGCCGGTGTGCTGGGCACGGGCCTGAAAGTGTGGGCCTGCGGCACCGCAGCCCCACCTTCCGTGGCGGGCCTGACCTTCGTGGACTGGCAGCAGCCCGTGGCCTGCGGGGGCGTGGCCGTGTTCCCGGACGATGTGATCGTCGCCGACCAGGACGGGGCGGTGCTGATTCCCGCCGCCATCGTCCATGACATCGTGGACGATGCGGTCGAGCAGGAGCGCTTCGAGGGCTGGATCATGGACGAGGTGAACGCCGGCGCTGTGCTGCCAGGCCTGTACCCGCCCAACGAGGCGAACAAGGCGAAGTACGAAGCCACGCGCCAGAAGCGACCGGACTGAGTGGGTCACCCGGCCCCCGTGCGGGCGCAAGAAGGCCTGGGTGGCCCGGCGCTTTCTGTTGAGACAAGGCAAGCTGACGGCACCATGCTGCTGGACTTGAACGCCACTGCCGCTTTCGGCACCTTCTCGCAGGGGCTGGCCTTGGGGCTGGGGCTGATCATGGCCATCGGCGCGCAGAACGCTTTCGTGCTGCGTCAGGGCCTGCGGCGTGAACACGTGGGCAGCGTGGTGCTGTTCTGTGCACTGGCCGACGCCCTGCTCATCGCCGCCGGCGTGTGGGGGATGGCACAGGCGCTAGGCGAAAGCCCGCTCCTGGCCCGGGCTCTAGCCCTGGCAGGGGCCGCGTTCCTCGCCGTCTACGGCTGGCGGGCCCTGCGCCGCGCCCGCCAGGTGCATCAGCTCCAGGCGGCCGGAGGCCACACGAGCCTGAAGCGAAGTGCAGCGTTGGCCCAGGCCGCGGCCTTCACGCTGCTCAACCCCCACGTCTACCTGGACACGGTGCTGCTGGTCGGCAGCATCGGAGCGCAGCAACCTGTGCCGCTGCAGGCCTGGTTCATTGCGGGCGCTGGTTGTGCCAGCGCACTGTGGTTTTCCATGCTCGGCTTCGGCGCGCGCAGGCTGGCCCCCCTGTTCGCCCGCCCCAGAGCCTGGCAGGTGCTGGATGCGCTGATCGGCGTGACCATGTTCGTGCTGTCGGCACTGCTGGTGCGCCATGCCCTGGGCAGCCTTTGAAGTTCGCTCATCCCCGCTCAGATGTAGATCTGGCCGGGATGCTCGTGCAGGACCGCCTGGAGTTGCGACGCTTGGAAGACAGATCGTATGGGCAGCAAGTTCGACCCGTACGGCGGCAGACGCTCGGGCTGGAAGCTGGTGTGCGGCCAGTCCGAACCCCAGACCATGCGGGAACCGAACATCGCTGCAGCACGCCGGATGTGGGGATGCAACTCCGCATACGGCGCCGTCGCCCCCAGCCGATACCAGCCGGACAGCTTGATCCATGCACCCGCAGCGGCCAATACCTGTGCCGCCTCCCAGGCGGGATGGGCCTCGGGGATGTCGGCCCCGAGCCCCGCAAGGTGGTCGAGCACGAAGCAAAGGCCCGTCTGCCGCTGCAAGGTCAGCAAACGGGGCAGTTCCTGCGCCCGCACGTACCACTGCACATGCCAGCCGCGCTCTCGCAGCCGCGGCGCAAGCCGCAGCAGATCAGCGGACACGTCACCTTCATGGCCCGCGGGCGACACGAGATTGAAGCGCACGCCTCGCACACCGGCGGTGTGCAGGCGATCAAGCTCCCGATCGTTGATGCCGGCTTCGACCACCGCGACCCCCCGGTGACGACCTGGTGTCGCCGCCAGAGCGCGCAGCATCACGGCATTGTCGGTACCGTAGACGCTGGGCTGTACCAGCACGAGGTGCCCGATGCCCTGCGCACGGGCCTGCTGCTCGATGACGGCCAGCGGGCTGTGGCGGGGCACATAGTGGCCCGGGCGCACAGGCGCGGCCGCGTCAAAGACGTGCACATGACAGTCCCAGCCCGCAGCGTCGGCATCGACGGGCGATCCCGCCGGTTCAGTCACGGGTGATGCGACGCTCACGCACCACCTGAGCCCAAAGGCTCTGCTGCGCCCTCAGGAACGATCCCGCCTCGGCCTCACCGCCGCCGAAGACCTCGCCGCCCAGCGCACGCACGCGCGCCAGCACCTCGGGGTCCGCCATGGCCTTGCGGATCGAGCCGGCCAGCTTGGCGCGCACAGGCGCTGGCGTGCCGGCCGGGGCGAGCACGGGATTCCATTCGAGCACCTCGTAGCCCTTGAGTCCCGCCTCCTCCATCGTCGGCAAGTCGGGCAACACCCGCGAGCGCAGCCTGGAGGTGACGGCCAGGGCGCGCAGGCGCCCGGACTGGATGTGGCCGAGCGACGATGCCACGTTGGCGAAGAACAGCGGCACCTGGCCGGCCATCACGTCGTTCAGCGCAGGGCCCCCACCCCGGTAGGGCACGTGCAGCATGTCCACCTTGGCAATCGACTCGAACAGTGCCCCGGCCAGATGCTGGGCCGAGCCGTTGCCCGATGACGCGTACGCCAGCGCACCCGGCCTGGCCTGGGCTAGGCGCAGCACGTCGGCCACGGATTTCGCCTCGAAGCTGGGTGCGCAGACCAGGGCGTTCGGGTACAGGGCGAGCACCGCCAGCGGTGCGAAAGCGCCCGCGGTGTCGTAGGGCAGCTTGTCGAACAAGGCCGGGTTGACCGCGAACGACGAGGCGTCGAGCAGCAGCATCGAGCCATCGGGCGTAGCGCGCGCCACCTGCGCGGCGGCCACGGTGCCGCTGGCGCCGGGCTTGTTCTCCACGATCACGGGCTGCCCCAGGGCTTCGGCCATGCGCGGCGCAATCAGCCGCGCCATCACGTCGGCACCACCGCCGGCGGGGTAGCTCACCAGCAGCGTGATCGGCTTTCCCCCGGCAATGTCACCGGCCGCCAACACGCGGCCCAGGGGCGCCGCCACCAGGGCCGCACCCGCAACCAGAACGCCGCGGCGTTGGGATAACTTGAGCTTCATGGGCCTCCTCAGGTGATGGAAACGGTGTAGTGAAAGGCGTTGGCGTCGCCCAGCGTGGTGCGCCACTCGACGCAGCGGCCCGACAGATCGAAGGCCTGACGCTGGACCCGCGCACAGGGGTGACCCGCCGGAAGCCGCAAGGCCCGGGCGTGCGCGGCGCCGAGGTTGCCGAAGCCGATGGTGTCCACCGCCCGGTGCACATGCACACCACAGCGTTCGGCGAAGAGCGGATAAAGCAGGTCGCCCCAATCGGCCGGGCTCCCCTGGGACAGCGCTGCGAACAGCGGCAAGGGCAACCAGATCTCCTCGTGCAGCGCAGGCTGCAGGCCGACAGAGCGAAGACGCTTGAGCCGTAACACCTGTTCGCCGGCGCCACAGCCGAGCACACGAGCGACCTCGGCAGGTGCCGCAAGCGCGTCACGGGCCAGGATGCGGGATGCGGGCGGTTCGGTTGCGGCGGCGCCGAAACGGAAGAAGCGCAGCATCGGTGCGCCGCCCAGGCCCTGCCTGACAAAGGTGCCACGGCCGTGGATGCGCTCCACCAGACCTTGCTCGGCCAGCAGATCCAGCGCCCGGCGCATCGTGCCCAGCGCCACGGCATGTTCGGCAGCCAGCGTCTGCTCGGATGGGATGGCGCTGCCCGCAGGCCATTCGCCGGCGACGATGCGCGCCCGCATCGCGGCGGCCAATGCGCCGTAGCGGCTCTGCCCGGGTTCAGACTGCACAAGGCGAACAGCAGACATATCTAGTCCTCTATAGGACTAGAGTGTGTATCGTCTGGCCGACCCTGTCAAATCGAGATGGCCTGACGTCGTCCTGCCGTGGCGAGAACTGCACGCAGCCGCATTGCTTGTGATTCGCATGATCGGCCTCCGTGCATTCGGCGATACCACGCTGCCGTCATGCAAGCCAGGATGAGAGAGCCGCCCGGCACGGACGCGGACTGCCTAGGCCCCCCAGTCCCGCCGTAGTTCAAGGGGACTCCTACCTCTATACATCGGACTTCCGTATCACTTCCGTATCCATCATTGTCAAACCGTGAGCCCACAAAGGAATGCTCTCTGACTTGCGCGAAGGATCGGCATGACTGGACATTGATTCAGTTGAACCGGCGCAAGAACTGCACCAGTTCAGACGCAAAAACGTACGGCTATTTGCCGTACAATCTTCGCTCCAACACTGGAGCAGATGAATGACCGCAAGCACCGCCGTCGCCGCGCCCACTTCCAAGCGACCTCAGTCGGCGAGGCTCGAGGCTCGGATCAGTCCTGACCTGCATGCAGTCGTGAAGCGAGCAGCTGAGATTCAAGGTAGGACCATGACTGATTTTGTGATCTACGCCCTCCAGTCGGCTGCGTCTCAGGCCATCGAGCAAGCGGATCAGGTAAGGCTGGCTGTGGCTGATCAGGAAGCCTTTGCCAATGCCCTTATCTCACCCGCAAAGCCCAATGCGGCCCTGAAGCGTGCTTTTGCCAAGGCAGACCGGCTTCTGGCATCTCCGTGAGCGACCCTCGCTTTTCGGTCGCTCTGCTCGACCTCGATGCTGATCGGTCCGGCTTTGAGTGTGGCGTTGAACCGCTGGACCGCTACTTCAAGACACAGGTCGGCCAGGACATCAAGCGGCGGGTGACCGCCTGTTTCACGGCACTGGATGTCCAGGGGCATATTGCCGGCTATTACACCCTGGCTTCAGCCAGCATCTTGTTGACAGACCTGGCGGAACCTCTGGCCAAGAGGATGCCTCGCTACCCCAACGTGCCAGCGGTACGCATGGGTCGCTTGGCCGTGGATCGAAACTTCAAGGGGCAGGGATTGGGAGCAGCCTTGCTCGTTGACGCACTACGTCGTGCCACCACCGCAGAAATCGCCGCTTACGCCTTGGTGGTCGACGCGAAGGACCAGGTGGCAGCGGAGTTCTATGCACATCACGGGTTTATCGCAACCTCGGGACACCCACTTCTGTTGTACCTGCCGCTTGGAACCGTCAAAGGCCTGATCAAGTAGTACGCGAGCCCCTTCCAAGTCAGACACAGTTCGTCTTCTCAGACTGCCTAGAATCCCGCCAGTCCCGCCGTAGTTCAATGGATAGAACGAGCGCCTCCTAAGCGCTAGATACAGGTTCGATTCCTGTCGGAGGGACCACTCTGAGGTGCGCCTGCATTCCAGAGGACGCCGTACTGGGCCATCAACCGTTCACCACGGCCGCAGGTCAACGCCAGGAACGCCATGCGCCTCGAAACGGGCGTTCTGCACAGCAATCCAGTCGCCAGACTCAGCTTTGAACGCTTTCTTGAGCGTGACGCGGTCAGCCGTATCTCGCGCTGCCCGAAGGGCCTGATATTGCTCGACCGAGGGAATCACGGTGTCCAGTTGACCTGCGTTCTACATGAACGGAAATGCGGACGATTTCCTGGAGTGCTTGAAGGACTGGTTCACGAATTCATACGAGGATCAGCGCGCACACGCCCGCCTGTGCATGGTGGTGGGCCCTCAGCACCAACCTGTCACCCCGATTCACCGCGGGGCCTGGTGAGGCTATCGGTACCGCTAGAAGTCACTCTTTGGGACGCGGGTTCGTCGTGCCCACTGTCAGTTCATCTCGCGCGAGATCAAGGCTGTTCAAGTTGCCAAGGTCACGGCCCGGATCAGCCGCGTCTCCTGCGACACGATCAATGAACCGGAAGCAGTCAAGTAGGCTGCAAACTCCGGGTGGGCGTCTCGCGCACGGCTTCGACGCTCGTAGTCGGCGAGATCGTCATAACCCCAAAGGTGGATGAACTGGTTCTGCGGGCCGACCCAGCTTGTGTAAAACCCCAGCGGGTGGCCAAGCGTCTGCATCAGCACGGGCATGGCCAAGCGCTGGAAGGTGTCCAGAAATTCCGGCATCTTGCGCAGAGCGATCGTATAGGTGCGGTGATCGATAACTGCCTTGGGCGGCACGCCCACAAGGGCTGTCAACGGCACGGGCGACCTTGCAGCACTGGGGGTCGACCCGAAGGCAGGAGGTGTTGAAGATGTTGGGTTCATGAAGGTTGTCAGCTGATGGTGGCGCGGGCCCGCTCGGCCTGATCAGCAATGTGGTTGGCGGTGACGTAGCCAAAGGTCATGTTGGGTCCATGGGTGATGCCGGCACCTGGATAGTTGCCACCCATGATGCTCGCGCGGTCGTTGCCCACGGCGTACAGGCCTGGAATGGGTGAACCGTCGCCCTTGAGCACCTCGCCCACGGCGCTGGTGCGGATGCCGTCGAAGGTGCCGAGATCGCCCATCACCACCTTCACGGCGTAGAACGGCGCCACTGCGATCGGTGCCACGCATGGGTTGGGCCGATGCTCCGGGTCGGCCAGGTAACGGTTGAAAGAGGTGCGCCCACGCTGAAAAGCCGGGTCCTCTCCACTTTGCGCAGGCCCGTTGTACTCACTGATCGTGCGCTCCAATCCTTCGCGGTCGATGCCGGTGGCCGCAGCCAGCTCTGCCAGGGTTCGGCCTTGGACGAGGTAGCCGTTGCGAAGAAAGCGCCCAATGGGCATGGGGGCGGGCTTGACGTAGCCCAGCCCGTACTTGGCCAGCGCGGTGCGATCACAAACAAGCCACATGGCCGTCTCGTCCATGCCTTCGCAGGCACGCGTCAAGGCCACGCCCACGTCGTGATACGAGTTGGACTCGTTGGTGAAGCGCAGCCCAGTGCGCAGCACCCCGATCACGCCGGGCTTGTAGCGATCCAGCAGGTGCGGAAACACGCCCGTGCGGCCGTTGCCGAAGTCCACCTTGGTCACCGGCATCCAGGCGGCGCTGTCCCGATAGCGGATGTCGACCACCGCGCCGGCAGCTTCAGCCATCCTCACCCCATCGCCCGTATTGCTCTCGGGCGTGGGTGACAGATGCTGGTGTCCTCGCTGGCGGTGCGGGTAGGCCTGCGCGATGCGCTTGACGTCGTGCGGGAAGCCACCGGCGGCCAGCACCACGCCAAAGCGCGCCTGGATGCGCTGTCCGGCTTCGCCCGCCAGCACGCCGACCGTGCGACCCTCTTCGATCAGCACCTGGCGCGCCGGTGTGGAGGTCAAGATCGGGATGCCCAGATCCAGCGCCGATTTCGCCAGTCGCGCCGCCAGGGCATTGCCACTGGTCACGTGCACGGCGCGGCCGTAGCGCGCCAGTTCCACCACATGGCTGGCCAGACGCCTGGCTACATACACGAAGGAAGCGAGCGACTTGGTAATGCGGAAGAAGTGCTTGAGATCGGCGTTAGAAGAGTTGAACATCATGCCGATGAAGGTGATGGACTCCAGCGGTGGCTTCAGCCGGGCCATGTCGCGCCCCAGGCCGCGGATGTCGTAGGGCTGGGCCAGGATGGAGCGGCCGATATCGGCCCCACCTTCGACATCAGGGTGGTAGTCGGGGTAGAGCGTGGGCACGAAACGCATCGCGGTCTCACGCTCGAAGAAGTCCACCATCTTCGGCCCGTTGTCGATGAAGGCCTGAACCGCTGATTCGTCAAAAAAGGCCCCCGTCTCGCGCATCAGGTAGGTGCGCACAGCCTGTGCCGTGTCGGCGGGGTTTTGCTTGCGGCCATGGTGGCTCAAAGGTATCCACAGCACACCGCCCGAGAGTGCCGTGGTGCCGCCAAAGACCGGTTCCTTTTCCAGCACCACGACATCGAGCCCGCGCTTGCGCGCCGTGATGGCGGTGGACAGGCCAGCGGCGCCGGAGCCGACCACCACCAGGTCGCACATTTCAGGCAGAGTCATATCGCTCCCTCCGTGAGTCCTTGTTCCGTGTGACCGGGCAGCGCCAGCGGCGGGCTCATGGCCGAGCGCCCGTGGTCTCGTTGTAGCCAGGTCGCGGCACCATGTCCATCAACATGGAACTCATGCCCCCATCGACCATCAACTCCGCCCCGTTCACATACGCGGCTCTTGGGCTGGCCAGGTATAGCGCCGCATCGGCGATGTCCTGGGGCTCACCAATGCGGCGGCTGGCGGTGACCGCCGCACGCCGCGCCTCGAAACCGGGGACTTCGTAAAACCTGGCCGAGAGCGCCGTGCGGATCATGCCGGGGCAGATCACGTTACTGCGCACGCCCTCGGGGCCCCACTCCACCGCCATCTGGCGAGACATCAGCAGCACACCGGCCTTGCTGGCGCTGTAGGCGCCGCTGCCGGTCTGCGGGAAGTGTGCGGAAATCGAGGCCACGTGAACGATGCTGCCCTGCCCTCGCTGGCGCATGGCCTGTGCGAACTGGCGCGCGCACAGCAGGTAACCGGTGAGGTTGATCGACAGCAGGCGGTTCCAGTCCTCCAGGCTGACCTCGGCCAGCGGGCCCGGGCGCAGCACGCCAGCGTTGTTGACCAGCACGTCGGCCGGCCCGAGCGTGCCTGTCACCGCTTCGCAAGCCTGACGAACGCTGTCGGGATGACCGGTGTCGCAGCGTTGTGCCATCGCCTGCGCACCGCCCTGGTTCAGTTCTTGAGCCAGGCGCTGCGCACCCGCCTCATCGATGTCCAGCAGGGCCACGCGTGCCCCAACAGCCGCGAAGGCTTGGGCACACGCCGCGCCAATGCCGCTGGCCGCACCCGTCACGACGGCCACTCGACCGCGCAAGCCCAGCCAGTCAGCGGGGCTGGCACTTTGGTCCCACGGGCCGGACGCGGGTTCGGCGGAGTCTGCATACGTTGGAGTCATACGGGATTTCTGGGGTCGTTTCCTGGAGAGGTGCGTTACCGTCAAGGCGCTGCGCGGACGTTCGTGGGAAGCGCATGCCGGGCTGCGATGTAGGCGAAGACCGTACCCGGACCGATGGTGATGCCGGGGGCCGGGTAGGCACCGCCCATGACGGACTGCATGTCATTGCCTATGGCGTACAGGCCTTGCAGAGGGCGGCCACCGGCATCGAGCACTTGCGCATGCTCATTCACGGCCAGCCCGGTGCAGGCACCGATGTCGCCCGGATAGAGGCGCACTGCATAGAACGGAGCTTCACGAATGGCGCCCAGCGTGGGGTTGGGGCCGGGCCACTGCGGATCACCCAGGTTGCGCTCATAAGCGGTCTCGCCGCGGTGAAACTCGGAGTCCACACCCGTCTCGGCATACCGGTTGATGGCCCGCACGCTGGCCTCCAATCCCTGCGCGGCGATGCCCAGGCGACCGGCGAGTTCTGCCAGCGTCTGGCCTTGCGTCAGGTAGCTATCGGCCAGGAAGGCCTGCAGAGACGCTCCTCCAGGCCGCACCATGCCGAGCCCGTAGGCCTTGAGCGCGCGCGCATCGCACACCAGGTAGGCAGGGATGGTCGGCGTGTGTTGGTTGGCGGCCTGCATGGCCAGGCCGAAGAGGTGGTAAGGCGTGCTCTCGTTGACGAAGCGCTCGCCACGCTGGTTGACCACGACCGTGCCAGGCTTGGCACGGTCGAGCACGAAATGCGGAAACACGGCTGTGCTGCCATCGGCGCGCTGACGCCGTGACACCGGCGCCCAGAAAGCGTGAGTGGGTTGCGCGGTCTGCCCAGCTGGATCCGCGTCCTGCGCAGGTGCAGCCCACAGTTGCGCCCCCAGACCTGTGGCCCACTGCAAGGCCTGCCCTGTGTGCCCTGGCGCGGCAGGTGACCAGTCTTGCGAAATGCCGGGTAGACGCTGCTCGCGCCACTGCGCGTGGCGATTGAAGCCGCCACTGGCCAGCACCACGCCCCGCAGCGCCTGCACGTTCAGCGTGGTCTGCCCGCTGCGAAGGGACAAGCTTCGACCTGCGAAACCGCGGTGCTGGGCCAGCTTCTCGTCGGCATCGTTCAGCCCCGTCACCTCGCTTCGAAGGGCCAGGGTGACGTTCGGATGCCGGGACAGCGAGTGCAGCAGGCGCCCCACCAGGGCGTTGCCCATCACCAGGCGCGTGCCGCGCGGGTGGCTCAGACGGTCGATCGCATGGCGGGCCAGAAGGCCCAAGGCATGCCGCAGTGAGGTCCAGGACCGCCTCATCCCCAGCAAATGGCCGATGTCGGTGCGGTCCACCATCATGCCGCCCAGCACGGTGAATTCCGGGATGGGCGGGCGCAGCAGTCTGAACAAGGGGCCGAGCAGGCGTCCGTCGAAGGGCAGAGGCTCCAGCGCACGCCCCGCAAGCGTGGCGCCCGGCAGGTTGGAGAGGTAGTCAGGGTGCTTCGGATAGGGGCGATAGCGCAGCTCGGTGCGCTCTTCCAGGCACTTCACCGCCGCGCGACCGTGCGCGAGAAAGGCCTCTCGCAGCGAGACAGGGGCTCTGTCACCCACGGCATGGTCCAGGTACAGCCGTGCCAGATGCAGGGTGTCGCCGCTGCCCATGGCGTCGCTGTGGTGGGTGCCTGGCACCCAGGTGGTGCCCGCTGACCAGGCCGTCGTGCCTCCCACCAGGCCTGTGCGTTCCACGATCAATACGCGAGCTCCGTCAAGCGCGGCGAACAACGCGGCTGACAGGCCCGCGCCGCCGGCGCCGATGACGACCAAATCGAAGGCTTCATCCGGCACCAGCCCTCGCAAGTCGTTCTCGATCACGCGCATCACCAGGGCTCCCCATCCAGCAAGAAGTCCACCATCAGGTCGCGCACTCGTTCGAACATGTCGCTGCCAGTGACTGTGGCGCAGCCGCTGGCTCGCGCAGCCGCGATGAAGGACGTTTCGGCCGGCAGCGTGACGACGCACCCGGCGACGATCGAGGCTGCCAGTCGGTCCACCATGATTGGCGGCGGATCAGTCGCATTCATGCCTGCAGGCGTGGCGTTGACCACAATGTCGAAGCCCGTTGGGTCATTGCTGCCCCCTAACACCCGCGCGCCCTGCAGGGCCGCCAGCCGACGCACCAGCACGTCGCGGCGCGCGGTGTCGCTGTCGTGCACGGCGAGTTCGGCTATCCCCGCCTCCAAAAGCGCCCAACCGATGGCCGAGCCAGCACCGCCGGCCCCTATGAGCAGTGCCCGCCGACCTTCGGGACTGCCGCCCCGCTCCCGCAACGCCTGCACGAAGGCCACTCCGTCCAGCATGTCACCGTGCCAGCGGCCGTCGGACCTGCGTCGCAGGGTGTTGACCGCGCCGACGAACCGAGCGCGCTCGGTGTACGTGGCGCACAGCGCGTGGCAGGCAAATTTGTGGGGAACCGTGGCGATGATGCCGTCCACATTGCGGCTGAAACTCACGCCGTGCAGCCATGCCGCCAGGTCTGCACTGCGTACATGCGCAGGCAGGCACACGGCTGCGTGGCCGCGTTGCGCGAAGGAGCGGCTGAGGCCTTCAGGCGACTTCACCTGCGCGATGGGGTCGCCCACGATGAAGTACACGCGGGTGGTACCGCTCAGCTCAAGTGAAGAGACGTGCATGAATGCGCGGGGCTGGGCTTGGAATTGATGGACAATATGGAATGCTATTCCACTATTGATTTACATTCCAGTCAACCCTGAGTGCCACCCCACCTTCCAACATGCCAGACAGCGCCCTGACGAAGCCTGGACGCCAATCGGTGGCAAGCCCAGTGGCAGCGGGCCGGGCACAACGTGGCACAGACTGTGACTTGCTGGTGGTGGGGTCTGGCGCCGGCGGGTTGGCCGCCGCGGTCACCGCAGCCCATCTGGGCCTGAGGGTCATCGTGGCCGAGAAAGCGCCCCGGGTAGGGGGCACCAGCGCCTGGTCTGGCGGATGGATGTGGGTACCGGGAAACCCTTTGGCCCGGCAGGCCGGTATCCATGAACATCTGGACGTGCCCTTGGGTTACCTGCGGGCCGAACTCGGTGAACGCTTCGATGAAGTGCGCGTCCGGGGCTATCTCAGGCATGCCCCGGGCATGGTGGAGTTCTTCCGGCGCCACACGGCCCTGGGCTTCATCGACGGCAACGCCATTCCCGACTTTCATGGGGGCACGCCAGGCGCCGCCACGGGCGGGCGCTCGGTCTGCGCGGCCCCTTTTGATGGCCGTCGGCTCGGCGCGCACCGCACCCTCGTGAACCCTCCCCTGCATGAAACCACTTTGTGGGGCATGGGGATCGCCGCAGGCGGGGAAATGCGCCACTTTCTGAACGCTTCGCGATCGCTCGGATCGCTGGCCTACGTCTTGCGTCTGCTGGCTCGCTACGCGTGGGACCTGGCGTTCCACGGCCGCGGCACGCGGCTTGTAAACGGTAACGCGCTGATCGCCGCCTTGCTGCGCTCAGCGCTCGATGCAGGCGTCCGGGTATGCACATCCTGGGAGGTGCAGGCACTGCGGCAGGATTCCAGGTGCGACAGCGGCGAAGCCACGCCAGGGCCCGGCCGGGTCTCGGGCGCCCGGGTCCGTACGCCAGACGGCGAGATCGCGGTATCCGCTCGCTGTGGTGTGCTGCTGGCAGCCGGGGGATTCCCCCACGACACGCGGCGCAAGCAGGCCTTGTTGCCGCACGCGCCCACAGGCCGGGAACACTGGTCAGCGGGCTGGCCTGGCAACACCGGGGACGGCCTGCGCCTGGGAGAGTCCGTGGGCGGCGTGGTGGCTGACGACCTGGCCCAG
>Ga0315900_10008551_pt1 | contig 13151 bp, 12 predicted proteins | sample LakEriMetagenome_FD_203521 | JGI IMG/M metagenome (GOLD analysis project Ga0315900, IMG submission 203521) | Freshwater fungal communities from buoy surface, Lake Erie, Ohio, United States - Buoy 12 MA114 | ecosystem: Environmental > Aquatic > Freshwater > Lake > Lake biofilm | place: USA: Lake...
TGGTGACTGAGTGGGAAACCCCTCCCCCCCAAATTGAGGAGCTGCAAGATAAACTCTTAACGATTTTAAATCGGGAAGGGCGATCGCTACTGGCCTTAAATGCTTTAGTGCAAGGGCAAGAAGCGGAGGAAAATATCGCTAGAAAAACCCTAGAACTCCGGGACAGTCAAGCGGAGGAAATTATCTGGCAATACGCGAAATATAAGGCTTTAGCGATTGCGGCCAATCCGATCGCTATTTTAGACCTACTAGGGGCTTCAATCGTCGATTTAACTCTAGTTCGGGCTTTAGCTCGTTTGTACGGCTTGCCGATTACCAGTCACCAAGCTGGTCAACTCTGGCGGACTCTACTTTTGAGTAGTGCGGGGTTGCTGGTGGGGGAAATCCTCGGCACTGTGATTATCGGTTTGGGCAAAACGGCGGCGGCGGCGGCGAGTATTTTTGAAAATCCCACCTCTTTAACCCTCTACGGTAGCACCGCTCTCTTACAGGGAGCAATTGCCGCTTATGGAACCTATATCATCGGGAAAGCCGCTAAAATCTATCTAGAACGCGGTTGTAGTTGGGGGGCATCTGGACCGAGTACGGTGATCAATCAAATTCTCGCTCAAGTTCATCCGCAAACTATTTTATATCGTTTACGTCTAGAACTAGAACAGTGATTTTAAAGGAAAAAGTAAAAAGGAAAAAAGGCAACAGTGATCAATTAAATATGGTTCTTCGTTACTTGGCATGGTTCGATCGGATGGCATAAATCGACTAAATTCTTATCTGGCAAAAGACTTAATTGATTAGTTCGTTCTAGAGGGAAAACAATTGACAAATCCCTGATAACCCCGTCCATTGCATAACACGAACCACTGACGACCGACTCCTGACTACTGACTCCTGATGACCGACTCCTGATTTTAGAAACTTAATTTTTGACAACGACAACTAGCTAGAAATATTGAGAGAAAATCATGTCTGCTGCCCATAAGTCCTATATTCCCGTTCCCGTTTCTCGCCAAAAAAGCCAAGGGAGTCAACGTCGTCCCCAGTCGCGGGTAACTCCCCCCAACCCCACTACTAAACCAGTGACTCAATCCTCCCCGACTCCCACCGTCAAACCGACGACTAAATCGGTGGCGAGAGTTCCCGTGGCCCCGACACAAAAACAATTAGCCTCGCGTCAATTACGTTCCCTTTGCCTCCTAGAAAGAATAGTGGCCGTGATTACTTTTTGTCTGTTGGGTTCGACTCTGGGAATATATGCTTGGACGGTATATATTCCCAAGGTTTGGGACAAAGAATTTGGTAAACTGGAAACACTGCAACGTCACGAGCGCCATCTTTTGGCCACCAATGAAACCCTTAAACATCAACTAGCTCAACAAGCAGAAAAACCCGAAACGGGATTGACTCATCCCCAACCCTTCCAAACTATCTTTTTACAGCGTAAATCTGCCCCGAACCTGAAACCTGCCCCCGCTTCTCAACCCCAATCTACCGTCAATTCTCGACCCAGAAGTGCCTATTAACAGTTATCAGTTATCAGTTATCAGTGGGTAAGTTAAAAGTTATCAGATGTGAGTTTTTAAGTGTGCAGTATTAAATAGAAGTTTCCTACTGTCTTTTCACTGATTACTGGTTACTGATCACTGCTCACTGTTCACTGGTTACTGCTCACTGATCACTGAAAGATACTTCTCATGACTGACACAAAAAGACCCAAATTTAGAGGTAAAGAAACTCGATCGCCCTCTGGCAGGATCCGGGACAGAAAGTCCTATTTAAACGCCAAAAAACAGCAACAACAGTTAAAAAAATTGCCTTTGAGTAACGGACGATTGGTGGCGGTGTGGTTGATTTTAGTCATGGGTATTTTGGGGTTAGCCTGGCGATTGTACCAATTACAAATAGTACAAGCACAGGAATTGCAAAAAAGAGCCAGACAACAGCAAACTACCAGTATTAGACCCTATATTCCCCGACGGGCGATCGTCGATAGTAATGGTAATGTTTTGGCGACCGATCGCTTGATTTATACTCTTTATGTACACCCAAAACTGTTTGCTATTCCCCCAGCAGAAGTGGCTGATAAATTAGCTCCTTTATTAAATATTCCCACTAATCAACTAATTAAAAGATTTAAAGAAAAAGAAACAGGAATTCGTTTAGCCAATCAATTAACCGAATCCGTGGCTAGGGGCTTAAAACAATTATCTCTTGACGGTGTAGAATTAGAGGAAAAATACGCTCGTTATTATCCCCAAGACGATGTGGCAGCTGACGTGATTGGCTATGTAGATAAAGAACATCGTGGCCAAGCAGGATTAGAAAGAGGTTCCAGTCAGTTATTAGAAAGAGACCCTTTTTCTGTCAATACAAGACGCATGGGAGACGGGCGAATTTTACCAGCTTTTGTTCCCGATGGTATCTTTCAATTCGATGAATTACAGTTAGAAGTAACCCTCGATTTAAAACTACAAAGAGCCGCCAGGACGGCCCTACGAGAACAGCTAAAAAAATTTAATGCCAAACGAGGGGCTGTCATCGTCATGGACTCCCTTGATGGTTCTCTTTTAGCCCTAGTTTGTGAGCCAACTTTTAACCCCAACGAATACTATAAAGCCAATGTGGCTCTATTTAAAAATTGGACCGTAGCCGATCAGTACGAACCGGGGTCAACTTTTAAACCAATTATTATCGCCCTGGCTATGGAAGCAGGGGCAATTAAAGCTAATACAGTAGTCAATGATCCGGGGGCAATTACTGTCGGTCCCTGGACGATTAAAAATGCCTCTAAACAGGGTTATGGGGCGCTAGATATGGCCCGAGTTCTGCAAACCTCTAGTAACGTGGCCATGGTGCAAATTGCCCAAAAAATGGGGCGAGTTGATTTCTATAAAAGTTTATTAGGATTGGAAATAAATCAAAGGGTTGGCGTAGATTTACCCGGAGAAGTGGCAGGATATCTCAAACCCGAACCAGAATTTCTGGATAATGCCATTGAATCGGCCACCGCTTCCTTTGGTCAAGGTTTATCCCTAACGCCTTTAAAATTAGTACAAATGCACGGTGCGCTGGCCAATGGTGGCACCCTAGTGACTCCCCATGTGATCAAAGGATTAGCCGACGACCGCGGCCGTTTGCACTGGCAGCCCGATTATCCCAGCAAAAAAGTCTTTTCTCCCACCGTGGCCCGGCAAGTGGTGGAAATGATGGAAACCGTCGTCAGCAAGGGGACGGGGGTAGCAGCCCAAATCCCTGGTTATCGCATCGGAGGCAAAACGGGAACCGCACAAAAAGCTAGTCCGACGGGGGGTTATCTACCTAACGCCAAAATTACCAGTTTTGTCGCGATTTTACCGATCGAATCGCCCCGTTATGTGGTTTTGGTGGTGGTGGATGAACCCAAGGGTGCCAATACTTTTGGCTCCACTGTTGCCGCTCCTGTGGCAAAAACGGTGATGAATACGCTCATTTCCCTCAAAGGTATCCCCCCCACCTCCAAGGTCGTTCCGGCGGGTTCTGCGACCAATAAACCCCCGCGGCACGATTAATTTAAGTCTTTTTGAAAGAGGCTTTATTTAGGGTTTGCTGAAAAAGTTTGTTGGTGGGGTTAGGAGTCAGGAGTCGGTCGTCAGTAGCCGGTCGTCGGGAGTTTCAGGCTTTGTTGCCCTCTCTTTTTTGTACCAACTCATGTACTATAATAAGGATAATGCCAGGTTTTTGATGGTCCCAATCCGATTTTTTGGCACTAACATCGGATTTTAACAGGTCAAAAGCCTTATTTTAAAAGGGTTTTACCATTATTCAGCAAGCCCTAAATAGGCTAAAAAAGTCTCTAACATCCCTCTAGATTGATTATCTGGCATCATCCACACACCGAATTTTATCCCCGATTCTAGAGTCATAATTAATCCCGCTGCTGGTAAATTTTGAGGTAAGCTAGGTATATTTGGTAAACAGGCATTATATAAACTTTTCCAACGATTATCAGGTTCTTCGTCCGCATCTATGATAATTCCTAAATGAGTTAGTCCGTTAGGAGTTTTTAGTTGCGTAGAGATATATTTAGGTTTTAGTAAATTTTCAACACCATCACAATTTATGATATTCAATGGTTCTTCCCCTCTATTCCAAGTAACTCCATTTGCTGCCATTAATTGGGGAATAACTCTCAATTCCTCTGCACCTTCCACTAATAACTTTTTTGTCTCTATTTTAGGCATTGTTACCGCACCTCAAGATTACTTGTAGCAGCAATAACAATTTCTTCTGGATCAAAGATTACAGATTGGCTTTTTTCCCTATCTATCCTTTGAATAGTAATCTCGTTATCGGTAATTTTTTCTTCGGTAATTAATTCGGCTAAACTTTGCCAACAATCGCGGCTGTGAGTGGTGGCAAATACCTGAATATTGAGTTTTTTGGCGGTTTCCCAGACTACTTTCCACATATCAGTCATGACAGTAAAATGCAATCCGCTATCAATTTCATCAACTAATAAAATTCCATTTTTAAGATTAACCATTGCTAAAACTAATCCTAACATTCGCCAAAATCCATCGCCTAAACTGCCAATAGGTATAGGTTGATCATGATTTTTAATTTTGATTAAAAACCCACCTCTAACACCTAGGTTATTTGAAGTTAAATACTTGCCAGAAACAACACTGGCTATTCTTTCAATTTTTGGCTCAATAATTTTCAAAGATTCAATAATTAAATCTTCTAAAGGAGAGAGAACAATGTTATCAAAAAGTGCTGTCATGTCAGAACTTGTTAGAGAAAATGGTGTTAAGAACTTCAATTCAATTTTATTATTAATACCTATTTTATGGGAAATTCTGCTTAAACTAGCCATTCTTCTTGTGGAATCTCTGGCAAGAGTACCGTTGGCAAGAAGTTCCAGTTCAATAGGTTTTTGTGAGCCAATCCATCCAATACTTAAAATAAGTTTACCCCATTCCTCATTGTCGAAATTGTTATCATTATTTTGATTTATATCATCATTTTTGTCTGAAAATAAAGATAGTTGTATAGGAATGCTTTCAACAGAAATGGTAACACTTGCTAGATAGGATTTGCCATATCCACTGATGATAATTTTTTTACTTGGGATGATTTCATGCCCAGGAAATAAATGACAAATTTCAAAAACTTTAGTGCGACTAGGTAGATTACTTTCTGACCAACCAAACTCACCTCTATAGCTAATAGTTTCAAGAAATATATCTATATTATTCTGAGCATACAAAAACTGAATCGCTTCTAAAATAGAAGTTTTACCGCTATTATTTTTACCCACTAAGAGATTAATTCGACCAAGATTGGCCATCTCAAAATTCTGAAACCCGCGAAAGCCTTCAATTTTTAGGGATTGTAACATGAGTGATTACCCCGGATTTTCAGTTATTAAATCTAGTTTATCTCAACCCCAGTAGCCAAGACCACCGACGAGACTAGATAGCGCAGACTCACCTTACCATCGCGGATTAACTCAATCAGCGCTTTTAGTCCCTTTTCACCTTTCGAGCATTATAGCTGGTTTCGGGGCAGAAAACCAGCAAAAACATGACTACAGAGGGAATCGCTGACTCTAGAGATTAATGACATCATATAATCAGGTTAGCGATAAATTCCTAGCTGCTGATACAGTTCAACTTGATCTTGGCAAACAGTTAAGTTTTTTTGCTCTTCAATATTCTGAATAGCTTGTTGAGTTTTTTCGTTAAAATCACTTATGGTATAAGTCCCTTCTGCAATTCGTCGTTCTTTTTCCGCTTCTTCTAAAAATTCAGCTAGGTGTTTTTTTAGATAGGTTGCTAGGCTATCTTGTTGTTCTTGAGAAAGCAGTGCAATTTGCTCGAAAGTTTCTTGAATTAATTTAGTCATAGGTATTGTACTCCGAAGTTCAGTTTTTGAGGAAAAAAATCAAGATTCAAATACTGCCCTAACACACCAAAAAGAAAAGTTTTTGATGTGTTACCCTTGGTCAACCCACTATTTACAATAAAGCCATTTCTCCCACCACTTCCAAGCGGGTATAACTGCCGATTTTGAGGAATTTTTCCGAGAGAGATTCGGCCACATTGGGAGTAATCCAACCTAACTGTTTAAGAATTTGCAAAGCGGCGGCATATTTAGCCCGTTTGGAACCATCTAGGGCTTTAATTGCTAATCCTAAACCTTCGCCGACGCGCCCGATACATTGAATCCCTTCGGCCCCGGCTTTACTTCCGACCCACATTCCGCACCCTCAACTGTCACATTGAAAATTTTATCTAAATCGTCAAAACGATTGCCGGCTCTGAATTACAGGCTAATGTGTTTGCCCAGCAGATGCACAATTAGCCCTAAAAATCTGATAGTTCTGATACTAAATTATTGAGATAGACTCTCATTAAGCTGGCGATCGCTGACTAGAGTGTGACACTTCATAATTCTTAGTAATCGCTAAAAGTCTTACTATACAAGGGCTAGAGCAACTTTTGATTTCAACGACTAGGGTGCGGAATGTGGGTTCCGAGGGTTTTATATTGATACTTTTGATTCGCTTAGGTTATTAGGTATTTCATAGAAAAAATCAAAAGTGAGCTTTTACTGTCAATTCAATTATACTCCATTATCTCTTGACGATTCGATATTAATTGTCAAGCACTCCTTGGCGATTTTTCTGGGAACTACGAGAAAAATGTCTTTGGGCATAAATCCAACTTCTCTCGGTTTTTGAGCCTGATAAACAATACAGTAGTTACTTGGAATTGATCGAAAGTCTTCGATTTTCCGTAAGTGAGCTATATAAATAGCGTCTTCTCTGGCGATGAGATTATCGATTTTTTGTTGCTCGTCTGGCAGGATAATATCATTCAGTACTCTATCGTAGAAAGGAGCAGATTGAACTTTTTCAAAATTATTCGATAGGTAAAGAATATACGAGTCACGGGTTAGGTTGACAATGTACGGAACACTTGATTGATAGGAATCGATCTCTTTTACCAAGGATTCATAATAACTTTTAACTCTAGTATTAAAAAGTTTTCCTTGAAATATATCTATGTTTTCGGGTTGCTGAAGTCTGCCACTCAATAGATCTTTCGGCCAGTTGTAGTAAACACTAGAAGACTTGACTCCAGCCACGGTACCGCTAAGATATACGATCATAGCGCAGATAATACCTAAGATCATATACCGTTGCCATTTGAGTAATTTTGAGGTAATTTCAAAGCCAGAAAGGGTTAGCAATCCCAAACCAATCGAGGAGGAATTCTGTAAGCGAAAAACTTCGTAGATATGCAGGGCTTGCGCGTACCCGAATAGAGAAATACTGGCAAGTAAAAAAATAACTTTTTCTCGATCTGTAACCAGCAGATTCTTTCTGAAAACTTTCGCAAGTATTGCCTGTATCCAGAATATCGAGTTGCAGAAATTTAATAGATAGATTATTGTTCTAATATCAAATTGTATTATTGGTGAAATAAAGACTGCTTGTAAGAATCGAAGAATTAGTTTTTTTACTCCTCCGAAAGCATCTTTATAAAGATTTAAAAGAGTAAAGCTTTGAAGATACCAATCCTGCAAAGATGAAGTGTCATAAAGATAAACAAAAAATATTGCAAATATCGCTATAACTCCTAAATTAAATACTACTATTTTTTTGATAAATGTTTTTCTTTCTTCCTTTGAAGACTTGACAAGTTCCAGCAAGAAATACAAGTAAATCGGTACTATTGTTGGACTAAAAGCGGTTTGTCTAGATAGTACATTTAGAGCGAAAAAAATACCCGCTACACCATATACTAAAATCGGTGAATTTTTTGAGCGACCATTAGACAAAAGTAGTAAACAGATTAACAAAAAAGTATAAGAAAAGTAATTAGACCACGGATAAATAATATACCCGTGCAATAAAAACATCAAAATTGTAGAAAAACTGGCGAGGTTCTTACCGATGATTTTCTGCCAGAGTAAATACGATATGTACAAGCTACAAGAGTAAAATAATCCAGTAATAATACCGATCGAGATCGCTTTATTGCCGAAGATAACTAAAGAGAAACCCTGAATTATCGTCGTTAGAATTCCGTATTGAATAAATATTTCTTTAAAAGGTATCGATCCGCGAACCAAGTCTATGGCATTCGCGTACATAAGCCCCCAATGGTGAGCGTCCGTATTAAGTTTTGATTCGATAACGCTAAAAATAAAGCTGACAATACACACCGCCACTACCAGTATATCTGGAACTGCGATCTGGAATTTTTTGAACGAGGGAATATAATGCATCTAAATTCTCACCATCAGACAATCGTATTCGATCACTCGAAGGCTTTTTTCCCTCGATACAGGAAAAAGTCCCACGATGCTAAATCCCTCTCTCTCGAAACAATTGATGCTTTCGGTTAGATGGGGCATTTCCCGATAGATAGGAATAACCGATATTTCCGACTGTAAACCCACGATCGAGCCAACGGCATCCCCCAAGCCGGCGAATACTTTTAAATCGTACCCTTGAGTATCCATTTTCAAAAAAATCTTCAGTGCGCTGTAATTTTGCACCTCCCTCTTGAGAAAAGTATCGAGACGACATTTCGTGACCTTTTCCCGACGATCAATCGACTCGGAGCCCCCGAAACGGCTAGAATAGTCGGTGGTCTCTAAAAATGAACTGAATTCTGTAGCTTTAGAAACATTTATCTCCTGTTCTCCATCTTGTTCTGCCAACGCTAAGTTATATATATCCCATAGGGGATCGCTCTGGCAAAGTTGACTCGTTTGCTCGAAAACATCCTTGATCGGCTCGAAAGATATGATTTTTCCTTCATACCCGATATTCTGTCGTACATAGCTGGCGAATTGACCTCGATTCGCTCCCACATCTAAAACGAGATCGACCTTGTACTGGCTGAGAACCCGTTTCAATTCGGTATCCAGTAAAAATTGATAGGCTTGTTTCACGTGATAGGCAGTATTTTCTTTTTTGGATAAAAGAAACCTATCTTCGCCGTAACGTTGCATCTCGCTGTGAAAAATTGATTGAATCAGCGAGGTGATATAACTTTTTAGCACTCTCCTCCACTCCAGACTTTACTATAACTAATCGATTGAATTTTTGAGTTTTAATCTCGTGTATCGAATTTCCCTGCCGCACAAATTTAGGATTTTGCGGGTTTTCCTAAGCAAAGGATTCTGCTCCTCGATCGCTTTTCTCTGTAGTTCTAACTCTTGGTACTTTTCTTGAAAAGAATCGGGAATCGATTCCGGTCTAATAAACATTTTATCTTTGTAAATATCGATTTGCCGATGACGGATCGCCTCCTCCGGATAACCGGTATCGTAATGATAAACCGACCAACCCGCGATCCGCACTGCCATACCGATCGCTGCTCCTTCCCCAGCGAAAATTCTTTTCCGCTCTAAAATATCGCGTATCTCTCGCCACGATTGCAGGAATATGTCCTCGTTCCCATCCCTACAAACTACGAAAATCCACTCGTTAATAAACTTACACCCTTCGATCTCGATACCGTAGCGACTGGCGATTTTTTGGAAAAAATCGTAGATTCCCGTTTCTCCGGATTCTCTTCTCAGAAGATGTCTATGCAAATCGTAACAACTTTTTGCGGTCAATCCGAGTTTCCAATGTCGTGAGATTGTTGCGTTTTGGAGAATCCGACAGTCTGCGTCGAGAAAGATACAATCGTCGAACCCTAATCGGAACGATGCCGCTATACAGTCTAGTTTATCGTGATAAACTCCGACCGATTGGATGCGGTGGGGGATCGGGATGAGCGAATCGGATTTGGGAAAAACTTCAGGGCGATCAGTGAGAACTACAAAAGGTGTATTGTCAGCTATAGTACGAATATCCTCGGCGAGGGTAAGGGCATGATCTCGATATTTCTTCCCGACAGCTAGGGTGACGAAACAAATTTTCCTATCGCTGAAACTCATAGGCCACTATTAGTATTGTCTTGAACTGCCGCACACTCAGCGAGAATGCCCCCACATTCTACCATAGAACCATTGGTCTGTCAAGATCGGGTTTACCCTTGGCCAACCCACTATTTATAACAAAGCCATTTCTCCCACCACTTCCAAGCGGGTATAACTGCCGATTTTGAGGAATTTTTCCGAGAGAGATTCGGCCACATTAGGAGTAATCCAGCCTAACTGTTTGAGAATTTGCAAAGCGGCGGCATATTTAGCCCGTTTGGAACCATCTAAAGCTTTAATTGCTAATCCTAAACCTTCACCGACGCGCCCAATACATTGAATACCTTCGGCCCCGGCTTTACTGACGATTTCCCCCTGACTAGCCCGCATTAATTCCGTATCAAAAGCCCCTTCTCCTGCTACCATGCGGGGATGATAGGTCATCGCCCGGACGATTCTTTCTAAGTCTAAACGGTTGCCAGAGGCTAACTGGGCGTAGAGATGGGCCATTTGCCCCAACTGCATTGAATAGGTGGGCGCACCGCAGTCATCGTGGGCGCTGATTAATTCATCCCCCGGCATCCCCAATAATTCGGCAATTTTGCTTAAAATTAGCTTCTGTATCTGACTAGAGCGCCGCAGATAGCTATTTAACGGCCAGCCACGCTGTTGACACACCGCTAACATCCCGGCGTGTTTACCAGAACAATTGTACTGAAGACGACTGCGTTTACCTTCGGGGAGGGGACATTGCAGGGCGTTGGGATCGATATCGGCACGCCAGAGAATATTAAAGACTTGACGGGCGTGTTCCACTGTGCCTTGGTGAGAACTACAGATAATGGCTAGATCCTTATCGTTGAGATCGTAGCGTTCGAGGGTGCCGGTACTGATGACAGCCAGTGCTTGAAAAGGTTTCAGGGCCGAACGAATAAAGGCGCTAGTTTCGGCGCTGCCGGCGGTGGATAATACCCGGCCGCGGTCATCGCAAATAGCGGCCTCGACATGATGGACCGATTCAATAATGCCTTCCCGGAGGAGATGAATTTCTAAGCGGTGGGTTGGTGAACGTTTTACCCTATTCATTCAGATTGGTGATTGGTTGCGGTTAGTGAGTGAAAAATAGCCAAAAAAGACCACTGATAGCGACAATTGCCCCTAGAATCAGGGCGGTTTTTTGTAAACGCTGGAGAATGGGCTGGATTTGATAGGAGACGATTAAACGATCGCGGGTTAAAATGGCGGCGGTTTTTGTCCAGATTTGGCCATCGTACCAGCCCGACTCTTCATAAAATACTTTCTCCGATTGCAAGCGATCATAGACGTAGATCCAGCCCAGATACAAGCGCAATAACACCAATCCTACCAAAATTGTCGAGCCAAAAATCCCCGCACAGAAGAAGAGAAAAGGGGCTTTTTTGAGGGGAAAACTAGCGGCGGCAATCGGTCCGACAATTAACCATGTCCACAACCATAACCAGACAATTTTTTTTGTATAAGAGGCTACATCTAGCGTCGCCCAACGGAAAAACCAAGATTCTTTTAATTGTTCGTACTCGTTAACCGGTTGCTGTTCTTCCGGGACGGGACAGAAATCAAGGGAGGATTTCATGGATTCTACTCCTCTAAATGGTCGCTAGGTAGAGGAATCCGTTGGGCATGACCCCAAAATGCTTCTAAATTATAAAATTCTCGCTCTTTTGGTAAAAAGATATGGACAATGATATCGCCATAATCCATCAGGATCCAGCTACCTTCGCTTTTTCCTTCCACTTGTCGGGGAGACTGTTGCCATTCTAGTTCCATAGCGGCTTCGATCGCATCCTCGATCGCTCGCACTTGGGTGGTAGAATAGCCGGTAATAATCAGAAAATAATCGGTTAAATAACAGATATCGGCGACTTTCAGGATGGCGATGTCCCCTGCTTTCTTGTCCTCGGCAGCGGTGACAATTGTCTCTAGAAATTTTTCGGTCTTGAGATTTTCGGCGACGGAGGTAATAATTCCAGTGGGATTGGTCATTCAGGTTGTGGTTATCCTTTGGCTGAGGTGGTTTTAAGCGAGTCTTGAGATTATGTTAATCAATGGTTTTAGTTTCCGTTGGTTGTTCTTTAACAATTTGTAACGCCCAGTTGCGCGTTAGCACGGTGCGGGGATGAATGGGACAATGGCTACTTAAAAGATATTTTAGGGAATAATCACAGGTTTGTTGAACGCTTTTATGGAGATTTTGATAGCTGAGTTGTCGTAGGGCGTTTAATTCGGGTGTATCGCCGCGATTGGGTTCCAAGGCATCGGCAATAAAGACTATACAGCTAAGATCGCTCATATTGGGTTTACCGAGGGTATGATTGCGAATCGCTTCGAGAATTTCCTCATCGGTAATGTTAAATTCTTTTTGGGCGACAACTGCACTGACATCGGCGTGGAGTAAGTGGGGATGGGATAAACAGATATTATCCACGTCTATTCCCGCCGATTCCGCCATTTTTAGCAGTTTTTTGGGCTTGAAAAATTTGGCTAGATCGTGTAGTAATCCCGCTTGCCCTGCTTGGACGGGATCGAGATCGTGATGACGAGCTAAATCAATACACATGGTCTCCACACCGAGAATATGTCGCAGACGGTGTTCGTTGACGTTTTCTTTTAACCAGTCGATAACTTGCTGTCGCATCTTTTTTTTGCCCTTGTGGAACCCCAAAACGATTGTAACAATTACTATACAATTTTGCCTATTGCTTCAAGGTTCGATCTTTACCAATCATCCTCGCAACTAGCTTCTAAAACTTCTTCTTGCTGCCAATCATCCTGAAAAGGTTGTACCACTTTACCGATCGCATCGGCCACAAAAGACTTAATAAATTCTTCCTTGCGACTGAGTTGAAATTGTCTTTGTACCACTTCCGTCATACCACCGTCACCCCAGTCTTGATCCTGACGGAAATATTCAATAAAACTTTTGCCGGCAATGCGGGTTAAATAGGCGGCACTGACCCCTTGAATTGCCTTACCGACTATATAGGTAGTAAAATTTAACTGTAGGATTCTGGCTAATAATTCTACTGCTCCTTTCACTACTCCCAAACTAACTAGAGTTTTGCCCAAAGATAGAGCCAATTCCTTGCCTCGATCGCTGTTAATTTCACAGCCATAAACTTGACCAATTTCCCTGACCATTTGAGCATTAACCGCCGCCGTTGCTAACATATCGAACACTGGTAAGGGAG
>Ga0315900_10008552_pt1 | contig 13149 bp, 13 predicted proteins | sample LakEriMetagenome_FD_203521 | JGI IMG/M metagenome (GOLD analysis project Ga0315900, IMG submission 203521) | Freshwater fungal communities from buoy surface, Lake Erie, Ohio, United States - Buoy 12 MA114 | ecosystem: Environmental > Aquatic > Freshwater > Lake > Lake biofilm | place: USA: Lake...
AGTTTTCTGGAGCAGAAGGCGGATTTCTTCTTCCTGGGCCACAGCCTGCGCTTTGTGAGCGGACTCATGCAGGTGGCAAAGCTGCACCGCAGAGCGACACGGCGGGTGTTCGCGTTTTCGGTGAGCTACAATCTCATCACGGCCGTGGCCGGGCTGATGGGGCATCTGAGTCCGCTGGCGGCGGCGATTTTGATGCCGCTGAGCTCGCTCTGCACACTGTCGCTGGTGGCGCTGACCTTTAGACGATCAAAATCCGCCCAAGCGAACCCTTTTACCGGTCCTCTTCCCGAAGGTGCGACGGACAGGGAAGTGCTGGCGGTTGTTTGACAGACGCGAGCATGAAAAAAGGGCGGCTGTGATGCCGCCCTTTTTGAATTTTGTCTTTTCCCAACGCGGTGGATTAAGCGGCAGGAGCGGCTTCGCCAGGAGCGGCGGGCGCCTTCGGCAGGGTGAAGCGGAAACGAATCTTGCCACGCTTGGCAGCGGCACGGGCTTTGCGCTTCGTGCGCTCTTTGGGAGTTTCGTGGGCACGAAGGCGACGGACTTCCTCGAGAATGCCGTCCATTTCGAGACGGGTTTTGAGACGCTTGAGAGCGCGGTCAACAGGTTCGCCTTTGCGGATTTGAACTTCGGTCATATCAAGTTTGGGGGTGGTGGGAAAAGGGGCGCGAAAGTAGGGGCAGGATGACGGGCGTCAACAGGAATGTAGGCTCAAGCCACCAGCGTCTGCTCGCGGGCCGGACCAACGCCGAGGAGGCTGATTTTGGCTCCGGTGAGTTCCTCCACGCGTTTGAGGTAGGCTTTCGCGAGCGGCGGCAGGTCGGAGAACCGGGTGATGCCGCTCAGATCCTGCTTCCAGCCTTGGTGGGTTTCATAGACGGGCTCGCAGGCTTCGATGTCCTCCACCGTGCTCGGCGGATACTGGAGCGTCTGGCCGCGCAGCTTGTAGGCGGTGCAGATCTGGACTTCATCGAGGCCGTCGAGGCCGTCGAGGTTGGTGATGGCGAGTTCGTCGGCGCCATTGACCATGACGGCGTAGCGCAGCAGCACGGCGTCGAGCCAGCCGCAGCGGCGGGCGCGGCCGGTGGTGGCGCCGAACTCGCGGCCCATGTTGTGCAGCATGTCGCCGATGTCGTCATTCTCCGTGACAAAGGGGCCGCTGCCGACGCGGGTGGTGTAGGCTTTGCAGACAGCGACCACCTTGTCGATCATGCGCGGTGGCACGCCGGAACCCGTGCAGGCACCGCCGGTGGTCGTGTTTGAACTGGTGACGAACGGGTAGGTTCCGTGGTCGATGTCGAGGTAGGTGCCCTGCGCGCCTTCAAAAAGCAGGCTCTTGCCGGCCTTGATGGCCTCGTGGCAGACGACGGTGGTGTTGGTGATGTGCGGGGCGAGTTCCTTGGCGGCGGCGAGGATCTTTTCGACCGTCTCCTCAACCGGGACGGCCTCGATGCCAGAGGCGACGATGAATTCGTTGTTGCTCACGATCCGTTCGCGCAAGGCTTCGGCCAGTTTCTCCGGCTGAGTGAGGAGGATGGCCCGCAGCCCGTTGCGCTCCACCTTGTCCGCGTAAGCCGGGCCGATGCCGCGGCCGGTGGTGCCGATGGCGTTCTTGCCGCGACGTGCCTCGCGGGCGCGGTCGAGGGCCTTGTGGTAAGGCATGACGAGATGGCAGGTCTCGCTGATGCGAAGGTTTTGCGCGGTGATCTTCACGCCCTGGCCGCGTAGCTTGGCCATTTCTTCGAGGAGGCCGACCGGGTCGAGCACGACTCCGTTCCCGATGACGCAGAGTTTGTCCTCCCAAAGAATGCCGCTGGGGATGAGGTGCAGGATGTATTTCTGACCGTTGCTGATGACGGTGTGGCCGGCGTTGCTGCCGCCTGCGGCGCGCACGACTACGTCTGTTTTTTCTGTGAGGAAATCGACGATCTTTCCTTTTCCTTCATCGCCCCACTGGGCGCCGACAACGATGGTATTGGACATGGGAGTTTCTTTCTGATCTGGGGGCGGCGCAACAGGCCGCGAGGGGTTGGGATGGGCGCGCAAGTGACACCAGCGCAGCCGTTTCAGGCCGCAAGGCTCCGGTCATCACGAAGCTGGTGCCGCAGGCTCGCAGGAACGAGGTTCAAGAGGCTCCCATCTGCGAGGCGAAATACATGGCAGCACCGCATGCCAGCAGGGCCACGATGCCGAGAAGGGTGAGCAGTCCGCCGCCCGAGCTCTTTTCCTTGGCCTTGGGGCCGAATCCACGACGGAGGCTGCGGTCGTAGGGATGCGAGCCGTATCCGGCGGTTGACGGCGTACTGACGGTCATCGTAGGCGCCGAGTAAGCGGCTTCTTCGCCATCACCGACAAACACGCAGTTCACATTGCCGAGCTGGAAGGATGCGCCGGGAGTCAGGGCGATGCTTTCGACGCGGGAACCGCCGACTTTGGTGCCGTTGGTGGAGCCGAGGTCGGTCAGTGTCCAGGAACTGCCGTCGAAGGAAACCTCGCCGTGATGGCTGGACACGGAATCATCGGTGATGATGAGCTGGTTGTCGTCGGCACGGCCGAGGGACATGCGTTCGGCGTCGAGTTCGAGAGCGCCGGAGGCACCATCTGGGGTGGTGAATTGGATACGAGGCATAGCAGGGAGTTTTTTAGCAGGTCGGGGCAGGGGTGGCAAGGGGGGATTCACGGGCTTGCGCGGGCGGGGGTTCTCGCTAGGGAGGGACGGAACCATCCCCCGATCTCCCTGTGACCCAAGTCTTCGAAATCCTCGGCAAATTCGACACCGAAAGCGACTGCCACAAGCTGCTCTACGCTCCCCATCCGCTGCCGCTGAAGTATCGCGAAGGACGCGTTTATAAAATCGAGTTCGAGGGCGACGAGGCGGCTTTGAAAAACTTCGTGGGGAAGGTGCTGATCGACCCCATCAGCCAGGAGGCGCGTACCGGCGGGCAGCCGGCGTTCGAGAAGGCGGCCTTCGTGCTGGAATACGGCATGAAAGGCGCGGCGCTCGACCTTGAGAAGGAGATGATCCTCAATTACTACCGCAGCACGCCGAATCCCGGCTTTGAGCTCAAAAAGCTCACGCTGCGCACCCGCATTTACGTTTTCGGCGAAGGCGCCGAGCCATCGCAGTTCGTGCGCGACATCGTGAATCCGGCGATTCACACGCACGAGGTGCTGGCCGCATGAGACGGCAATGACGAAATCAGAACGAGGAATGAGTTCATTCCTCATTCGGAATTCTTCATTCGTCATTTTCAGAGCGGATAGCCCGGCCCCGTAAGCGGCGTTCTGGTTCCCACCATGGAACCAACCACCACCAACCATCGCCTCCTCTCCCTCGACGCATATCGAGGTTTCATCATGCTGCTGATGGCCTCCTCGGGCTTTGGCATCGTGCAGATGGCGGCAGCGCATCCGGGTTCGTTCTGGGAGTTCATCCAGCCGCAGTTTGCGCACCAGGCCTGGCAGGGCTGCTCGCTCTGGGACCTGATCCAGCCGAGCTTCATGTTCATGGTCGGTGTGGCGGTGCCGTTTTCGTGCATGAAGCGGCGGGAGCACGGCCAGTCGTTCCTCGGCATGGCGTGGCATGCGCTGACGCGCTCCATCCTGCTCGTGGCGCTGGGCGTGATGCTGGCCACGCATGCGGGTGACAAGCACACGGTGTTTCTGTTCACCAATGTGCTGGCGCAGATCGGGCTGGGATATTTCTTCCTGTTCATCTTCTCCCGCATGGGCTGGGAATACATGGTGTCCGCCATCATTTTAATCCTCGCCGGTTACACCTGGTTCTTCATCAATCATCCGCTGCCCTCCGCTGAGCAACTGGCGGCTGTGGCGGGCATGAAGGGCACGGAAAACGCGATCCTTCATGGCTTCTCCGGCCACTGGAGCATCCACACCAACGCGGCGGCGGACTTTGACCGCTGGTTTTTGAACCTGCTGCCTCAGGCGAAGCCCTTCGACTACAATTTGGGCGGCTATCAGACGCTGAACTTCATCCCTGCGCTGGCCACGATGCTCGGCGGTGCGGTTACGGGAGATTTCCTCATCCGCAGCCTGCACTCTGAAAAACGCAAATGCGCCACGCTGCTCATTGCCGGGTTGATCCTTGTGCTGATCGGCACGGGGCTCGATCTGAAAATCCTGCCGGTCATCGGTGCGAAATTCGATCATCTCACGGTGCTGCCGGTGTTGAAGCGCATCTGGACGCCCTCGTGGGCCGTCCTCAGTGGCGGCTGGGTGCTCGTCCTGCTCTCATGCTTCTACTGGCTCGTTGAGATCGCGGGCATGAGGCGACTGGTGTTTCCGCTGGTCGTCGTCGGCATGAACAGCATCACGATTTATTTGCTGCACAGCCTGTGCGCCGGCTGGATTCGCGAAAACCTGCACAAGCATCTGCCGGAGAGCGTCTTTGTGCCCGGCTGGGAGCCGGTGATCGAGCGGTGTGGCGTGTTGTTTGTGCTTTGGCTCGTGTGTTTCTGGCTGTATCGGCAGAAAGCCTTCCTCAAGCTGTGATCCCGCGTTTTTTCCTCCCGTTCATCCTCCTGATTTCCGCCTGTCAGAGCAAGCCGCCTGCCGCGACGGCCGGACGCGATTTGAAAGAAGAGGAGCGGCTGCACAAAGCCGGCCTCGTGCTCATTCCTGATCTCCAGCATGCCAGCGCGTGGGAAAAACTCATCCACGCCGACATGGGAGTGCCACCACGGAAAATCGAGGTGCAGGCCGGACCCGGCTTCACCACGGTGATCATCAAGGACCTCGCCAACCGAGCCGACGCAGAAACCGTGGCGCAGGAATTCCGAGCGCTCGTGGACAAGCAGCCGGACAAATTCGGCCCCACGAAGGTCGAATTGCGGCTCGTGAATGCCGCGCCCACGATCAATCCCTTCTCGCTGCCCACGCAGCAGGCCCCATCGACGGTCAATCCTGGATCGGCTCTCCCAACGCTCTCATTACCGCCTCTCCTGCCTTCCGTCCGCTGATCAGCGCCCCGTTGATGGAGACATCCTCGCACCAGTCACCGCAGCGATACAACCCTGGCTCAATCACGGCAGGGAATGCCCCCGAGCCGAGCTTCAACTGCCTTCCTTCCGGCTGCGCATGGCGGATCTGGTAGGTGCGCAGGTGCCGCCACTTCGCGACGGTGTGTTCCCCAAACCAGCGCCGCATCTGATCGCGCACGACCTGCTCCAGCTCCGTGCTCGAAGGCGAGCCGATGATCGAGGCGGAGATCAAATGCCGTCCTGGAGGCGCGTAATGGGGCGAGATGCGGGAAAGCACCATCACGCTGTTCACCGGCCCGCGCCCGTCACCATCGAGGTGGATGATCGGATCACCCGGCGGCAGTTCATCCGTGGTGAAGTAAAGACATGTCGTCGAGCGGCTGGGCAAGGGCGCGGGCATGCCGCTCTGCGGCAGCAGGCGGTGCGCCGTCTCCTCGCTCACCGCCACAATGACGTGATCCGCATGCAGCACCTCGCCGCTGTCCAAAGTCACCTCTCCGGCACGCACACCGGATACCGGCGCGTTCAGACGCAGGCTGCCGGGCGGCAGCGCCACGGCGAGCTGGTTCGGAATGGCCTGCATGCCGTGCGCGGGCAGCGCGCTGCCGCCGCGGTCGAACATGGCGAAAAGGAATTGAAGCATGGCGGCGCTGGTGCGCAGATCCTTCTCCAAAAAAATGCCGCCGAAGAACGGCCGGAAAAAGCGGTCGATCATCGTCTCGGAGAAGCCGAAATCGCGCAGGTAATCCTCCGTCTCCATGTCCCCCAAGTCTCGCGGCGGCTGGCGGAGGCCGAAGACCTCCTTGCGCAGCAGCAGCGTGGTCCATTTGTCACGCAGCGAGACGATTTCATCCCGGAAGTTTTTCATCGCCGTCAGCGGATGCGCCAGCGGGTCGGCCATGCGGTGGAAGCGGTCCTTCACAAAGACGTCCGCCCCGCGATAAATCGGCCGCAGGTCGAGCCCGTCGTAATCAAGCACCCTCCGCGCCTCCGGGTAAGCAGGCAGGAAGACCTGGAAGCCGCGATCCAGCAGGAAGCCCTCCACGTGATCCGTCCGCACGCGGCCGCCGACGGCGTTCGAACCCTCCAGGATCGTGAACTTCCGTCCTGCCGCCGACAGCACACGCGCGCACGCCAGCCCTGCGAGGCCGGCGCCAACAATCACAATCCTGGGGTGTGCGTCACTCATCCAAAAAACGTCCTGCATGCACCTTTGGGCATGCCTTTTGGCTTTGCAAGCTCGGGAGGCTTGGCAAGCATGCGTCATGCCATCGTCACGCCTCCTCATCCTCGGTTCCAACGGCGGGCTCGGGCGTACCTTGACGCGCCAGCTTTCGCAGACGCATCAGGTCACTGCCTGGACGCGTGCGGAACTCGACCTGGAGCGCCCGGAAGCTGTCGCGGCGGCGCTTTCACGGTGTGATTTCGACGTGCTGCTCAATCCCGTCGCCCTCACCAGCCCTGATGTGTGCGAAGCGCAGCCAGACAAGGCACGGCTCGCCAACGTTGAAGGCCCGCAGGCTCTCGCGGAGGTCTGTCAGGCGCGTGGAGCGCGCCTGATCCACTTCAGCACCGACTACGTTTTCAGCGGCGAGCCGCATGATCTCTGGCACGAGGACGATGAGACGCGGCCGGTGAATGTTTATGGCCGCACCAAGCGCGAAGGCGAACTGGCCGTGCTCAAAGCATGCCCGGACGCCCTCGTGGCCCGCGTTTCATGGCTCTTCGGTCCTGACAAACCGAGTCATCCCGACTTGATGATCGAACGGGCGCTGCAGAGCGACGATGTCTGCTCCGTCGCTGACAAAGTCTCCGTCCCGACAAGCACGGTGGATGTTTGCGAATGGATCGCGCATCTCATCGGGCATCCGTCATCAGGCGTGCTGCATCTTTGCAACAGCGGCATCGCCTCGTGGCATTTGTGGGCCGAGACAACACTCGACATCGCGTCCTGGCTCGGTCTGCCGCTGAAAACCACATCGGTGCGGCCGATCCGGCTCGCCGAGCTCACCCAGATGAAAGCCGCGCGTCCTTTGCATACGGTGATGAGCAATGAAAAGCTCCAGACACTGCTTGGCCGAGAGATCCGCAATTGGAGCACGGCTTTGGAGGATTATCTGACGGCCAGATATCAGAAAAAATGAGTTCAGGGACCGCCATCACCCGCTGTGAGGTTTTGCATGAGGATCGTTTCCTCCTCGTGGTGAACAAGCCGCACGGCGTGCTCTCACACCCGAATCCAAAATCCGCTAAACCGCAGTCCGCGGCCTTTGAGGGCCGTTATGACGCGGAGAGCCGCTGTTTTACCGGCCCTGCGGGAAAAACATGGCTGATTCATCGTCTCGACCAGGACACCTCCGGCGTGCTGCTGGCCGCGAAGGACGAAAAGACGGCCGCCGCATGCCGCGAGGCGTTTGAGGCCGAGTCAGTGCGGAAAATTTACCTCGCGCTCTGCACTGGCGGCGGATTGAAAAACGAAGGTGTATGGCTGGACCACCTCATCACGACGCATGAGCGCCATCAGGTGCGCACCACGGTGCGTCACGGTCCACGTCCGAATGCCGAGGCGAAGTATCGCTTGATCGAGTATTCCCCGGCGCATCGGCTCTCGCTTGTCGAGATCGAGCTGATCACCGGTAAAACCCATCAAATCCGCGTTCAGGCCGCTTCACGACGTCTGCCGCTTGTGGGCGACGATGTCTATGGCTCGTTCGATTTGAATCGCAAACTCCGCCAGAGCCTCGGCTCGCGCCGTTTGTTCCTGCATGCCCATGAACTGCGTCTCAAACACCCAGCCTCAGGCCAGATGCTCATTGTTAAAGCACCACTGCCCGCAGACTTAGGCTCCGTTCTGGCGGCTGCGGGCATGAAAAGCGTCGAAGCCTAAAGCAAACGGCCTCAAGCCAGCCACTCGCTAATCGCGGCGATGACCTCGTTGCGCTGGGCTTCGGTTAGTTCACCGTAGATCGGAATGCTGAGCACCTCGCCTGCGACGCGATGCGAAACTTCGCAGCCGGCGCGTGAGCTGTCCGGCAGGTTCGCGAAACACTTCTGCTGGTCGAGCGTGACCGGGTAGTAGATGTCGCAGCCGATTTTTTTTGCTACAAGATGATCGCGCAGCGAATCCCGTTTGCCGCCGAGCACTCGCAACGTGAACTGGTTCCAGATGTGCGAATTGTGCGCGTAACTGACCGGAAGCACGATCTTCGCGTTCTGTGCGGCCAGCCAGTCGTCCTGCAACTTCACGCACTTGCAGTGCGACGGGTCGGCCTGGACGACGCCGGGCAGTTTCGACAGTTCGGCGATGTAATGGGCCGCGTTGCGCTGGCGGTCGGCGGTGTATTGAGCGTAGCGCTTCACTTTCACGCTCAGCAGCGCGCATTGCAGCGTGTCCATGCGGAAATTGCCGCCGACGTAGTGATGATAGTACTTCGGCTTGCCGCCATGCACGCGCAGTACGCGGGCATATTCGGCCAGGTTGTCGTCATTCGTCACCAGCATGCCGCCGTCGCCGAATCCGCCGAGATTTTTGCTCGGGAAGAAGCTGTAGGTGCCGAATTCGCCCATCGTGCCGGCCTGCCGGCCTTTGTACTGCGCGCCGATCGACTGCGCCGTGTCCTCGATCACTTTGAGGCCGTGTTCCTTGGCCAGCGCCAGGAGCGGGTCCATGTCCGCGCATTGTCCGAACAGATGCACCGGCATGATCACCTTCGTTTTTGCCGTGATCTTTCTGCGCGCGTCGTTCACGTCCATGTTGAAGCAGATCGGGCAGACATCCGTGAACACCGGAACGGCACCGAGACGTGAAACCGCGCCCGCTGTGGCGAAAAACGTGAACGCCGGGCACAACACCTCGTCGCCCGGCTGGATGTCCAGCGCCATGAGCGCCAGCAGCAGCGCGTCCGTGCCGGAGGAGACGGACAGCGCGTGTTTCACGCCGACCATCGCGGCGACTTCCGCCTCAAACGCCTCCATCTCCGGTCCCATGATGAACCTGCCATGATGCAGCACCTTGGTGAAGGCGGTCTGGAGTTCGGATTCGAGGGGCAAGTTTTGGGCGTTGACGTCGAGGAGGGGGACTGGCATGGCGGAGGAGAATGACGAATGAGTAATGATGAATGACGGAGGTGCCAGTGCAAGCTGGGGAAACTTCTCGTCAAGCCAGGCGGCTTCGGTGAGCCTCACATTTCATGTGTAAAGGAAACCGTGACGAATGGCAAAGCCCAGGCATGCGCTGGAAGCATTTGCGAGCAAAGAGAAGGACCACGCGCGCCGAACATTCCACCAGCGGCTCCATAGTGCCTCAACGACCACGGCAAAGGTTTCGGCGATGATCAGCAGCGGAACATAGGGGCCGCTGGACCAAGGCAGGCAAAACCAGATGATCGGATGCGTGATCGCGCTCGCACCGAAGGCGTAAAAAGCACGCCTTGGCTTGGGCAGAGCACGTGCAGCCAGCAGATAAACGGGCACCTCGATCATGTGAGTAAGAAGAAAGGCTCCGGTCCATTCATTGGTGCTCATGCGGATACCTCCACGCTCGTGGGACGCTCCACAAAGAGCCAGGTGGCGGCGATCAGTTCCAGGTATCCATGGAAGAGCGCCATGCGCAGGTAGTTCTCCCGCGCGGCGGCCAGATCAAAAACGGACCACACTGCGATACCGAGCGCCATGACCGCCGCCCCGGCCAGCAGTGGCTTACCCAGGTCAGTCTGCAGGGCGCGTGCGCTGGCGCGGAAGGTGCGTGGAGTCTCCTGCAGCCTGTCGTCCTCGGGAATCAGGCGCAGCCACACACCGTAGTGGACGGACTGGGCAAAAGCGAAGAGCAGCACCAGTCGCAGCGCCCACGGTGCCGCGACACCAGGCGCTAGAAACGACAGATGGTAATTCGGACCCAGACCCGATGGTTGCCACGCAAAACCACGCGCCCAAGGTTCCAGCCAGCCTGCCGCGAGCAAAATGGATGCGATGAGAAACAACAACGGCACCACGGCCTGCCGCCGCAGTCCCTTTCGAGGCCGCCAGCACCACCATAGCAGCACGGCGATGAAGTTATGCAGGTGAGCGAAAATGAGCGCCGCCACATCTCCTGCAGCCCACGCAGCAGCGGTGAGGGCTGCGATGGTTCCCAACGCGATCCCTTTGCGTGTCCAAGTTCCGCGTGCCAGCAGCGCCATCGCCGCGCAGGCCGCCAGACCACTTGTCATGTTGAAATTGGAGGTGCCGGCCAACAGCAGGGGCAAGCCTACTGGCAGCCACAAGATGCGGCGACGATGCAATCCGGGCCGCAACACGAGGTAACGAATGTCCGCCACCAAATGCGGCACGCCGAGCACCACCGGTCCCAGTGCCAGCAGCCAGAAAGGTGAGATCAGCACGGCTGCCAACGAGAAAACGACCACCCCGCAACCGGCTGCCAGAACGCGCAACTCACGCCGCCGCACCAGCGGCTTTACCAGCGGTCCGAGCAGCTTCAGCAGCATCCAACGCACGCGGTCCAAAGGAGCCAGCACTGCCTCAGCACTGGCTGGGAGCTTGGTTTCATGATTCACGAGATGTTCATTGACGCTTTTCCGGCCGAACGTCATGATTTTGCCCGCCATGAGCATCAAACGCCATCTTTTTCCCGTCGTCGGCTCCCTCATTTTGATCGCCGACATTCCGCCCGGGCCTCCACCTCAAAGGCCTGGACCTGACCAGCCTGCGCCCTCCAGCCCCGGCTGCACGATGAGAAAAGCGGCAAGCGCGTCCCGGGCTGCCGAGATGGCGAAGCAGCGCAAGGCGTGATCGAATCAAAAAGTGCTCATCCGCGGTGCGACAGTATCAAGACGCCATATCGGCCACGTTAGATGGTTCGTCGCGTCACATCCTTTCCGTCGTCTGAATGCCCAGCAGGCCCAAACCGGTCTTCAAAACACGGCTGGTAGCTTCGCAGAGCGTCAGGCGAGTGTTTTTGACGGCTCCTTCGGCTCGTAGCACGGGACAAGCCTCGTAGAAGCTGTGGTAGGTGTCAGCCAGCTCGTAAAGGTAGCTGGCGAGCAAGTTCGGGCGGAAGTCGAGCAGCACGTCGTGCGTGGTTTCGGCGAGCTGGGACAGTTTGAGGGCCAGGGCACGCTCGGCGGGCTCCGTGATCGTCAAATCCGGCGTCAGCGTGACGGCCCCGTCTAGCTTGCGGAAGATGCTCTTGGTGCGGACATAAGCGTTGATGAGGTAGGGCGCGGTGTTGCCTTGCAATGCCAGCATCTTGTCCCAACTGAACTTGTAGTCGGTCATGCGGTGCTGGCTCAGCTCGGCGTATTTGACCGCGCCGGTGCCGATGACCTCGGCGATCTGGAGTTTTTCGAGATCGGAAAGCCCCTCGCGTTCGGCGACGACGGCGGCGGCGCGTTCGACGGCCTCGTCGAGCACTTCGAGCAGGCCCACGCTCTCGCCGGAGCGCGTTTTGAACATCTTGCCGTCCTGGCCGAGGATGCTGCCAAAGGCGATGTGCTGCATGCGCGTGGTCTGGCCGCGCTTTTTCGCGACTTGGAATAGCTGACGGAAGTGCAACTCCTGCGGTGCGCCGACGACATACCAGATCTCATCGGCCTTCCACTCGTTGATGCGGTGGTCGATCGTGGCGAGGTCGGTGGTGGCGTAAAGAAAGCCGCCGTCGCTCTTGCGGATGAGGCAGGGCTTGTCGGCAAGCTCCGGCACGTCGCGGAAGAAGACGCAGGTCGCGCCATCGCTGATCTCCGCGATGCCGCTGGTGAGCAGATGCTCGACGAGCGGCGCGAGCTTGTCGTTGTAGGCGCTCTCACCGAGGTAGTGGTCGAAGTGAATGTCGAGCTTGCTGTAAATCTGGCGCAACTGCTCCAGCGAAAGCGCCACGCAGCGGGTCCAGATCTCCATGTTGTCAGGATCGCCCTGCTGGAGCTTCACCAATTCGGTGCGGCAGGTGGTCAGCACGGCCTCGTCGGCCTTCGTATGCGCGTTCACCGCCTTGTAAACGCGCACGAGCTCCTGGATCGGATCTTTGTCGAGCGCCTCGTGATTGAGGATGGTCTTCCAGCCGTGCAGGATCATGCCGAACTGCGTGCCCCAGTCGCCGATGTGGTTGTCGGTGATGACCTTGTGGCCCACGAGGCGGGCGATACGGGCCAGCGAGTCGCCGATGAAAGTGCTTCGGATGTGGCCGACGTGCATCGGTTTGGCGATGTTCGGGGCGGAGAAGTCAATGACGATGGTTTTCGGCTCCACGACTGCCGGAACGCCGGCTTTGTCATCGGACACGATCACGGAGAGCCGCTGCGCGAGCGCGGCGGCGCTGAGCGTGAAGTTCAGGAAGCCTGGGCCGTCGATGCTGGTCTTCTCGCAGAGGTCGGCGACGTCCAGTTTGTCCACAATCTGCTGGGCGAGTGCACGCGGGTTCGTCTTGAGCTGCTTTGCCAGCGTCATTGCCGCATTGCTCTGGTAGTCTCCGTAGCGGGTGTCGGAGGCGATGACGACATTGGGCGTAAAGCCTTCAGGCAGTTCGATGCCTGCCGCGGCGAAGGCGGCTTGCAGGCGGGACGTGAGAATGGCGCGGAACATGGGGTGCGGATTGTGAATGACGAAATCCGAATGTCGAATGGCGAATTACACCCGGCGCACCTCGTCGGCGCTGGTCAGGGTGTGGGTGCTGCCGTCGGGAATTTCGAGGATGAGGTGGCCTTCCTCATTCAAATCGAGCACGCGGCCAAAAACCTCGCCTTGCGGGGCTTGGGCGCGGATTTGTCTGCCGATGAGCCAGCTTCGTTCTCGGACCTCGGCGATGGCGGCGGTGAAGTCGTCTTCGATGCGCTGGAATTCGGCTTGCAGCGTGCCGAGCAGGCGGCTGGCGAGTGTGTTGCGGTCGATCTCGTGAAGGATGGGTGAGGAAAGCTGCTTCAGGAGCGATGTGGCGGGCAGTTCAGACGGAAAGTCGAGCGTGTTGACGTTCAAACCGATGCCGAGCACGAGAAGCAGGCCGTCCGGAGTTGAAACGGTCTCGGCGAGCAGGCCGCTGATCTTGCGGTTGTCCAAATACAAGTCGTTCGGCCATTTGATGCGTGGTTGCAGAGGCAGTTCGGCTTCGATGGCCTTGCAGATGGCCAGCGCGGCCAGGGTGGTGATGCGCGGCCATTTTCGA